>Ga0208874_1000324_pt1 | contig 18100 bp, 24 predicted proteins | sample CryBogCBH10Oct08_FD_184604 | JGI IMG/M metagenome (GOLD analysis project Ga0208874, IMG submission 184604) | Freshwater microbial communities from Crystal Bog, Wisconsin, USA - CBH10Oct08 (SPAdes) (version 2) | ecosystem: Environmental > Aquatic > Freshwater > Lake | place: Crystal Bog... | reverse complement strand
TAGATAAAGAATGTCTACACTATTTCGCTCAACCTAATGATCCGGGTCAAGAACGTAGAATGGCTAGACAGCAATCAGTTACGGAACAATGAACAACACCCCCAAAGATCTTCGCTATGCTAAATCCCATGAATGGGTAAAGCTTGAATCTGATGGTACTGCAACTATAGGCATTACTGACTATGCACAATGCTCTTTAGGAGACATCACGTTTGTTCAGTTACCTAAAGTAGGTACCGCGTTCAAAGCAGGTGATATATTTGGGGTAGTTGAGTCGGTTAAAGCAGCTTCTGATGTTTACTTGCCGGTTTCTGGTACTGTAGTTGAAACTAATAAAGAGTTAGATTCAGTACCAGAAACTCTTAATAAAGATCCTTATATTGTAGGATGGATGGTAAAGGTCAAGCCAGAAAATGTAACTGAGATTGATTAGTTATTAGATGCAGAAAGTTATATTACTTCTACAAAATAAGCTTGCTATATTCACATAAAGTACCATACTATACGTATGACAATTGATACTAACCTTATTGCTACGTCTAAATGTGGCAAGTATGTATACCCAGTGGATGCGATTTCAGGTGCTAAGACATTTGCACCTGTTAGTATTTCATTAAAAACGTTCAAGATAATTACGGTGGCAGTCTTGAACGTTTTGTGAAAGAGTATGTAACTAGAGAGACTAAGAAGTACTTAGCAGCAGGTTACACTGCAGAGCAAATTAGAGATATGGCTTCTAAGTGTAAGAACAATAAGCTACCTAAGATTAACGTTAAGCTTAAGAAGCATCCTAATATGCCCAAAAAGGGGAGGCGTAAACGGTTAGCCTCTCATGCAGAATCTACTACAGTAGTAATCAATGAAGAAGGTAAAGAAGAGAAGGTAAGAACCTATCCTTGGACTGGTAATCCTGATTACTTTAGAAGTGAGCCAGCTTATACAAATATAGCTGAAGTAACGAAAGAGGCTTGTCTAATGCCTCACATCAATCTTGATGATGAATGTCATGGTTGTAAGTATTACGACGTTTGTTTATGCCCTCTGAAACAATAAACATTTTTTGCGACTTAGATGAAACCTTGATTCATACTCTTGGTATGAAGACTATTGCAGGTGATATGGAAGAACAAGGTGATCTTGAGTTCTGTGACAAGCCTGTAACAGTATCATTAAGTAAAAAAGAACACTACGTTACTGTATTAAGACCTGGTGCAAACTTTCTATTGTTTCAATTAAGAGAGATAGGCCATGTTTATATGCTTACAAGAGCGCATAGAGATTATGCTATAGCAATGAATAAGGCTTTTAATTTAGGTTTTACAGAAGACAGAATATTTGATAGTGAGTATGTTAAGAATTGGAGATACAAGACACCTAAAGTAAAAATAGCTGCCGGTAAAAGCGTTCTTATTGATGATTTAAGAGCTTCTGATAACTTTGAAAAGATTGCTTTTGTTAAAAGATTCGGTACGCCAAAATATATTGAAGTGCCTAGCTTTTGGGGCTATAAAGATGAAGGCTTCACACATCAATACATAAAAGATGTAATAGAAGATATAACTAACAATGCCTAAACTATCCATATTAGTTTGTACAGTTACTTCTCGCAGACCTTTTTTTGATTCTTTATATAAAAAGATCAATAGACAGCTTACACCAGATGTACAGTTTTTAAATTACTGCGATAGTGGTCAAATGACTATTGGTGCAAAAAGAGAAGTGTTAAAAGAAGCAGCTACAGGCGATTATATTGTTTACGTTGACGATGATGATAAGATTAGTCGTTATTATGTTCGTAATATATTAGAAGCTATTGATGAAGGTTATAAAGTATCGGGTGGTGTTGATACAATTGGTATAAGAGGTTTTCAAACTTCTGATAAACAGAACCTAAAGTACTTTGATTGTTCTATAGAATATAAAAATGTAAAGTGGAGTACTGTACAGAATGGATTAGTACTCAAACCCACTAATCATATTAACCCGGTTAAGAGAGAGTTAGCTTTGAAATCACCGTTTCCAGATTACTATTACGGAGAAGATAAGTTTTATGCAGAGGCGCTAAAGCCTTTATTGAATACTGAAGTAAAGGCAGACGGTTGGTTGTATTGGTATGACTATAGACCTAGCAACTCTGAATCTGTTAGAATGGACATAGAAGATAAAAATAAAGGGTTAAAAGCATTGCATGCTGCTGGATTTGAATGACGGTGGTAGTAAGTGTAAGATATGAGCAATATTAAACCGAACCCAAATCCAAGTAAACCGCACCCAGACTTAGTTAAGATTTTAGATGCTAATAAAGTTAAGGTGATGTTTAAAAAAGACGGTCCTGATATGCTTCTTTGGTGCAACTATGGTGAGCATACAAAGAACAAGAAAGACCAGGGTTTAGAGATTTGGGGCAGAGGTCAGCAGATTGTAGAACGGATTACAAGTACGGTGTTTGCATTTTATCCACGCGCCGAGGTTACTTCTCAGTCAAGCAATGCACATATTGTTTTTAGATTAAATGGATAACTGGAACTTTGAACTAGGTTTAATAAATTATTAATATTATGGAAGAAGTAACTAATCAAACACAAACTCAAGTTCAACCTACCAAAAAGCGTCGTGCCCCATCTGCTAAGAGAGCAGCTACTAAGGCTCAAAAAGAACAGTCACGTGGATTTCCTTTACCTTTATATCTTACTTGCCCTGTCACTAAGAAGACCAATAAGTATACATCTTTACAATATATTCGCAAGCTTATTGCAAAGCATGGTACCATAGAGCAGGTGCAAAAGAGCTACGTCTCTGCTGAAGGTAAGAAGCTACAAAATAATAAGCAGGGTTAACGCATTTTTCATAGGTGTTTGGATAAGTATAAGTCTATATGGCTGCTTTTACAAACATTAATGCTATTGGCAATCCAACCTGCTATTGGTTAGCGTTTTTATACGATTCTACAAGTGCTGTTAATGCATCTTATGTAAACTGTGGAGATCTAACTCCTATGACAGTAAGCAGTACGGCTGGTACTGCTGCAAGTGCTGTTTATATAGTAGTATCAGGTATACCTTCTTCAGTAGTACTGACTTCTGGAATTTTATCAGCTGGTAATCAAGTTGGTGGATACGGTCAAACATATGTACCTTGGGTACAAGCTGTTACTACAGTGCCTCAATCAGCTCTTGTAGTGCCTACCCTATCTAGCAATTATCTAGGTTAATAGATGCTTACCAAGCACAAGATTTTAGCAGAAAAGTACGAACAAGTACATAAAGAGGCTGTTAATGTAAACAGCTCATTAAAACATGTATATAGTGTTTTAGTTAATATTGCTGATACCGCACAAGGTAAAGAAGCAAATGGTGCTTTCAACCAACTACTTCTATCATTACTCAACTCTTCGGACCAATCAATTGTTGCAGCAGCTACTAATGTCTTAAATAAACAGCCACAAGTAGCTAAAGAAGAAGATGAGGTACTAGATAACCCTCATGGATGGCCAAATACTAGCGGCGGCGGTGCAGGATTTTAACATTGGAAATACTAAGTAATACATATGTCGTACTTAAACTCTGAAGATCAAGATGCTATTCCAGGCGCAACAAACGGTATACGCCTTATAGATAACAACGCAGCATTTGCTATTCTCTTTAATAGTATCTCCCCTTTATCTGGTACAGTTTTATCAGCAACGTGGGCTAATACTGCTAATTCTGGTCTTTCTTCAGGGCCAGGTACAGTAGAGTTCGATGGTGCTTATCAAGGTGCTACAGTTTGGGTTAATATGCCAGACCGTACAAGCTTTAAAACTATTTTACCTAGCGGTAATGCAAACAGCACCGCAGTAATAACATTAACAGGCGACGGTTACTACGCTGTTGGACCAACACAAGTAAGACTTCGTAACTTAGGTTATATTTAATAATTTATGGCTATATATAATAACAACGAAGTATTTAATAATAACGGAGTAGTAAACGGTACTCAGTTAGTATCTAATAACATTTTTTCCTACTGCTCAGACCTACCGCCTTCTCTCTCTGGTACAACTCTATCAGCAACATTTACCAACACTGCTAACATAGCTGGTGTATATGGTACTTCTTCTGGTACAGGTACAGTAGAAATTGACGGTGCACATTGCTCACAGACAGCAGTTCTTGCTCCTGTATATGCAGCTAACCCTGCTACAGGTGGTATCAGTGCTGTCAGTGTTTCATATGGCGGTGCAGGTTATTGGGGGACAGGTTATTCTGCTGCCCCTATAGTTACTTTCTCTGCTCCAGCTTCCGGCACAAATCTAGCAACTGGTACAGCTACAGTTACTAACGGTATTGTAAGTGGTATCACAGTTACTAACCCAGGTAGCGGTTATGCTCCAACTGGTGTAACTGTAACAGTTTCAGCTCCACCTCCACATTACGGTAGTCTTTATATGGCTGACCGCACAACTTTCCGCTTCACAGTGCCAAACGCTACTGCAGGTAGTACAACAGCAGTTACATTAACAGCTGTAGGTTACTTCGTAGTAAGCCCAACACAGGCAAGACTTCGTAACTTAGGTTATATCTAAGCTACGTTTTTAGAATCATACTTAACCTCGCTTCAAAAGAGCGAGGTTATTTTATGTTCACTTGCTGTCCGTACACCTAAAATTACTGTCTTCACAAACGAATATTAAGCTTGCTTAGCAAGCCCTGAGTGTACGGATTTACTTTGTTTCAGCTCTATGGATTCCGTCCCAATTCTTTGGTAGATTGGCAGTCTTAAGTTCGGTTATACGCTCTATCATCATTTCATAATAATGGGCTAATTCAGAGTTGTATTTTATTAATGCTTGTGCAATAGTTGAAGCGTTATCCCAATTCTGAGCTCTATAATCGTATAAGAACCCTTCGTGCATTCTTGTTATTTCTGTAAGATTTTTTGTAATAGGTGTATCAAGTACAGTATATATTTTTACACCTTCTTTCTTACCTTTTACTGCAAGTTGATCCAATTCAAAACATTGATACTTGTCTTTTACCTGTTCATATGTTATAGGTCCAATTAGTATCATTGTCTTGTAAGGTTTGCTTTGTCCTTCCAAGCGGGAAGCCAAATTAACAGCGTCTCCTAGTATATCATAACTAAATCTATTTTTAGAACCCATATTACCCACCACTACTTCTCCTGTGTTAATACCTATACCAATACCCAGCGGTGGTATACCTTCTGATTGCAATTGAGCGTTTAATTGCTCTAAAGCCGCTTTCATTTCTTTTGCAGCTTTAACAGCTTTAGCTGCGTGATCTGGAACATCTACAGGTGCATTATGCCAACTCATAATAGCATCACCAATTAATTTGCCGACATTACCATCATTATCCATAATAATAGGCAACATTGTGTCCATATACCTATTAATAAGAGATGTTAGCCCTTGTACGTCTTTACCGAAATGCTCACTAATAGCAGTATAACCTCTTATATCACTAAACAGAATAGTTAGCTGTTTATTTTCACCGCCTAGTTTTAGTAAATCAGGATTCTTCTGCAGAGCATCAACCATTTTAGGGTTGAGATAAGTACCAAATTGCTTCTTGATCTGTTGTTTTAACTTAAACTCTTGTACAAATCTAAAGAATAAAGCACCTACCCAAGGTAACAGTACTGCTAAAGTGGGCCAGGTATAATCTAAAAGATATCCGTGATTAGCAAATAAACGAAATCCAATAAAAGAGGGTACACATAAGAATATAGTAACTAACAGGCCATTTAGGATATACCCCAAATAACAAGCAGCAACAATAAGAATAATAGCAAGTATAATACCGCCTGTAAGCTCATAGAAATCAAATGTTGAAGGTCTTTGTAATCTGCTGCTATCTATCAACATTTGCAAGGTTTGAGCAGATACCTCATAACCCTGTGAAACGCCAACAGGAGTAGCTACAGTATTATTTAGGCCTTCTGCAGTTAAAGCAATGAACACTATTTTATCTTTACATATAGACCAGTTAGTATCTGCAAACGAAACTGTATCAAATGTATACTTAAAGTTTATCCACACTCTACCGTTACTATCAGTAGTGATAGGTGGTGTACCTTTAACTCTAATAGCTTGTACACCATCAGCACCTACCTTGGCTTGATAAGATTCTTCACCACCAAACAATCTTAACGTTTCTAAAGGTATAGTAGGATAAACTTCTCCTTTTACTTTAACCACTAAAGGTAAACGTCTTGTAACAGCATCAAGTTCAGGTGTAGTCAGTAGCATACCAACCCCAGCAGATGATTGTCCTATCTCTTTTGTGGGTCCTATAGCAGCAGGGTACGTGTATAACCAATCCCCTAGCCCGTCACCTATTGTAGCCAGACCTCTTGGTACTGGTTGACCCTTACCCTTTTGTGCAGCTGATTGTGCAGTTATGACTGGATATTTCTGCAAAGTCATATTAAATATAGTATCACCACCTAGTCTATCTTTCTCTGAAAATAGAATAGGCATAACTACAACCTGCGCACCACTATTAAATGCTCTATCTAAACCTTCCCCTAGCACGGTTCTGGGTAACGGCCATTGACCGTACTTCTCAAGACTTGCTTCATCTATTGTTACTACGACTATATTGTTACTCTTTACCTTGGGCTGTTTACGTTGAAAATAATCCAATCCTTTCAAGCGTAGTACTTCAATTGGGTACGGATCCTTTATTCTTAGTACCACTAGTCCGACGAGGATAGCAAACCCGGTTAGCAGTATCTTATACGTGTGCTTCATTAAATTATTTAGTTGACTTTTACGTAGAATACCCGATAATGTACATATGAAACAGAAACTTATTACTGTAACATTAACGGTACTTAATTTAATAGCGGGCATTATGGCCTTCTATTTTGCTTCTAAACACACTCACGACGGTCAATACGCAACATTTGTATTTGACTTTGCAGTGGGTATAATGAACATATTTCTCTTTATAGTTAACATTGTTACTCTAGCGGTGGATTGGTCGTACGCAAAAAAATCAAAAGTATGATCGTTTCTTTTATAATAGCATTAGTAATAGTTGCTTTAATTATAGCAGCTATGATAAAATATCTACCAAGAGATTAATATGATCGGTACAATAATACTAGCTTTATTTTTCTTGCATTTTTTCTGGTTACACAAATATAATTAATATGAACAATAAAATTACTTGTACCAGGTATCACGACCTATCAGTTGGACACAGAGTGTGTGGTCAAGGCGGTAAGTGTGAAAATCTTCACGGTCATAACTACCGTATACACCTCACAGTAGAAGCAGAACAGTTAGATACTGTTGGTCGAGTTATGGACTTTTCTGTTATTAAAGACAAGTTTGTTATATGGTTAGAGCAGCAATGGGATCATAAGTTCTTGGTTTGGGAAAACGATCCGTTTACAGATACATTAAAAAACTTAAACCCAGAAGGTGTTGTTGTAGTGCCTTTTAACCCAACTGCAGAAAACTTAGGTCAGCACTTAGTCAACGTTATTGGACCTCAGCAACTTGCTGGTACTAATGTTAAGCTTGTTAAGGTTAATATTGAAGAGACTCGTAAGTGTAGTGTTACTGTTGAGTAATATTCATTAACACGCCATCTCCAGAGCCCTGCTTTGCTTTAGCGGTACCGCCTGTGTACTTGTATATAACTTGAGCATTAGTAGTTTTAGGTACAGATATATGTAGTACGTTTCCACCTACTGATGACTTTAATATAGCATCAGTGTTTTCTTCAACGAATACAAACTTGTTAGGATCGATAACCTCGATAACCTTAATATCTTCTGGTTTAATACCGTTATTGTTGAGATTATCTTTTTCGTGGCTATCAGTTTTTTGTCTTGCTACATCAAATACTGGTTTAGGACTATCAAGTAATAGGTTATTACCCACACCGCCTTCGTCCATATTAAGAATAACAGGAGGAGAAGGCATTGTTTGTGCAGAAGCTACATATGTACCTTCAAATGCTTTATCTAAAGTAACTTTACCTGCCATTGTAGTTACGTCAATCTTGCCGACTACGTACTGACCGTTTCTTCTATCTAAAGCGGGTAATAAGATAACCAAGCTTCTACCCATTTCATCTACAGCAAGACTCACATCAGTACCACGAACAGCTATACTTGCTGTGGGGGTAGTAACTGCAACACTATTACTATTATGATGTGCTAACTTGCCTGATGTATATCTTAATGTACCTAAAGCAGCCTTAAAGCCTATTTTACCGTTACCTGTGGAAGGATCATACACAAATGAATCTATCAAAAGCTTACTATGTTCTGTTATTTTTACTTCAGTATCATCAGCAAACTTTATATTGGTACGAGCTTCAAGCGTCTCCACAGTATCATTCATTTCTACCCCAGTCTTTAACTCACACTTAATAAAATCATTATTTCTTGTTATACGAGTAGGTCCTGTAATAGAAACGATCTGACCTGCTGCACCAAATGCTGCAGCACATAACAACACTGATAGAAAAAATAATAGTATTGTAAGTGTAATGAGTTTCATAGTAATATTTACATTAAAAAAGCCCGCCTAAGCGGGCTTGTGTCTTAAGTAAATCCTATTATGGACTCGATTGAGAGATTGTTACGTTGTTGGAACTACCAGTTAAGTTATATTGCAACGTTTGTGTTGTTGTGCCAGATTGTGATACAGTTAAGTTATTGCTGCTACCATTAACGCTTACAGATTGACTATGACCGGAAGTACCAGTTACTAAACCTGTTTGAGTTAATGCAAACGTATTTGAGTTTCCTGCTACAGAGTATTTTAATGTATTATAGGAACCATCTGCAACGCCAATGTCAAATGAGTTACTGTTACCAGCAACGTCAAATGCAAAAGTGCCGTGAGCTGTGGTGGCCTGTGCAGTACCGGTATGTGTTCCGTCATTATTAAATACCATCGAATTAGAACCGCCAACAAATACCCCACTGTAAGTATTATTTGCACCGTTCATAAACAGCTTTTGAGTATTGCTGTCACCGGTGTTCCATAACTTAAATGTATAGTTGTCTCCAGTTAAATTGAAGTCAATGGCATTGTTATCACCAATTTGTTTGATGTTGAAGGTACCATTATCACCTGTAATGGTGGATTGGGACCCGTTTGCGCCGATCCTATTAGATGCGCCTGTTTGAGTAACAGTGTCTGTAGCAGAGGTCGAAATCTGATCCAAGTAGATCTGATTCTGAGCCTTTACCGAGACAGCTAATACTACAAAGAGTAATAGTGTTAGATATTTCATAGGGGTGTATCCTATTACTTATTACTTTTTACTATTAAAGTTATTACTTCCGTTAGTCTTAAACTTCCATAACCCCTTATGCTCTCCCTGGTGGATAAGTTCTATAACACTTTGATCTATAGCAGCTCTCAGTGCTAAATTGACTGGTTCATTGCCAGCTGCACCAAGTTCTGCCTCACCATATTTTGTTCCATCACTTGAAAATGCCAATGCATTACCACTTATTGTAGCACTATATATTGTTTTGGTAACAGCAACGGATATTAATACTTCTCCGGTGTTAGTGCTTACCAACCTTAAACTTGTTGTAATAACATCTTTGGAGTATTGTACATTAGCGCCAATACCTAATATGCTTGCACCATAACCACCTGTTTGTACATCTGTATCATAACCTATAATACCACCCTCAGCAATAACACCTGCGAATAGCATTGGTCTTAATGCTCCTGGTGTTTTGTCACTTAAGAAGTCTTCTCTTGTTTGACGGTAGAGCGTTCTTTCTTTTATTAAATCGTCAAGGTTAGCTCTTTCTAATACTTTAAACCATTTACCATAGCTTGCTTGTTGTAAAGAATCTATAAGCCAGCTCTCTGCTCCTTGAGTAACTGCAGAACTGAACAAAGCTAAATTAGTAGCTGTCTTGCGTTGACCGGTTTTATCTTCAAACCTATATACAGCAACTGTCATAGTAGGCCCATCTATAGATGGTAGCGCTTTTAACTGTAATGATAAAGGACTCTCCTGTACTTCTGGTTTTTCTATAATACGCTTATGCTGTGCAGCTACTCTCAACGTAGAGCACCCTGAAGTAAGGAGCAATAAAAATGCTAAAACGAGATATTTCATTAACCCCCTCCTGGAGCGCTTGGTATCGTTAGTAATGTACTAACTGGTATGGTTAATGTAGAAGTTGAGTTAGCAATAGGATCAAATATACTTAATGTAGCGGTACCATTATCAACACTCCAGTTAACGTAAGCCCCGCCTGGTAAGTTAAACGTACCAAACGACGGACCGTTAGTTTGAAATATTTGATTAGTTAACTGAGCTGCTATTTGAGAATAGATACGAGCATTTAAATTACCGATAAACTGATTAATAGGGGTGTTTTGTGCGGCTGCAGCTGCAGTAGCAGCCGCTGCTTGAGCCTGAGCCTGAATAGTTACTTTGCGATTATATGCTAAAGACTCTATTGTAAGTTCGTGATTAGAGTACCCATTACCGCTAAAAGCAGGAGACTTAAATTGGAAAGTTTGTTGTGTTGCGTTGGCAAGACTTGCCATAAATGCTATTAATAGCAGGTATTTCATATCTATATTTAGCTAAGTAATACTATATGAACGAAGCATTTGTCAAAACCCTACCAGTATACTTTCCTTCCAAGGACTTTATGACAGTTCTTAAGCCAGACAATAAAATCTTATTGACTGATATACCAGCAAGCAAGTTACGCTCTAAACAGAACCAAATGTACGTGTTAGCTGATACCTCTGAGGGCTCAGTGCTTATACCAGTAGATAATGGTTAAAGAGAAAAAAGCTAAGAAGATTAAAATTAAGCCCGAAGAAATAATGACTTCGGCGTTGTTTGCTGGAGTTAATCCAAAAATAATTAAAAAAATAGCTACCTTTCCGAACGCATTAGAACATCAGCCTGGAGAGGTTATTATTAAAGAGGGAGATACTGGCAATTTCATGTTTGTAGTACTGCAAGGACAGGTGGATGTAACTAAAGCTGCAGGTGGTAAAGAAGTCTTCCTTGCTACTCTAGGACCTGGTACATTTGTAGGGGAAGGCGCTCTAGTATCCGGTGCACCCCGTAACGCTACTGTTAAAGCTAAAACACCAGTTAAGATTGCATACTTTGATAGAGCAGCTTACAATGCTATGATTTCAGCTGATCCGATTATATCTGATACATTAATGAAAGTGTATAAAGAACGCGTTAAAGATCAGATTAAAAAAGTTAATATTGCAAAATCACGTGCATTTCTTATTTCAGCAGCTGTAGCAGTCATACCAATGATACAGTCTTTTATTATGCCACATTTAGGTGCTTTATCCACTCACTTACCATCAGGTATTGTAGCAATGTTAGGGCCTGCAGGTGCTGCATTAGCATTTAAGCTTCAGCAAGGTGATATGGCAAGTTTGGTAGGTAAAATTGATAAAATGTAACTTGATTTCTTAAGAATTTTGGTTAATATATTAGTATGACCAAAAAAATTCTTGTATGTGGCCTACCAGGTTCTGGGAAGACAACTCTCTCTAAAGAGTTAGCTAAATTATTAGGAGCTACCCATTTCAATGCAGACGAAATACGTAAAGAAATTAATAAAGATCTTAAGTTTTCCGTGGAGGATCGATTGGAGCAAGCCCGAAGAATGGGACTACTTTGTGATATCGTTAATCGTTCTGGGTCATTTGCTGTGGCTGATTTTATTTGTCCAATTCCTGAGACGAGAGCTGCATTTGGGGATGCATTTATAGTCTGGGTAAACAGAACACCAGTAAGAGACTTTGCTGATACAACTAAAATGTTTGTACCACCAGACAACCCTGATGTGGTGGTTACTGATGAAGGTTCAGCTTTATATTGGGCTACTAAGATTAAGAAACAACTTGTACCTACCTTTAACTCGAAAGCTCCTACAGCATTTATGTTAGGTCGTTATCAACCTTTTCACGATGGCCATAAAGCATTAATTGTAGAAGGCATCAAGCGTGTCGGTCAAGTATGTATTGCTATTAGAGATACACAAGGTACAGATGAAAAGAATCCTTTTAATCTAGATGAAGTAGAACAAAACATTCGTAAGGGTATGGCTGAGTATGAAGGTAAGTTTACAGTAGTACGAGTGCCTAATATTACTAACATATTCTACGGTAGAGATGTGGGTTATAAAATTGAGCAAATTGATTTAGATAAAGCATTACAAGATATTTCAGCTACCAAGATACGTAACGAAATATTGAAATGAACGTAGCTATAGTTATGCCTTATTATAACGAGAGAGAGCTTCTCGTTAAGGCAATAAAAGGTATACTAAAACAAACGTATACTAACTGGCACCTATTCTTAATTGATGATGGTTCAGACTATTACTACAGGGCACATCAAGTGCTAGACTTCTTAGCTATTGATCCTAGTAAGGTTACGTACGTATACAAATCTAATGGCGGTGTTAGTACAGCTCGTAACACCGCCTTAAAGCTCATTAGAGACTGTGATCCATATGAATATGTAGCTTACTGTGACGGGGATGATGTATGGGATGAAGACTACCTAGAAAAGCAAATACAGAGTTTCACTGATTCTATTGATATGCTATACTCTAGTGTGCGTCACCGCTTTACAGACGGTAGTGTTGCTACTCCTTTTGGTATAGCAGATTATCCAGAGTATCCTGGCTTACAAACATTACTTAAAGGTAACTTTATATTCATATCTGGTGTAATACATCGTTGTAAATGCTTACAAGTGGGTGAGTTTGATGCTAACTTAAACGGTATTGAAGATTGGGACTTTTGGGTGCGTATTGCTCAAAAATATAATATAGCTAAGAACTCTAATGCTTGTTTTACATATACTGTAAAAGCAAGTGGTAATGGAGCTAAAGGTAGAGCTGTCTACGACTTATTTTATAAGAAACATGCTGTCCATAATAACACCAACTCATAAGCCTACTTTTCTACAAAGGCTTTATGAGTCGATTAAAGTACAAACTTATAAAGACTTTGAATGGGTAGTTGTACCTAATAATGATGCAGATGTATCATTTTTACCTAAAGAAGATTGGATACGTATTGTACCTGATACTTCTGGTAATACATTAATTGGAGCAATTAAAAACTTTGCTTTCAATCAAGGTAACGGGGATTGGTTAATTGAAATGGACCATGACGATGAAATGCTACCTAATTGCTTAGAAGAGATAGCTAAAGCTGCAGCCGAGAACAAATGCGACTTTATCTATTCAGATGCACTAGATATAACTTCTGAGTTTACTTCTAATATTTTCTCTGGTAATAATTGGACTCATTACCCATTTGTATATAAAGGAACTGAACAAACTGTTAATAAAACCTTTATACATACCCCTCAATCAGTTTCTCGTATCTGGTTTGCACCTAATCATGTTAGAGTGTGGCGTAAAGATTTTTACAAAGAGATAGGTGGTCATGATGTTACGTTTAAAGCTCTGGATGATCAAGACCTACTATGCCGTACGTACTTAAAAGGTACAATGTATAAGATAGAGAAGCCTTTATATGCTTACTACTATCACGATAATAACACATTTGCTTCTGCTGAATTAAACTCCTGGATACAAGAATACACAATGACGTTGTACGAAAAGTATATTTTACAGTTAATGGAGAGGTGGTGTGAACTAAACAACTTATTTAAAGTAGATATAAGCAAGAGAGGTAGCAATAGGCCCGGTTATATCAATGTAGATTTGGATACTACACAACTACCTGATGATAAGGTAGGTGTTATATTTGCTGAAGATGCATTACAGCTCTATAAAGACCCGGTAAGTGTAATGTCTAAATGTTGGAAAGCTCTTGCAAGTGGTGGTATGCTGATATCTCTTACCCCTTCTACAGATGGTAGAGGAGCGTTTCAAGACCCTAACCATGTTTCATTCTGGAATGTTAATTCATTTTGGTATTATACAAGAGAACAGTTTAATCATTTCTTAAGTGCACCTGCAAGGTTTCAAGCCACTCACGTAAAAGAAACATTTCCTACTGATTTCCATAAAACATATAAGATAGACTATGTTATGGCACATTTAACCGCTCTTAAAACCGGTAAAGAAAGAGAATGGCTACCTGGAACTATCGAATTATAATTTAAATAAACGTACTAGTGAAAAACTTAATCTATATAACCTCTCATAGACAAGTAGACGAACTTGAATACTATTCCAAGTTTTTAAATAGGACTCAAATAGTTAGAGACTTTGATTTGATACTAACTATTAATAAGCCGGACATTGACTTGAATAGAGTAAGAAGTAGTTTTCTATCCTTTCCTAATAAGATTAAACATTTAATCATTACAGATAAGAATTGCGGTTACAAGCTTGGGCCACATGAAGCTATATCTGATTTCTTCAATCATATGAAAGGTTATGATAATGTTATACATATGCATCCAGATGTGTTCATTGTCGATGAGAATAAATTAATAGAAGTAATAAACAGTAACACTGATTGTGGTATAATATATGGTAGCGGAGGACCGGAGCCTGGTTCTGGTAAACCTCAGATGTTTGATACTGATTTGTTTATTATCAGACCTAAACTAATAGATAAGAATATTTTTGAAGCTTACTCAGAACCTCAGTACAGAAACTCTATTTGCGAGGAGTTTTTTGAAGCAGCAGTAAAAAACAATAACATTAAACATGCATTTGTACCAAAGTTTGAAAACAATTGGTACTTACCTAGAAGACCAAGCTTCTGGGGTTGTTGGCATGAACACGATTTAAATAGACTAAAAGTATGAAAACGGCTAAAGTAGTTGGGTGCGGTTTATCAGGCGTAACAGCTGCTATCTTGTTAAAAGAAGCTGGCTATAAAGTAGAGATATACGAAACACGTAATCACATTGGTGGTAACTGTTACGACTCTAATGTATCTGGTACTGCGGTACACAGTTATGGGCCTCATTTCTTTCATACCGATGATGAAGACGTATATGCTTTCTTAAGTAGATACACAGAGTGGTTTCCTTTTGATAATAAACCAAAGGGTATGACTGAGTTAGGTACTATATCTTTACCTTATAGTAAAAAGACAGTTAAAGATCTTGGCAGAGAACTATCTCAAGAAGAAATAGTAAGATATATATTTAAAGACTATTCTGAAAAGCAATGGGGTGTACCGTTTGATCAAATACCTAAGTCAATTACTAATAGAATACCTAAGACTAAGGACTGTGAAGACCCTACCTGGTATGAAGGTCAAAAGTATCAATGCATGCCAAAAGAAGGTTATACAAAAATGTTTGAAAAGATGCTTAAAGGTATTAAAGTACATCTAGGTGTTAATACAAATGACTGGATGACTAAGAAAGCTGATCTTACTGTTTATACTGGTAAGATAGATGAGTACTATGGTTATAAGTTTGGTAGATTGCCTTATAGATCGTTAGTTTTTACACATCAATTTAGTTATGAAAAGCTAGATAACTGTATCTTTAACTTTAATACAAAAGATGTATTGTTTACTAGAACCTATGATCATAGCTTCTTTACTGTTAACCATAAAGGACCAACGATTATTACTTCAGAACGTTCTATAGAACATAATGAAAGCAATATACCTTTCTATCCAATGCCATTTGGTCCTGGTGGTGAATTATATGCAAAGTATAAAAAGCTTGCAGATAAAGAAGATAATGTTATCTTTACCGGTAGATTGGCAACATATACCTATCTTGATATGTGGATGGCTGTAAAACAAGCAATGCTAAAGGTAGATAACTATCTTAAAAAATAAGCTTGATCTTTATGTATAAAGTACCGATAATAGGTACTATGAAACTCATTAAACACATTCCCAACGACGAACTATATTTTAATTTACGTCAGCTTAGTGAAGTAGCTAAAGTTGTTGCATATGCAGGTAGTACCGAAGAAGCTGAATACTTCACTGTTAACTATTTGCGACCTATACTAGAAAAGACTGAAAAGCTTATCGGTAAAAAGTTGTAATTGGTGGAGGTTAACCTGTTAACCCTCAAGCCCTAAGCGCAAGCTTAGGGCTTTTCTAGTGACTAAAGATAAATATTAAACGTATGAAACAAATCCTAACACTAATAACGTTAACCATTTTGTTGGTTGCAAACAAAGCAGCTGCACAAGCAGTGGTTAGCACTAATAACGGAACACCTATTGTGGTCGTTACAACAGTGCCCTATGTCGTGAATTCAACAGACAATGCCGGTAATAGTGTTGTTACAACATATCAGAATACAGTAACAACTACTACACCTACTATTATTACTACATATAATAACAGTACTTCTGTCACGACAAACGGTACACCTGTTGTAGTTACTACTAACGGAACAGTACCAGTATCAATTGCTACTACAGCTAATATTGCAATTGTATCAACTACGAATGGTACACCTATTGTATCATTATCTAATTCGTATACACCAGTTACAACAACAAGTGGTTCAACTACTATTGTTACAACTAATTTAAATACGTTAACTACAACCACTACACCAGTAGCTACAACTACTACAATTGTACCGGTAACAACTACAACAGACAATAGTGGCTATGTTTTAAGCATATCTAATGGTACACCAACATCTAATACAGCTGTATCATATGCAATTACGACAACTAATAGTTCTTCTGTATATACTGTAGCTACTACAGCTAATCAGTCGACTTTAGTTACTAAGAACGGTACACCAGTGGTTGGTGCTACTATTGCTTATTCAACTGCTAATAGCGTTGATGCAAGTAACAATCCAGTAGTTAAGACCTATAAGTTAACAACTACAACAACTACTACTCCAGTAGATACAGCTACAACAGTTACACCAGTTACAGTAACTAAAGATGGTAACGGTAATTTAATTAGCACATACTACGGTGCACCAACTACAACAGATAATGTAGTTAACAATGCAGTTGTTACAACAGCTAATGCTTTATATAGCACAGCTACAACAACACAGAACATTGCCAACCAAACAGTATATGGTACTCCAACAACAGTATATGCTGCAGTAAACGGTACAGCTACTTCTACTACTGCTTATTCTCAAAATAAAGCAAAGTCAGTTGATGCTAAGGTATTAAACGTAGCTAAGACAACTACAGTCACTACTGTTACACCAGTAACAACAACAGCTACAACAACTACACCTGTTACTAATGTTACTACTAATACAGCTGTTACTACTACAGTATATGCTGATGGTACTACACCAACAACGGTAACGTATGGTGCTCCAGTTGTTACAGAAAATACTGCAGTATCAACTGCTAAAATCGTAACAAACAGTACTTCAACTGCTGTTACAAGTTCAGTAGCTAATTACGGTACTCGCATTGATCAGAACTCTTATTTACAAGCTGCAAGCCGTCGTTATAATATGCTTGCTGATTCTAACCCATTAGATCGTAACTATGGTGGTACCTGGGATGCTAATAAGAATGATGGTTGGAATTCTTATCTTGCTTATGGACACACAGGTAGCAATGTTATTGATACATATAAAGCTTCAAGTAACACATTCACTATTGGTGCTGAAACGTTTGTTACAGCTGACGTATTAGTTGGCGTGAAGTACGACTTCGTTAATGCTAATATTAACGGCGATCAAGCTACTGGTACATTACAGAAGCATCACTTAGGGTTATACAACTTAACTACATTCAATAATCTATTAGTACTGAAGTCTGATCTTGGTTTTGCTTATAACCGTTTCGCTAACACCCATACATTAGCTGCTTTAAACTATGCTAATGCTGGTAAAGGTAACGGTAAAGACTTCTGGTTAAATGAGCGTTTATATTCAAAGAGCTTCTTTGGTTTCGCACCATTCGTGGGTGGTCGCTTTGAATCAAGTTCAGTAGATGCAATTGCTGAAACAGGTGATGCTTTTACAGCTCAATCATTTGATGCTGTTAAAGCAACTCGTGCTGCTGCAGAAGGTGGTTTACGTTTTGATCATCAATTCGGTGATATGTTAAGAGTTATTGCTGAAGGTGGATATCTAACACCTACCAAATCAAAAGGTATTGACGGTATTACAACATATAAGCTTAACTTGCAAGCCACACCAAC
>Ga0208874_1000323_pt1 | contig 18135 bp, 20 predicted proteins | sample CryBogCBH10Oct08_FD_184604 | JGI IMG/M metagenome (GOLD analysis project Ga0208874, IMG submission 184604) | Freshwater microbial communities from Crystal Bog, Wisconsin, USA - CBH10Oct08 (SPAdes) (version 2) | ecosystem: Environmental > Aquatic > Freshwater > Lake | place: Crystal Bog... | reverse complement strand
TCGTAGTAGTCTTCATTTTCCTTGCGTTTGAGGAAATTCACGACCAAATAGGTCAATGGAGTGGCTAGGATTTCCCAAGACGTCTTTAAGAAGTATTGGGCAAACGCCACCTGAATGACTTCACTGGTGGGCCATAGACCATAAAAAGCGAGCATATAGAACAATGAGGAATCCACTAGCTCACCAACAGCTGTTGATCCAATAGCTCTCATCCACAAGTAACGCCCTTGAGTTTTGATCTTCAATTTGGCCAAAACATAGCTATTCACGAAACTGCCAGACCAAAAGGCGATCATCGAAGCGACGGCAACCCGCCAAGAATTGCCAAAGACAACCTCCATACCATGCTGGTAGTTTTCCATATAAGCACCCGGACCAGGCGGTAAGGCAATGACAATTTGAGCCATGATTGATGCAAATGCAAGCGCTGCAAAACCAGCCCAAACTGCTCTTCGATCATAGGCATAGCCATAGACCTCAGTCAGAATATCGCCGAAGAAATAAGAGATCGGGAAAAATAAGATTCCCGCTCCATAAATAAAATCACCAAAATAAGGCAAATGAATAGCAGCAGATTTTCCGGCGCCAATAAAGTTTGAGCACAAGAGCACCACTACAAAAGCAGCAAGAATCAAATCATAGTATCGATGGTGGCGTTTCTTTTCTGTCATGATCTGATGCATATCTTGGTTTATCCCGGAGTAAATTGCTTCAATATTTGACTTGCTGCAGATGCGAATGCAGCATCACTCTCATTGTCAAGCTCTACAAAGCAATCGGCACGGTATTTTGGAAAATTTCTAACGATTGAGGACTGGTAAGAGGGATCGTAATGCTTGACTAATAAGTCCGTCACCAATTCTTCGAAACGCCCTGCGTCAATCTGTTCACACCACTCGGCGATTTGTACTTTGCCGTAACGTGAAGTTAGTAGAGATAACTTTTCTTTGAATTGATTTGGATTTTGTACAAAATGGGGGTATTCATGTAGCAGCCAAGAGACTCGGGTGGGGAGACTTGATCTGAGCTCAATGCAATGTCCATGCCGAATTTTTTCCATCAGAGCGTCCGGAATGTGGACGCCCCCCACCTTCTTGCTCTCAGATTCAATAAAGATGGGATGGCTTGAATCAAGATTTTGTAGTGCATTCCATAACCTGGTCTCAAAGCCTTTCTGAGATGGTTGCTCAATCTCAGGTTCATTGCCAAGCACCGAACCACGATGAATGGCCAGGCCCTCTAAGTCTAATACTGGTGCACCTTGCAGTTTGAGCTCTTGCAAAATCCGTGTCTTACCAGAGCCAGTCATGCCACAGATCACCTGAAAATCAAATTGTTTCGCAGCATGCTCAAGGTCATCAATCACTACCCTACGAAATCCTTGATAACCCCCTTCTAATTGCATCGCCTTCCAGCCAATCCGATTGAGCACATGGGTCAATGCTCCACTGCGCTCACCGCCACGCCAACAATAGATGAGAGGTCGCCATTCACGAGGAAAGTCGAGGAAAGATTGCTCTAGGTGCAGCGCGATATTACGCGAAACAATTGCAGCACCTAATTTCTTGGCGGCGAATGGAGAAACCTGTTTGTATAGCGTACCAATCTCAGCGCGCTCTTCATTATTCAAGACGGGGCAATTGATTGCCCCCGGAATATGGTCTAAAGCAAATTCAGCAGGTGAGCGGACATCAATGATGGCGTCGAATTGATTGCGCTCTTTTGTGAATTGAGCAATTTCCAGAATGTGGGAATTCTTGGGCTGCAAGCGCTTTCCTAAGAAAGCTTATCTAAAACATGCTTAGGCCAAGGCATGGACTTATTGGCCTGTAAATCGACCCACACCATAGTTGCCCCACCGGCAGCACACAAAACCTCAGGTTCAGAGCTTAGGGCCATGGTGTTAAAAACATCCACACTGGATTTGCCAATGTTGCCAACATAAGTCTTCACTAATAAATCACCGGGATAGGTCAGTTGCTGAATGAAATTACAGAAACCATTGACCATCAGCATGCCCTCCACGGTGGTATCCATTGAATACCCTAGTGCCGCAATCCATTCAATCCGGGCTTGCTCCATATAACGAAAGTAAACCGTATTGTTGACATGACGATAGGCGTCCATATCGCCCCAACGAATCGGCATCACCGTTTCATGCACCAGTTTTTTATTTTCAGGGATGTCAATCCGCATTCGAAGCAGCCTTAGCGAACTTGTTGGACTAGCTGGTACAGATTGGTAGAGCGCGCACCAGAGCGGCAGAATGCCAAAACTGGTCCAGGCAGCGTCTTTAGTAAGCGCGCCATCTCAATAACCTGTTCAGGAGTAATTGAACCACTGACTACGGGAAGATAGGCGTAATGTAAACCCAGACTCTTCGCCTTGGCTTCGATCACTTCATTTAAGGGTTGACCTGGGCCGCCTTCAAAATCAGGGCGATTATTGATAACACTTTTATAACCTTGAGCAACTATTTCTTCAAGTTGCGTAGGGTCAATTTGAGGCGCTGTGCCAAAGGCATCATTGTGACAAGCAATTGCGAGACTCATAAAAACCTCAATATATTCAGTTAGTTAATAAAGATCGATTTTAAATCAGTCTTGTACGGCTTTACTCATAAAGAATCTCTCACAGATTTCCATCCCTGCCAACATCCCAAGAATGAAGACCAAGGCCTTGAGATGACCGACGCCTAGGGCTACGATAGCTGGCCCGGGGCAGAAACCAGCCAAGCCCCAGCCTGCGCCGAAGATAAGACTGCCAATGACTAATGGTCGAGTAATTTCTTTTTTCGCCGGTAAGTGAAGAGTTCCACCAAAAAAAGACTGCGATCTTTTAGAGACTACATAAAAGCCACAAAGACCAACTAAGACAGCGCCCAGCATCACGAATAGCAAGGATGGATCCCAGTCGCCGGTGATATCCAAAAAATTGAGTATTTTCTGAGGATTGCTCATTCCTGAAATCATCAATCCAAAACCAAATAGCACACCGATCAGATATTGGCTGATTAAGCTGAAATGTTTTTTCATGGCAGCCTCAAAAGAGATGGCGCAAGATATACGCCATCACGAATCCAGAAATCATGAAAGAAATAATGGCAACTAATGAGCGAGGTGATAAACGAGATAAGCCACAGATGCCATGGCCACTAGTACAGCCTGATCCATACTGAGCACCAAAGCCAACTAGCAAACCTGCGAGGATGACTGCAGGCCAGCCGGCATCAATGATTTGAACCGGATACATATCCAATAAAAAGATTGCCCAAAGCGGGGAGGACAATATGCCAAGGAGAAGCACGATTCTCCAAACCCACATTTGTTTGACTGGGCGCAATAAGCCACCAATGATTCCACTAATACCTAAGATGCGACCATGAAGCAGAACATATGCTGAGGTAGCAATCCCCAATAAAACTCCCCCTAGTAATGAGGGTCCCGGAGTGAAGGCTAGCCAATCAATATGCATTATTCACTTTCAAAGTTAATCGCACGGGTTTGGCGACATCCTATATTGAAGATATCTTAGCCCTAAATAGGCGCCAAAGACAAAACCAGGTAAAGCAATGAATGAGCCAAGCGCTAGAGTGGAAACTCCGCTGAGCCCCTGACCAATAGTACAACCCAAGGCAGTTACCCCTCCAAATCCCATTAGCACTCCCCCAATCAGGTGATTGGCGGTATCCTCAGGATTCCGAAAGGATTCCCAGCGGAAGGACTTGGTTGCGATTGCTAAGCTTGCAGATCCTAAAACCATTCCAAATACAGCAACAATCCCAATGGTGAGCACTTTGGATATATCACTATAAAATATGAACCAATCCAGCGTGTATGCATAGGGTGCAACAAAAGACAGGCTTTCCATTTTTCCGGAATTAGTGCCCAGGAATACTTCTTCGAGGGTATTCGGATCTTCAGCCAAATACCCTAGATGTCCAGATACCCACCAAACAGCACAGATCGCTAGGCCGACGAATATTCCAGCAAGTACATTTTCGAATGTCCAAAACGATTTACGAATGAGTGCAAACAAAATAAAAGCGCCGCCAATCAGAAGTCCAAGAATTAAATGCAGTTCATCACGAGCAATGCCAGTGAGATTGCTGACTATGCTTGGCAAATCTTGTGGGGTGGCAAGGGATATGAATATCGTATCCAGCGTATTGACTCGAATCACACCCAAGAACCCTTTCAGCGACATGTAAGCACTGAGACCTAAAGTTAAAAATACAATCAAGGATTTAAGATTACCCCCACCAATTCTGACCAGAGTTTTACTGCCGCAGCCTGAGGCAAGCATCATGCCCAGACCAAATAGCGTGCTCCCAACCAGAGTAGAGACAATCAGTAATTTGCTAGAGGTATAAATACTTTTAAGTGGGTCGATTACTCCCAAAGTAGCCATCACAGTAAAGCCGATGATCGCAACGCCAATAGCCAAAAACCATTGGCGCATACGATTCCAATTATTGCTAATCAAAATATCTGAAATAGCACCCATGGTGCAAAAGCTGGTTTTTTGCATCACTGCACCCAACAGAAATGCAATTACAAATGCTGCCCAAAGGACCGCTCTGCTCAATTGAGATATGTCAACAACATCCATACTAAGTCTTACTCACTATTATCATTTTTAAATTTATAGAATTGCTTATTCAAATAGGCTGCAACATCAGCCTCATCTTCCGGAAATAGGTCTAAACGTAATTGTGAATTACATGCTGCGACCATCGATTTCAATTTTAAGTACGAATGCACCTTCCCATCACTTCGGGTATAAATCATGTCCCCATTACCAAAGCCAGTCTTTTGTGCGTGGCACCCATAACATTGACCCTGATCAATAGACCGGCCATTGTCAACGTCAGTACTTGCGTAAATAGACGCAGAATGGGCGCTGATAAACAAAGTGAAAAGCAAGGCTTTATGCATTCAAATTAACGAATGTGCTAAAAACCATGATTCTAAGGCCCTTTCGGACCATACATACTTATTCTTCTTGAATAGACAGATAGACGTTATAGGCGTTCATGCGGTTAGCTGCCCTAAACAGAGGCATACCTTCGTATTCGGACCAATTTACGCGGGAATATGCATCATCAAAGGAGTCTAAATTTTGTGCCGCAGGTGCCATCGATTCCCTCAAAAAACTCAAATACGAGCGAGTGAATTCAATATCGTGTTGTGGGTCAATCGAGTATGCTCCATGACCGGGAATGATGATATTCGGATCAATATTTTGAATAGTGTTCAGGGCATTCAGCCATCCTCGGCTATCGGCATTTCCTACGAAGGGAATGCGACCTCGAAAAACCAAATCTCCTGCGAATAAAACATTTTCAGAAGGAACATAAACCATTAGATCTTCAGGAGTATGCGCTGGGCCTACATGGGTAATGAGAAATTCAATACCACCCACCTTGAATTGATAATTCCGATTAATCCAGACATCTGCTTTTACGAGATGAGTCTGCTTATTGATCCAGGGGGCAAAGTTTGTTCTTGATGCAATTAATCGTTGTTGGGCAGTATCAGATGTTAGATAGTTTTTAGCTAAATATTGCGCATAAATTTTCGCCCCAACTTTTTTGAATTCTTGTAAACCATATATATGATCAGCATGATAATGCGTCAGGACAACCGCTACTATTTTTTTGTCTGTGATTTTATGGATCTCAGCAATCAACTTACGAGCCAATACTGGAGATCCCAGAGCATCAATTACTACCACCCCATTCGGAGTAATAACGAAACCGGAGTTGGAAATAAAATTTTGGTTATTGCTTGAACCAATTTCTGGCAAGCCCTGAACAAAATAGGTATGGGGTGCAATTTGAACAGGCTTAAGCAGCGCTCCTTCTGGTGCTTGTTGTGCGGAGATGACGAAAGGAAAAAGCAGTAATAAAAGGGCACAAAACTTAGCTGAAAACAGCCGAAAAAGCATATTACTAGCCTTAAAATTATGGCTTGATGTAGGCGTAATGATCTTTGTATTGAAGATCTGCAATTCTTACAACTCCCGATGGTGTAAAGTCTGCATCCAATACAAATTGATCTTTTTTCAACCCCCGTCGTTTCATCGTAATTTCGCAAACTTCAAACCTCACGCCGCTCGACTTTAAGGCGGAGATCAAGGGGGCGTATTCCACATTATTTTTTTTATCTTTAGCGCCTTCCATTAAAAGATCTACGCCATCACCGTGGGCAACTAAAATAATGACAGTATTTGGTGCAACGTCCAAATGGTTGCGAATGTTGCGTAGCCCTTTTAAGCCCTGTTCCTGTGCATCATCAATGTGATACAGAACTTTAGTTGGCCCAATTACTGTAGATTGTGCTGATACATAAGGCGTAGCAATAGCCAGCGCTGTAATTGAGCTTGCTAGGATATATTTTAATATTCGTTTCATGGAAGCTCCTCTTTCAGAGGTTAAATTGATATCGGGGCTATACCAGGATTCCCAGATACACCGATTATGGTTGGCTCATTAAGCTGAACCGCCTTCACAGTTTTGATTTCTCGTAAGTGTCTGGCAATCACATCCCAAATCGGCTCTCCACCCGTATTTTTAGCAGCCTCACTCACAGGCGCCCAACCAGCAACTTTGTAAACCTTATCAGCATCTAATTGTTTGCCATTAAGGCGCATTTCGGTAATACGCTTACCCATTGATGCGGCCGGATCGATCGTGTACTGTAAGCCGCCCACACGAACCATATCACCACCCTGCTGATAATAAGGATCGGGATTGAACAAATTATCGGCAACATCTTCAAGGATAGTCTTGATAGTGTTCCCTGTCATCGCATTGACGGTAGTGTACGGATAGGTGATGGCTGTCTGATCGAGTAGATTTTCCATCGTGATATTTTGACCCGGCAATAAGGTTGTACCCCAACGAAAACCAGGAGAAAAAGCAATCTCAGCATTCTTTTGCGCCATCAGGCCATCCAAAATGACTTGGTCAAAACTACCATTGAAGTTACCACGGCGATAAAGCAATGCATCGGTTGTCGCCAAAACTTCTTGTAAGCGTGATTCGTATGGTTTCCGAATATTTTGAATAAGCGCCGCCATTGATTGATCGGCTGGTATCAAATTAGAAAAGACTGGCATCAGCTTGTATCTGAAATCGACCGGTTTCCCACCCTTCACATCAAAATCTAGCACAGCCAAATATTTCCCATTGGATCCAGCATTGGTAACCAAGGTAGTGCCCCCAGCATTTTGAACTTTTACTGGGATTGGGACGCCATCATGGGTATGCCCCCCAAGAATCGCATGTAAACCCCTCACGCGAGAAGCAAGCTTCAAATCTACATCCATGCCATTATGAGATAACAGCACTACTACTTTAGCCCCCTTGGCCTTAACTTCATCAATTGTTTTTTGAAGATTTTCTTCCTGGATCCCAAAAGTCCAGTTCGGTACAAAATAACCGGGATTTGCGATGGGGGTGTATGGAAAGGCCTGACCAATGATGGCCACAGGAATACCATTCATATTCCGAATTGAATAAGAAGGGAAAACAGGGTCTCCAAAATCTGCAGTTTTAATGTTTTGCGCTAAGAACTCAATCTTTCCCTTAAAGTCTTTATTCACGATTTCCATGACACGGTCTTCGCCCAGCGTCATTTCCCAGTGAGCAGTCATCAAGTCAACACCCAAAGCTAAGGCCGCATTAGCCATATCCTGACCATTAGTCCACAACGCTGTGCCAGAACCTTGCCAGGTATCACCACCATCCAGCAAGAGTGATCCAGGACGTGAAGCCTTAATTTGCTTAACTAAGGTTGCAAGATGCGCAAAACCACCCACTTGGCCATAGGTTTTTGCGGCCTCAGTAAAATTGAGATAAGTGAATGCATGGGCGTCTCTTGTGCCAGCAGGAATTCCATTGGCTTTTAAAAAATATTCGCCGACTAAATGAGGGGTCTTGCCTGCTTGAGAGCCAATTCCCAAGTTGACATTAGGTTCACGAAAGTAAATGGGCTGCAACTGCGCATGACAATCAGTAAAGTGAAGCAAATGTACATTGCCGAACTTAGGCAAGTCATAAAACTTGTTTGCCGCCGCTTGAGCCATGGATGGATTAGAGTGAAGGCTTAAACCTCCTGCTGATGCAACAGCTAGAGTTTGTAAAAACTCTCTACGGTTAATGGACATAAGATTACTGGTTTACTGGTGATTGAGGATCTAGTAACAAGGCCATCAGGTCTTGTATTTGCTTTTCATTAAGCAACTTAAAATGAGCAAAACGCGGCATATTGCTACAGGCGTTATACGCTTTCGAATTATTGATGCGGTTCCAGGTATAGGTGATGATCTCTTGCGAATAACCGCGATTTTTACCGTAATTCCAGAGGCTAGGACCAATATTGCCGTATGAAATTTCTTTTTGGTCGATCTGATGACAGTTATAGCAACCGCCGCCAATAGGTGTAGTTGCTGAATCACTCCAAGTGGCGCCTCGACCACTTTGTGCAATTGCTTCACCACTCTTCCAATCACCAATGTATTTGCCATCAGAAGGTTTAGCAATCTCAGACATATTGAGCTTTTGTATTTCTATAGCCTTTTTGGCGCCAGCTGGGCTGGCAACATATAAAGGGTCGGAGCAGAATTTTTGAGTTGCATCTTGATCAATCCGATCTAGACCCGCAATACCCTGCGCGCGAAAGCTGTCCTTCATCATTTTTTCAAACTGTGGATCTGATTTTTGCTGCGCTACAGTTACATTCGACAAAAAACCAAGGCCAAGTATTAAGCTAGCAGTGAGGATTTGACGCTTAAATAATTTGATTGATAACGGACTCATTGTCTTACCTCTTTAAACCAGGAGTTTGAATAATGCCGCCATTCGCATTTTTAGCCATGTACATCGAGAGTGCAATCGTGACATCGGAACCATAAATAGGATATGGAAAGCGTTGCTGTCTAAAACAATCATTGAGACGTTGCTGCATTGTCCAAAATTGGCCACTTGATACACGATATGCAGGCCATGAACCCCATCCCGCAACCGCACCATCATGAGTGGTTAAATTCGGTAGGTCCTGTAAACGAATCCGCTTACCATTTGATCCGTGACACGAAGCACATGAAAAATCAAATGGACCACCTTCGTAATAAAAAGCGCGTTTACCCATCTCATACATTGCTTTTTCTTTTGGATTGGCTGTACTCACATTAATTTTTTTACCCTTGGAGTGTGTCACTACATAGGCAACAATAGCATCCATGTCTTTTTTAGGGCCCTCACCGAACTTCGCATCAATAATGCTTTGCGAAGGAATGCCTTGTAATTTTTCCATACAAGTCATGAGACGGGATTCAAGATCTTGAACGCGATTAGTATCTTTAAAGTATTTGGGTAATTGGGCTGCAGCACCATCAACTACACCAGGCCCCAGGCCTAAATCACATTTTTCTAAAGATACTTGTTTTGGACCGCCTGGTTTTTTCCACAGCTCCTCGCCAGACATTTCATAGAGCTCTGAGGGATTTCCGTCTGCAATCATTTCACGATATTTGGCAATATCATCTGCCGCAGATTGCGCATAAATGGTTCGAGAAAAAATCAGGAGCAAAGTAAGGAAAAAATACTGCCTCAAACTATCTGAAAAAGTCATGGCGATACCCATTCAAAAAATTAAGATGCTGTTGCTTCGTCAGTACGCTTATCACCCTTGGTATCGACCCAGCTGACGACAATCTTGTCGCCTTTAGAGCCCTTGTATTTAAAGTTCAAAAAGGGGTCTTTTGAAACCGCTGGGCCGAACTGAGCGTTAAAGACGTCTTTACCTTGGGCCTTCACATTCAAAACATTGATGAACCAGGCTGGAACAACTTTCCCAGCAGCATCTTTTCGTTGACCAGACTCCATATCATGCTTCATCAAAATCTTGACATCAACAATGCCATCTTTTTCAGTAGCTCTTACGCGCATTGGATCAGACATTTTTCTATTCCTTTATCTTTTTAAATTGATAGTTCAAGGTATGTTCGACTTTTAGCCGCCACAACCACCTAGGGTTACTTTGATTTCCTTAACTGCCATAGCCCATTTGCCATCAGCCTTAACTAGAGCGTAGACATTTGAGGTTTGACCCATTTTGATACGGGTAGTCACGAAAGCTTCTGTACCTGCAGGCAAAAAGAATTGGGCTGCTAGCGTACTTGGATTTTTTTCAACCAGAATCGCGATTTGATCTGCTTTTAAGGAGCTGGTTACGCTGACGGGCACAACTGCACCATTTTCTGCAATATCAGGGGCATTTAAAGTGACCGCAGAACTTTTATCTGGGGTTGAAGTGCCAAGCGCCTTGAATACATCATCCAGACTCTTCCCCTCAAAAGCTGCTTTATTCCACTCTTCTGCTTGTGCAGTAGAAATTAAACCTGCAGATGCCATCAAGCCAAAGACTGCTGAATACTTTAATAAATCTCTTCGCTGCTTGTTCATACACTTCCTTTCCAATCATCTACTCCAAATTAATCTTACCTACTCCAATACGTTACTTATTGATCATTCAATATCCAATGGACAATCTGATGGAGTGACTCATCAGAAACCTGTGAATTTGCTGGCATCGGAATCACCCCCCACACACCTGAGCCACCAGCCTTCACTTTAGCCACCAGTTTATCCTCAACACCAGCTTGACCCCGATATTTATTAGCTATATCTATTAATGATGGGCCAACCAATTTTGAAGACTTTGCATGACAGGCAGAGCAATTGTTCTCTTTGAATAGATCTTCAACTGTTTGAACTTTTGGACGCGCGGTGGCTGCAACCATGTTTGACCCAGGTAAAGAGCTTAGTGGCGGTTTAGTGGTATCAGCACCTCTATAGGGTCCATATTCTCGATTTTGCTCTGCAATATTCCCATGAGCATTTCGCGCGTAATCGGGCAGCGTTGAGCCAATTTGAACAAAAGGTACGCAGTTATTCATGCAAGCACTCGCATGAACATCTGGCTGTCCTTTAGATGACCATAGACCATGCTTAAGCGTCATGCCATTGCGATTGGGCATACGTTTTTGAACCTCAGCAATGTTATCGTTACTCAGGATGAAATCATCTGGAACTACTTCTGCTAGATTCAATAGATACGCTACAACAGCAAAAGTATCGTCGTCCGATAAGGAGCGAGGTGCGTTCCATGGCATAGCGCGGTGAATGTAATCCCATAAGGAAGAAACCGTTGCAACCTTCATCAAGGTAGTTCTCTGAGGTTGTTTGCGATCACTTAAGGAGGCAACCCTACCTGTTTTAATATCATCGGGAGTTGTACCACCGACGATTGGGGTAAAAACTTCATTAGACTCAGCAAAGGTCCCGTGACAAGATGCACAACGCGCTTCCCACACTTTTTGGCCTTGCTCCACAGAGCCGGAGCCCTTGGGCAAACCTTTAAAATCCGGACGAACATCAATATCCCATGCAGCCACTTCGGCTGGAGTAGCATCGCGACCGATGCCAACATAACGCTGAGATGCACTGGTCTCAGCATATGCATTCACGGATAAAGCAAGAACGCTGGACATGAAAAACAAGATGAATAGTTTAGCCAACTTGCACATTGCTAACCTCCCCATTGCTCTCAACTTTCCAAGACTGAATAGCGTTGTTATGGTAAATGGAACGAGTACCTCTTACATCTCGTAGCATCTTGATTGGTGGCTGGACATAGCCAGTGTCATCAATAGCGCGGGATTGCAGAATTGCAGGAGATCCATCCCAAATCCAATCGATATTGAAGCGGGTTAATGCTTTGCTCAAGACCGGCGTCTCAAGCCGGGCTGTTTTCCAATTGTTACCGCCATCAAAAGAAACATCTACCCTTCTGATCTTGCCTCGACCGGACCAAGCTAAGCCAGTAACGTTATAGAACCCTTTTTCTAGCAATTGCTGCCCCCCAGAAGGCGTAGTTATTACCGATTTGCATTCCTGAATCGAGGTGTATTGACGCGACAAACCACTTGGCATTAGATCGTTGTAATGGACCGCTTCGTCTTTAGTGGCGTATGGCATATCGCCCACTTCGAGCCGTCTAAGCCATTTCACCCAGCTGACACCTTGAACACCTGGGACAACTAGACGCAGGGGGAAACCATTTTCAGGCCTGAGCATCTCACCGTTCATCCCCCAGGCAACAATAACCTCATTGAGCATATCTTCTAAATTGATGGTGCGGGTCATACCTGAACCGTCGCCGCCCTCTGCTAACAGATATTTTCCTTTTTTCAGATCAGCGCCACATTCCTCTAAAAGGACTGCGAGAGGGACACCGGTGAATTCACAGCACGACAACATGCCGTGGGTGTATTGAACAGTGGGAACTGCAACATTCCCCCACTCCAAGCCCGTATTGGCACCGCACTCAATAAAATGAATCCGTGAAACAGATGGTAGTCGCATCAGATCATTCATCGTAAAGACGCGATTGTGTTTTACGAGCCCATTGACCATAAGACGGTGCTTGTCAGGATCAATGTTGTACCAACCTTGGTGCTGTCTTTCAAAATGCAAGCCATTCGGAGTAATAATGCCAAAAAGGCCTTGCAAAGGTGTGAACGCCACAGAGGCTGCAGATACCCTCGTTAATCCAGGTGATTCTCTGCGAATGAGATTGGCCTCATAAATTGAAGGAACTCCATAAGGCATAGTCGCTACATTTTTGCCCAGAGTAGTTTGCCAAACTTGCTTTTCAAGTATTGCAGGATCACCCTCAGAGTTAGCAAATGCGTTTAGAGATGAACCAACACCCACTGCCCCTCCAAGAGCTGCCAAAAGACCATTACGCATGAAGCCGCGACGCTTATCATCAAGTCCATGAGTCGAGAGATCGTTAATTAAATCAGGACTTAGGAAGTTTTCTGGGGCCTGTCGTATCTGCCCTCGTTGTTTGCTTTCTTTATGACTCATCTCTGACCTCTACTCGAAACTTTTGTTAATAGGCATTGTTAAATTCCGTTGATGGGTATCTTGATATAAGCTGTGTCGTTAGATTCTTTCGGAGGCATCTCTCCGGCTCGGATATTGATTTGAATTGCAGGCAAAATTAAAACTGGCATATCAAGGGTCGCATCTCTCGCTTTGCGCATTTCAACAAATTGATCTTCCGTAATTCCATCGTGCATGTGAATATTGAAGGCTTTCTGTTTTCTCACTGTTGACTCATATTCCACGGGGCGACCATTTGGGGGATAGTCATGACACATAAATAGGCGTGTCTCAGATGGCAAGCTTAATATTTTTTTAATCGATCGGTATAAAGTATGCGCATCACCGCCCGGGAAATCGCAACGTGCGGTACCTACATCTGGCATAAACATGGTGTCACCAACAAAAATCGCATCGCCAACTTCGAAAGCCATACATGCCGGTGTATGTCCAGGCACAAAGATTGACCTGAAACTCAAATTGCCAAAGTGAATCACTTCACAATCATTCAAGAGGTGATCAAACTGCGAGCCATCAACCGGGAAGGAATCTTCTAAATTAAAGACTTTTTTGAATACACCCTGAACTGTTTTAATGTGATTGCCAATGGCGATCTTCCCGCCTAGATGCTTTTTTAGATAGGGCGCTGCAGTGAAATGGTCAGCATGCGCATGGGTCTCTAGAATCCATTCGGTCTTAAGGTGGTTGGCTTTGACAAAATCAATCAAAGTATCCGCTGATGTATTTCGTGTCCGACCAGATTTTGGATCGTAATTTAAAACTGAGTCAATGATGATGCAAGGTGAACCGGGCTTCTCGTAGACCACGTAGCTTACAGTTGAGGTCTCTTGATCAAAAAAACTTTTTACAGCAGGATTCATACTTTTAATACCTTAAATGAAACTGTTTTTAATTCTTTTCATTTTTGACCAAAACGGGTTAAATATCACTAATAACAAACCCTTATATGTGTATTACTTAAAGTAATATAGGATTTGAATCCTTATATCCATATCGTTAAGAGGAGATAAACATGGATAAGCGTGCACAAAAATTTGACATTTTGATTGCTGGTGGTGGCGCCGCAGGGATTGGTCTGGCTGCTAGTCTTCGCAAAAGGGATAAACAACTCAAGATTGGGATTATTGAGCCATCACAATGGCACTACTACCAACCCTCCTGGACGCTTGTCGGAGGTGGCGCATATAAGGTCAAGGATAGCAAAAGAAATACAAAAGCATTAATACCTCAAGGCGTTACTTGGATAGAGTCAGCAGTAAAGGATTTTGAGCCAGACTCAAATCAAGTGAAATTGAGTAATGGTGAAACGCTCGAATACCAACAACTAGCGGTAGCCCTAGGATTGAAGTCCAATTGGGATCAAATCCCAGGCTTGAAGGAATCACTAGGGAAAAATGGAGTGACATCAAACTACAGCTATGAATATGCCCCTTACACATGGGAGCTTGTAAAAAATCTCAAGTCCGGAAAGGCTATCTTTACGCAACCACCAATGCCGATAAAGTGCCCAGGTGCACCACAAAAAGCAATGTATTTATCCTGTTACGAATGGGAGCAACAGGGAGTACTGAAACAAATTGAGGTGGAGCTTGATAATGCTGGGGGTGCTCTGTTTGGCGTAGCAGATTTTGTTCCTCCACTCATGGAATATGTTAAGCACTATGAAGCAAAACTCATATTTAACTCTAACCTAATCGCTGTTGACGGACCAAAACAGAAGGCAACTTTTGCAGTCAAAGCCGCTGATGGAACTATTGAACATGTAGAGAAATCTTTTGCCATGTTGCATGCTGTGCCACCTCAGGGGCCTCAAGATTGCTTAAAAGAGAGTCAAATTGCAAATGCTGAAGGCTGGGTTGAGGTTGATCAATTTACCTTACAAAGTACGAAATTCCAAAATATTTTTGGTCTAGGAGATTGCTGCTCTTCCCCCAATTCAAAAACGGCTGCTGCGGCTAGAAAACAAATCGTGGTGGTTGCAGAGAATCTATTAGCAGCAAGAAATAGCAAAACACTTCCGCTCAAATATGATGGTTATGGCTCCTGTCCATTGACAGTAGAGCGCGGCAAAATTGTATTAGCAGAGTTTGGGTTTGGTGGAAAACTACTCCCCACTTTTCCTTGGCTTATTAACCCCTTAAAAGCCACCCGCCTCGCTTGGATCTTAAAAAGAGATATCTTGCCTTGGTTGTACTGGAATGCAATGCTGAAGGGTCACGAATGGTTGGCGAAGCCGTTTAAGAATTAAGTATGGAGTCCAGCTTGATCATAATAGTCTTAATGGGGGCTTTTGTCGGGCTCTTAATGGGGATAACAGGCGCCGGCGGTGGAATTCTATCTGTCCCCCTGCTCGTCTTTACTTTGCAATTACCGATAGCCCAGGCGGGTCCGATTGCTCTTAGCGCTATTACTGTTTCGGCTGGCTTAGGTGCGCTAATCGGGTTGAGGTCAAAAATTTTGCGCTATAAAGCCGCCATGCTCATGGCTGTTTGCGGTGTCATAGTTGCCCCTGTTGGCTTATGGCTGGCACAGAGAATTCCAAATGTACCGCTGTTGCTTGGCTTCAGTGCCATTTTGATTTACGTTTCTATCCGCATGTATTTGCAAGCTCGAAACGCGCTTACCGGGGGGATTTCTGAAAACAGAAAACCTCCTCCATGCTTGCTAAACCCAGTGCATGGAAAATTAATTTGGACGGTTCCTTGTGCTCGATCACTGATGTTGGCCGGCGCTGTTGCGGGTTTATTTTCTGGTTTATTGGGTGTCGGCGGTGGCTTCGTGATTGTTCCTGCCCTTAAAAAATACACCGACTTGCCAATGAAAGCTATTGTGGCAACTTCGCTAGGTGTTCTTGCAATGGTGTCGGGTGGTGGCGCAGTCATGTCTCTCGCTTCCGGTGTATTGAATACTGAAATTGCGATTCCATTTGCCCTAGGATCACTCCTTGGTTTAATTATTGGCAAGATGGTTGAAAAAAAATTAAGTGGTCCCCATGTTCAACAACTGTTTGCTGTCTTTACTTGCTTGGTAGCTCTCAGCATGATTTATAAGGCCACCTAGTTTCATTGGGCAATACAATCAGGTAGTGATGGATTTTGACTCAATCTTTTTATCTCTAAAGCTGGCTTTATGGACGATAGCGCTCATGATCCCCCTTGGGGTCTGGTGTGCATATCGCCTTGTAAATGCTGGATCATTCAAAGTGTGGCTTGAGGCCGGCCTCGCGCTCCCCTTGGTTTTGCCCCCAACGGTATTGGGTTACTACTTTTTAGTTGGCTTCGGAGGCACAACTGTTTTAGGTATTCCGCTGGTTTTTTCATTCACCGGAATCCTGATCGCATCCCTGATTGTGAATATCCCTTTTGCTATCCAGCCGATCCAACGTGCCTTTGAATCCATCGATCCCCAGATTCGGGAAGCCGCTAAGGTCTGCGGCCTTTCACCCTGGCAAGCTTTTCGTTTTATAGAGCTGCCACTCATCTGGCGCGGTATTTTGAGCGCCTCTGCTCTCACCTTTGCCCACACCCTTGGAGAATTCGGCGTGGTCTTAATGGTGGGTGGAGCCATTCCTGGAGAAACTAAAACCGCTTCGATAGCGATCTACGATAGGGTCCAAAGTTTTGATACTGCTGGTGCTGGAATGCTATCCCTGCTCCTGCTGGCCATCTCACTCATTGCTATTGCACTATCTTATGGCCTATTTAATCCGCGTTATAGACAAAATCAGTTAGGCAGGAACTAATGCTGAAGGTTCAGATCAAGCAAGCCTATCCAATGCCGCTGCAGATCCAACTGGAATGTCTGCCCGGTGAACTCCACGCATTAGTAGGCCCTTCTGGCAGCGGTAAAACTAGCACCTTAAGAGTGATAGCTGGATTGATGCAAGCCGATGAAGGCCACATTCAATGTGCTGATATGAATTGGTTTAGCGCTGCTCATGCCCAAGTAGAAATCAATATCCCAACAGCCAAACGTTCTTGTGGATTTCTGTTCCAACAATATGCCTTATTTCCCCATCTCAGTGCCTTAGAAAATATTGCCATTTCACTACAAAATGCATACCCAAATACCAAAGAAAGGAGAGTCATTGCTCAACAATGGCTAGAGAAGTTAGGCATCTCTGCACTGGCGCAACGGATGCCACATGAGTTATCAGGTGGCCAACAACAGCGGGTTGCCTTAGCACGAGCATTAGCACGTGAGCCTCAGGTGTTGCTTCTCGATGAGCCCTTCTCAGCGATTGATATTCCCACCCGTCACGCGTTATATAAAACTTTGGCAAGCATTCGAAAAGAGCTGAATATTCCCATCCTGCTTGTCACACATGATTTGAAAGAGGCTAGCTTATTAGCGGATCGTATCACCGTGATTGATCAAGGCATTAGTCTGCAAACTGCTAGTCCAAGAGTACTATTTCAAAAACCACGCAATAGCCGTGTAGCCCAACTAGTCGGCATTAATAATATTTACACCGGTATCTTTAGTGCTGGATCATTAAGCTGGGATGGATGCAATCGAGTCTTACAGGTGCTTGATAAAGGAAAAATTCCAGCTGGTCAGAAAGTTGCGTGGGTGATTCCCCAAAGCGGCATCAGCGTTCACGAACAAGCAAAGCCTAACAGCCTAGTTGCTACTGTTCATCAGCTCAGCAGCATTGGTCAGATTGCATCAATTCAATTTCAGATTAAAGACAGCGATGTTTTTGTGAATTGGGAAGCTTCCTCTGCAGAGGTCAAGCGCTTATCAATACAGCTTGGCAGTGAAGCCCACATTGAGTTTGACACCAAGCAAATTCACATCATGCCTTTAAGACCCATCAACGATCCAAGGCGTCTTCAAGAAAGCTCCCAGTCAAGCTAGCGCGCTTTAAAGCCACCCTTCAGATCGTTAATCAGGTCATTGACGTTTTCAAGGCCGACGGCAATGCGAACGAGACCATCCACAATTCCAGCCTCTTTTCTTGCCTCAGCAGAAACTCGGCAATGCGTCGTGGTTGCTGGGTGGGTGATGGTTGTTCTGGTATCGCCCAAATTTGCGGTGATTGAGCAAAGTTTGGTCTGATTAATCAGCCGAAATGCAGAACGCTTACCGCCCTTTAAAACAAAAGAAAGAATAGCGCCACCCTCTTTCTGCTGACGCTTCGCCAATGCATGTTG
>Ga0208874_1000320_pt1 | contig 18236 bp, 16 predicted proteins | sample CryBogCBH10Oct08_FD_184604 | JGI IMG/M metagenome (GOLD analysis project Ga0208874, IMG submission 184604) | Freshwater microbial communities from Crystal Bog, Wisconsin, USA - CBH10Oct08 (SPAdes) (version 2) | ecosystem: Environmental > Aquatic > Freshwater > Lake | place: Crystal Bog... | reverse complement strand
CACACCCCATTTTGTTCAGGCGCATCGAAGACGCTCGTCGAGCCAACCCCGACCTGAAAATGATCGTGGTCGACCCACGAAAAACCGACACCGCCGACATGGCCGATTTGCATTTGCAAATTCAGCCCGGCACCGATGTGTTGCTGTTCCACGGCCTCTTGCACGTGATGCTGCAGCAAGGCTGGACACAAGCCCGCTACATCGCTGAGCACACCAAAGGTTTTGAGGCCCTGCAGGCGTTGGTGGCTGACCACACGCCCGACAGCGTGGCGCAAATTTGCGGCATCCGCGTTGAAGACTTGCTGACGGCGGCACGCTGGTTTGCGACCTCGCCCGCGACCTTGAGTTTGTATTGCCAGGGCCTGAACCAATCCAGCAACGGCAGCGCCAAGAATGCGGCCTTGATCAACCTGCACTTGGCCACGGCGCAAATGGGCAAACCTGGCGCCGGGCCGTTCTCCTTGACCGGCCAACCCAACGCCATGGGCGGCCGCGAAGTGGGCGGCATGGCCAATTTGATGAGCGCGCACCGCGACCTGTCCAATCCGCAACACCGCGCCGAAGTCGCCGCCCTTTGGGGCGTCCCGGAGGTGCCCGCGAAGCCCGGCCTGACCGCCGTCGAGCTGTTTCAAGCCGCTGCTGACGGGCAGGTCAAGGCGCTGTGGATTGTGTGCACGAACCCGGCTCAATCAATGCCCGATCAAAAAACCGTGCGGCGGGCTTTGGAGCGGGCCGAGTTCGTGGTGGTGCAAGAGGCCTTCAAAACCGCCTCCACTTGCGACTTCGCCGACCTGTTGTTGCCAGCCACCACCTGGGGTGAAAAAGAAGGCACCGTGACCAACAGCGAGCGCCGCATCAGCCGGGTTCGAGCCGCTGTTGCGCCCGCCGGACAAGCCCGGCACGATTGGCAAATTGCCTGCGACATTGGCCAACAATTGGCGGTGGCTTTGCAGCGTCCGCAAGCCGCGCAGTTGCTGAACTTCAACACGCCCGAAGCCCTTTGGAACGAACACCGAGAGAGCACCCGTGGCCGTGACCTCGACATCACGGGCCTGAGCTATGCGTCACTCGAGCGTGCCCCTGCCCAGTGGCCCTGCCCCGACAGCACCGGCCAAAGCCAAGCCCGTTTGTACACCGATGGCCGCTTTGCCACGCCAGACCAACGCGCTCAATTTGCCGCCGTGCGTTGGGAACCCGTCAGCGAAGAGCGGGTTTCGCAGTTCCCCTTTGCACTCACCACCGGTCGCCTGCGCGATCAATGGCACGGCATGACCCGCACCGGCACCGCGGGTCGGCTGTTTGCCCACAGCCCTGAGCCTTGTGTGGAACTGAACCCCCAAGACTTGCATCGTTTGGGTCTCAAAAACGGCGATCTTGCCCAGGTGCGCAGCAAGCGAGGTAGTTTGGTCCTCCCGGTTCAGGCCAGCGAACAAGTGGCGCCGCTGCAAGCCTTCATCGCCATGCATTGGGGCCCTGAGGTGCTGGGTGGCCGCGATGCCAAAGGCCTGCCCGGCTTGGGCGTGAATGGGCTGACCACCGCCCAGTTTTGCCCCACCTCCAAACAACCCGAACTCAAACACGCTGCCGTGCAAGTGACCGCGCACGCCGTCAGCACATGGTCTTTGTTGGCGATGGCGTGGCTGCCTGCTGACGAAGTGTGGCAAGCCCGCGCCGGCTTGCAACCCTTGATGACCGAGTTTGATTACGCCAGTCTGGTGCCCTTCGCCGACCCCGCCGCCGATTTGGCTGACGCCACCCCGCGCACCGGCTTGTTGTTCAGGGCCACTTTGACGCATGCACCGAGTTCAGCCGCTGAAGTTGCCGAAGGTGCCAAGACGATGCAACAAGTTCAAGAGGTGCTGCGCCTCTTGCAATTGGGTGGGCCTGACACATTGCGCTATGCCGACCCCAAAAAGGCGCAGCTGCGGGCGCTGAGTTTGAGCACGGCCCCAGAAAGCCCGGCGGGCCTGCGCCGGTTGCAAGGCTTTGCGCTGGCCGGCGACACCCGCTCGGGCCCCTGGTTGAAAGACCTTTTGGCCCAAGGCGACCAGGCCCAAGCCTTGCCTTGGACAGCGCGCCAATGGCTGCAGGCCAGCAGCATGCCCCCCGAAGAAGCGGCGCCGATGGCGCGGCAAATTTGCAGCTGTTTGAATGTGCGTGAAGACGCCATCACCGCTTGCTTGCAGCAAATTTCAGGACCCGAGACCGAGCGCTTGGGCGTCCTGCAAAACCAACTGCAATGCGGGACGAAGTGTGGCTCGTGCGTGCCAGAACTCAAGCGATTGGTTCGGCAAGTACAGGTCAGGGCTTGTTAAACAGAAGTTGGTAGGTATTGAGGGAGGTACAAAACAAAAAAGCGCCCAAAGGCGCTTGTTTGTTGGGCAATGGCGGAAACGGAGGGATTCGAACCCTCGATGCGGCTCTACACCGCATACTCCCTTAGCAGGGGAGCACCTTCGGCCTCTCGGTCACGTTTCCAGGTGGCGTGATTATAGCCTTTGGGGGCGACGATCAGGCCTTCACTTGGTCTAAATCGAACACTTTGTGCAGGGCGCGCACGGCGAGTTCCATGTATTTCTCGTCGATCACCACCGAAGTCTTAATTTCGGAGGTCGAAATCATTTGGATGTTGATGCCCTCTTCCGACAAGCAACGGAACATCTTAGCGGCCACGCCCACGTGGCTGCGCATGCCGATGCCGACGATGCTGACCTTGCAAATCTTGGTGTCGCCGACCACGTCTTTGGCACCCAAAGCCGAGATCACTTTGCCCTTGAGCAAGTCGATGGTCTTGGCGAAATCATTGCGGTGAACGGTGAAGCTGAAGTCGGTGTGACCGTCTTTGCTCATGTTCTGGATGATCATGTCCACTTCGATGTTGGCATCGGCCACAGCGCCCAGAATTTGGTAGGCGATGCCGGGGCGGTCGGGCACGTTGACCAAAGAAATTTTGGCTTCGTCGCGGTTAAAGGCGATGCCGGATACGACGGCTTGTTCCATTTTTTCGTCTTCCTCAAAAGTGATCAGGGTGCCCGAGGTGGCTTCCTCTTGCAAATCGATGTCCCAGGGGGTGAAGCTGCTCAACACGCGCAGCTTGACTTTGTATTTACCGGCAAACTCAACCGAGCGAATTTGCAGCACCTTGGAGCCCAAAGAGGCCATTTCCAGCATCTCTTCGAAACTCACCGTGGTGAGGCGGCGGGCTTCGGGTTCCACGCGGGGGTCGGTGGTGTAGACGCCGTCGACGTCGGTGTAAATCAAGCACTCTTCGGCTTTGAGCGCAGCGGCCACGGCCACGGCCGAGGTGTCGCTGCCGCCCCGGCCCAGCGTGGTGATGTTGAGGTCTTCATCGACGCCTTGGAAGCCCGTTATCACCACCACTTTGCCGGCGGCCAAATCGGCGCGAACGCGCTTGTCGTCGATCGATTCGATGCGGGCTTTGGTGAAGGCGCTGTTGGTTTTGACCGCCACTTGCCAGCCGGCGTAGCTGACCGACTCAACGCCTTCAGCTTGCAGCGCGATGGCCAACAAGGCCGACGAGGCTTGCTCGCCGGTGGCAGCCAGCATGTCGAGTTCGCGGTAGTAAGCGCTTTCGGTTTTTTGCGGGGCCAATTCTTTGGCCAAACCCAGCAGGCGGTTGGTTTCGCCGCTCATGGCGCTGGGGACGACCACCATTTGGTGACCGGCGCGGGCCCATTTGGCCACGCGTTTGGCAACGTTCTGAATGCGCTCGGTGGAGCCCATCGACGTGCCGCCGTATTTATGAACAATCAATGCCATAGGGAGTGAAGGTAAGTAAGCCCGCTATTCTAACAATTCGGCCCTGTCCGACTTTGATCGCGATTTGATGCCCGCGCGTGCGGCAGGCCGCCACTTGGCTCAAGAGTTCGTTCAACTGCGCGGTGTTGGGCGTGGTTTGGTGTTGATGCAAAAGCCAATAACGCAAGACATTCGATTGACGCTCTGGAGAAAGCGTTTGCAGTTTCCTAAGGTCGATCGACCTGTTTTCGTCGGGCCGACCGACCTCTTTGAGGTCGATTTCTGCCAGGTCGTTCAACAGCGTTTGTGCTTGCGCGGCATGCGCGGCGCTGCGGGCAAAGGTGGATCTGAAGGGGGGAAAGGCGGCTTGTAATTCGGGCAAAAGCCGAGCGCGAATGCGGTTGCGGGTGTAGCGCAGGTCCTGGTTGCTGGGATCTTCAATCCAAGTGACACCGGCAGCCTGTAAACCTTCGCGCAAGGCGGCACCGGGCACTTGCAAAAAAGGGCGGTGCCAGCGAATGCCTAGACGCTCCCAAGTGGCGGGCATCGAGGCCAGGCCGGGCAAGCCAGCGCCACGCGAGAGTGCGAGCAACAGGGTTTCGACCTGGTCGTCGGCGTGTTGGGCCAAGGCCATGTCCTGAATTTGGAGGTCGGCCCATTCGTTCTTAGCCACCGCCGCCAACACCGCGTAGCGAGCAGAACGCGCGGCGTCTTCGGGGCTTTGGCCGGCGACATGGCGGGCGTTGACGCGGCGCACCACCAAGGGCACTTGCCAAGCAGCGCACTGGGCGCGGCAGTGGGCCTCAAATTCGTCGGCGGCTGTTTGCAGGCTATGGTGCACATGGACGGCATGGACTTGGCCGGGCCAGCGGTTCATGCAGGCCCAAAGCAAGGCGGTGGAATCGGCGCCGCCGCTGTAGGCCACGCCGAAAGGCAAACGGGGAGAAAAGTCAGGCAGTTCTGACCAGCTCAACTCTCAGCCTTGGTGTCATTGAAGCGGCCGTAGCTGTTGAGGCGCTCGTAGCGGCGGTCTTGCAGCTCTTTGGGCTTGAGGTCGGCCAATTGGCGCCACGCGTCGTTCAAGGCGCGCTTCAAGAAGGCCGCCATTTGCTTGGGATCGCGGTGCGCGCCCCCCACGGGTTCGCTGACAATTTTGTCGACCAAGCCCAGCGCTTTGAGGCGGTGGGCGGTGATGCCCAAGGCCTCGGCCGCGTCTTGCGCGCGGTCGGCGGTCTTCCACAAAATGGAAGCGCACCCTTCGGGGCTGATGACCGAGTAAACCGAGTACTGCAACATCAAGACTTGGTCGGCCACCGAAATGGCCAAGGCGCCACCCGAGCCGCCCTCGCCAATGATGGTGGTGATGATCGGCACTTCGAGTTGCGCCATTTCAAAAATGTTGCGGCCAATGGCCTCGGATTGCCCACGCTCTTCGGCGTCGATGCCGGGGTAGGCGCCGGGCGTGTCGACAAAGGTGAAGACGGGCAGTTTGAATTTTTCAGCGGTCTTCATCAAGCGCAGCGCCTTGCGGTAGCCCTCGGGTTTGCTCATGCCAAAGTTGCGCAATCCGCGCTCTTTGGTGTCGCGTCCCTTTTGTTGGCCCAGCACCATGCAGGCGTTGCCGTTGAAACGGGCCAAGCCGCCCACGATGCTGAGGTCGTCGGCGAAGTGGCGGTCGCCGTGCAATTCAACGAAGTCGGTGAACAACTCGTTCACATAGTCCAAGGTGTAGGGGCGCTCCGGGTGACGGGCAATTTTGGTGATTTGCCAAGGGGTCAAATCGCTGTAAATGTCTTTGGTGAGCTGCTGGCTTTTTTTGCTCAGTTGATCGATTTCAGCGGAAATATCCACCGCCGATTCGTTTTGCACATAGCGCAATTCTTCAATCTTGGACTCCAACTCGGCGATGGGTTGTTCAAAATCTAAAAAAGTGGTTTTTGCCATGGGGTTTCCTCCAGAAGGTGCAATTCAGTGCGCGTTATGGACTTTATTTTGGGCTTTATTTAGTAGGCGACCGGAATGGGGTCCAACGCCCGCCAAATGTACCAAGTGGCGACACTGCAATAAGGCGCCCAAGCCGCTGCCACCTCGCGGGCGTCGCTGCGGCTGACGGGTTCGCCAGAAAAGTAATTTTGGCTGATGCCGTTGATCAAACCAATGTCATCCAAGGGCAGCACATTGGGGCGCATCAGGTGAAAGATCAAAAACATTTCGGCCGTCCAGCGGCCAATGCCGCGGATGGCCGTCAACTCGGCGATGATGGCCTCGTCGTCCATCTCGTCCCAGTTTTTGACGTGGACCGCGCCGTCGTTGAAGTGAATGGCGAGGTCCACCAAATACTCCACTTTACGGGCACTCAAACCCGCGGCGCGCATGTCGTCGACCTTGAGCTTCAAGACCTGGGCGGGCACAAACTTTTTGGGCAAGACCACGACCCGGTCCCAAACCGCTTGCGCCGCTTTGACCGAAATTTGTTGCCCCACAATGCTGCGCGCCAAGGTGGTGAACGCATCGCCCCGGGTTTCCAAAGTCAGGTCGTCGAATTGGGGAATCAGCCGCTTCATGACGCGGTCTTTTTTGACCAGGTGCTTGCAGGCCTCTTCCCAATAATGAGGTGCTTTGGTGACTTGCGGCGCTTTGCTCATGGCACGGCCTCCCAAGTGGTGCCGCTGGGGCTGTCTTTCAGGGCAATGCCTTGGGCCAATAAGCCTTGCCGAATGCGGTCGGCTTCGGCAAAGTTTTTGTCTTTTTTGGCTTGCGTTCGCAGGTCAATTTGGGCTTGAATCTCGGCGGGAGACAAGCCGGTGGCAGCTTCGCGGCCCGCTGCCTCGCTCGAAGACGCAGGGGCATTCAACAGCCCTTGCAAGTAAGCGCGTGGATCGGACTGCAAGAGCCCCAAGCAGGCGCCCAACGCCTTGAGCAAGGTTCTGAGTGACGTCGCGGCGGTTGCGTCATGGGCTTTGTCTGTGTTGGCTTTGTCTGTGTTGGCTTTGTTAATTTCGCTCGCCACGTCAAACAGCACGGCCACGGCTTCGGGGGTGGCGAAGTCTTCGTCCATGGCGGCTTTGAAGCGGGCGGCGAAGGGGTGGCTCCAATCGATGCTGGCCACCTTCGGCTCCCCCACCGGGCCGGTGTCCAGCGCCGTGTAAAGCCGGCGCAGCGACTGGCGGGCGTCTTTCAAATGCACATCGCTGTAATTCAGCGGGCTGCGGTAATGCGCGCGCACCACAAAGAATCGAATGGTTTCGGCGTCAAAGCTTTTCAGCACATCGCGGATGGTGAAAAAATTGCCCAAACTTTTGGACATTTTTTCGTTGTCCACATTGATAAAACCGTTGTGCATCCAAATGTTCACAAAGGTTTGGCCATTGGCGCCTTCGCTTTGGGCAATTTCGGTTTCGTGGTGCGGAAACTGCAGGTCGGCGCCGCCGCCGTGAATGTCCAGCGTTTTACCGAGCAATTCGCAGGCCATGGCCGAGCACTCAATGTGCCAGCCGGGGCGACCCGGGCCAAACACGCTGGGCCATTTGGCGTCGTCGGGTTCTTCGGGTTTGGCGCTCTTCCAGAGCACGGGGTCGAGCGGGTCTTGTTTGCCTTCGCTCACCGCCACGCGCTCGCCAGCGCGCAAATCATCGAGCGATTTGCCGCTCAGTTGCCCGTAGTTGGGAAAGTGCCGGATCGACAAATTCACGTCACTGGCGTGTTCACCGCCCGCACCGGCAGCGCTGTTCGAGCGATAGGCCAAACCCTTTTGTTCCAAAGTTTGGATCATGTTCAGCATCGCGGGCACATGGTCAGTGGCGCGGGGCTCAAAGCTGGGGCGCTCGATGTTGAGGGCGTCAAAGTCTTGGTGCATGGCGTCGATCATGCGGCTGGTCAGGGCGCGAATGCTCTCACCGTTTTCCAAAGCACGGCGAATGATCTTGTCGTCAATGTCGGTGATGTTGCGAACATAAGTCACCTTGTATCCAGAAACTTGGAGCCAGCGTTGCACCACATCGAATGCCACGTTGGCGCGGGCATGACCGATGTGGCAGTAATCGTAAACCGTCAAACCGCAAACATACAGTCGGACATGGCCTGGCTCAATAGGCGTAAACACCTGCAATTGGCGGGCCAGTGTGTTGTAGATGCGCAAACTCAAAAACCCCTCGGATACAATGATTTCAGTATAGCTTGCCCATGAAATTCGCCTCCTCTTTTCTCCCTTCCAAGGCCTGTGCATGGGTGTTGTGGGCCTGTGCTTGGGCAACCGCTTTTGGCCTCAGTGCCCCCTGCGCTTTCGCCGACAACGGCGTCAATCATTACGGCGAAGTCATGCAGGACATGAACTCAGGCAAGCTGAGCCAAGCCCAAGCCCTGGCCGATGCCTACATCAGCAGCAACCCGCGCGATCCCCAAATGCGGGTGCTGAAGGCCGAAGTGCTGTCCCTTCAGGGGCAAACGGTAGAAGCCATTTCGCTGCTGGAAACCCTCCGCGCCGAATACCCCGAACTGCCCGAGCCTTACAACAACCTGGCCGCTTTGTACGCCAAGCAGGGGGCTTACGACAAAGCCCGGGCGGCCTTGGAGATGGCCATCAAAGCCAATCCGCGCTACCTCACCGCCATTGAAAACTTGGGCGACGTTTACGCCAAGTTGGCCAGCGAGCAGTACGCCCAGGCCCTGGCCTTGAACCCGGCCAGCCTCTCCTTGCCGGTCAAAATGGACCGCTTGTCTCAGGTGTTTGAAAACGCCTCCAATGCCGCCGTTTCCTTCGACGGCACCAACCCGCCGGACTTGGCCAACGAGCCCGTGGTGAAGGCCCTGCAAGCTTGGGCCAAAGCCTGGTCCTTGCGCGACATGCCGGCTTATCTGGCCAGCTACGCACCCGACTTCCAGCCTGCCAAGCAACAAGCCTTCGACCAATGGCGCACCGAGCGTTACCAACGCATCACGTCCCGAAAGCGGATCCAGGTCGGCCTGAAAGACCTGCGCATTCAGTACCCAACCGACCACACCGCGGTGGCCACTTTCATCGAAACCTACCAAGCCGACGGGCTGTCTTTAACCCATCAAAAAGTGATGGAATTGAAACGCATCGACAATCGCTGGTTGATTGTCCGAGAGTCTGCTGACGAGTAATGCCCATGTCTTTTATCTCTTTTTTTTCTTTTTTACCCCGTTCATTTTTTCGTTCTCAGGTTTCGGCACTCGGCCTGATCGGCGTCTTGGTGCTCAGCGGGGTGGCCGTCACGTCGGCCCAGGCCGAAGAAGTGCGTGTCAAGCTCGTCACCAGTGAAGGCGACATCGTGTTGGCCTTGGAGCCCGACAGAGCCCCCAAAACGGTGGCTAATTTTGTCAAATACGTCAAAGAAGGCACCTACAACGGCACCGTGTTTCACCGCGTCATCAACGGCTTCATGATCCAAGGCGGCGGCTATACCGCTGACCTGAAAGAAAAGCCCACCCGCGCGCCCATTCCTTTGGAAACCAGCCCTGATTTGAAAAACGAGCGCGGCACGATTGCCATGGCCAGAACCATGGCCGCCAACTCGGCCACCAGCCAGTTTTTCATCAACGTGGCCGACAACACCAGCCTCGATACCTCCAACCCCAACGCCAATGGCTATGCGGTGTTCGGCCGTGTATTGAGCGGCATGGACGTGGTCGATAAAATCAAAACCGTCCCCACCACGCGCCGCAACCCCTTTCAAGATGTCCCAGTGACGCCTGTGGTGATCGTCAGTGCCAGTTTGATTCATTAACTTGAACCCCATTTACCTCGTTTACGAACCCAAGGAAACACCATGAGCAACCCACAAGTTGAAATCCACGTCGCCGACGTCGGCGTCATCACCGTTGAATTGGATGCTGAAAAAGCACCCAAAACCGTTGAAAACTTTTTGAAGTACGTCAAAAAAGGCCATTACAACGGCACCGTCTTCCACCGCGTCATTGAAAACTTCATGATCCAAGGCGGCGGTTTTGAGCCCGGCATGAAGCAACGCCCCACCGCCGCGCCCATCGACAACGAAGCCAACAACGGCCTCAAAAACGACCACTACACCATCGCCATGGCCCGCACCAGCGCGCCCCACTCGGCATCGGCGCAGTTCTTCATCAACACCACCGACAACGACTTTTTGAACCACACCTCGCCCACCCCGAATGGCTGGGGCTATGCCGTATTTGGTCAAGTGGTGGCCGGTCAAGACGTGGTGGACGACATCAATGTCGTCAAGACCGGTCGCAAAGGCATGTTTGACGATGTGCCGAAAGAAGACGTGGTGATTGAAAAAGTGGTCCTCGTCGGTGACGATGCAGCCGACTCGGAAGACGCTTCGGAATAATGCCCCCGCACCTGCTTCAAGCGCCGGCGACTTGGCAGGAGGTGGCTTTCATCTCCGACCTGCACTTGCAAGCCTCGCTTGAAAAAACGGTTCAGGGCTTCGCCCACTTCTTGCAAGACAACACCGCTGATGCGGTGTTTTTGTTGGGCGATGTGTTTGAGGTGTGGGTGGGTGATGACTCGGCAGAGAGCGGGTTTCCCGCTGAGGCGCTCGCCCTGCTCAAGGCCGCAGCAGCGCGCCAGCCGCTTTTCTTGATGGTCGGCAACCGCGATTTTTTGTTAAGCCCCCAATTGCTCGCCTCGTTGGGCATCACGTGGCTCGATGACCCGACGGTGTTGGCGTTTGGCGGCGAACGCTTTTTGTTGAGCCACGGCGATGCGCTGTGCCTAGACGATCTGCCTTACCAAAAATTTCGGCAAATGGTGCGCGACCCAAAGTGGCAAGCCGCCGTGCTGAGCCAGCCCTTGGCAGACCGATTGGCGCTGGCGAAAAACATCCGCGAGCAGAGCATGGGCGTTAAAACCGCCAACGCACAAAACCAGCCAGACTGGATCGACCTCAACGCCAACGCCGTTCTGGCCGCTTTGAGTGAGGCCGATTGCACCACGCTGATCCACGGCCACACCCACGCCCCCCAATGCCATGCCCTTGGCCGCAACGCCGCCGGCCAGGCCTTGACCCGTGAGGTACTGAGCGATTGGGACATGGACGATGCCCATCCCCGTGCCGAAGTGTTCAGCTTGACTTTGGTCGCCTCCGCCGAAGCGCCCCATTCAATCCAGCGCGTGATGCGCTCGAGGCAGCGCCTTTAATTGCCTGCCTTCGGATGTTCTTTGACGTCGGCCTTGGCGGCGGCATTCAACTCCCAAACAATGTTGGAAAACGACAAATTCAAAGCCGCGTAAACATCGTGGGCTTTGGGGTCCGCGTTGTCGCCCATGAGTTCAACACTGGCGGTGGCGAAATCCACCAAGGGCACGCCTTCGACGGTCAAGCGCTGAATGCCCGCCACCCGCTTGGCCTCATAAAAAGTGCCCGATGCATCCAACACGACGCGGCTGTCATAGCCGGCTTGCTTGGCGGAAAGAGCAGGCAAAGCGGCGCAGACTTCGAGTGAGATGCCGGCCACCAAGAGTTGATGACGGCCCGTGGCTTTCACGGCAGCGACCACGTTCGGGTCGTCCCAGGCATTGATGGTGGTGCGTTTGATGACCTTGAGATTGGGCAATTCCGATGAAATTTCGGGCAGCACAGGGCCCCACAAATTGCCAGGTCCAACGGCCGTCACGATGATGGGCACATTCAACAACTTGGCCACTTTGACCAAAGCCCCCACGTTGCGAGACAAGTCGGCGGTGGAAATGTCACGCACCCCGCTCAACAAACCCACCTGTTCGTCGACCAACAACAACACCGTGTCGCTGCGCTTCAACATGACGCTGTGGGGCACAAGAGCCGATTGCGCCAGGGCCTCTCCACTGGCGCCCAAGGCCATGGACAAGACGGCGGTCACACCGCCGAGTTGGAGAGTTTGAGAGATGGTTTTGAGGTTCATGACCAGTTTCTTTCGAGTGGGTTTAAAAGCCTCTCGATTGTCAGAACCTTCGCTTTAAAAGTCTGTTTGCAATTGCAACAGAAAACCAGCGTTTGCTTACCTTTGCCCCATGGCTGCACCGGTAAACAGGTCTTTTAAGTGGCGCGGTTGGGAACGCCAGTATTGCGGTGGCACTTCGACTTGAGCACCCAACTCGGCGGCGGCGTGCCACGGCCAGCGCGGGTCGTAGAGCATGCCACGGGCCAAGGCCACCATATCGGCCTCGCCCTTGGCCAACACGTCTTCGGCCTGTTGGGGCTCGGTCAGCAAACCCACTGCAATGGTGGGCAGGCCGACCTCACGCTTCAAATGCGCGGCCAAATCGACTTGGTAGCCGGGGCCCAACGGAATCTTTTGCAAGGGCGAAACACCCGCACTCGACACGTGCAAAAACGAGGCCCCGCGGGTTTTCAGGGCCAAACCGAATTCGGTGGTTTGCGCCAAATCCAAACCGCCTTCCACCCAATCGGTGGCCGACAAGCGCACGCCCACCGGCGTGCTTTCGGGCAACGCGGCGCGCACGGCGTCAAAGACCTCCAAGGGGAAGCGCATGCGGTTTTGCAAGCTGCCGCCGTACTCGTCGGTGCGTTGGTTGGCCAAGGGCGACAAGAATTGGTGCATCAAATAACCGTGCGCGGCATGCAATTCGATCACGTCAAACCCAATGCGTTGGGCGCGCAACGCGGCTTGCACAAAGTCGTTTTTGACGCGCTGAATGTCGGCCAGCGTCATCGCCTTGGGGGGCGCCTCGTTGGGCAATTGTGGCAAGGCCGAAGGGGCCATCGTTGCCCAACCGCCCTCGCTGGGCAGCATCAACTGGCCGCCGCGCCAAGGCACTTCGCTAGAAGCCTTGCGGCCAGCGTGGGCCAACTGAATGGCCAGCGGCATCTTGCTGGCGTTGGCCCAGCGTTGCACCGAAGCAATCACCTTGGACAATGCCGCTTCGTTTTCGTCGGACCACAGGCCCAAGTCGTGCGGCGTGATGCGCCCTTCGGGGTTGACCGCGGTGGCCTCAATGATGAACAGGCCCGCGCTCGACATCGCCATTTGACCGAATTGCATCAAATGCCAATCGGACGCGTTGCCGTTGTCGGCCGAGTACTGGCACATGGGCGCGATGACAATGCGGTTTTTTAGCGCCACAGGGCCCAACGCAGTGGGCGAGAAAAGCAAACTCATGGGGCGTCTTTCAAAGTGGTCAAATTCAAAGCGTTCGAATTCAAAGCAGCCATTACCGCCTCGTGAAAAGCATTGGGTTGCTCAAACTGCACCCAATGCCCGGCGTTTTCGACCAGCGTCATGCCCCGAAAATCAGGTGTGAGGCGGGCATAAGCGGCTTCCAGTTGGTGAATATAGCTTTTGTACAAGGCATCGAACTCACCATAGATGACGCTCACCGGACACTGAATTTGGGGCAACGACTCGGCCAACAACGCCGTGTGCGCCAGGCGGCGACGGGGTAAACGGTCGCGCACCACATTCGCCACGTGCACTTGCATCGCCAACGTCTGGGGGCCATCGGCGCGGCCAATCAAATGGTCGTCGTGCAGCATCAACACCGACAAGTTGTGGCGGTGCACCTCGGCTTGCTCAAGCGGATCGGACAGGTGCCGCCATCCCTTGAGTTCAAACTGACGCTGCGGCACCACGCCCATGGCTGGCGCGCCCACCAAAATCAGCTGGCGCGCCAAAGTGGGCCGGGCCACCATCATCAGGGCGGCGGTTAAACCGCCAAAAGAAAACCCCAATAAATCGCAGGGCTGCCCCACCAAAAGCGAATCGAGGCCTTCCAACAAAGGGCGCACCATCGCATCGGCGTCGGGTCCCAAGGGCGAAGGAGCCGAGTCGCCAAAGCCGGGCAAGTCTGGCATCCAAAGCACCAATCCTTCGGACACCAAGGCGTCGATGTTGCGGATGAAATGCGTCCAACTCCCGCTACCGCCGTGCAGCATGACCAAAGGGGGCCGATGCGACTGCCCCCCAAAGCGCCGCCAAACGATTTCACCCGCACCGCAAGGCGTGGTGAACAGCTCAACCGCTGAGTTAACTTCCATTCAGTGAATTAAATCCGCGTCAGCGCCTCAATCGCCAGCGGGTAGCCGGCGACGCCCAAGCCGCAAATCACGCCGCGAGCGGCGGGTGCCAGGTAGGAATGGTGACGGAACGCTTCGCGCGCGTGGACGTTGCTGATGTGCAATTCGATCAACGTGATGCCCGTTCCCTTGGTGGCGTCGTGCAGTGCGACGCTGGTGTGGGTGTAGGCACCGGCGTTGAAAACCACGCCCAACAACTCCCCGCTGGCGTGCAGGCGGCCGGCTTCATGCAGCCAATCGACCAAGGTGCCTTCGTGGTTGCTTTGACGAAATTCCAGTTTCAAACCGAGCTTTTGGCAGGTATCGGCGCAGAGCGCTTCCACATCGGCCAAGGTGTGCGCCCCATAAACCGCGGGCTCACGCGTGCCGAGCAAGTTGAGGTTGGGGCCATTCAGAACAAAGACGGTTTTCATAGAGGCTTGTGGCTTGGGGCCGTTTTAACGAAGCCCCAGTTTAAAACAAGCTCAATGGTGGCCGCCGTGCTCGCCGCCGTGCCCACCAACATGTCCACCTCCTCGTTCACCGCCATGCCCACCGCCATGTCCGCCACCGTAGCCACCATAGCCCCCGTGGCCCCAGCCACCGACCACAGCCCCAAGGCCCAAGCCCAATGCCACGGCGGGCCAAACGGGGTTGTAGTAAGGGGCCTGAACCACCACCGGCTGGGGGTAGACGGGTTGTTGGTAAATGACTTGCGGGTCATTTTGGTAAATCACCTGCGGCTGCGTTTGATAAACCACCTGCGGCGACGCTTGGTAATAAATCGGGGAAGGTTGCGGCGCGGGGTAATAGTAAGTTTGCGCGCGTGCCATGGGCGTCACAAAAGTGGCCGCCATGCTGATGAACACCAAAGCGGCAACCGCTTTTTTAGAAATTTGACTCATGAGGGTCTCCTATCACTTAAAAATAAAACCTTGCCCTTCAAAAACGCTTGGTCTGGCGGGGCCGTTGACACCTCTGGTCACCTTTCTTGCTGCTCTAAAATCAAGGCATGAGTTCTACCCCCGACACCGCAGCGACCAAACCCAGCCACTTTTTGCGTCAAATCATCGAAAACGATTTGGCCCAAAAAACCCACGCCAACCGCCACTGGGCAGGCACACCGGGCGACGCCGCGCACCAAGCCACGGGGCCACTCGACCCACAGCCTGTGCGCTTGCGTTTTCCGCCTGAACCCAACGGCTACTTGCACGTGGGCCACGCCAAAAGCATCTGCCTCAACTTCGGTTTGGCGCGCGACTACGGCGGCGTTTGCCACCTGCGCTTTGACGACACCAACCCAGAAAAAGAAGACCAAGAATACGTCGACGCCATCAAAGACACCGTGCAATGGCTGGGCTTTGACTGGGGTCCAAACCTTTACCAAGCCAGCAATTACTTCGACTTCATGCACCGCGCTGCGGTCTACCTGATCGAGGCCGGCCACGCCTACGTCGATGAGCAAAGCGCCGACCAAATGCGCGCCAACCGAGGCGACTTCAACACCCCCGGCACCGACAGCCCGTTCCGCGCCCGCAGCGTCGCCGATAACCTGGCCCGCTTCGCCGCCATGCGCCAAGGCGAATTGCCGGACGGCGCGGCGGTGCTGCGCGCCAAAATCGACATGGCCTCGCCCAACATCAACCTGCGCGACCCGGCCATTTACCGCATCAAACACGCCGAGCACCACAACACCGGCAACACCTGGTGCATCTACCCGATGTACACCTTCGCCCACCCCATCGAGGACGCGCTGGAAAACATCACCCACAGCATTTGCACGCTCGAGTTTGAAGACCAACGCCCGTTTTACGACTGGCTCTTGGCCCGTCTGACCGAAGGCGGCCTGTTGGCCTCGCCCCCGCCCCGTCAATATGAATTTGCGCGCCTCAACCTGACCTATGTGGTCACCAGCAAACGCAAGCTGGCGCAGTTGGTCACCGAAGGCCATGTGCAAGGCTGGGACGACCCCCGCATGCCCACCTTGGTCGGCCTGCGCCGCCGCGGCTACACGCCCGAATCGCTGCAACTCTTTTGCGAGCGCATCGGCGTCACCAAAGACTACAGCTGGATCGACTACAGCACCTTAGAGGGCGCACTGCGCGACGACCTCGACACCAAGGCCGCGCGTGGCATGGCCGTGCTGGACCCCATCAAACTGCGCATCACGAACTGGGACGAGACCTTGGGCGCCACATTGGGCGCGGGCACACTCGACCCTTGCTCGGCCCCCATTCACCCGCACCACGCTGAACTCGGCCGACGCGAATTTTTGTTTGGCCCCGAACTCTGGATCGAGCGCGGTGACTATGAAGAAGTGCCGCCCAAGGGCTACCACCGCCTCTACCCCGGCAACAACGTGCGACTCAAATATGGCCACGTGGTGACGTGCACCGGCGCGGTCAAGAATGAAGCTGGCGAAGTGGTTGAGGTGCTGGCCACTTTGGTGCCCGATACCAAAAGCGGCACGCCCGGCGCGGACGCCATCAAGGTCAAAGGCGTGATCACCTGGGTCGGCGTGGCCGACGGCGTGGCCGCCGAGGTGCGTCTTTATGACCGACTGTTTTCAGACGCGCAACCCGACGCCAGCGGCAAAGACTTTTTGAGCTGCCTCAACCCCAACAGCCTGAAAGTCATTCAGGCTGTGGTCGAACCCAGCTTGGCAAAAGCACCCGCCGGCCAGTCCTTTCAGTTCGAGCGCCACGGCTACTTTGTGGCCGACCGGCTCGACCACCAAGCCGGCCGTCCCACCTTCAACCGCGCCGTGGGACTGAAGGATTCTTGGGCAAAGTGAGCGGCGGTTCAAGCCACTTGGCTTTGCGGGTCAGTTGTAGTTCAAGGTGTAATTCACGACCCCGGTCACGTTGCCCCCCGTGACGGGTGTGCCGATGGTGTAGTACATGGCATTGAACGTTTTGTTGTCGGACGTGCCGCCATTGAAGGTCCACGCCGTGGTCGAATTAACGGCATTCGCCACGATGGCATTGCCAGCCGGGTCGGTGATTTGAATGCCCACTTTTGTGGCTTGGGGTGCTGCGCCGGTGTTGTCGATGACGTTCGTGGTGCCGCTGTAAGGCGTATAGGCCCAATAGGCGGTAGCGGTTGAGCCGTTAGAAACGTTGTTGCAGCTGTTGAACCCAATGGTAAAAGGCGTGGTGCCTGCCGTTGCCCCTGGCGCGCTCAGTTGAGAAGAGCTCACGGCCGGCAAGGTGATGGTGGTGTTGGTGCTTCCGTTCACGGTGACCGACGAGGTGCATTGCCGCCAAGCCATGTTGAAGGCGGCGCCTGAGAACTGGTATGAATACAAAATGCCGCCGTTGGCATATTCCATTCTAGACATGACTTGCCCCCAACCCATCACATTGGGTGAGCCGTCATCGATGGATTGAAATTGGCCTTGGAAATTGGCCGAAGGACTCGTGAATTGGGAAATGATGTATTCACGGTTGCCATAGTACCCAAGGGTGTAGCTCATGGTCAGGTTGCAGTTGGTGAAGACGGTGCCCCCTGCCATGGAGTTCATAAAGGAAACTGTGAAATAAACAGCGCTCCTACCACCGGGATTGGTCACCGCACTGACGCTACCGCCTGGCGTGATGCTGCAACCCGATGAGCCACCTCCACCCGACGTGATGCTGAAAGTTGGCGTGCCAAGGTAGGTGATGCCAAAGACAGAGAATGGCCCTTGATAGATGGCGTTACCGGGAGGCGGTAAGAGGAAGACCAAACCTTGGTTGGCAGCATAAGAAGGACCATGCAAGGTGCAGCCTTGTAAATTCATGGTGACCGTGGTTGTTCCCACAGGGTTATTGGTCACAGCATCTTTGTTATTGGGGTTATAGAGAAAGGTGCTGGGGGTGGAAACAACGCTCACCGGCAAGTTGGCCGTATTGGCGACGCTGCAAGTGAGCGGAAAAAAGGTCGAAGAATCAGCCGCTTGACCCACCGCTTCTGCACTTTCCCCAAAACCAAAGCCTCCAAACAATATCAGCGCCATGAGCAACGGGGTTATTACATGGCACGTCTTGACATGGAACGTCTCCAATAGTCGGGTTCGAATCACTTATGGCTTTGTTAGTTGTAGGACATCGTGTAGTTGGCAGTCCCGTTGACGGTGCCTACCAAGTTGGTTGTACCCGTGCTGTAATACATGGCATTGAAGCTTTGGGCGGGAGCTGAATTGTTGCCACTGTTGATGGTCCAAGTGGTGGCCCCGGTGGTTCCATTAACGAGCACGGGGTTGCCCGTGGTATTTTCGGTAATTTGCATGCCTACGCCCGTGGCAGAGCCCGTGTTCGAAATGACGTTGGTGTAGCCGCTGAAAGGCGTATAGGCCCAAGATGCTGTGGCTGAATAATTACTGCCCTTGTTATAGCAACTGTTCAGCTGGATGGTGAATGGCGTACTGCCCGTGGTCTTTCCTGCGCCGTTAAGTGCAAGGCTGCTGACGTTGGGGAGGTTGACGGTTCCATTGGGTGA
>Ga0208874_1000317_pt1 | contig 18300 bp, 14 predicted proteins | sample CryBogCBH10Oct08_FD_184604 | JGI IMG/M metagenome (GOLD analysis project Ga0208874, IMG submission 184604) | Freshwater microbial communities from Crystal Bog, Wisconsin, USA - CBH10Oct08 (SPAdes) (version 2) | ecosystem: Environmental > Aquatic > Freshwater > Lake | place: Crystal Bog... | reverse complement strand
GATTTGGTCGACCAGGCTGGCATATCGAATGTTCAATTATCGCTTTGCGATATTTGCTTGGCCCGGATTTCCTGACCGAGTCAAACGCTGCTGAATACTCTATTGATCTGCAAGGTGGCGGAAGTGACCTGGTCTTTCCGCACCACTTTATGTCAGGCGCTCAGGCAGAAGCGCTCGTCGGTCGACCATTTGCACGCCTGTATGTGCACTCCGGAATGGTTGGACTTGATGGCGAGAAGATGAGCAAGAGCAAAGGGAACCTCGTCTTTGTCTCGAAACTCTTGCATCAAGGCGAAGATGGGATGGTTATCCGCTATGCACTTCTCGATTCGCATTACGCATCGGACCGTATGTGGACAGCTGATCTCTTGGAATCCGCCGCGAAAAGCGTCTCGCTCATCCGGCAGGCGTTAGCAAAAGAAGAGGTTGCGCCGACGACCCCTGTAATCCAAGCGATTGTGCAATCTCTCGCTAATAACCTTGAATCACCTCGAGCCCTTCACGAGACGGTCGATTGGGCTAATCGAACCCTCGCAGGCGAAACCGGTGGTCACGCAGGTGAGCTATCTCGCGCGCTTGATGCTTTGTTGGGTCTAGCGCTCTGAGGTAACCTTCGGCGTGACGATTTCAGCTCCACGAAATAACGCTCCTGAGAGCTCGCTTCGGGCTGCCCTGCGTTCAAGGGTTGTCATCGCCGATGGTGCAATGGGAACCATGCTCCAATCCCAAAACCCAACTCTTGAAGATTTTGAAAATCACGAGGGCTGCAACGAAATCCTCAACGTCTCTCGCCCTGACATGGTCAAGGAAGTTCATCGTCGCTATCTGGAAGTTGGCGTGGATGCCATCGAAACAAATACCTTCGGCGCAAATTTTGCGAATCTGGCCGAGTACGGCATTGAAGATCGAATCTACGAACTCGCCTACGCGGGCGGCCGAGTGGCCTGCGAAGTAGCACAAGAATTTTCTACGCCCGATAAACCTCGTTGGGTCTTGGGCTCACTCGGACCAGGAACGAAACTCCCAACCCTTGGTCATACCGAATATCAAACTTTAAAGTCGGCTTACTTCACCGCGTCGCAAGGATTGTTGGATAGCGGGGTAGATGCACTACTTGTTGAAACCACTCAAGATTTACTACAGGCGAAGGCCGCCGTTAATGGCGCTCGTGAGGCCATCGATAAGTCCGAACGGGACGTTGTCCTAATTGCACAAGTGACAGTCGAAACAACCGGAACTATGTTGCTTGGCTCGGAGATTGGTGCAGCGCTCAACGCGCTTGAACCACTCGGTATCGATCTGATCGGATTGAACTGCGCTACCGGACCGGCCGAAATGTCCGAGCATCTACGCGTTTTATCGCAGGCAGCCAACGTTGGTATATCTGTTATGCCTAACGCCGGGCTCCCAGAGCTTGGACCGAATGGTGCGACGTATCCGCTTAACCCAGATGAACTTGCAGAGTTCCTCTCCAACTTCGTCGACTCATACAGCTTGACGTTGGTCGGTGGTTGTTGCGGAACGACTCCCGAGCATTTGCGCGCTGTCGTGGAGAAACTTGATCGCAAACCGATTGTTCCTGCTCATCCACAGCACGAAGCCGGCGCTTCTTCGCTTTATCAATTTGTTCCGTTCCGCCAAGATCTCACGTACATGTCCATCGGTGAGCGCACTAACGCGAATGGCTCCCGAGCCTTTCGTGACGCGCTTCTCAACGATGATTGGCAGACTTGTATCGAGATAGCTCGTGATCAGATTCGCGATGGCGCACATATGTTGGATTTGTCGGTCGACTATGTCGGACGAGACGGAGTTCGGGATATGTCCGAACTCGCTTCGCGCTTTGCGACAAGTTCCACTCTTCCTATCGTTTTGGATTCAACCGAGCCCGCTGTTCTCAAGGCCGGCCTTGAACATCTCGGCGGTCGTTCCGTCATCAATTCCGTGAACTACGAGGATGGCGATGGTCCAACTTCGCGCTTTGCTCGGATTATGCCGCTCGTAAAAGAGCACGGTGCTGCTGTTGTCGCCCTCACTATTGATGAAGAGGGACAGGCTCGTACCGCTGAATGGAAATTGAAGGTTGCCCGTCGCCTTATTCATGACTTGGTTGATAACTGGGGAATGGATGTTGGAGACATCTTGATCGACGCGCTGACATTCCCGATCGCGACCGGACAAGAAGAGACACGTAGAGATGCGATCGAAACTATTTCTGCAATCAAGACATTGAAAGAGGAATTCCCCGGGGTTCAAACAACGCTCGGCGTCAGCAACGTCTCATTTGGCCTCAATCCGGCGGCTCGAATCGTTCTCAATTCGGTCTTTTTGGCCGAGGCCGTCAAAGCTGGCTTGGATTCCGCAATCGTTCATCCATCAAAGATCACTCCGATGGCACGCATTGATGAACGTCAACGGGACGTCGCTTTGGATTTGGTCTATGACCGTCGCACCTTTGATGCCGACGGCAACACCATGTACGACCCGCTATCAACGTTCCTAGAACTCTTCGATGGCGTTGAAGTGGCGTCCTCTAAATTGACTCGGGCTGCTGAACTTGCGGCGTTGCCGTTGAATGAACGACTTGAGCGTCGAATCATCGATGGTGAAAAGGTAGGGCTCGAAGCAGACCTGCAAACCGCGATGGACGAAGGCTTAAAACCGCTCGCCATCATTAACGATCACTTGCTCGCTGGCATGAAGGTAGTTGGAGAGCTCTTCGGCAAGGGGGAGATGCAGCTTCCATTCGTACTGCAATCAGCCGAAGTCATGAAATCTGCGGTCGCATATCTCGAGCCGCACATGGAGAAAAGTGACTCCGAGGGCAAGGGAAAGATCTTGTTGGCAACCGTGAAGGGCGATGTTCACGATATCGGCAAGAATTTAGTGGACATCATTCTCTCCAATAATGGATATACGACGGTGAACATCGGCATTAAGCAGACCGTCAATCAGATTATAGATGCGGCCGAGGAATCACATGTGGACGTGATTGGCATGTCCGGACTCCTGGTCAAATCAACCGTGATCATGAAAGAAAATCTCGAAGAATTGACAGCGCGCAAACTCAGCCAGAAATGGCCGATTATCTTGGGCGGTGCCGCGCTAACGAGAAGTTTCGTGGAGCAAGACCTGGCCGAGCAGTTCGATGGAACTGTTCGTTACGCCAAAGATGCCTTTGAAGGTTTGAAACTGATGGACACAATGATGGCCATCAAAAAGGGCGTGCCGGGAGCAGAACTTCCACCGCTCAAAAAACGCACCACCCCAAATACTCGACTCCTGCGCGAGCCGAATTTAGACACAACTCGGTCAGACGTGGCCAGCGATAACGCGCTTCCGACTCCACCGTTTTATGGATCGCGCATCGTGAAGGGCATTCCGCTCTCAGATTACCTGGGCATGCTGGATGAACGAGCGCTCTTTGTTGGCCAGTGGGGCCTACAAGGAAAGCGTGGCGAGTACGAAGCAATGGTCGAAACGCAAGGCCGGCCACAACTGCGCACGCTACTTAATGACGCGCAGTCGAACGGTTGGTTGAACGCTGCTGTTGTCTACGGCTATTTCCCTTGTTATTCCGAAGGAAACGACCTCGTCATTCTTCACCACGAAGGTCCAGATAAGGGCAAGGAGCGAACCCGCTTCACTTTCCCTCGTCAGTCACGAGATCGCAGACTCTGCTTGAGTGATTTCTTCCGATCAAAGGAGAGCGGCGAGATCGACACCGTCGCCTTCCATATCGTTACGATGGGGCAGAGCGTTTCGGAAGCCACGGGCAAACTATTTGCTGCCAACAACTATCGCGAATATCTCGAACTTCATGGTTTGTCCGTCCAGTTAACTGAAGCACTGGCGGAGCACTGGCACGCGCGCACCCGCGAAGAGCTCGGTTTCAAGCAAGAAGACGGAAGCGATATCTCGGAAATTTTGGATCAGGGTTACCGCGGATCACGCTACTCATTCGGATACCCCGCCTGTCCCGACCTCGAACAACAAGTCCAGCTGTGTGAACTTCTGGAGCCGGAACGTATCGGCGTGAATCTCTCGGAAGAATTCCAGTTGCACCCCGAACAATCCACATCGGCAATCATCGTCCATCATCCCGAGGCGAAATATTTCAATGCCAACTAGTCCAACTGAATCAGCGCTAACGATTCAGGGGGTTCTCTTCGATATGGATGGCACGCTCATCGATTCTGAACCTCTCTGGCATCGCCACGAAGAAGAGTTGATGGCCTCGTTCGAATACACATGGCTTGAAGAGGACCAGCGTTATTGTCTTGGTGGACCCCTCAGCAAGGTGGGCCGCTACATGTATGAGAAAGTAGGGAAGAGAGAAACACCAGAGTTCTTTACCGACGAGCTCATTCGGCGAGTAGAGAATGATTTACGCAACGGCGTTCTCTTTATGCCGGGTGCGCTTGCGCTCGCTGAATCCATTCACGAAGCCGGCATACCGCTCGCTCTGGTCTCGGCTAGCCCACGTAATCTGATGGACGCTGCCCTTGAAGGCGTCGCAATGTCATCGCGTTACGGACGCGAACTTTTTTCCTTGAGCATCTCGGCCAATGATGTGGTGAAAACTAAACCCGATCCCGAGGGATACATCAGCGCTGCTCAGCAACTTGGCGTAGATATCCGGCAATGTTTAGCGCTGGAGGACTCCATGACAGGTATTCATTCAGCCACCGGAAGCGGTGCGCGAACGATTGCGATTCCGCACTACATCACGGTTCAAGAGACGCCCCAGCTTCGCGTGATTCCGTCGCTAGAGAACTTAACGATTCACGACCTGCAACACTTATTCGATAGCATGACGCCATGAGCGATGAAGCGACCATAAACAATATTGATCGCCGATTCGTAGCGGGGGATAGAGTTCAACTCACCGACGCAAAAGGCAAAATGCACACCATCACCTTGGTTGCCGACCGAGAATGGCACACCCACAATGGTTGGCTAGTACATAATGACGTCATCGGTAAACCAGAGGGTTCGGTCGTTGAGACCACAGGCGGCCTTAAGTTCCTCGCCTTCCGTCCGCTCTACGCTGATTACGTTTTGTCTATGCCGCGCGGTGCAACCATCGTCTATCCAAAGGATGCCGCGATGATTGTTGGAATGGCCGACATTGGTCCGGGGGTACGAGTCCTCGAGGCCGGCGTTGGCTCTGGTGCGCTTTCAATCGCGATGTTGAAAGCGGTTGGACCAACCGGACATCTCACATCCTTTGAACGGCGCGACGAGTTCGCAGAAATCGCCACGAAGAATGTCACCGATTACTTTGCTGGAAAGCCAGCCAACTGGGATTTGCATGTTGGCTCGGTTCAAGATGCGGTCCATTCCGGAAAATATGACCGAGTTATTTTGGACATGCTCGCACCATGGGATTGCGTAGCGATGGCCGCCGACGTGCTTGAGCCTGGTGGGGTCTTTATGTCCTACGTCGCTACAACTACTCAATTGTCACAAGTTGCAGAGGCGATTAAGTCCAGCGCTCAATTCACTGAGCCCGAGAGTTTTGAATCAATAGTGCGCGGTTGGCACCACGAGGGGCTAGCAGTGCGACCACAGCATCGAATGATTGGTCATACAGGTTTTCTTATTATGTCGCGCCGATTGGCGCCAGGCACGATTGCTCCAGCCCGCCGACGCCGCCCTTCAAAGGGTGCTTACGGCGTCAGCGAACTCGAAGCCTAACTTCTTAAAGTAGTTAGTTACTTAACTTGCAAGACGTCTACTACGAAGATCAAGGTCTCATTCGCCTTAATCGGGCCTGCAGCTTGCGCACCATAACCTAGCGCTGGTGGAATAACGAGGAGTCGGCGACCACCGGCCTTCATGCCTGCAAGTCCCTCTTGCCAGCCTTTGATTACTTGAGCCAAGGGGAATGTAGCTGGTGAGCCAGATGACCATGAAGACTCAACTACTTTTCCGGTCGACCATGCCATCAATGTGTATTGCACCGTCAACGTAGATGTTGGCTGAACAACGGCGCCATTACCTGGATAAATGTCATGAACGACGAGAGTTGTGGGTGCGGCGCCAGTAGGCGCGGCGATCGTCGGTGCAGTTCCTGCCGCGCCGGTGACGACTGGATCGGTTGCTGGGTTCGATGTCACGGATGCACTTCCTTTGGTTGTTGTAGGGGTAGTCGGGGTCGTTGATGACGGCGCGGGTGTGGCTTGAGTTGCGGAACTCGAGTTGGAAACGGCGCCACCATTAGTCGTGCAGCCAGCAAGCGCGAGCGAAGCAGCGGTCGCGGCAGTAAGCGCAAGTGCGCGATACGTTGTTTTCATCAGAAACACCTCACAGATATTGGGGCAAAAGGTCGTGCAAGGGTATCAAAGCCCTAGAGTTTGAGCGTGGCTAACAAGAGCGAGTCGAGCGCGGGGGATAAGACCGAGCGCCTTATCAACCTTGTGCTTGCGTTGCTTTCCGCAAAGAAGTTTCTCACCAAATCACAGATTTTTGATGTCGTAAAAGTTCGAGGTGAAGCTGCGTATCAAGGTGCGATTGAAAGTAAGGATCGCATGTTCGAACGAGATAAAGATGACTTGCGCGGAATGGGAATTCAGATTGAAGTTGGTGGCCTCGATCCACTATTCGACGATGAGGCCGGGTATCGAATCAAGGAATCTCAATACGCGCTCGCCCTGCCCGATTTATCGCCAGCAGAGCTCGCAACGCTCTCTATCGCCGCAACATTTTGGCGTGACTCTGCCCTTTCCAGCGATACCCAGTCTGCTCTTCGTCGCCTAAATTCATTGGGCATCCCGGCCGATACTACGAACGTGGGTCTGATTGACCTTCGATATGACACGGGCGATCAGAACCTGGAGCTGCTCAACGAGGCAATCGAATCCCGAACAAGAGTCTCCTTTGAATACTTGGGGCCACGAATCTCTCAAAAATCAGTGGATCCATATGGCCTCGTGCTTTGGAATGGTTTTTGGTATCTCTTAGGTATGGATTCGGAAATCGCGGAGATTCGGATGTACAAACTGGCTCGAATTAGCGGAACGGTCTCAAAATCAGGGAAGAGCGGTTCTTATGAAATCCCTGAAAGTTTTAGCGCCGCGAACTACGTAAAGACTGTTCTCAATGAGGAGAAGCAAATTGCGAAAGTAAAGGTTCGTAACGGAACGTCTCTCACGCTGACCGTCCAAGGCCAAAAGCTTGAGCAGCATGATGGCTGGACTCTCTTTGAGATCCCGTACGAATCACAAGTGTCGTTTGCGCGGACCATCCTCTGGTATGGCTCTGATATCGAAGTCGTTGCACCTGTCTCGCTCAGAGAGCTCCTTCGCTCCGTTTTAAGCGAGGTGGCCCGTGGCTGAGACCGCAATCGACCGAACTAAGCGTGCCTTGGATCTAATTCCTTATGTCATTGAACGTCCGGGCATAACCGTGCAAGAGTTGGCCCGAGATTTCGTCGTCAGTGAAAAACAAATCAGAGCTGATCTAGACCTGCTCTTCGTTTGTGGGCTTCCAGGATATTCGCCGCTTGAACTCATCGATATCTCGACCGACGATGATTTCGTGGATGTAATCGAACCACAATTGCTCGACCAACCCAGAAATCTCACACGACGAGAGATTGTTGCGCTTGTTATTGCGCTGGAAGCGCTAGCAGCGTCAAGGAACACCTTGGATCCGCTGCGCGCAACCATCACGCAACTTCAGGGCAAACTTCAGGGCACTCTGGACAAGCCGATTTCTAAGCCAGAGGTTCTTAATTCCGAAGCAGATCCTCATGGTGTTCTTGCCACAATCGAACAGGCGCTAGCAATAAACCGAGAACTTGAAGTTGAGTACCTTTCCGCAAAGAGTGACAATCGCACTATAAGACGGATAGCACCCACGCGAATATATATGCAAAATGGATCTGGCTATCTCCATGCCTGGTGTTACAACTCAATAGGGGAGCGGACGTTCCGGATAGATCGAATCGTCCGAGCAGACCTACTCGAGAATTCAGATCCCATCGAAAATCGAACTTCTCATGACTCCGACGCGGCGCAACAGATTGTCGTCGGCCTGCGCTCAGGAGCTCGAGAATTCTTAGAACGTCACCGAGGTATTTGCACCGTTGATTCAGTTACTGACGATGAGACAGTTGTACGCGTCCATGTCGAAGACACCAACTGGCTGTTGCGGACGTTGATTGGGTACGGATCTGCCGTACGAATCGAAAAACCAGCTGAAATAGCGGCTGAATTACGCGAGATGGCTCGCGAGGCTCTAGCCCTGTACACGCGCTAGAATCGCACCCTAAGCAGAAGCCGTATATCCAGACCGAAGAATCGAGAGACCATGTTTCTAAAGGAACCCAGCCATATCTTGCTTCTCATTTTGGTATTAGTCGTGCTCTTCGGGGCTAAGAAGCTACCTGAATCTGCTCGTTCGCTTGGAAAATCTCTCCGTATTTTCAAGGAAGAACTTAAAGGCGAGAACAAATCGGATGAAGCCAAAAAAGGTAAGGACGACGGCGCCGGCGGATCGAACTCTGCTAAGTAGTCTTCGAACTCTGTATTTTTAAACTAATTAGTTTTTGATTTGAGGACAACCTAAATGAGCAATCGGGGAGATTCGGGTATGTCCCTGCTCGATCATTTCCGAGAGCTCCGTGCGCGAGTCGTAAAATCAGCAATAGCGATTCTTTTGGGGGCGCTCTTCGGCTGGGTTTTCTATGATCGAATTATCAACAAACTAGCATCGCCGTTCTGCGATTTAGCAACCGCGCGGTCTGCCCACAAACAATGTGGAATTCTCTATATCAACGGAGTACTTGGTCCACTCAATCTACAAATTAAGGTGGCTCTGCTTGTAGGGCTGATAGTTTCAGCACCGATTTGGATTTATCAGCTCTGGGCTTTCGTAGCTCCTGGTTTGCACGCCCGAGAACGGAAAAATTCTGTTGTTTTTATTCTTTGTGCGATTCCATTCTTTGCTGGGGGAGCAACGCTTGGTTATCTCATTCTGCCGACTGCAGTACGGGTCTTGATGGGCTTCACGCCTAATTCGCTTACAAATCTGATTCGGTTTGATGATTATCTCGATTTCGTTCTTCGAGTAATTCTGCTCTTTGGGGCTGCCTTTGAGCTTCCGGTTTTCCTCGTTGCCCTCAATCTTGTTGGCGTGATTAGCGGAAGATCAATTCTTAAGCCCTGGAGATTTGCAATCTTTGGCATTGCTCTCTTCACAGCAATGTTCACACCTACCGGAGATCCGCTGACCATGTCGCTACTCGCGGTGCCACTCATCGCTTTCTATTTCCTAGCTGGTGGCATTGCGCTCTTGGTTGACCGCCGACGAGCACGAGCCTCATCATGAAATTTGCCATCGCCTATAACATCAAATCCGGCAGAGGGTTGGCACCGCAAATAGCAAAGGAGCTTTCCGCTTCGCTTCAGGGCAAAGGTCACTCTGCTTCGCTAGTGAACGCGCCCGATGTCGAATCAATGCGCGACGCTCTCGCAGCGCTTGCAAAAGATGAGTCCATCGCCGCGATTGTTTCAGTTGGGGGAGACGGACTCGCTCATCTCGTCATTAATGCATGCGCACAAACGAGTATCCCCATGTATGCCGTACCGGCCGGAACCGGAAATGATTTTGCTCGAACTAACAATCCATTGAGCGTTGATATCGATTTCATCGTGAATCGATTAACCACAGAGACGCCAGTGGAGATTGATCTCGGGCTCATTCGTTTTGAGCGAGATGGCCTCGCTCGTCACGAGTACTTCGGTCAAGTACTCAGCACCGGTTTTGATTCGCTCGTGAACAAAAGAGCTAATCGTATGAAGTGGATTCGCGGCCAGATGAAATACAACATCTCAACCCTGCTGGAGCTGCCGCTTTTTCGGCCTATTAGATACGAGCTTGAATTAGATGGAAAATCGATTCGCTCATCAGCGATGTTGGTGGCGGTTGCAAATGGGCCGACCTATGGTGGCGGTATGCAGATTCTTCCCAATGCGAATCGACGCGATGGCGAGCTAGACCTGCTGCTCCTCAAGCCCGTAAGCAAAATTGAGTTGCTTCGAGTTTTTCCACGCGTCTTTAAGGGCACGCACGTCACACATCCAGCTGTTGAAATATATGGAAGCAAGAAGATCGCGCTCCGAGCCAAAGCACTTGCGTACGCCGATGGCGAATATATTTCACCACTACCGATCGAAATCTCTATCGCGCCAAAATCTCTTCGCACATGGGAGGCAGCATGACGCTTTCGCCTGCCGAACGTTACGCCGCATCCGTGAAGAAGGTTCGCCACCCCGAAACCCAGAAGTTCTCGGAGACCATTGAATTTAGCCTCGATGACTTTCAGCTTGCTGGTTGTCACGCCCTTGAAGATGGACATTCAGTTCTCGTTGCAGCGCCGACCGGAGCCGGCAAAACCATTGTTGGAGAATTTGCCGCTCATTTGGCGGTCGCGAGTGGGACAAAGTGTTTCTACACCACACCGATAAAGGCGCTTTCGAATCAAAAATATCAAGACTTGTGTGAGGCGTTTGGCGACGAGAAAGTCGGTCTGCTTACTGGCGATACGAGTTTTAACTCTGAAGCTCAGATCGTGGTTATGACCACCGAGGTGCTTCGAAACATGATCTACGCTGGATCCAGCACTCTGACGAATCTTCGATATGTGGTCATGGACGAAGTTCACTACCTCGCAGACAAATTCCGCGGCGCGGTCTGGGAAGAAATTCTTATTCATCTACCCGAAAGCGTCACTCTTGCAGCACTGTCCGCGACGGTCTCTAACGCAGAAGAGTTCGGAGATTGGCTCGGTACTGTTCGCGGTGAAACCAAGGTTATTGTCAGTGAAATACGGCCAGTGCCTCTTTATCAGCACGTGCTATTCGGCAATCGATTGTTGGATCTCTTCGTTGACAACGGCAAGGTGAATCCAGAAATTCTTAAACTGGAAAAGGAGTCTGTTCGCCAGGTCCGAACCAAATATTCGACTGGTTCGGGGAAGTACAAGACTCAAACATGGGGCGAGAAGGATCGACTGACGCCAGCGATGCGACCCATGAATCGCTCAGATATCGTCGAAAAACTCGACCGCGAAGGCCTGCTTCCTGCGATTACCTTCATCTTTTCACGGGCTGGTTGTGACGCCGCCGTAAAGCAATGCCTGACCAATGGATTGCGATTGACCAACGCCGAAGAGCGTTCAGAAATTCGACGAATCATCTCCGAAAAGATCGGCAATCTGCCAGAAGAAGACTTGTACATCTTGGGCTTCCATGAATGGGCTGATGCGCTTGAACGCGGTATCGCGGCGCACCATGCCGGACTCTTACCAGCATTTAAAGAGACAGTCGAAGAGCTCTTTCAGCAGGGATATATCAAGGCGGTCTTTGCCACCGAAACGCTGGCGCTGGGAATCAATATGCCAGCACGTACAGTGGTTCTCGAAAAACTTTCCAAATGGAATGGCGAATCACACGTGTCAATAACGCCAGGGGAGTACACCCAGCTCACTGGTCGTGCCGGCCGACGCGGCATTGATATTGAAGGAAACGCGGTCATTCTTTGGACTCGTGAAATTGATTCGGGAATGGCAAGTGGATTGGCTTCCACACGTACGTATCCACTTAAGAGTTCTTTTAAACCTACGTACAACATGACCATCAACTTGATTTCGCAAATGGGTGTGGATCGAGCTCGGCGATCGCTGGAATCTTCCTTTGCTCAATTCCAAGCCGACAAGGCGGTTGTGGGGCTCACCAAACAAATCAATCGCAACAACGAAGCCATCAACAAAATTGCGGCCGATGTCGAATGCCACCTTGGAAATTTTTTGCAATACGCGAGTTATCGGTCAAAGATTCGCGATTTAGAGAAGAGCGTTGACTTCAAGTCAAAGCGGACTCGAGCTCGGGTCGAAGAAGAAATTGATGGGCTTCGTCGTGAGATGCGTCATCATCCCTGCCACGGATGCAGCGAGCGTGAAGACCACGCTCGATATACAGAGCGGATGGACCGCCTCGTTCGTGAGAATCGTGGCTTAGTTGAACGAGTAGAAACTCGTACCAACGTTATAGTTCGACGTTTCAATAAAGTTTTGTTAGTCCTAGAAAAGCTTGGTTACATAGATGGGCAATCCATCACCAAGCCTGGACAACTGCTCGCGAAGATCTATGGTGAAACCGACCTACTGATCGCAGAAAGTATTAGGTCAGGACTGCTCCAGAATCTCTCACCACAAGATTTAGTCAGTGTTCTTTCTGCCTTTCAATTCGAAGCGCGGCGTGATTCTGAACCGAAGATTCCAAAAGGCGCGGTCGCCGAGAGCCTGCCCGGCATAGTCGAGATCTGGCGAAAGATTTATGACGTTGAAGTTGATTTTGGGTTAGAGCCAATGCGTGCCCCCGATATGGGATTCTGCTGGGCTGCTCATCGTTGGGCGAGTGGAAATTCATTATCCGCGATCCTGAAGGGAAGCGAGCTAACCGTCGGAGACTTCGTGCGTTCCATGAAGCAAGTGATTGATTTGCTCAAACAATTAGCCATTGCATCGCCAGAACTCGCTCCTACGGTAGAGGCTGCCCTTACTCGGGTCGATAGAGGCGTCATCGCATATGCAGGAGCGCTCACATGACACTCATGCTTCTCGACAGCGCGTCGCTCTGGTATCGCGCCTATTACGGAATGCCGGACACGTTGGTGAGCCCCGAAGGCGAGCCCATCAACGCGATCCGTGGCTTTATCGACATGACCGCCCGGCTTATCGATATGTACAAGCCCGATCGAATTGTTGCCTGCATTGAAGGTGATTGGCGCCCCAGCTGGCGCACTGAATTGTTCCCCGATTACAAGGCTAATCGCATCGATGAAGATGGTGACGAAGAAGAGCCTGACTTGCTCTCGCCACAGATTCCGATTCTTCTCGATCTACTAGATGCATTTCGGATACCGGTCGTTGGCGTAGATGATTATGAGGCGGACGATGTTATGGCCACCTACGCACTACGTGAGAAGGGGCCAATCAGAGTTGTCACGGGCGATAGAGACCTTTTTCAGTTGGTTGATGATAAGAAAGATATTGCAATCGTATATCTGGCAAAAGGCCTTTCTAATCATGATTTGGTCCGGCGCGATTACATCGAAAAGAAGTATGCAATACCGGGGGATAGGTACGCTCTCTTTGCCATGATTCGCGGCGACGCCTCCGATGGATTGCCGGGCATAAGGGGGATTGGCGAGAAGGGGGCCGCGGCTATAGCGAATGTTTTTTCATCGATGGATGAGGTCATCACAGCAGCTCACGATGATACTGACATTCGTCTATCTGCTGCACATCGAAATAAATTGCTCGCTGATCTGGAATACGCAAAGATCGCACCGAAACTCGTTCACTGTGCGCTAGATGTTGCTGTGCCTGACATTGATGTGAGGCTGCCCAAGGCGCCTAAAACGTTGGATGACATTTACGCAATCTCGCAACGCTATGGTCTAGGTTCGCCGATTGACAGATTGATCTCCGCGCTGAAGTGGTAAATCGTTACTTAGTAGTTGTGCCGACATATAACGAAGCAAGAAATATTGTCGATTTTCTCACTCAACTTGATTCTGCCCGAAAGGCCCTATCCGCGAAATACACCATTGATATTTTGCTCGTTGACGATGAATCACCAGATGGAACCCTTGCAAAGGCTCGGTCACTGGGGTTAATCAATTTTCATTGGTTATCTAATCCCGTTAAGGGCGGCTTGGGGCATGCATACATTCAAGGTTTCATCTGGGGCCTATCGCGCGGATACGACTATTTCATTGAGATGGATGCTGATCTGAGCCATGACCCCGGAGAGTTGATTAACCTTTTAGAGCGATCGGGACCACGCTGCATCGTTATCGGAACCCGTTGGATGGACGGTGGCGAAGTGCTCAATTGGCCGATTCACCGCCGGCTGCTCAGTCGCATAGGCACGTGGTATGCCGACCGAGCCCTGGGACTCCAAGCCCGAGACCTGACGAGTGGCTTCCGAATCCTGCCCAAAGGGCTACTTCAGCAACTAGATTTTTCAGCGATCGAATCCAAGGGCTATTCATTTCAAATCGAAATTGCCGCCCGAGCCATTCGTTCCGGATACGAGCTTGCGGAAGTTCCCATAACTTTCACCGAACGTAGAGCCGGGCAGTCAAAAATGAGCCCGCAAATCGCCTTAGAAGCCGTTTTTAAGGTGACTGGATGGGCCTTGCGAGGTCATTTCCGAGCCTAACCTTTTAGCCGATAATCTACATTATGTCAGATTAAAAGGTTCCGGAGACCGATTAGTTGATCGCCAGCTCCTCTATCGGAGTGCATGAGCAGACCAAATTCCGGTCGCCATAAACGCCATCGATACGTCCAACGGTTGGCCAGTATTTGCCGGCTCGACCAATCTCAACATCGTTGCCCACTGGAAACGCGGCAGTTTCGCGACTGTATTTGCGGTTCCATTCTGAGCCCAGCAAGTCGGCGCTAGTGTGCGGTGCGAATCGCAATGGCGACTCCTCCACGGTCAATTGACCCTTTTCGATGTCGGCAATCTCAGCCCGAATCGAAATCATGGCGTTAATAAAGCGGTCGAGTTCGCGGACATCCTCGGACTCAGTTGGCTCAATCATCAAAGTTCCAGCGACCGGGAAACTCATTGTAGGCGCATGGAATCCATGATCCATTAATCGCTTTGCAATGTCATCAACCGTCACGCCCGTGCGCTTGGTGATTTCGCGAATATCAAGAATGCACTCGTGCGCGATGTAACCATTCTTGCCCTTGTACAGGACGGGATAGTGCGCTTCGAGCTTCTTGGCTATGTAGTTAGCGGAAAGAATTGCAACATGTGTCGCGTGGGTCAGTCCCGCTCCACCCATCATTCGGATGTATGCCCAACTAATCGGCAAGATGCTGGCCGAACCAAAAGGTGCCGATGAAACCGGTCCCGGACCACTTGCTGGGCCAGCTGACGCATCCAACGGATGGTTCGGAAGATATGGCGCTAAGTGCGCTTTAGAAATGACAGGACCTACTCCTGGTCCCCCGCCACCGTGTGGAATGCAGAACGTCTTGTGCAAGTTTAAGTGCGAAACATCCGATCCAAATTTTCCAGGCTGCGCAGTTCCGACAAGTGCGTTCAGATTTGCCCCGTCAACGTATACCTGACCGCCCGCATCATGTACCAACGCACAAATTTCGGTAATCGCTTCCTCGAATACTCCGTGTGTCGATGGATAGGTAACCATCAAAGCGGCGAGTCGATCGGAGTACTCCCCTATCTTTGCTTTGATGTCATCAACACTGACGTTGCCTTCGTCATCACACCCAACAACAACAACTTTCATACCGGCCATAACAGCGCTTGCCGCATTTGTTCCATGAGCGCTGGATGGAATCAAACAGATGTCTCGCTCCTTGCCGCCGTTTGCGTCAAGATAATTGCGAATCGCGAGCAATCCAGCGAACTCGCCTTGCGATCCAGCATTAGGTTGCAATGAGACAGCGTCGTAACCCGTGATCTTGACGAGCCAATCGGACAATTCAGAAATCAATTGACGAATGCCCGCGCTCTGCTCGGATGGGGCAAATGGATGTAACCCTGAAAACTCCGGCCAGGTCACAGGAATCATCTCTGTTGTTGCATTCAATTTCATGGTGCACGAACCGAGCGGAATCATGGTGCGATCTAGCGCCAAATCGCGGTCAGCAAGCGAGCGAAGATAACGAAGCATCGACGTTTCGGAGTGGAAAGTATTGAAAAGCGGATGCGTCAGGTAGCCAGTCATTCGCTTCTGTTCGGCGCTCACCACGACACCAGTTGAGTCGCACAAATCTTTTCCAAAAACTTTTGCTATAGCAACCATATCTTTACGAGTCACGGTTTCGTCGATACTTACCGCAATTGTTGACTCGTCAATCTTTCGCAAGTTGTATCCAGCCGAACGTGCTTTAGCAAGAACATCGTCTGTCTTCACATTTGATATCTCGAAGGTATCGAAGAACTCGTGTGAAACTTTCACGCCTATTGCTTCGGCAAGGCAGTGCGCCTTCTCCATCACGTCATGTGCTATCGCGCGCAGGCCGGCCGGGCCGTGCCACATGGCGTAGAAACCTGACATATTCGCAAGAAGTACCTGTGCAGTACAGATATTCGATGTCGCCTTGTCGCGGCGAATATGCTGCTCGCGCGTCTGAAGCGCCAACCGGAACGCCGGATTGTTATGAGAATCAATACTCTGGCCAACCAGCCGACCTGGTATAGATCGTTCGAGTCCGGTCTTTACAGCCATGAATCCCGCATGCGGTCCTCCAAAGCCCATCGGGATTCCGAAGCGCTGGGCCGAACCAACCGCAACATCCGCACCCCACTCCCCTGGGCTCTTAAATATTGCGAGCGCAAGAAGGTCACAGACCACGATTGCTAACGCATCATGCGCGTGCAGCCAAGAAATAGCCGCCGAAGGATTCTGAACTTTTCCACCGGTCGTAAATTGTGAAATAACGGCTCCGAAAATTTCTTGCGTGACCGAATCAAGCGGTTGCGAAAAATCATGTTCGACAATCGTGATATTCAGTGGTTTTGCTCGAGTATGTATGACCGCTGAAATATGTGGATGAAGTCCGCAGTCGATCACAAAAACCGCATCGTCGCTGCCTGACCACGCGCGACGCGCAAGTGTCATCGCCTCGGCTGCGGCGGTAGCCTCATCCAACATGGACGCGTTCGCCACCGGCAACCCAGTCAAATCTGAAATCAATGTTTGGAAAGCGAAAATAGCCTCGAGCCGACCTTGGCTAATCTCTGGCTGATACGGCGTATATGCCGTGTACCAAGCGGGGTTCTCTAAAACATTTCGCAGAATTACCGGCGGCGTAATCGTTCCGTAATATCCCGCACCAATCAGCGACTTGATGGATGAATTCTTATCTGCGCGTTCACGGAGTTCTTCAATTGCTTCAACTTCAGAGATCGCATCGGGTAGAACTTCGGAAAGCTTTTGAGAAATTGCAATATTCGCAGGGACTACCTTTGCGATGAATGCGTCGAGATTGCTCTCGCCAATTTCTTTCAGAAGGTAAGAAACATCCTGTGCATCGGGTCCGATATGTCGATCTTCGAAACGCGAACGAACTTCAGACATGCTTCCTCATCCCTCATGTTAGGTACCCGCCACCACGGAGGTCCTTTTATCTAGAGGGAAGAATAAAGAGTTTTAAGCGCCTTTTCTCTTTCTACGCTCTGCCAGCTCGTCCGAGGCTGAGGTGCCGGTGATTGCAATCGAGCCATCAACACTCGACTCCCCCTGTAGGGTTGCTAGCGAGCCTTCAACTTCGGTCCACACTTTGTTGATCGCAATTCCAAATACGCCCTGACCGCCTTGCAACAAGTCCACGATGTCATCTGCGCTTGTGCATTCATAAATCGAAGCGCCATCGCTCATCAACGTCATACGCTCAAGGTCCGCAACGCCTCGACCACGTAGGTGTTCGACTGCGGTTCGAATATTTTGCAGCGATACGCCAGTATCGAGCAGGCGCTTAACAATCTTTAGGACCAAAATGTCGCGAAAACCATAAAGGCGTTGCGAACCAGAACCAGAGGCTGGCTGAATACTTGGCTGAACCAGTCCGGTTCGCGCCCAATAATCCAATTGGCGATAAGAAATTCCTGCCGCAACACAGGCCGTCGCGCCGCGGTAACCAACTTCAGGGTGCTGCGAAGCTGTATCAGGGGTTGAGAGATCGCTCATGGGAAGCTCATTTCATCTGCTCGCTAGGGGAATTAACGCTCGCTAGGGGAATTAATGTATGACATAACTGTAAGTCCTCTACCCCGCGCCAGCAATGACCGACACGGCCTAACCGTAAACTATAACTTAAGGGTTTTGGGCCTGCGAAAGAGCGTCGCGACAGAATTAGGCGAGGAAATCCTCTGGGTTGATGTCTTCCAGGAACTCCCGGAACTTCTCGACCTCGTCCTCCGACTCGTCCGGGATCTCGATTCCGGCAGCGGCAAAGAGATCCTCTGTGGCGAGGATTGGAATTTCGGAACGAAGTGCCAGTGCGATGGAATCACTCGGGCGCGCCGAGACCACTACCCCGTTATTCAAGTGCAGCTCAGAGTAGAAAATTCCATCCCGAAGCTCAGTCAAATGGACCTTGTTTATCTTGCCCCCGAGTTCGTTGACGACCGTCAAGAGCAGGTCATGGGTCATGGGGCGAGGCGGGACTAAACCCTGTTGTGCGAATGCGATCGCCGTTGCTTCCGCCGAGCCAACCCAGATAGGAAGGTAACGAATTCC
>Ga0208874_1000310_pt1 | contig 18592 bp, 14 predicted proteins | sample CryBogCBH10Oct08_FD_184604 | JGI IMG/M metagenome (GOLD analysis project Ga0208874, IMG submission 184604) | Freshwater microbial communities from Crystal Bog, Wisconsin, USA - CBH10Oct08 (SPAdes) (version 2) | ecosystem: Environmental > Aquatic > Freshwater > Lake | place: Crystal Bog... | reverse complement strand
CAAGCCCGTCTCGCCTTGGCCGCCCATTGGGGTTTCTTCAGCTTGCAAGAAGTGGCGAAGGTCTTGGGCGCAGAGCCTCCTAAATGGGGTGGAGAACAGCGGCCTGTGCGCGTGCACACCGACACCCGCAGCTTGCAGCCCGGTGATTTATTTGTGGCCTTGCGTGGCGAGCGATTTGACGCGCACGATTATTTGGCGCAGGCCCGTGCCGCCGGTGCGATTGGCGCGGTGGTGATCGGTGAGGCCTTGGCCCACCCTCTCCCAGAAGCCCTACAAGGTTGGCCACTCATTGAAGTGGCCGATACCTTGCAGGCCTTGGGCCAGTTGGCGGGTGCTTGGCGCGACCGTTTTACAGGCCCGGTGCTCGCGGTGACGGGAAGCAACGGCAAAACCACGGTGACCCAAATGTTGGCCTCGGTTTTGCAGGCGCATTGGCCACAAAGCAGTTTGGCCACACAGGGCAATTTCAACAATGAAATTGGGTTGCCCCTCACCTTGTTGCGCCTGCGTGCTGAGCACCAAGCCGCTGTGGTCGAGTTGGGCATGAACCACCCCGGCGAAATCGCGCGCTTGGCGGCCATCGCCAAGCCCACGGTGGCTTTGGTGAACAACGCGCAGCGTGAACACCAAGAGTTCATGGGCACCGTTGAAGCGGTTGCTTTAGAAAATGGACAGGTCTTTCAACACTTGCAAAACCAGGGCATTGCGGTCTTCCCTGCCGATGAACCCTACGCTGATTTGTGGCTGAATTTGGTGACAAAACCCAGCCCACAGGTTCTGCGTTTCTCCGCCACACCCGGTGTTGAGGCAGAGGTGAATTTGTTGCAAGCCGAATGGCGAGGTGCCCATTGGCAAGTGAGTGTGGCCACCCCCGTTGGTGAGATCGTTTTTTGCTTGGCTTTGGCCGGTCGTCACAACGTCAGAAACGCCTTGGCCGTCATCGCAGGGGCCCTCGCTGCCGGCGTGCCCTTGAAGGACATCGTTAAAGGCCTGGAATCGTTCCAAGCTGTCAGCGGTCGCTCGCGGGTTTTGAGCCTTTCTCGCAAGCCTGAACCCCTGACCGTGGTGGACGATACCTACAACGCCAACCCCGACTCGGTCCGCGCAGCGATTCAGATGTTGGCGGGTTTACCAGCGCCGCGCTTGTTGGTTTTGGGCGATATGGGCGAAGTGGGTGATCAGGGTCCGGCATTCCACACCGAAGCCGGTGTGGAAGCGAAGGCGGCCGGCATTGATCACTTGTTCACTTTGGGCGCATTGAGTCAAGCCAGCGCCAAGGCGTTCACTGGCGCACGCCACTTTGAAGACATCGATACCCTGAATCAAGCCGTCAAGAATGAACTGCCCCAACTCGGTTCGATGTTGGTCAAAGGCTCACGGTTCATGAAAATGGAGCGCGTTATCGCAAGCCTGCCAGAAATGCTGGCACCAACCCCCTCGACCAGCCCTCGACAAAAGAATTCAAAGGAAGGGCTCACATGCTCCTAAGTCTTGCCCAGTGGTTACAAAGCATGTCGCCTGACTTCGGCTTTTTCCGGGTGTTTCAGTACCTGACGTTCCGGGCCGTGATGGCGGCGTTGACGTCTTTGCTGATTGGCTTGGCAGCAGGCCCTTATGTCATACGGCGTCTGACGGAGCTGAAGGTGGGCCAACCCATTCGGGGCTATGGCATGGAGACCCACTTCAGCAAAAGCGGCACGCCCACCATGGGGGGCGTGTTGATCTTATTGGCCATCGCCATTTCGACGCTGTTGTGGTTTGACCTGAGCAACCGTTTTGTCTGGATTGTGCTGATCGTGACGCTGGGCTTTGGTGCCATTGGCTGGGTGGACGATTGGCGCAAGGTGGTGCGCAAAGACCCCGAAGGCATGCGGTCCCGCGAAAAATACTTTTGGCAATCGGTCGTCGGTTTGTTGGCCGCGGTTTATTTGGTGTTCAGCATTTCGGAAAGTTCAAACCTCAAGGTCATCCATTTGTTCATGACTTGGGTGGGCTCTGGGTTCGACGTGAACTTGCCCCCCAAAGCGGGTTTGTTTGTGCCTTTCTTCAAAGAAGTCAATTACCCCTTGGGGGTTTTGGGCTTTGTGTTGATGAGTTATTTGGTGATCGTGGGCACCAGCAACGCCGTCAATTTGACCGATGGTTTGGATGGCTTGGCGATCATGCCGGTGGTCATGGTGGGCTCGGCCTTGGGGGTCTTTGCTTATGTCACCGGCAGCTCGGTGTACTCCAAATACCTGCTGTTTCCATCGATACCCGGCTCGGGTGAATTGTTGATTTTTTGTGCGGCCATGGCCGGTGCTGGCTTGGCCTTTTTGTGGTTCAACACGCACCCCGCGCAGGTCTTCATGGGCGATGTCGGTGCGCTGGCTCTAGGGGGTGCGCTCGGCACGATTGCCGTGATTGTTCGCCAAGAAATTGTCTTGGCCATCATGGGCGGTGTTTTTGTCGTGGAAGCTTTGTCGGTGATGGCGCAGGTGACTTGGTTCAAGTACACGCGCAAAAAATACGGCGAAGGCCGCCGCCTGTTGAGGATGGCGCCTCTACACCACCATTTTGAAAAATCGGGTTGGAAAGAAACCCAGGTGGTGGTCCGCTTTTGGATCATCACCATGTTGTTGTGCTTGTTGGGTTTGGCTTCGCTGAAATTGCGTTGAAGGGAAGACGGTTTTAAACATGAACAGTTTGCGCGATCAAAACGTTCTCATCTTGGGCTTGGGCGCCTCTGGGCTTGCCATGGCCAAGTGGTGCGCGCGCGCTGGGGCCCGAGTGACGGTGCGAGATACGCGCAGCGATCCGCCGCAATTAGCGGCTTTGCATGTTTGGATGGAGGCCGGCTTATCTGACCAGCCCCCATTGGATCAGGCGCCGGTGTTTGAAAGTGGTGCTTTGGACGATCCGTTGACCGTGGACCGCGTGGCACGAGGCGGCTTCCGTGCGGTCCTGGTATCGCCAGGATTGTTGCCGAGCCAAACGGCCGTGGTGCTCGATGCGGCGCGACAGGCTGGGCTTTGGGTCGGCGGTGAGTTGAGTTTGTTTGCGCAAGGTTTGCGTGAGCTGCATGAGAGCAGCGGCTACGCGCCCAAGGTGCTGGCCATCACCGGCACCAATGGCAAAACCACCGTGACGGCGTTGACAGGTCATTTGTTGCATCGCGCCGGACAGCAAGTGGCCATCGCTGGCAACATTGGACCCACCTTGCTGGACACCTTGCAAGAAGCCATCGACACCGCCAAAGCGGGCGCGGCCTTGCCACAGACTTGGGTGTTGGAATTGTCAAGTTTTCAACTGGCCACTTCCGACGGCTTTGAACCCACCGCCGCCACGGTGTTGAACCTCAGCCAAGACCATTTGGATTGGCACGGCAGCATGGCGGACTACGCGGCTGCGAAAGCCCGTATTTTTGGTGAGCAAGGCTTGTTGGTCTTAAACCGCGACGATGCCGCTGTGATGGCCATGTTGCCAGAGACCGCGATTCACTCTGAGAAATCCGGATCCCCCAAGAAATCAGGCAAACCAGATAAAAACAAGCCTCTGCGGGCCTGTTTGACATTTGGCCAAGGCTTGCCGACTCGCCCTGGCGATTACGGTTTGGAAACCGTCAATGGCATGACCTGGTTGGTGCGCGCCATGGAAAGCGATGTCCCTTTGAAACGCGGCCAAGTTTCTGAGGAACCCTTGCTCATGCAACGCCTCATGCCTGCTGATGTGTTGCGCATTCGAGGCCGCCACAACGCGACGAATGCCTTGGCAGCCCTGGCACTGGCCCATTCCACCGGAGCGGCCTTGGGGCCCTTGCTCCATGGTCTGCGTGATTACCGCGGCGAGCCCCACCGTGTTCAAGCCATTGGTTTGATCGACGGCATTGCGTATTTTGACGACAGCAAAGGCACCAATGTGGGCGCCACTTTGGCGGCCCTACAAGGCTTGGGCGCTGACCGAAAGTTGGTCTTGATTTTGGGTGGCGTGGGCAAGGGCCAAGACTTCAGTCCCTTGGCCGACGCGGTTCAGCGTTTCGTTCGCGGGGTGGTTCTGATCGGGCGCGATGCCCCAAAAATTCGGGAAGCCTTGCAATCCAGCGGTGTGCCGATGCAAGACGCCTCGGACATGACGCAGGCGGTTCATGTGGCCACTGAATGGGCGCAAGCGGGAGACGCGGTGTTGATGTCCCCTGCCTGTGCCAGCTTTGACATGTTCAAAGACTATGCGCACCGCGCTGAGGTGTTTGTGGCGGCGGTGTCTGAGTTGGCGCTTGCGCGTGGTGCTGAATTAGAAGGAGCGATGTCATGAGCGACAACGCGACCCGATTCTTCAGCTTGCAAGCCCGCATCGCGGGCATGAAGGGTCTTTTTGGTGTTTCAACCGAGCCGCCCACCGACGTCATTCCGGTGCGCACCTGGTCCGGCTACGAAGGTCGTGGCGCCAGCCCTGCAGTGAATGCGCAAGGACTCGATTGGGCCTTGGTGGGCGTTACCTTGGCTTTGCTGATTTGGGGCTTGGTGATGGTCTATTCGGCCTCCATTGCCATGCCTGAGAACCCCCGCTTCTCGCAGTACACGCACACTTATTTCTTGACCCGCCATTTGCTTTGGCTGTTCATTGGGGTGGTGGCTGCCATGAGTGCCTTCCAAGTCCCGACGGCGCGTTGGGAGCAGATGGCGCGCTGGTTGTTTGTCGGGTCTTTGGTTTCTTTGATCCTGGTCTTGATCCCCCACGTGGGCAAAGTGGTTTACGGCGCGCGTCGTTGGATAGCGGTCGGGCCGATTGGGTTCCAACCTTCAGAACTGGCCAAGTTGGCGGTCTTGCTCTATGCCTCGGATTACATGGTCCGCAAGATGGAAGTCAAAGAAAAATTCTTCAAGGCCGTCGCACCCATGGCCATTGCCGTGGGCGTGGTCGGCTTGTTGTTGCTGGCCGAGCCTGACTTCGGGGCTTTCATGGTGATCGCCGTGATCGCCATGGGCATCTTGTTCTTGGGCGGCGTGAATGCCCGCATGTTCTTCCTCATCACCATTTTGTTGGTTTTGGTCTTCGGCTTCATCATCGCGACCTCTGAATGGCGGCGTGAACGGATCTTCGCTTACCTCGACCCTTGGACCGAAAAGCATGCTTTGGGCAAGGGCTACCAGTTGTCCCATTCTTTGATTGCCATCGGACGAGGCGAAATCTTTGGCGTGGGCTTGGGCGGCAGCGTTGAAAAACTGCATTGGCTGCCCGAAGCCCACACCGACTTTTTGCTGGCCGTGATCGGTGAAGAGTTTGGTTTGTTGGGCGTCTTGACGGTGATTGGCTTGTTCTTCTGGCTGACCCGCCGCATGATGCACATCGGCCGTCAATCCATTGCGTTGGACCGGGTTTTTGCGGGGTTGGTGGCCCAGGGCGTGGGCGTTTGGATTGGCTTCCAAGCCTTCATCAACATGGGGGTGAACCTGGGCGCTTTGCCCACCAAGGGCCTGACCTTGCCCTTGATGAGCTACGGCGGCTCAGCGATTTTGATGAACCTCGTGGTGATCGCTTTGGTGCTGCGCATCGATTGGGAAAACAAACGCATGATGCGGGGAGGTCGGCTGTGACGAAGACGGCCTTGATCATGGCTGGCGGCACGGGTGGCCACATCTTTCCGGGCTTGGCGGTAGCGCAAGCCTTGCGAGAAGCCAACTGGCAAGTGCATTGGTTGGGCGCGCCCGAGAGCATGGAAGCGAGTTTGGTGCCGCCCCAAGGTTTTGCATTTGAAGCCATTGCCTTTTCAGGTTTGCGCGGCAAAGGCGTGGGGACCTGGTTGCGCTTGCCTTTGAAACTGGGGTCTGCGTTGATGCAAAGCGCCCAGGTGTTGCGCCGGGTCAAGCCCGATGTGGTGCTCGGCTTTGGGGGCTACATCTCTTTTCCCGCCGGCTTGATGGCCCGCTTGATGGGCAGGCCCTTGGTCTTGCACGAGCAAAATTCGGTGGCGGGGTTGGCCAACAAACTTTTGGCCAAGTTGGCGCAGCGGGTGCTGACGGCTTTTCCCAAGGCCTTGCCAGGAGCCACTTGGATTGGCAACCCTTTGCGCCAGGCGTTCTTGCAACAGGCTCAGCCCGAGACCCGTTTTGCGGGCCGCACCGGCCGCTTGCGCTTGTTGGTCTTGGGCGGTAGTTTGGGAGCCCAGGCTTTGAACGCCGCCGTGCCACAAGCCTTAGCGCTGATGCCGGTTGAACTGAGGCCAGAGGTCTTGCACCAAGGCGGCGCCAAACAGATCGACGCCTTGCGTACCCATTACACCCAAGCGGGTTTGTTGGAAAACACCCACCTTGAAACCAGCAGCGCCGCCCCGATCGAGTTGACCCCATTTATTGAAGACACTGCCCGCGCGATGGCTTGGGCCGATGTGGTGGTTTGCCGTTCAGGCGCCAGCACGGTGACCGAATTGGCGGCCGTGGGGGCGCCGGCTTTGTTTGTGCCTTTCCCCCATGCGGTGGATGACCACCAAACCCACAATGCGCAATTTTTAGTCCAGGCGCAGGCGGCTTGGCTCATGCCCCAAGCCGAATTAACCCCCCAGCGCTTGGCCGATTGGCTGAGCGGCCTGGACCGTGAACAGTTGTTGAAACACGCCATGCAAGCCAAGACCTTAGCCAAACCCCATGCCACGGAACAAGTGGTGCAAACCTGTGAAAACCTCGTGAAGGTGACGGCATGAAGCACGCCATTCGCCACATTCATTTTGTCGGCCTCGGCGGCTCCGGCATGAGCGGCATTGCCGAGGTGTTGTTCAATTTGGGCTACACGATTTCGGGCTCCGACTTGAACGACAGCGCCACCTTGCGCCGATTACAAGATTTGGGAATGCAGGTCTTCGTTGGTCACGACCAAGCCCACGTAGAGGGGGCCGATGCCGTGGTCACCTCGACCGCGGTTCAGGCCGACAACCCCGAAGTGCAAGCGGCCCGCGCCAAACAAATCCCGGTCGTGCCTCGGGCCTTGATGTTGGCCGAGTTGATGCGCTTGAAGCGCGGCATTGCGATTGCCGGTACCCACGGTAAAACAACCACCACCAGTTTGGTCACCAGCGTCTTGGCGGAGGCCGGCCTCGACCCCACTTTCGTGATTGGGGGGCGCCTCAACAGTGTGGGTGCGAATGCCAAGTTGGGCGGTGGTGAGTACATCGTGGTCGAGGCGGATGAGTCCGACGCTTCCTTCTTGAACCTGCTGCCGGTGATGGCAGTGGTGACCAACATCGACGCCGACCACATGGAAACCTATGGCCATGACTTTGCGCGTTTGAAGCAAGCCTTTGTTGATTTCTTGCACCGCATGCCGTTTTATGGCACCGCTATTTTGTGCACCGACGACCCGGCCATCCGCGATATTTTGGAGCAGGTGAATTGCCCCATTACCAGTTACGGCTTCGAAGAATCGGCTCAAGTGCGGGCGGTCAACGTGAAGGCCGTTGGCCCCCAAATGCACTTCACGGTGCAGCGGCGCAACGGCATTCAGTTGCCTGATTTGGACATCGTCCTGAACTTGGCTGGTTTGCACAACGTGCTGAATGCGTTGTCGGCGATTGCCGTGGCCGTCGAATTGGGCATTGAAGACGCTGCTGTGCAGCGCGCTTTGGCGAATTTCAAAGGCGTCGGGCGCCGCTTCCAAAGCTATGGCGATGTGCCCTGTGTGGGCGGCGGACATTTCACCGTCATCGACGACTATGGCCACCATCCCGTTGAAATGGCGGCCACCTTGTCCGCTGCGCGTGGGGCATTTCCGGGTCGGCGATTGGTACTGGCCTTTCAGCCCCACCGATACACCCGCACCCGAGATTGTTTTGAGGACTTTGTCCAAGTGATTGGCCGTGCCGACGCGGTCTATTTGACCGAGGTCTATGCCGCCGGTGAAGCGCCGATTGTGGCGGCCGATGGGCGCGCATTGGCCCGCGCGTTGCGCGTCGCAGGTCAGGTAGAGCCCCAGTTTGTTGCGGCTCTCAGCGACTTGCCAGCGCTGATTGCGCAACAAGCAGAAGCGGGGGATGTGGTGTTGTGCATGGGTGCCGGCACGATCGGTGGATTGCCTGCCAAATTGGTGGCCCTGCGGGATGGTTCGGGACAGGGGGGTGAGGCATGAGCCAAAATTCAGGCATAAATCTTGGGCGAGTGGCCGTGCTGTTCGGCGGCACTTCGGGTGAACGCGAAGTGTCCTTGATGTCGGGTCAAGGCGTGCTTGAAGCCCTGCGCGCACGTGGTGTCGATGCGCATGCGTTTGACCCCGCGACCCAAGCTCTTAGCGATTTGAAGGCCCAAGGGTTTGACCGCTGCTTTATTGCCTTGCACGGCCGTGGCGGTGAGGACGGCACCCTTCAAGGGGCACTTGAATGGCTGGGCATTCCCTACACAGGCTCCGGTGTCGCGGCTTCCAGCGTGGCCATGGACAAAACCATGACCAAAAAATTGTGGGCTTCTGAAGGCATCCCAACGCCCCGTTACCGAACGTTCACTTCACTCGAAGTGCAATCGCTCGATGAAAGCGCTTTGGCCGAATTGGTGACGAATTTGGGCTTGCCACTGATTGTGAAACCACCCCATGAGGGCTCTTCGATTGGCGTGACCAAGGTCAAGGCTTTTGCAGAATTGCGTGCGGCACTGAACTTGGCGGCGCAGCTGGATGACCATGTGTTGTGTGAAGAATTCATCGCCGGCGATGAAGTCACCTGTGCTGTTCTAGGCCAAGGGGTTACTGCCCGAGCTTTGCCCGTGGTGCGGATTGCCGCTCCTGACGGTGCCTACGATTATCAAAACAAATACTTCACCGACAGCGTGCAATACCACTGCCCCAGTGGCTTGCCGGTTGCCGAGGAAGCCGCCCTTCAAAACTGGGTGTTGAAGGCGTTTCGTGCGCTGGGTTGCCGCGGGTGGGGACGCGCTGATGTGATGATTCGCGCCAGCGATCGCCAACCATTCTTGCTCGAGATGAACACCTCGCCGGGGATGACGTCGCACTCCTTGGTGCCGATGTCGGCCAAGGCGGCCGGCATTGATTACCCTGATTTGTGCGTGCAGGTGTTGTCACAAGCTTGCCTTGACCGAGGGCCTGGCCAATGAACCGTCGCGCCCACGTTCAGCATGGTTTTGCGCCGAGCCAAACGGGGAGTGGTTCCCGTGCGGGGGCGAGGGCCGAGCCGTTGGCGTGGGACGTCCGTGTGATGCGGCGTTTAACCGCTTTGATGCTGTGGGTCATGCTGGCATTGGCCGTGATCCTCGCGGGTAACTGGCTGCTGAGCAGGCCCCAGTTTTCAATTGGTCAAATTGTGGTGCGCGGTGATGTGAGCCACAACAACGACGTGACCTTGAGGGCCAACGTGGTCCATCAGTTGTCGGGCAATTTCTTCTCGATCAATTTGCGCCAAGCCAAGGCCGCTTTTGAATCTGTGCCTTGGGTACGTCATGCCCAGGTGCGCCGCGGTTTTCCGAATCGTTTGATTGTTAACCTCGAAGAACACAAACCGTTTGCATTCTGGGGCGAGGACGGCGCCTCCACTTTGGTCAATCCGTTTGGCGAGGTGTTTGACGCCAACGTGGGTGAGATTGACCAAGATGAATTGCCTCGCTTGAATGGCCCCGTCGACTTGGCCCCGCAAGTGGTGGATTTGTACCGGCGATTGGGACCCGTCTTGGCGCCGCTGGGCTTTGAGGTGGACGCTTTGGAATTGGACCGCCACGGCGACTGGCATGCCACATTGAATACCGGTGCAGAGCTGGTGTTGGGCTCTGGCAACTTAGACCAAGTGTTGGCAAGAACCCAAGTTTTTTGCGCCACGCTGACCGAGATCAGCGCCCGCTACAACCGGCGCGCAACGGCGCTGGCTTCAGCCGATTTACGACACAACCAGGGCTATGCCTTGCAACTCAAAGGCGTGACCACGCTCAGTAACGAGGCCGCGCCCACCCTTCCCATTCAACACGACTCTCACTCCCACAGGTGACCCATGGCTAAAGAATACAAAGACCTTGTTGTTGGACTCGATATCGGCACCGCCAAAGTGATGGTGGTGGTGGCCGAAGTCATGCCCGGCGGTGAACTCAAATTGGCCGGCTTCGGCGTGGCACCCAGCAGCGGCTTGAAGCGGGGGGTGGTCGTCAACATCGATGCCACCGTGCAGAGCATTCAACAAGCCTTGCGCGAAGCCGAGTTGATGGCCGATTGCAAAATCACGCGGGTCTACACCGGCATCACCGGCAGTCACATTCGGGGCTTGAACTCCAGCGGCATGGTGGCCGTGAAAGACAAAGAAGTCACCCCCGCCGATGTGGCACGCGTGGTGGAAACCGCCAAGGCCATCAACATTTCGACCGACCAGCGTTTGTTGTTGGTGGAGCCCCAAGAATTTGTCATTGATGGTCAAGATGTGCGCGAACCGATCGGCATGAATGGCCTGCGCTTGGAGGCCAAGGTGCACATCGTGACTGGCGCCCAAAGTGCCGCCGAGAACATTTTGAAATGCGTGCGCCGCTGCGGCCTGGACGTGGAGCAATTGATGCTCAATCCTTTGGCTTCGAGCCTGTCGGTGTTGACCGACGATGAACGTGAATTGGGCGTGGCGGTGGTGGACATCGGCGCCGGAACCACGGATGTGGCGATTTTTACGAATGGCGCGATTCGCCACACGGCGGTGATTCCGATCGCAGGCGATTTGATCACCAGCGACATTGCCATGGCGCTGCGTACCCCGACCAAAGACGCCGAAGAGATCAAAGTGGAAGCTGGTTTTGCCAAACAACTGCTGACCGACGCCGAGTCACAAGTTGAAGTCCCCGGCTTGGGCGATCGCGGCCCCCGCATGTTGAGCCGCCAAGCGCTGGCGGGGGTGATTGAGCCGCGCGTGGAAGAAATTTTTTCACTGGTGCAACAGGTCATCCGTGAGTCGGGTTATGAAGAAGTGTTGTCCTCGGGCATTGTGCTGACGGGCGGTAGCGCCGTGATGCCCGGCATGATGGAATTGGGCGAAGACATTTTCTTGAAGCCCGTGCGCCGTGGCCTGCCGCAATACAGCGGGGGCCTCGCGGACATGGTGGCCTTGCCGCGTGCCGCCACGGTGATGGGCATGCTCGAAGAAGCCAGGTTGGCACGGGTGCGCGGTTTCAAGGTGGCGCAAAAAAACAGTTCGATGAAGAACGCTTTTGGCCGCTTCAAAGACATTTTGTTGGGGAGCTTTTGAACATGAATGCCCCACACCCAAAGCGTCTCTGGCGCTCTGCGCTTGAAACTTCTTGTTGGCTGGCAAGGGCCAGCCCCCCTCGAGGAGGGCCTTGATTGAAGACCCCTCAGAAAGAATCCAAACACATCAAAGCAACTGCAGTTTCAAGTACCGATTTAAGAAGTTTTAGGAGTTACAAATGACCATCGAAATGATTGAAGTTGAAGAGTTCAACATGGGCACCCAGATCAAGGTGATTGGCGTGGGCGGCGGCGGCGGCAACGCCGTTGAGCACATGATCCAACGCCGCGTTCAAGGGGTTGAATTTGTTTGCGCCAACACCGATGCCCAAGCGCTGAGCCGCAGCGCGGCGCACCGCACCATTCAATTGGGTCAAAGCGGTTTGGGTGCCGGCAGCAAGCCCGACAAAGGCCGCGAAGCCGCTGAATTGGCCGTGGACGACATTCGCGATGCCATCGCTGGCTCGCACATGCTTTTCATCACCGCGGGCATGGGCGGTGGAACCGGTACGGGCGCCGCCCCTGTGATTGCCCGCGTGGCCAAAGAAATGGGCATCTTGACCGTGGGCGTCGTGACCAAGCCTTTCGATTGGGAAGGCCGCCGCCGCATGACGAATGCCGATGATGGCCTGGCAGAACTCGAAGCCAATGTCGACTCGCTGATCGTTGTCTTGAACGAAAAACTGCTCGACGTTTTGGGCGAAGAAATTACCCAAGACGAGGCCTTTGCCCACGCCAACGACGTGCTGAAGAACGCCGTCGGTGGTATCGCTGAAATCATCAACGAGTACGGCGAAGTCAACGTCGACTTTGAGGACGTTCGCACCGTCATGGGCGAACCCGGTAAGGCCATGATGGGCACCGCTGTGGCCAGCGGCCCTGATCGCGCTCGCATCGCTGCTGAACAAGCGGTCGCTTGCCCCTTGCTCGAAGGGGTGGACTTGTCAGGCGCCAAGGGCGTCTTGGTTTTGGTCACGGCCGCCAAGGGCAGCTTGAAGCTGTCTGAGTCGCGCCTGGCCATGACCACCATCAACGCTTACGCTTCGCCCGACGCCCATGTGATTTACGGCGCCGCCTATGACGACACTTTGGGTGACAACATCCGCGTGACCGTGGTCGCCACGGGCCTGAGCAAGCCCGGCATGCGCCGCCCCTCGATTCAGGTGGTTCAAACCCAACGCACCGGTACCTACGATGCCGTCGGCAACGACTTCATGTCGGCGGGTAACGCGGCCCCCAGCGCTCGTTTGGGCGGATTGGGCGGTGCGAGTCAAGGCACCGCCCAAGCCCCTGCTTCTGCGAATGCCGGTGTGGGTGGCGAGTTTGCGATCCCCAGCGTTTGGCGTCACAACCGCACGAACGCGGCGGCACGTGTTGACGCCATGTCATCCAGCGGCATGGACGACTTGGAAATCCCCGCCTTCCTGCGCAAGCAAGCCGATTGAGGCTTGATTAAAATCGGGGCATGTTGCAGCAAAGAACCTTGAAGTCCATCACCCGAGCGGTCGGGGTGGGCTTGCACAGCGGACAAAGGGTGGAACTCACCCTGCGCCCGGCCCAGCCCGATACGGGCATTGTGTTTCGCCGGGTCGATTTGGCGCAACCGGTGGACATTCCGGTGCGCGCCGAATCCGTCAGCGACACGCGTTTGGCCTCGACGATTTCAGCGGGGAACGCCCGCGTCAACACGATTGAACACCTGATGTCCGCCTGTTCGGGCTTGGGGCTGGACAATTTGTATGTGGACATCACGGCCGAAGAGGTGCCTATTTTGGATGGCTCGTCGGCCTCCTTTGTGTTCTTGCTGCAAAGCGCGGGGATTGAACTGCAAAAAGCCCCCAAACGATTTGTTCGCATTAAACAAGCGATCGAAGTCACCGAAGGCGAGGGCGCCAACCTGAAATGGGCACGCTTGACGCCCTATCACGGCTTCAAGCTGGGCTTTGAAATTGACTTTCACCATCCCGCTGTCGATTCGACCGGGCAAAGCGTGGAGTTCGATTTGGGCTCTGGCAATTACAGCCGCGACATTGCCCGCGCTCGTACCTTTGGCTTCACCCGCGATGTGGAGATGATGCGCAACAACGGCCTGGCCCTTGGCGGCGGCTTGGACAACGCCATCGTCATGGACGACTACAAAGTCTTGAACAGCGACGGCCTGCGTTATGACGACGAGTTCGTGAAGCACAAAATTTTGGACGCCATGGGGGATCTCTATATTTTGGGAAAACCCCTGCTGGCTTCCTACACCGCGTTCCGCTCAGGCCACGCCATGAACAACCGGTTGTTGCGTGCCTTGTTGGACCAACCCGAAGCTTGGGAAATCGTCACTTTCGAAAACGAAAAATTGGCCCCTGCAGGGTTCTTCAAGCCTGTGCTCGCTTGGTGAAAAGGACGTCTGCGCTTTTAATAACTCCGTCCCTTGCGGTACATCGCGTGTTGTTTGCGGTTCAAGGTGCCGGCCTCGGCGAGCTTGGCCATAGACTGACCCACATGGGCGTGGGTGATGGCCATGCCCAAGCCGTCGGCGGCATCGGTGCCAGGCAGACCGGGTAATTGCAGCAGTCGCTTTACCATTTCTTGCACCTGAGACTTCGCGGCGCGGCCATGACCGACCACGGCCTTCTTCATTTGCAGCGCGGTGTATTCGGCCACCGGCAAATCCATCGACACCAAGGCCGTCAGGCAAGCGCCGCGCGCTTGCCCGAGCAACAAGGTGGATTGGGGGTTCACATTGACGAACACAATTTCGACGCAGGCCACGTCGGGTGTGTAGCGGGTGCTCACTTCGCGAATGCCGTCAAAAAGGACTTTGAGGCGACCGGGTAAATCACCCAAAGCCAAGTGCGTGGTTTTGATCGTCCCACTTGCCACGTAGCGCATGCGTGAACCCTCGACGTCGATCACGCCGAATCCGGTGGTCTGCAGCCCAGGGTCAATGCCGAGAATTCTCATGAAAATTTTGAGGGGGTCAATCAGGGCAATCGGGCGTTGGGCATGCGCTCCAGAATGACGCCACTGCGTTGAGCCAAGTAGGCTGATTCAAGGTGTTTTTCAAAGTACTTGGGGCGCGGCAGCATGACGGCCAGCCGCGCGGCTTCGGCTGGGCTGAGTTCTGCGGCTGATTTTTTGAAGTAGTGGCGAGCCGCGGCCTCGGCCCCAAAAACGCCTTCTCCCCACTCCACATGGTTCAAATACAACGTCAGGATGCGCTCTTTGCTCAGACACAACTCCAACCAAGTGGTGACCCAAAGTTCCTCGCCTTTGCGCCATAAATTGCGTTCGCCACTGAAGAATAAATTCTTTGCTAATTGTTGGCTGATGGTCGAGCCGCCCACGATCTTGGGCGCGCGGTGGTGGCCGCCTTGCACACTGCGCTTTTCGTTCTTTTCATTTTTGTCCCAGGCCTGTTGAAGGGCAGTCCAATCGACGCCCCCATGCTGAACAAACCCGTCGTCCTCAGAGGCGATTACCGCCCTTTTGAGCGAGGGCGCTATCTGGTGGGAGGCCCGCCATGCTTGGCTCCAGCGAAGTATTTTGGGACTCGATCCATTTTCTTCTGTTTGCTTTTCCAGCAGCCGAAACATTTCTGAGCGCTCAAATGCGGTGGAGCTGGGGTCAAAGTAAGCCATCAAAGCCACCCGTCCGGCCAAGAACAGTTGCAGCAGCATGAAAGCCACCAGCCACCAACCCAACAACCGCTTCAATGCCTTGAATGTCTTGATTGCTTTCATGGTGAGCCCTTGGTTTGAACCCGGGTTTCCAAGGTTTCATCGCGGGTAAATCGAAAACGCGAGACCACCACAATTTGGTCGGCTTCGCGCCGCATCTCCGGGCTGAATGGCTTGAACGGCGCCGAGGCTTTGGCGATCAGCACCGCCTGACGGTCCAGCACCGGTTGCCCTGAACTGCTTGACAACTCGATGTGGATTAATTGGCCCGAGGCATTCACAGTCAGGGTCAAAATGAGTTCGCCGTAAAGTTTATGGCCGTCTGCTTGTGGGAAATGCTCGGTCCCCATGCGCTCCACTTTGCGACGCAGTTGGTCGTAATAAACTGCATAAATGGACTCTTGTGTGGCGGGGCTGACAAAGCGTTTTTTGGGGCGTGCATTTTCGGTGTTGACGCGTTTTTCGATTTCGGCCAGAAGTTGCAACAGGCGCCGGTGCTTTTCTTCAAGCGCCAAGCGGCTTGGGTCATTTTGACCCAGTCGGGGGTCGATGGCGGGCTGGGTGGCCAATTGCTGGCGGATGTCGCTGAGCATCTGGGCTTGTAAAGCCTCTAAATGGGCCAGTTGTTGACGTTGGTCCTCTAAGGCATCCCCCGTCCGCGTTTGGGTTGAATTCACCAGCGGTGAAGTGGCGCGTCCTGCTTTGGCCTCGCCCCCCCCCTGTAAATTGGCCTGGGCCAAAGCGCTTGCTTTGCTTGGTTTTTGTTTGGATTTCGCGTTGACCAAAATGACCTCCAACGGCGCTTGTTCAAACAAGCGGTCGAAGGTTTTGGGGGCGGCGATTTTCAAGGTCAACAAAGCCCCATGAACGGCCAGCGAAATCAGCAAAGCCAGTTGCAAGGGGGAAAGTCGCCTCAGGCTCATGCGATGGGCGTCTCCAAGGGCGCTTCAGCAGAGACCTCCGTCACATCCACCGCAATCGCAATGGGTCCGGCTCCGGCCTCATCGTCTTCTAATTCGAACTCGAATCCCTCGGCAGTTTCGGCCGCCAATTTGCTGTTGAGGTCGTCTAAGCGTTCGATGACTTGACCACTCACCTCCAAGCCAATCAGGTCGATGGCCGACAACTTGACCCGAACCTTGTCACCGCGGGTCAGCGGGGCTTGGCCGTTGCCTTGTCCAAAAACGGGCAAGACCAAGGGCAAGTGATCGGCGCGGGCCAAGACACCACCGTTGCCGCCGCTATTGGTACCGCCATGGGTGCCGTCTTTGAACACCGTGACGACCAGCTCGCTCAATCCGTTTTGTTGCAGGTACTGAAGCGTCCAAAAGCGCTCCATGCCCGCTTGGTAACCGTTGTAAGCACTGTAGGCGGCCTCAAACGCGCTGATGATGGAAAACAACTCTGCGCTTTTGGGTTTGAACGGGGCCACCAAGGCCGCTGTTGCACCGTGCTGGACGGCTGCAATGATTTGCCACTGGTTCACCAAGTCGGTGTAGCGGCGCAGCGGCGAGGTGCTCCAAGCATAGGCCGGCACCCCAATCCCCGCGTGCGGCAAAGCCTTGGTCCCCATGCGCACTTTGATGCCAGGGGCCAAGCTGGCTTGGCTGCGGTAAATGCCTGGCAAGCCCAATTCAGACAACCAGACACCCCAATGGCTGTTGGCCAAAATCATGGCTTCAGCGACGATCAAGTCGAGTGGTGCACCGCGTTGGCGTACACCGATGAGCACCGTTTCGTTGCCTTGGGGCTCGGCATGGGGGCGGTCGTCGCCGCCTTCGGGCTTTTGAAGTCGGAAGTTGTAGTCGGGGCGGTTGAAGGTTTCGGGTTTGCCGCGCACCCCTTCGCGCCGTTTTTTAAGGTCTTGCGCCAAACGCCACAAAAAGGCCAAGCGGGCGTGGTCAATGCCATGGGGACCCCCGGCTCGGGCATTCGCAGGGTCGGTGTTGACGGCTTCTAGCCAGTCCGGCGTGACCAAGCTGTCTAACTGGTCGTGGCGCAAATTGGCGGCGATGGGCACCCGTTCCAATTTGGTTTCCGTGTGCTGAATGTCCAGTGTGGCTTCGTCAAAAGTCAAATACAACGACACAGCGGGGCAGGCACGGCCTTCGGCCAAGGTGTAGCGTTGTACCACCTCGTCGGGCAGCATGGTGATTTTGTGGCCCGGCATGTAAACCGTTGACAAACGATGGCGCGCGACGGCATCGACCGCACTGTCCGGGGTCAATGCCAAACCGGGCGCGGCGATGTGCACGCCCAAAATCACGCGGCCGGTGCCCAGGCCTTGCAAGGACAAGGCGTCGTCAATCTCCGTGGTTTGAGAATCGTCAATCGAGTAGGCTTGCACGGCCGCCAAGGGCAGTTCCGTGGTGATGTCGGGGGCATTTAGGACGGGAAAGCCGGTGCCTTTGGGGAAGTGGTCAAACAAAAACCGCTTCCAGTGGAATTCATAGGCCGATTCAATGGCGCCGGCTTGACGCAGCAAATCCAGCGGCGCGGTTTGCGTGCTGCGAGCAGCCTCCACCACGGCCTTGTATTCAGGCGCATTTTTGTCGGGCTTGAACAAAATTTTGTAGAGTTGTTCGCGAATCGGCACGGGGCATTCCCCTTGCGCCAAGAAGGCTGCCCAGTCAGCAATTTGTTGCACGACTTGCTTTTTCTTTTCAATCGCCGCCAATGCTTGAGCAATCACCTCGGCCGGGGCTTTCTTGAAGCGGCCTTTGCCGGCGCGACGAAAGTAGTGCGGCGCTTCGTGCAAGCGCAACAACGCGCCGGCTTGTTCGGCCACTGTGGCATTGGCGCTGAAATAGTCGCGTGCCAAATCGGCAAAACCAAAATCGTCTTCAGGCGCAAACTCCCAAGCCAATTCCAGCTCAATTCTTTGGGCTTGGCTTTGGGCCTGGGCCATGAACTCGGCGGGACTGGGTTTGTCGAATTTCAACAAAATATTCACGGCCTTGACTTTGAGGCGCTTGCCCGAGTCGAGTTCGATTTGGGCGGAGCTTTCAGCCTCGGACAAAATTTTGCCGGCCAAAAATTTGCCAGCGTCGTCAAACAGTGCGTACATGGGCGCCATTGTCCCACTGTGTTGGCGGGATAATCTGATGGATGAGCTATCACTTCGCACAACCTACCTTTCGGCAGCGATTGGCGCCTTATTGGGAAGGTTTTGACGCCCCACTGGCTTGGGCGGCCTTGGCGCTGGCCTTGGGCGGCTTGTTCACGATGTATTCGGCGGGGTACGACCACGGCACCCGTTTTCCGGACCACGCCCGCAATATTTTGATTGCGGGTGCCTTGTTGTGCAGCGTGGCCCAAATCCCGCCGCACCGCTTAATTCAGTTTGCCGTTCCACTTTACAGCGTCGGCGTGGCCTTGCTGTTGGCGGTGGCTTTGTTTGGCTTGACCAAAAAAGGGGCTCGGCGTTGGTTGAATGTGGGCGTGGTCATTCAGCCCAGCGAGATCATGAAAATTGCCATGCCCTTGATGCTGTCTTGGTGGTTTCAGCGCCAAGAAGGGCATTTGCGTCGCAAAGACTTTGCCATTGCCGCGCTGATTTTGTTGGTGCCCGTTGGCTTGATCGTTCGCCAGCCCGATTTGGGCACCGCCATTTTGGTGCTGGCCGCTGGCTTGGCGGTGCTGTATTTTGCGGGCCTTGATTGGCGCTGGATCGTGCCGCCCTTGGTGCTCGGGGTGCTGGCCTTTGCCTGCCTCATCGTTTGGAGCGACGAGTTGTGCGC
>Ga0208874_1000304_pt1 | contig 18709 bp, 17 predicted proteins | sample CryBogCBH10Oct08_FD_184604 | JGI IMG/M metagenome (GOLD analysis project Ga0208874, IMG submission 184604) | Freshwater microbial communities from Crystal Bog, Wisconsin, USA - CBH10Oct08 (SPAdes) (version 2) | ecosystem: Environmental > Aquatic > Freshwater > Lake | place: Crystal Bog... | reverse complement strand
TCGGGGCGACTTCGAATCAAAGCGACCGGGCTGGGCCCGACCGGATCAGGCACCGGCTGGTTCAAAACAGCCGTAGGGGCTGCAACGCGCCAGGCGCTCGGGTTTTGACCCAACAAAACGGCGATTCTGACTTGTTGCGACTCGATGGCCGAGGCCAAGTTGGGTAAATTGGAAGCGAGTTCTTCCAGCCCCGCCTCGAATTGGAAAAGCTCTTGTCGAGTCGCCGTGCCCGTTTTTTCGCGCGCCTTTAAGACCTTGAACTGAGAATTCAGCAGGCTCAGTTGATGTTCAAGGGCGGCCTTTTGACCCGCCGCGCCGAGCATCAAAAAATAAGCATCCGCGACTTCTGCGGTGATCGAAATTTGCAGGGACTGCAGGTCATTTTGTGTGGCCATTACGCTGGCTTTGGCGGCCTCACGTTGGCGCTTCAGACTGCCTGCAAAGTCCAGATCCCAAGAGCCCGAAAGTCCGAGTTGATAGCGATCCACTGTTCTGGGAAAGTTCGGAATCATCTTGCTCAGCACACCCAAACCAGAATTCAGTGACTGCTCCACTTGACCCGCCGTGGCATCCAGGCCCACGTTGGGCAACAGATTGACCTCACTTAAATTGAAAGACGCGCGAGATTGCTCCAACCGTGAGAGGGCTTGTTGCACGTCCAAATTTTGATCCAGGGCCAAGGCCTCTAACCGGTTCAACTCGGGGTCGTTGAAAGAGGCCCACCAAGCGGTTGCAGCAGAAGTTCCCGAGGAAGCACTTGGCTGCGTCGAGGCGGGGCCATGACGCCACTCAGATGACAGCGCCGGGCCATCCGTTCTTGGTGGCAACGGTTGCGCGCAGGCGGTGAGCAGCAGAGCCGTCAATAACAAGGACCGTTTCATGATTGAGCCTCCCCGCTCTTGCTGGCCAGCAAGAGGTACATCACCGGTGTTGCAATTCGAGCCAATAAGGTGGAGGTGACCAAGCCCCCAATCAAAGTAATGGCGGTGGGCGATAGCAGGCCGTTGTTCTCACTGGCCAAGGGCAACAACCCACCAATGGCGGTCACCGAGGTCAGGACCACGGGCAAGAAACGCAGCTCGCCGGCCTTTTCAACGGCCTCTCGGATTTTCATGCCTTCGGCCCGCAACTGCTCGGTGAAGTCGACCAACAGAATCGAATTTTTAATTTCAATGCCAATCAGCGCGATCAACCCGACGATGCCCGTGAAAGACAAAGAATTCCCCGTCAGCCAGAGCGCGGTGACGGCGCCCAACAGGCCAAAAGGCACGATGCCAAAGACCACCGCCACGGTTTTGAATTGGCCGAACTCCAAAATCAAGACCGCCAAAATGCCCAGAGACGACACCACGATGGCCGGCACAAAGCCCGAAAAGCTGCGGGTCTTGGCCTCGGCTTCCCCGCCCAACAAAATGGAATAGCCCGGCGGCAAATCGAGCGCTTGGCGCACCCGTGCTTCGGCCAAGGCGGTGGATTCCCCGATCAAAAAGCCCGGTTTGACATAGGCGGTGAGGGCCACAGAACGCGATCTTTTGATGCGCTCAATTCGGGCCGGTTCAGAGGCCAGCACGGGTTTGGCAATGGCACTGAGGTGGACCGCTTGCCCGTCGCTGCTGGGCACATAAATCTCAGAAAATTGCTCGATTTGGTTGCGCTCGCCGGGCATCGGCAACCGCACTTTGACGGGGTAGTTGTCGCCGTCCTCGTCCCGCAAATTGGCGGCTTGTGTGCCGGTCAGTGCCAGTTGAACGGTTTGTCGAATCACACCGGCGCGCACGCCCAAAGCACTGGCGGCCTCTTCGTTGACATCCAAATTGAGCAAGGTGCGCTTGAGTCGGATGGGGTTGTTGACGTCACGCAAGCCAGGCGTTTCGATCATGGCTTGTTCGGCTTTGGCGGCCAAGTCACGCAACGTGTCGAGGTTGGGGCCGAGCAGTCGAATCGCGATCGGCGCTTCAATTTCGGGCCCATTCACAAAGGTCAAAAAGCCGACTTTGGCCCCCGGAATTTGTTGAAATTCTTGGCGCAAGCTTTCGAGCAATTGGTCGCTCTTTTTGTTTTCCCACGCCTTCAGTCCGACCGCCACTTCACCAAACGCGGTGTCCACTTCTTTTTGGCCCACGTTGTAATAAATCTGTGGATTGCCGCGGCCCACATTGCTTGAGTACCAAGCGACCTCAGGGACCTTGGCGAGTTTGGCTTCAATTTGCTTGACCACCCGATCGGTCTGATCAATTGCGCTGCCTTGGGGCAGATCGACCCGAATCAAGAACTCGGGCGTTTCAGCGGGCGGAAACAAACTCGTTCCAATCACCTTGATGATGGGAATGGACAGCAAGGTGGTGGCCAACAAAATCGTCAAAGACAGTTTCGGCCTTTCAAGGGCGCGGTGCAAAACCGGCGCATATAAGGTTTGGATGCCATAAGTCAAGCCTTGCAAAAGCCGGTTGCCGTGGGGGTCTTCATTGGGTTTTAAAACCGCGGCGGCGGCCAAGGGCACCAAAAAAATAGACACCAAAAAGGAGCCTGCCACCGTGGCAATCACGGTGACGGGCAAGGACCTGATGAACTCGCCCGCCGCCTCGGGAAGCGCCATCAAGGGGATGAAGGAAAACATCAAACACGCGGTGCATCCGGCGACGGCCAAGGTGATTTGCTGCGTGCCTTTGATGGCGGCGTCTTTTCTGGACGAGCCTTCACGCAGCCAACGGGCAATGTTTTCGACCACCACAATCGCATCGTCGACGAGCAGGCCCAACGCCACGACAAAGCCCGAAATCGCGAGTTGGTTCAAAGTAAAACCAAAGGCCTTGAGCACCCACATGCCGATCAACAACGACAGGGGAATGGCCAGCATCACCACCGCTGAAGCGCGCAGACCCAGTGGCAACAAGGTGATTAAAACCAAGGCCAAGGCAATCAGAAAGTCGCGGCCCAAGAGCCCTAAGCGCGACTTGACGTTGTCGGCTTGTTGAAAGCCCCGCACCAACTTGACCCCCGCGGGCAAGCCTCGCTCGAAGGCGTCAAGTTCAGCGGCCACTTGTTGAGTGAGTTTGGTGACGTCTTCGTTCTTCGCTTGGGTCACGGAAATGAGCACGGCCCTTTGTCCGTTGAAGCGGGTGATGTAGGTCGGCTCGCCTTCCTCCCAGCTGACCTTGGCCACATCTTTGACCCGCAACACCCCGCCTTCTTTGGCCCATACGGGAACCGCGCCGACCTCAGCGGGGCCTTTGAAAGCGCCTTGAAACTGGACATCGAAACGCCGGCCCAAAGACTCCACGCTGCCAATGGGGGATTCGTTGCCAGCGGCCTTCAACGCGTCCACCACTTGAAGTGGCGAGAGGGCCAAGGCGGTCAGTTTTTCGCTGTCCAACGACACCCGCATTTCGCTGGGGGTGGTGCCCCAATATTTGGCTTCGTTGATGCCGGTGATGGCCCCCAATTTTTCTCTTAGTTTGTCGGCCAATTTTTCCAATTGACGCATCGGTAAAGTCTCGCTGACCAAGGCAGCTTGAAAGAAAGCCACGTTGGTGGGGCGGGCCTTGATGACGTCGATGCGGGTCACACCGGACGGCAAGGTGGCGCGAATGGCGCTGACTTCACGACTCACTTGGTCGTAGGTGTTTTCAGGATCGGTGCCCCAAACAAACTCAACCCGCGTGGTGGAAATGCCCGCCCGGCTTTGGGAGCGCACCTCGCGAATGGCGTCCAATTTGTAGATGGCGTTTTCGACGGGCTTGGTGACCAGCTGTTCAATGTCGCTGGGTGTGGCACCGGGCAGCACCGCATTGACCACAAAGATGGGCGGACTCAGTGTGGGGTCCTCGGTTCTGGGCGTGCTAAAAAAGGCCGAGAGTCCGAGCGCTGCCAAGAGCGAGAAAACGATGACCGTGAATTGCCATCGCTTGATCGAGAGGCCGGCTAAATTGAAGCTCATCGCAGGCTCTCCTGAACTTTCTGACCTTCGGTCACAAAACCCGCGCCTGCCGTAATCACTTTGACCCCCGGCTCAAGGCCGCTGACCCGAATCCACTCGCCCTCGATGCCCAGTACTTTGATTTCTTGTTTGTGCGCTGTGGCGTCTTTCGGATCCAAAACAAACACATACCCTTTGGTTTGGTTCGACTCCAGCAAGGCGCCCGGTGGAAGCTTCAAATCTTTGGAGGCGCCCGCTGAGTTTTTTGAATGAAACTCAACAGAGCCGGTGCTGCCACTCGGAATTCTTTGGGGGGTGTTGACCACCAAATCCACCATGACGGCGGCTGTTTTGGGGTCGCTCGAAGCGCCAATGAAGCGCACCTTGGCGGGTAGGGCTTGCTCTTCGACCCCCAATCGAATCAGGGCCACATCCCCGCTGTGAATTCGTTTCGCAAAGGCCAAGGGAATCGCCGCTTTGGCGATCAGCGGGGATTCCAAGTCGGCCATTTTGATGATGCGTTGGCCCGGTGAGACCGTTTCGCCAAACTCACTGTCGAGTGACAGAATCACCCCTGAAAAAGGGGCTTTGATGGCGGTTGAACTCAGGTCGTAGTCGCTGCCTTCTAAACTGGCTTTGGCGGCTGCCAAGTTGTCTTGTGTGTCTTCCTTCAGGCTGTTGGTAATGGCGCCGGCTGCGATTAATTCTTGATTCCTTTGATTCGCTCTCAAAATCTTTTGGTATTCGGCATTGGCGCGCGCCTTGGCGGCCTCGTAATTAATGGGGGTGATCTCAGCCAGCAATTGCCCCTTGGTCACCAGTTGCCCCGCTTTGAAATTCACCGACTGGATCACACCGCCCACCCTGAAAGACAGGTTGGCCTCACGGTCTCGAAGCAAAGTAACGGGAAATTTTTGAATCGTTTCTTCAAAACCTGCGTTCACGGTAAAGGTTTGGACGGGCAGGGGAGGCGCCAACGACGGGGTCGCGACCTGCTTGGTACAAGCCCCCAGGGCGCTCAGCAGCATCAAAACGGCCCCAGTGCTCAAGGGCCACGCGGGCAGGCGTTGAAAGACGGTAGAAGATTTCATGGAGCAACTCTCTCAGATTCAAGGGGGCTTGGGGATGAAGGATGGTGTTTGTCGGGTGACGATTTTTGATTTGTGTTACCGATCTGATGAACCGACTTGTTTTGCCGGTTAGGGGGCAAGGCTCCTGAGGACCAAGCCCGACATGGCTCGAGCGGCGTCTTCCAACTCTTCTAAATTGCGTTGCTGCAAAAGCAGTGGATTGGCAAAAGGGGTGATCGCCACAAAGAGGCCTTTGACAACCTCGTCAATGGGCGTTTTGCGCTCAAACGCTTGCGCGTGTCTACCTTGCTCAATGATGCTTTGCAAAACGGATCGAATCACTTCGCGGTGGTTTTGCACGCATTCCCAGTTGTGGGAAATGGCGGTGGCCACCAGTTCATGCATTTGTCGATCCTTTAAAAACATGGCATAGCCATTGGTCAAAAGGGTTTGAAAGACATCGCGAATTTTTTGAAAAGAAGAACCCGTTCCCTTTTGGACGGCGATGAGTTTCTTGGCAATCTGGGCCAAAGCCTCGCTGCAAACAGCCTCACCGATGGATTGTTTGGAGTCAAAAAAACGGTAGAGGTAAGTGCTTGAAACGCCAATGTCCTTGGCCAGAGCGGCGACCGATGTTTTTTCATAACCGTGGTCCCCAAAGTGTTTCCAAGCGGCATTGATGACCTGCAGTCGACGCACATGCTCGGCCGGGCCTCGCTTGATTTCAAGGGGAATGGGTTTGATTTCCGGCAGCATCGGAAAGGGTTTTTTGTGGTTAAGTTACATTTTTTAATAATCGTAACTTAATTTGGTTTTGGCTTCAACCCGCTTATGGGGTTGTTCTAAACAAGGCTGCTCTTAAGGCCGTTGCGTTGGTGAACCGCTTTGGCTTTGCGCAACCAGCCGTGCGACAACCAGCGGTGCCACATGACCAAGCCCCTGAGCCACTCGTCGGCGGCGTAGGCGATCCAAACGCCCGTGAGTCCCCAGCCTAAGTGAAGCCCTAAAAACCAACTCCCGCCGGCCATCACCGTGGACATAGAGCCGAGTCCGACCCACAAGGGGAATTTGGAGTCGCCTGTGGCGCGCAAGGCGGCAATCACAATCAAGTTGAAGGTTCGACCTGTTTCAAGCGCGACCGACCACCAAAGCAAGCTGCAACCCGTCGCCAGAATATCGGGGTCTTGGGTAAAAAGGCCCAACAAGGCGCGACCTTGCCAAGCCATCAAAACCGACACCAACAAGCTCAATGCCAAGGCAAATTGCTGGGCTTTGCGAACCAGCAAATAGGCACTCTTAAATTGGCGAGCGCCGACCAAATGGCCAACCACCATTTCAATCGTGAGTCCCACGGCGGCGGCGCTGATCAAGATCCACATATTGAACTGCAACACATAGGCTTGTGTGGCCAAGGCGTTGGCACCCATTAACCCGACGGCGGCCACGCTGACCATGAAGGCAATTTCCCAGCTCAAGTTCTCTGCGGCACCGGGAACACCAATGTGGAGCACTGGTGCCAATTGCGCCCAACGCAAGCGCCACCAGTCGGCCCCTTTGGGGCGCAAACCCAGGCTCTTACGCCAACCCCACATCAAGAGCGCCCCACCCAAAACACGGCTCAACCCCAGCGCTAAGGCAAACCCCGGCAAACCCCAGCCAGAAAATGAACCCCAACCACGCATCAAAGGCCAAACCAAAACCAGGTGCGTCAAGTGCATGATCAAGGTCACCCACAGGGTTTCACGGGTTTTGAAGTGCGCGCGCATCACGCTGGCCATGCAGGCATTCCAGGCATCGAGCACCAAAACGGGGGCCAGTGCCTCAAGCAAGGGTGTGGCCAAGTCCAACACATCATCAGGCACATTCAACAGTTGAAGCAGGGCGGGCGCCTGTAGCCAAGCCAATAGACCCATGGCGCCACCCATCCACGTGCTGGCTGCGAGGCCGGCCTTGGCGACCAGATCCGCTTCGCCTGTATTTCGAGCGCCCAGGTTCTGCGCGACCACCACACTGACGCCGGCGCCAATCAGCCTGAATACCATGAACAAGAGGCCAAATAAATGGTTGCCCACCGACAATCCTGCGCCTGCCGCATCAGAAAGCCGCGCTGCCATGGCAACGCCCACCATGCCAACGGCCGTGCCCGCACACAATTCAAAAAACAAAGGTAAACCGATTTGAAACAGGCTTCGACGAGAAACCGAAGGAGAAGGAGAGCGTGGTGACATGGAAAAAATGAATTGGATTCAAGACAGCGGATCTGGCCTGAAGGCACTCAATATTGAATAATGCGGTGAATCAAAACAGGCGGGAGATTGGCTTGGGATCACCTCAAAATTCGACGAATCCAATTACGTGGTTCGAAATTTATGTGAATGACTTGCCCAGGGCCAAGGCATTCTATGAGGCTGTTTTTGGTGATGCCTTATTACCGGAGCCCAACGACGGCACTTTTGAAGCTTACCGCTTTCCTGGCGGCATGCCAGGAAATGGCGCGATGGGGGCCTTGATGCACCACCCCATGCGCAAACCCGCCCTGGAGGGGACCTTGGTTTATTTTCATTGCGAAGATTGTGAGATTCAATCTCAGCGTGCCCTCAAGAATGGAGGACACGTTTTTAAAGCCAAATGGCCGATTGGCCCTGATGGGTTCATTGCCATCATTGGCGACACTGAAGGTAATGCGGTGGGGTTGCACTCCTTCAAGTAAAAATGAAACAGTCTGGATGGGTGGTTTTGCCGACTTTCTCTAGGCGAGGAACCTGCTCAGCATCAATACGCACGTGAGTGCCAAAAATACCCACACGAGTGTGAAAAATACCTGTGATGAGATTGAATTGAGTGGCCCATAATCCGCAACCATCAACTTGGGTGCCCTTAAGACTTCACTGTGGAATTATTTAAAAATCACCAGCCCACGCTTAGAGAGCATGAAGTGAAGCTCATGCTTAAAAATGTGAGCGAGTCATTTCTGCCTGCATTTTTATTGACGTCCTTGGTGGTGGCCTGTTTGTATGGCTCGGTATCCACACTGAATTTGGGCATCTGGGGACTGGGTTGTGCTGCCTTGAAGTGGGTGCATTGTTTTCGTGCCCGTTTTTGGTTGGGTCACGAAAATCCCTTGAATCTGAACCGGATTTACCAAGAATTCAGACTGCTGAATGTGCTTTATGGGGTCACTTGGGGACTCTTGATTTGGGTCGGCATGTACCAAGAAACCTCGGATGCCCTGTCCATCTTTATCAACACGGTCATCAATGGGGTGGCCATCGCCACCTTGATTTTGTTATCGCCAGTGCCGGGCGTTTTTTCCGCGTTTATATGGGCGGAGTATTTGTCGGTCATTCCCCGGTATTTTTATCTGGGCGGCATCACCAATTACTCGTTATCGATTGCCGCAGTGGCTTGCGTCTTCATTTTGCAACGCCTGGTTCGGAATATTTATGCCTCGCTAAAAGAGTCTTTCGACCTGCGTCACGAAAACACCGGTTTGCTCGAGCTGTTGACCCAGGAGTCCCATAAAACCAAACTGGCATTTAAAGAAGCCGTTGAAGCGCATTTGGCCAAGTCTCGATTCTTGGCCGCTGCCAGCCACGATTTGAGGCAACCTATTCATGCCTTGGGCCTCTACCATGAGTTACTGTCCCGAAAAAATACCGACCCTGAATTGAAGGGCATTTTGAAAAGTGCCATTACGGTGACCCAATCTTTTTCGGGCATGCTCGACGCCTTGTTGGATTACTCTCGCATCGAGGCGGGGGCGGTGCAACCTCAAATCCAGCCCTTCAAACTGCAAACCCTCATCGATAAACTCGAGCCCGAATTTGCACCCCAAGCCAACGCCAAAGGGCTTTATTACCGAACACGCGAGTCGGATTTTTTGGTGGCCTCTGACCCCGCTTTGATGGAGTTGATTTTTAGAAACCTGATCTCGAACGCGATTCGTTACACGCACCAGGGTGGCATTTTGGTGGCTTGTCGCTCCCAAGGTGACTTTGTTTCTGTTGAGATTTGGGACACCGGGGTGGGCATTGCCGAATCGGAACAAGAGTGCATTTACGAGGAGTTTCGCCAGATTGATAACCCCGAACGCGATCGGGCCAAAGGCCTTGGCTTGGGTCTGGCGATTGTCAAAGGGTTGGTCGGTCTTCTGGGCTTGCGCATCCAGCTCAAATCAAAATTGGGGTGGGGCAGTGTGTTCAGCGTCTTGATTCCCAAATCGCAAGCCGACGACCATGCGCTTCAACCCAAGCCGATCAAGGCGCCCTCAGAATTTGGAAAAATTCGGGTCTTGGCCATTGACGATGATGAGTTTGTGCGCGATGCCATTCGACAGATTTTGTTCGAGATGGGCTGTGAATGCGATGTGGTCGCCAACCTGAACGAGGCCAAGGCCAGCGCCGAAAAACAACGACCCGACATGATTCTGAGTGATTACATGCTCAGAGAAAACAGGTCGGGCATTCAAGCGATCAAGCAACTTAGAGAGGCTTTTGGAGCCGGCATCCCAGCTTTGGTCATTACCGGTGACACATCGCCCAGGGTGTTTCATGAAGCCAAAGAGGCGGGCATAGAACTCCTGCACAAGCCCCTGTTGCCCGATCAACTCTACGCCACTTTGACCCAGGCCATGGGCCCCAAAGCGAAGGGGCGTTAATCAATCAGCCCCAGATTGCGGGCGTTGAAGACGGCTTCTGATCGACTGGTCGCGTTGAGTGCCGTGAGCAACAACTGCACATGGCCCCGCACTGTATTTTCAGAGATGAATAATTTTCTGGCGATGGCTTTGTTCGTCAGACCCTGGTTGATGAACGTCAGCACTTCGACTTGGCGAACGGTGAGCGGGTTCGAATTTAGTGCCAAATCACGCGCCGCATCGGTGGCCTTTTCGTCGGTGGTCAAATGGGGGTTCAAGGCGGCGCGAAGGGCGGCAAAAATGGTTTCGCTGTTGCTGGCTTTAGAGACAAAACCCACGGCCCCTTTGTCCAGAGATTGCTTGACCGTGGCACTGGAGGCGTCGGAGGAGATCATGATGATGGGCAGATCCGGCCAACGCAAATGCAATAACTTGATGCTTTCTAAACCATTCAGACCCTGCAATTTCACGTCCAATAGAACAACGTCAGGTCGGGGCGTGTCCGAGTGCCAAACGGCCTCTATGGAGTCGGCGTGGAAAACCTGAGCCTCCTTCCACTCTGATTGAATCAGCATTTCCAAACCGTTGCGAAACAGCTGGTGGTCATCGATCAGAAGGACGGAAAATGGCATGGACTCTGTGGGCGTTTCTACTGAAGGTAGCCTTGGGTAGAAATTTTGGCAAGAAAAATCCAAAGGAGCCGTCCATTTGGACTGTTTCAATGCAGGCCTGGGTGAACCCTAGGATGGGGTTTGGGCCGCCAATGAGTCGAGCTTGAATGAATCGAGCATCAATTTGGCGGAGGCCGTGTTGGTGGCACAGGGGATGTTGTGCACGTCGCACGCACGCACCAGCGCATTGATGTCTGGTTCATGGGGTTGAGAGGTCATGGGGTCGCGTAAAAAAATGACCAAATCCATGTTGTGCTCGGCGATGCGGGCGCCAATTTGCAAATCGCCGCCCAAGGGGCCGCTCAAGAGTTTCTCAATCGTCAGGCCGACGGATTGCTCCAAACGGCTGCCCGTGGTGCCAGTCGCACAAAGTGTGCAACCAGAAAGGAAGGCTTTGTATTCGGCGGCAAGTGCCAACATGTCTGCTTTTTTGCCATCGTGAGCGATCAAGGCGACTTTGAGTTTTTTCATGGGCGAATGGGTGAGGATTCTAGCCGTGCGCTTTCATCGCTTTGCCGACTTCCAGCGTGCCTTGCGCTGAACCCGATTGCGGCACGGTGGCCCCTGAGGAATCGGTCACTTGCGCCAGCGCGGCGGCCAAGCGTTCGGGCGTGTCGGGGCCGACGCCCAAATACACGCCTGGGGTCAAGGTGATTTGAGCCGCCTCAAAACCACCCGCACCGGCGCACAAAATGGTGCGGTTCGGCGCGTCCTCGCTGACCATGACCAGCATGGCGGGCACCACGGCCGTCGGCTCCAAGGCTTTCAAAACGGCCTCGGGCATCAGACCTTCGGTCATGCGGGTGGCGGCGGTGGGGGCCAGCGCGTTGATGCGGATGTTGTGCTTTTCGCCTTCAATGGACAGGGTTTGCATCAGACCCACGAGCGCCATCTTGGCAGCGCCGTAATTGGCCTGACCAAAGTTGCCATAAAGGCCGCTGGAAGAGGTGGTCATCATGATGCGGCCATAGTTTTGTGCCTGCATGAGGGGCCAGACGGCCTTGGTGCAGTTCACTGAGCCCATGACATGGACATCCATGACCAAACGGAAATCGGCCAAGTCCATTTTGGCGAAACTTTTGTCGCGCAAGATGCCTGCGTTGTTCACCAAGATGTCGACACGGCCCCAAGTGTCCAGGGTTTGCTGAACCATTTGCTGAACGGCTTCAAAGTCGGTCACGGAGGCCCCATTGGCCATGGCCTCACCGCCCGCGGCCCGAATTTCCTCCACCACGGCTTGAGCGGCCGACACCGAGCCGCCCACGCCGTGAACATCGCCACCCAAATCGTTGACCACCACTTTGGCGCCTCGAGCGGCCAAAGCCAAGGCGTGTTGTTTGCCCAAGCCGCCGCCAGCGCCGGTCACGATGGCCACACGGCCTTTGAAATCAATGCTCATGGAAACATCCTTAAAATTTATTCGTTTAACTTTACCGGAACCCCTTGCGCCCCACTGTAGCCCGCTTGACAGGTCGCAGGTGAAGCGCCCTTTCAACCCAGTTCTAGGTGAAAACGATAGAACCCTTATTTCCCGATTCGGCAAGAATGCACCTACTGTTTTTTAGGTGTGTCAAAAAATGCGTCGATTCAAATGGATTTATGAAGCCAGTGCCCTGTCATTGGCACGCTTGACCGACCTGTTTGGCAACTTCACCTATCAAATCAATTACCGATCACCCGGTGTCTACACATCGGTCTACATTCAGCACGCTGACTGGCCCAAGTTCCGTTCAAACGAACCGCGATGAGGCGCTAAGCCCATCCAGCTTGTCACGAAACTTGCATCAGTGAGATGCAGAATGGTCGTTTGATTAAAAAACGCACCCATTTGTGCTTTTCCCAGGGGTTTCAAGGTTTAATTTGGTGCGCACGCGCCAAAATGGGTTTTTGCCGGCCTTTTTTCTGAGGCAATTTCAAATGACAAACGAGCTTTTGGGCAGGTCGCTTCAATGGGCGGTGCTGGCCTTACTTTTAATGCCTCAATTGAGTTGGTCCCAAAAGGCGCCGCCATCACCGAGCTGCTCATCGATTACGGATGGGGATGACAACGCGGTTTGCAATGCCAAAGCCAATAAAGACACCTCTTGGTGTGGCAATATTGCCAACTTTGAAAAGAAGAGCCTTTGCAAAGGCATGGCGCTGGGCAACTGGTACGACTGCGACAAAGTCAGTTCGTTCAGTTTGAAGCGAGAGTGCGTCGCCAACGCCCGAGACCTTCAACGCAGCAGCATTTGGGGCTCCAGAAAAACCTCCTGAGGTTGTTCCTCAGTTGGGGTAAACGCTGGCGTTAACGAGGTGCGCTTACTCAGCACAAAAGCCTGTGTTTGGCTTTCCTTTATGGACTTTGACCCCCTGTTGATTTTCATTGCTCACGGGATAAAAGCCATTGACGGCCAAACAAGCCAAATATTCTTTGCACATCGGCAGCGCTTTTTGTCGATCGCTTTCATTGGTTTGTTTATTTCGAGCCCAATGGGTTGACTCGCTAACGCATCTTTCATGCGCTGCTTCGTACCACTCTGACTTGGAGAACTCACTGCCAGCCATTAGATTGGGCAGGGCTTGTGCAGTGCTAAGGAGCGTTGCCATCAAGCCGATGACAATCAATGTGAATTGGGCTAATGATTTCATATTGAAAACTATAGCCAAGAAAACTTACAAATTTAACAATGACCTTTCAAATAATCGGGTTTTGTGGGTTTTTTCAAGATACCCCGATCCTGTTGATTAAAAAATAAGCAACCAACGCCTTCGGCGGATTGTTTTAGGAGCGCCCTGTCTTGCCTCAGTTGGTAGAAAAGAACACCAAGGCTTTTTGATTCAGCTTTTCGACTCTTTTGATGGGATAGATATTCAAAGACGGGTCTTGTGGAGGCAGGCGAGAAATCCAGAAATCCAAACGCGCATTGGTGTCAAGCCTAAAACCCGCATCATTGCTTAATAGCTGCTCATAGTCTTTTCGGATTTGAGGTAATTTTTTGTACAAATCTTCACCGTAAAGGGCTTTGATTTTTGGATTTTCTTCATACATCCAACGAATCACTTCAAGCGAACGGTGATTGGCCATGTAGTCACTGATTTCGTAGGCCGTATTAAAAAGCCCCCATGCTGAAAGCGAATCTGGCCCCATGGGTTCGAGTAAGTGAACCGCCAAGAGCGCTTTAGGCTGATCAATTGGGACAAAAATTGAATTCTTTTGAAGGGTGCCTGTCTGCGGTTGCCATTCACCTTGCATGGCGACTCTTTGGCGGCCTTGAAAGCTACTTGAATCATAGTCAACGGTCGAAGGATCAACGTGGTAAGCATGAAGTTCAACGTGCTGCGTAGTGGATTGCAGGGTCTTGTATTTGATGCCGTGCAAATCCAAATAAGGCTTGACGACTTCGGTCCAGGCCGTCGGTATGAGATAACCTCCTCTTGGTAAAGTGGTGATGGTTTCCTTGAGGGGCGCCACTTGATCATAAAAAGGGATTTGCCACAGTTCTTCTTGAGTCAAGTCATAACTGACGAATCGCCCACCAATAATCGGAGCCGGATCGAGTATTTGGTATTTATAGCCAAGCAGTTCAATTTTTTTTGGGGGTACTTCGCTGTCGATATCGGTCTCGTAATCGAGCGCGTAATAACGACCCGCTAACTTACTGGCTTCATGATCAGCAAAGGTTTCGGTTTGAAGAATTTGATTGGAATGAAGAACAATCGTTTTTAAAATTGAATTCAAAGTATCAAAGCAAGTTTTTGTTCTTGATGCATAGGGCTCCCAGGCATGGTCTTCAACTAAAAAACCAATTCGATTGCGAATGGCTGCGTAGGAATGGGCAAATCGAGGTTTATCGACATCCAAGACCATGCCTGCTTTGGGGTCTTCTTTGTCTTTTAGACGTGGATAGAAACCCAGCGGTGTGTGGCCGCTTTGCTTCAAATTTTGAAGCACCTCATCCAATAAACCTCTGGCGACCTCGGTTAACTGATAATCCCCTCCAAAATCAGGGGCGGCGGAAATTGAAACATCATGTCGGTATCGGAGTCCATCCGTGACATGCAAATCAACGACAACAGAGGGATCCCAAGCTTTTACCAAGCCAAGCATCCCTTTCATTTCTGTTGATTGGGCAAACATCCAATCACGCGCCAAATTAATACGTCTGCCGTTGACCCTTTCACCTTGTTCATAGGGGCCATTTTGATTCGGCCGATGAAAGCGACCTCGGTGTTCATGACCATCGACGTTAAAAACAGGGATCCAGATAACGGTTAAATGATTTAATGGGTTGTCTTGTTTTTTGCTGGTGATTAGTTCTCTGAAATAAAGAAGACTGGCGTCTTTTCCATCAACTTCTCCTGCATGGGTTCCTGCAATAATGAGTACAACAGGCGTTTTCTTCTTTATGAAATTTTTTGATGCTTGGATTCCTTGTTTAGAAAGAACCATGTATTGTATTTTGCGGCCCTCTGATGTGCGCCCCAGGGTTTGGCAACTCACCACATTGGGAAAATTTGAGGCCATTTTTTGGCAATAACTTTCAACTTCTGCATAAGTGCCCGTTTCAGCATAGCGGGTTTTTTCTGCAGTCAGCACAAAATTGGCAATGCTGTTGCTTTGCTCGTTATTATTCAAACCTTTATTCAGATTAATGGACATGGCCTGATCCATTAAAAAGAGGGAAAAGAACAGCGAAATAACGAACTTATAAACTTTTATCTGAAGCATTTAATGATGGTCAATTGAATGGGCTTAAAGCGCACAGTACACCACTGGGCTTAAAAGACGGTGACGAAAAGCCAAAAGCGCGAGCGTTTTTGCTGACTAGAGTGGGTTCTAAAGGCGCACGCCGTGGTCAATGGCCCCGTCTGCGACACCCCGCTGAAAACAGCACACGGTTTCAGTGAGGGCGGGCTATTTTTAGAAACTCAAATTTGGCTAAAGAGATACAGCCCCGTTCCGCCAAACAAAATGCCTAGAGAAGCGGTGATGCGCCCTGACAAATTGGGCAACCAACGACGGATGCCGAGAGCAGCCATAACACCCCCTCCGTGTAGAACAGCGGTGGTCAGGAAAAAGCCCACCGCATAAGCCGCAAAGCCAGATTCAGGGCTTTCTGAACCATGCGCCAAACCATGCAAGCCGGCTCCCAAGGCAATCAGGGGAAGACCCCATTGGGGTGTTATGGACAGTGAGGCCAAAACAAGCATGGCGCCGAAGACCAGCACGCTGAGCGAAATCATATTTTCCAGGTACGGCACGGTGACGCCCATGGCGCCCAAAGCGGCGCCCAAAAGCAAACTGGCCAAAAAAGTGGCAGGGCCTGCCCCCACCTTATGCGCAGGCAAGGCCGAAACAGACCAAATGCCCACCGCGACCATGGCCAACAAATGGTCTAAACCGAAGGGGTGTGAAATCCCCTCAAAAAAACCAGAGGTTCCATGGCCGGTGTGGGCTTGTGCAGAACTGGCGAGCAGTCCCAAAACGATGGCTGATAAAACGCGGGTCAATGGGCGGTTTGGCATCTTGATGACTTTGTTGAATAGAGGCCTTGTGATGATAAAGCCAACCGCCCGAACCCAACATTATTCAATTCGGTCATCGACTTGGGGTGGCCTGCTCGCTACTTTCAATAAGGGGCCTGTGTGGGTGGTAGAGGGCGTGTTCCGGTCACTTGTTCTCAAGCGCTCGCAGAACCACCAGAGGTGTCCTTCTGGGTCCAATACCCCGTAGCTTTTGTCGGTCCAATGGGCTTGGCCGTAATCGTGCACCTGAGGTTCAGCGACGACCTGCGCGCCTGCAGCGCGTGCTTGATCGCAATGAGAATCCACGTCTTCGATGTAGACCATCAGGCTTTGTGTATGGCCATTGGCGCTCAAGGGGCTCAATCGTCTGGAGGGAAATCTGCTGGGCGATCCTTCGGTCTCTTCTTGTCCCACCATGATCAGACCGTCGCCGTATTCAAGTTCGCTGTGAACCAACCTGCCCTGCCCATCTTCGATGCGAAGGCGAATTGAAAACCCAAAAACGCGGCACAGCCATTCAAGGGCTGCCGGCGCATCTCGGTAGTAAAGGCCGGCAGTGATCCTCGGCCAGTGGGTTGGTGTGGCGTTCATGGTCTTTAGGCTAGATTAAAACAGGGTTCAGTGCCGCGCGGCCCTTCTCAGTGGGGTCCTCAAAGCAGCTGCGGCTAAATTCTTTTCTCTCGACAAGGTTTTACACTCTTTCTCGTAGGAGTTTTTTAATGAGCACTTCTGCGTCCAGAGTCATCAAGGCGGCTCTTTTAAGCGCGCTGAAGCACCAAGGTTTGGGGCACATAAGTGCCCCCGCTTAGGAATCCCATCAAACGGGCTTCGACGCCGCCATCGTTAAATGAGGTGTTTTTGGCACCCAGTTCTTCAAAATAAGCTTGGTATTGATTGACGTTGGCAATATCGGCCAACAGTAAGACGCCCCCAGGGCGCAAAACACGCCACATTTCGGCCAATGCTTTGTTTTGCTCTTCTTGAGATTCGATGTTGTGCACGACCCAATGCGACATGACCAAATCCACAGAACCGGATTCAAGCGGAAGGTCTCGGGCATCGGCCGTTTCGACTTGAACCCGCTCAAGAACGTTCTCAGAAAGGGCATTCTTTAAAGTGGCTTCAGCGTGGTTTTGAGACTGGTCTTTCTTGGACCAAATGTCAAATCCAATGACGCGCCCATTCGAAACGAGTTTGGCGGCACCACAGAGCATGAGTCCCCGACCACACCCCACATCGACCGCTGTCGAAATATCAGTCCATTTCAATAAGTTTCCCGCTGAATCCAATAATTGATCGCGCGTCCTTAGTTTCCCCACCTTGGATCCCCAAGTCATATAAGACGCCATCAAGGTGCCGTAAAAAAAGGCCAGCGAACCCAAAGATTTGAAAAATACAAACAAATAAGGCGCCTGATCGCTCCAAAGGGGCGGCAACAACTTGATTAACGTCAATAAAACCATACCCAGCAAGGCAATCAAGACCATCCCCAATCGGATCCCCGGTGCATCAATGCCGTAATCTGTTTTGATATTTTTAGAAAAATAGTTCATGATGATCTAGATAAGTGTCCCGTGCAGTGTTCTTGGCGTGGACGACTTCTTTTTGTAAGTCTTGGTGTAAGGTGACCGGGCATTTCTTTAAAGCAAAGTGTTTCAAACAAAAATGCGGCCATCGCCTCTGGAACAATTAACTGTGGAAATCAGGGCTTGCACACTGTGTGCGCACGCTTTGCCCATGGGCCCCAGGCCTGTGTTACAGGTGAGCGAATCGGCTCGAATTTTAATTGTGGGACAAGCCCCTGGGATTCGGGTCCATCAAACGGGCGTGCCATTTGATGACCCGAGTGGCAATCGGCTACGAGCTTGGATGGGCATCGACAAAAACGTTTTTTATGACGCGGAGAAAATCGCCATTGTTCCCATGGGCTTTTGCTATCCCGGGACGGGCAAATCGGGTGATCTGCCGCCCAGACCAGAATGCGCGCCAACATGGCGCGCCAAATTATTGGACCAACTGCCCCAAATTTCCCTGACGCTGGTCATCGGTCAATACGCCCAAGCCTGGCATTTGGGGCGTTTGGCCAAAGACAACCTCACCGAGACGGTCAAAGCTTGGCAAGAGTTCGGGCGAAACGTCATTCCCTTGCCCCACCCCAGCCCCCGCAACAACATTTGGCTCAAAAAGAATCCTTGGTTCGAACAAGAGGTGATTGCGGCGCTACAGCAGCAGGTCCGGTGGGCCTTGGAATAAGCGCATATGGCCGCCCAGCCTTGCAAAATTTGCTATACTTTCTGGCTCGGCGCTTTAGCTCAGTCGGTTAGAGCGATGGAATCATAATCCACAGGTCCGCGGTTCGAATCCGTGAAGCGCCACCATTTTATTAAGCCCATTCTTCCCAAGAGAATGGGCTTTTTTGCTGTTGAGCCCCTCCTTTTGTCGCCGCCTTTTGCTGGGTTGGGGTCAACTTCTGTTTTAATAGCGGATTCAAAGAAATTGCCCAAATTGGTTGGCAGGAGTTTTTCATGACATTTAAGACCTGGTCGCTCGCATTGGCGCTGGCCTCATCCGCTTTGCTCACTGCCTGTGGCGGTAGCTCTACAAGCACCAACACCAATGTGCGGTTGTTGAATGCAACCAGCGATTGCGCCATCTTGACCATGAATAGCAACGGCACACAGATTTCTACCGCCGCACAAGGGGCCGTAGCATCCGGGTACAGCTCGCTGGGCACGTCCTTGGTAACCCTATCTTTCAGTTGCACACAACAAAACGGCAGCACCACGCCTTATTACTCCGTCAACAACTTTCAGGTGTCTGGCACAGCAGGCCCCTACACGATTGTCATGTCGGGCACCATACAAAACCCACAGCCGCCTTCAGTCTTAAATGAAAACGCTGCCAAACC
>Ga0208874_1000300_pt1 | contig 18906 bp, 16 predicted proteins | sample CryBogCBH10Oct08_FD_184604 | JGI IMG/M metagenome (GOLD analysis project Ga0208874, IMG submission 184604) | Freshwater microbial communities from Crystal Bog, Wisconsin, USA - CBH10Oct08 (SPAdes) (version 2) | ecosystem: Environmental > Aquatic > Freshwater > Lake | place: Crystal Bog... | reverse complement strand
TCCAACACCCGACGGGGCACCAGCGGGCTGTGACCCATGGCGGCGTCGGCCCACTTGCGCCGCCACTCCATGAGCAAAGACCAAGACGAGGGCGAGAACGAGGACGAGGACGTTATTGGGGCCCATCCCAAAGCCGATAAAGGCACGGAGAAAGGCATTTGCACCGCCAAGGCCAACACCGGCGTGGTGGAAGCTCCAGCAGAGTAAGCACGCCAAGGTCCGTGCAAAGCTTCTGAAGCCGGGACGCCCACCAAGTGGTTCACATACCTTGCGCTGCGCCACTGAGCGCCGAGTTGCGGGTAGAAGCCAAGGCCGTGCCAATCAAATTCGGCGGCGTAGTTGAAGTCCCATAATTGCCCGCCCGACACCGAATCATGAAAGGCATGCAAAAAGAACCCGCCGACCGGGGTTTCTTGGAAAGTGCCTAACCCCAACGGCAAGGGGTTGCGCCGGGGCGCTAGGCCAGGCACGGTTTCGCCTTCAAAGCTCAGCCGCCCCGCCAACTCCAAATGCCCCCAACCGATGGGCAAGGTCTTGATGCCGAAGGTGTCCACGCGGGCAAAAAAGACCTCGGTTTGCCCAAATAAATAAGGCAATACCGTGGATTTTTTGGCCGAGTTTGAAGCAGAAACCCAGTTCGGCATGGCGTATTCGGCCAAGCCCACATCGCCGTGCCAATGCGCCCCACCCCAATTCGGGGCGCTGATCGGTGGTGCGTCGTTCAGCGACGCATTCCCAGGCGTCAATCCAGGTGCCAATTGGGCTTGGACCTGTGTCGAAACCACGCCAAGGAGCGCAGCACCGGCGCCTCCTAAAAGCCACTTTTTTAACTTCATCACAAGCCCAGACTCATCGGTTTGAACACCTTCAGCCACCGACGAGCTGGGAGGGCATGGGTGCTTTCAATCCAATCGGCACGTGCTTCCAAAACCTCTCTTTTGGGACGGGACGCCGTGCGCTGGGCCAACACAACGGTGTTGCCTTCACGGGTCGCTTTGAAAGACCACAGTGCGTTTTCACCAAAGGCTTGGGCCATTTTGGCAACACTTTTGTCAAAGCTCGAAGCCCGGCCAAACAGGTTGACCGTCATACAAGCGTCTTCGCTCAATAAGGCGCGGCAATCGGCATAAAAATCGGCGCTGTCAAGCACCGGGGCAGCCGCCTCATCGTCGTACAAATCAACTTGCAGGGCGTCGACCACACCCGCCCATTGCGGGGCTTTTATTTCTTCAGCCGCATCGGCCACGATGACTCGCAATTTGCTGTCGTCGGCGGGCAATTTGAACCAACCTCGGCAAGCATGAACCACCTGCGGATTGAGTTCGATCGCCGTGGTGGTGACGCGCAATTTTTTGCGGCAAAACTTGGTCAGGCTGCCCGCGCCAAGTCCCAGTTGCATCGCATGAAAGCGCTTGAGTTGCTCAGGCTGCACAAAGAGCAGCCACGCCATCATGCGTTGCACGTAATCGAGGTCGATTTCATAAGGCCGATCGAGTCGCATGGTGCCCTGAATCCAGGGGGTCCCCAAATGCAAAGCGCGCACATCGCCGTAGTCTGAAAAATTGACTTCCGGCAACGCGAGGGGCGTTTCCCGCACTCGATGGGCACGGGCTGATTTTTCGGCTTTTGCAGATTTAGGCGGGGCGGAGGTCATCGGTTCAAGGCAGACAATTTGGGGAACGCAGAGACTGCATTGTCGCGGGTGGCTTGGGCCAACGCTTCCAAACTCAGGCCCCGCAAGTCCGCCAAGTAGGTCGCGATGCGGGGCAACTCGGCGGGACTGTTGCGGCCTTGTGGCCAGCCTGCGGCGCGGTCCTCGGCGCTGCGGTAAAGCCACTGCGGGGGGATGTCGGGGGCATCCGTTTCGAGCACCAAAGCGCTCAAGGGAAGTTCACGGGCCAACCGGCGAATTTGAGTGGCGCGTTCATAAGTCAAAGTGCCGCCAAAACCCAATTTGAACCCCAGGTCTATGAAACGTTGGGCCTGCTGCAAACTGCCGTTGAAGGCATGGGCAATGCCCTGCCAAGGCGAGCGACCGCCGATGGCGCGCAAGCCCGCCAACAACGCATCGGCGCTGCGGCGCACATGCAGAATCACCGGCAACTGAAATTCACGCGCCATTTTTAATTGTTCGCGGTAAAACCAAGTTTGGCGTTCCCAATCGAGGCCAGGCACGAAACCGTCTAAACCGATTTCGCCGACCGCCACCAGGCGCGGGTCACTTTGGTGGTCCCGCAAGGCTTGGGCTAAAGCGGGCAAGTCGGCCTTATCGGATTGCGGGGTGTAAAGGGGGTGGATGCCCAGCGCGTAAAAGTCACCCTGAAAGTCACCCTGAAAATCAGCGTTTGAGCCCTCGGCAGCCCCCGTGTGTGCCAGTTCCCTCACACGGCCCCAGTGGCTTCGAGCCACTGACGGGATCACGCAATGGGCGACCCCCGCGTTTCGAGCGGCGACCCGTTGTTCGATGCGATCGGCGTCAAACTCAGCCGCGTCCCAATGGCAGTGGGTGTCAATCCAAGGCATGCGCAGACTCAGGCCATCACCAACTGGCCCGCCGACAGGTGCGCGCGTTGACCACAGCGTTGGGCCAGCTGTTCATCGTGCGTGACCAAGACCAAGGCCGTGGCTTGTTGCTGAGCCAAGCCCAACATCAAGTCAAAAACTTGAGTGGCCGTGGTGCGGTCCAGGTTGCCAGTGGGTTCATCGGCCAGCACGCAGGCGGGCTGGGTCACCAAGGCCCGGGCGATCGCGACCCGTTGCCGTTCGCCGCCCGATAACTCCGCCGGGCGATGCTGGAGGCGTTGCCCCAAGCCCACCGCATGCAACATGTCGGCCGCGCGGGCTTGCGAGTCCGCGACGGACCAACGGCGAATGCGCAAAGGCATGGCGACGTTTTCCAAGGCGCTCAACTCCCCCAGCAGATGGTGGAATTGGTAGATAAAACCCAGATGCTGGTTTCGCCAACGTCCTTGCTCGGCCAAATTGAGTTGTTGCCAATTTTGACCGGCCCACCATACCTGGCCTTCGCTGGGCGCCTCGAGGCCGCCCAACACATGCAACAAGGTGCTTTTGCCCGAGCCCGAAGCGCCGACAATGGCCAAAGTGTCACCGGCCTGCACCGACAACTCAAGGTTTTGCCAAACCTGCACGTCCAACGGGCCTTCCTGAAAACGCTTGCCCAAACCCTGGGCCTGCAAGACGGGGATGGAAGCCGGCGACAAGGATTGGGACCACGTTTGGGACCCCTTTGGGGTCAGGGGTTCAGTCATAGCGCAATGCCTCCGCCGGGTTGACCCGACTGGCACGCCAGCTGGGGTAGAGCGTGGCCACAAAGGACAGCAACAAGGACAACACGATCACGGGCACGATGTCGGCGCTTTGTGGATCGCTGGGCATGGTGCTGATGAGGTAGATGTCTTTGGGCAAGAAGCTCGCGTGAAACAGGCTTTCCAAAGCCGGCACGATCGTGTCAATGTTGAAGGCCACCATCAGCCCCAAAACCGCGCCGCCCAAAGTGCCCAGCACGCCGACCAGCGCGCCTTGCACCATGAAGATGCCCATGATGCTGGCGGGACTGGCGCCCAAGGTTCGCAAAATCGCGATGTCGGCGTTTTTGTCGGTGACCGACATGACCAAGGTACTGACCAGATTGAACGCCGCCACCGCCACGATCAGGGTCAGAATGATGAACATCATGCGTTTTTCGAGTTGCACGGCCGAAAACCAATGCTTGTTTTGATGCGTCCAATCGCTGATGAGCAAGTCACCTGACAAGCTCGTTGCGAGCTGCTGGGCCACTTCACGGGCTTGGTGCAAGTCCTTGATCTTCAAACGCACGCCGGTCGGGCCAGGCAGGCGGAAAATGCGCTCAGCGTCTTGCTCATGGACCATCACCAAGGTCGAGTCAAACTCATAGTGTCCCGAATCAAAAGTGCCGACCACTTCCATCTGTTTCAAGCGTGGCACGCTGCCGGCCGGGGTGACTTGTCCACTGGGCGCAATCAGGGTCACGGGGTCGCCGATGCGCACACCCAATTGGTGTGCCAACTCAGCGCCCAGCACCGCCCCAAAGTGGCCTGGCACCAAGCGCTGAAGCACGGCGGCGTCAAAGCCCAAATCGGTCACCTGCATTTCTTGGGTCGGGTCAATGCCGCGCACCACGGCGCCGCGCAACGTCTCGCCACGCCCCATCAAAGCCTGCGTGGCTGAAAAAGGCGCTGCGCCCACCACGCTCTTGTTTTGACGGGCTTCGCGCAAGGTGCGCTCGGGGTCGGGCAAAGCGTCTTCACCGGGGGTAAAAATCTCAATGTGCGCCACCACGCTCAACATGCGGTCACGCACCTCTTTTTGAAAGCCGTTCATCACCGACAGCACGATGATCAAGGCCGCCACGCCAAGGCCGATGCCCAACATGGACACCCCCGAAATGAAGGAAATAAAACCATTGCGGCGCGTCGCGCGACCGGCTCGGGTGTAGCGCCAACCCAAGGCCCATTCATAAGGCCACTTAGAGCGGGCCTGGCGGCTCAACTTGGAAAATATCGAAATCGACATGACCCGAGTTTAGTGGTCTTGGAAGCCTTGACCGACAATAAGCCCATGTCTGAACTCATCATTGCCTTTGCCGCACCGCCCGACAGAGCGACTCAGGCGGCGCTGGGAGCCGCATTGGGCCCATTGGCCACCAACCCCAACGACCCGCTGCCGCATTTTCGACAAGCCCTGAGCACACGACAGGCCCAAGCGCTGCAAGCCGATGCTGAGGCCGAATTCAGCTTTGCCCTGCCCCATGAAATGGCGTGGGCCCGCGCACTCGGTGGGTTGGGGACCTCCCTGCAGCCGCCCCCAGAATGGCGCCCCGGTTTGCTGCCCTTGGCGGCTTGGGAAGCCCAACAAAGAGGGCTTTTTACCGCCTCCGCTACCGGTTCCGGTTCCGGTTCCTCTTCCGCATGGGCTTGGATGAGCCCTTGTCATTGGGCCGTGGGAACCCAGCAGGTGGTGCTGCAAACTCCGGAGCAACTGCGCCTGAGCCCCCTCGAGTCGCAACAGCTTTTAGAAACGGTCAGGCCCTTCCTGTTAGAAGACGGGATTCGTTTGCACTTTGTCGACGCCCACCGCTGGCTGGCCGAAGGCGAGGTGTTTCGCCATGTGCGCACGGCCGCCATCGAGCGTGTCGCCGGCCGCGATGTGGCCCAGTGGCTCCCCGCAGGCGACCCTGGCAAGCCCTTGCGACGGCTGCAAAGTGAGTTGCAAATGTTGCTTTACAGCGACCTCAAAACGGAAGCCTTGACGCAGGCCATGACCGAAGCACGCCGTGCGCAAGGCCTGCAAAGCGTGAACAGCTTTTGGTTCAGTGGGGCAGGGGCGCTTCCTGCATCCCTGCTTCAAAGCGGTCTGAGCGCTGAAAGAACCCCGTCTGACTCAACGCTTAAGTCAGGGGCAGAAAATTCAGCAAAACCGTTAGAGCCTGTTGTCTACCTGGGCCTGCGTGAAGCCGCCCTCAACAACGATGTAGACGCCTGGGCCCGCGCTTGGTTGGCCTTGGACGCTGACCTTGGCCAAGGCCTGTTGCCAGCGAAGGCTGCGCTGACCCTCTGCGGTGAACGGGCCGCCCAAACTTGGCGTCCCAGCCAAAAGTCCAGCGCATCAACCCCGCAGGGGTTCTTTGGAAAACTGAAGCAAGTGGGCCATGCCTTCAATTCCTGGCGCCCCTCAAATGGCCACAAGACCGATGCCTTGGCGTGGTCCAACGTGACCCAACACCTATGAAAATCTTGGTTCGTGATGTCCCACCCCGGTCCACTTGGGCGCTAGAGCAAGCGGGTCTGCATCCTTTGCTGGCGCGCCTGTATGCCGCCAGGGGCGTGCAATCTGCGGTTGAATTGGATGACGGCTTGGCCCATTTGCTGTCGCCCAACACCCTGCTCGGCGCGTCCGCTGCGGCGACTTTATTGGCCAACTCGATCGCCCAGCAAGAACACCTTTGCATCGTCGCCGACTACGACTGCGACGGCGCCACCGCGTGTGCTGTGGCGGTGCGCGGCCTGCGCCTGCTGGGCGCCAAAAACGTCAGCTACCAGGTGCCCGACCGCGTGGTGGATGGCTATGGCTTAACGGCGGCCATTGCCAGCCGCGTCAAGGCCAGCGGAGCCGATGTGTTGGTGACGGTCGACAACGGCATCGCCAGCGTCGAAGGCGTGGCTCGGGCTCGCCAACTGGGGCTCAAAGTGCTGGTGACGGATCACCACTTGCCAGCGGCCACCTTGCCCGAGGCCGACGTCATCGTCAACCCCAATCAGCCGGGCTGTGAATTTGCCAGCAAGTCGATGGCGGGCGTGGGGGTGGTGTTTTATGTGCTCTTGGCCCTGCGCGCCGAGCTGCGTGCACGGGGCGTTTTTGCCAGTCGCGAACAAGAGCCCAAACTCGACGGCCTCTTGCCCTTGGTGGCCTTGGGCACGGTGGCCGATGTGGTGAAACTCGACGCCAACAACCGACGCTTGGTGGCACAAGGGCTCAAACGAATCCGGGCCGGCGCCATGCCGCCCGGTGTCGCCGCGTTGTTTCAAGTGGCTGGCCGTGAAGCCCGCAAAGCGACCACATTTGACTTTGGCTTTGCTTTGGGGCCGCGCATCAACGCGGCCGGACGCTTGTCCGACATGACCTTGGGCATTGAGTGCTTGCTCACCGACGACGCTTCTCGCGCCACCGAATGGGCCACGGCCCTGGACCGAATCAACCGTGAGCGCCGCGAGATTGAAGGCGGTATGCGCGACCAAGCCCTCGCCTTGGCCGACGGCCTCTTGGACGCGCAGGCCGAGCCCCCTGCGGCGCTGTGCGTGTTTCACCCCGATTTTCACGAAGGCGTGGTGGGCATCGTCGCCTCGCGTTTGAAAGAAAAATTTCACCGCCCCACCTTTGTTTTTGCAGCCAGCGCAGCGCCCGGCAAAGAACAAGAACTCAAGGGTTCAGGTCGATCCATCCCGGGCTTTCATTTGCGGGACGCCCTTGACCTGTTGGCCAAACGCCACCCCGAAGTGCTGATCAAATTTGGCGGCCACGCCATGGCGGCGGGCTGCAGCGTGGCACAAGCGCACATCGGCCTGTTCGAGCAAGGCTTGGCTCAAATTGCACAGGAGTGGTTGGACAGCGCCACTTTGACCCGACAACTCGAAACCGATGGCTCACTGGCGGCCGAATACCGCCGCGTTGATTTGGTCGAAACCCTGAACCAAGCGGTTTGGGGCCAAGGCTTTGCAGCGCCGGTTTTCAGCGACGAGGTGGAGGTGTTGTCGCAACGCCTCATCGCTGAAAAGCATTTGAAGCTGCAACTCAAGCACCAAGGTCATCCGATCGAAGCCATGTGGTTTGGCCACACCGAAGCCCTGCCGCCGCGCCTCAGGCTGGCCTTTCGCTTGGACATTGACGAGTGGCAAGGCGCGCGCAAAGTGCGTTTCTTGGTGGAAGCGGCCCAAGCGATTTGAGGGGGATTCAGGCCCGTAAAATAGACGGTTTCCCCAGAACGCCTGTCATGTCTGAACAAACCACGCCCGAAATCGCCCAAGACGACAACCAACTCATGGCCGAACGCCGTGAGAAACTGAAAGCCTTGCGCGAAGCCCAGGCGCGTGGCGAAGGGGTGGCCTTCCCCAACGACTTCAAACCCAGCCACCACGCCGAGGGCCTGCACACCCACCACGGCTCGGCCACCGCAGAAGCGTTGGAAGCCCAACACCATGGTGCCAAGGTGGCTGGCCGCATGATGCTCAAACGCGTCATGGGCAAGGCCAGCTTTGCAACCGTGCAAGACGAAAGTGGCCGCATTCAACTGTATGTGCAGCGCGAAACGATTGGTGAAGCGGCTTACAACGCTTTCAAGCACTGGGACTTGGGCGACATCATCGGCGCGGAAGGCACGCTGTTCAAAACCAAAACCGGTGAGCTCTCCATCAAGGTCACGTCCCTGCGTTTGTTGACCAAGAGCCTGCGCCCCTTGCCCGACAAGTTCCACGGCATGGCCGATCAAGAACAAAAGTACCGACAGCGCTACGTCGATCTGATCAGCGATGAAGCGGCCCGCACGCGCTTCAAGGCCCGCTCGAAAGCGGTCAGCGGGATTCGTCAATTCATGGTGGAGCACGGCTTCTTGGAAGTCGAAACACCGATGCTGCACCCCATTCCGGGGGGCGCGAATGCGCGTCCTTTTGTGACGCACCACAACGCGCTAGACCAAGAAATGTATTTGCGCATCGCCCCTGAGCTTTACTTGAAGCGACTGATCGTCGGTGGTTTTGAGCGCGTATTTGAAATCAACCGCAACTTCCGCAACGAGGGCATTTCGGTGCGCCACAACCCCGAATTCACCATGATGGAGTTCTATGCGGCGTATTGGAACTACCAAGATTTGATGGGCTTTACCGAGTCGCTGATCCGCGACGCCGCGATGAAAGCCGTCGGCACCTTGTCCCTGACTTACGGTGGCAAAGCGGTGGATCTGGCCGCTCCATTTGAGCGCCTGACCATCCGCGAAGCGATTCTGAAATACACCGAGGAAGCACAAGGCGACGCACAAACGGTGGCCCTGGTTGACGATGCCGCTTGGTTGATTCAAAAGCTCAAAAAGCTTGGCAAGAACGAAGAGAAAGACAAACTCTCAGCCCGCAGTTTGGCCAGCTTGCAAGTGCTGTTCTTTGAAGAAACCGTGGAAGAAAAGCTCTGGCAGCCGACTTTCATCATGGAACACCCGACCGAAATCTCCCCCTTGGCCCGCGCCAACGACGAACGCCCCGAAGTGACCGAGCGCTTTGAGCTCTACATCACCGGGCGTGAATTCGGCAATGGGTTTTCGGAATTAAACGACGCGCAAGAACAAGCGGCACGCTTCCAAGCCCAGGTCGAGGCCAAGGACAGCGGCGACGACGAAGCCATGTTCTTTGACCACGACTTTGTGCGTGCGCTCGAATACGGCCTGCCCCCCACAGGCGGCTGCGGCATTGGCATCGACCGCTTCATGATGCTGCTGACCGACAGCCCCAGCATCCGCGACGTGATTTTGTTCCCCGCCCTGCGCCGGGAAGCTTAATGCCCCCGGGTTGAAGCCCCCGGGTCGGCTTAAGGCAACAGTTCCAGCGCCTGCAAATAAGGCGGGTGGAACATCAGGTCGTCCCACGCATAGGGCAAGGTTTCGGGCAGCAAGGCCAGACGCCGCGATTCGCTGTCCGGGTTGGGACGCCACTGGGCCAGGTTTTGCGCGTGCGACAGGCCTTCAATCAGCTCATCGACCGCGGCACCTTCGCCTAGGCTTTGGTTGCAGAGCAGCACCAAATCGCAACCGGCATTCAAAGCCGCGACGGCCGCCTCGGTGTAGCTGACGGTGCGGCCACCAGGCTGCAACTGGCGCGCGCCTTCCATGCTCAGGTCGTCGCTGAAAATCGCGCCGTCAAACCCCATTTGACCCCGCAGAATGTCTTGCAACCAACGCGCGGAATATCCCGCCGGACGGTCATCGACTTTGGGGTAAATCACATGGGCGGGCATCACGCTGGACAAGCAACTGGTCAACCAAGGATAGGGCGCAGCGTCGTCGGCCAAGAGGGCTTTGAGCGGGCGTACATCGACCGGCACGTCGGTGTGCGAGTCGGCTTTGACAAAACCATGTCCGGGAAAGTGTTTGCCGCAGTTGGCCATGCCCGCTTTGAGCAAGCCTTGCATCAGGCTTTTGGCGAGCATCGTGACGACGCGGGGATCGCGCGTAAAGGCCCGGTCGCCAATCACACCGCTCGCGCCCCAGTCCAAATCGAGCACGGGGGTAAAACTGAAGTCCACGCCACAGGCGCGTAACTCCGAGGCCAACACATAGCCGGTGGCGGTGGCGGCGTTGAGGGCTTTCATGGCCCCCGAACCGGGTTGGCCTTTGGTGTCTTTGAACCACATCTTGCCGAGCGAGCGCATGGGCGGCAACGGCGTGAAGCCATCGGTTTTGAAGCGCTGCACGCGGCCGCCTTCATGGTCCACGCAAATCAAGAGGTCGTCGCGGATGGCCTTGATTTGGCTGGTCAGGTCGACCAATTGTTCGCGGTTTTGCCAGTTGCGGGCAAACAAAATGACGCCACCCACCAAGGGGTGGGCCAGTCGGCGTTCATCGCTGCGGTTCAGGGCGGTGCCGGCCACATCGATGATCAAAGGCGCATGTTCAGTCATATTGAAGTCTTTCTATAAACGCTGTTTTTTAAGCGGTTTCAACGATCACATGGCTGATAGCGTAATCGGTTTCGTCGGACAAGGTGACATGGGCGCGCCAACCTTGGGCCTCAAACCAAGTTTTGAGCTCGCCGTGCAAAACCAAGCGGGGTTGGCCCGAGGGCGCACTGGCCACTTCGCAATCACGCCAGGTCATGGGCAAGCGCATGCCCAGGCCAATGGCTTTGCTGAAGGACTCTTTCACCGAAAAACGGGTCGCTACATAACGCACGCCGCGCTCGGGCCAGCGCTCGGCGCGTTGACGCCAAATCTTCATTTCGGCGTCCGACAAAATGCGCGCGGCGAAGCGCTCGCCGTGGCGCTCTAAGCTCGCGCGGATGCGGCGAACATCGCAAATATCGTTGCCGATGCCGACAATCACAAGGGCGTTCCTGAGGGGCTTGTTGGTCCCGCCACCAAACACCGCCGATAGGCTTTCACAGCCGCTGCGTAGCCCATTTCCAAAGCATCGCCAATCAAGGCGTGGCCAATGGACACTTCCAGCAAGCCCGGCACCCCTTGCGCAAACGCCGTCAAGTTGAGCAACGACAAATCATGGCCGGCGTTGATGCCCAAGCCTTGATCCAAGGCGGCCTGCGCTGTTTGGGCAAATTGGCCGAGCACTCGCTGAATCTGCTCGGGGTTGCCTTCGGCCACCGCCTGCGCCCAAGGCTCGGTGTACAACTCCACCCGGTCAGCACCCAAAGCGCGCACGGCCGCCATGGCATTGAGATTCACTTGGGGATTGGGGTCGGCGTCCATGAACAAACTGACCCGCACGCCCAAGGCCTTGGCCTCGGCGACCAGCGGTTTTAGCCGCTCGGCGTCTTGTGGAAACAGCCAGCCATGGTCGCTGGTGAACTGGCCTTCGCTGTCGGGAACGAAGGTGACTTGCTGCGGACGGAAGGTCCGCACAAAGTCCATTAAATTGTGGAAAGGGTTGCCCTCGATGTTGAACTCGGCCTGCGGCCAATGTTTCAGCAACGCCGCTAAGTCGGCCACATCCTCCGATCGGATGTGGCGCGCGTCGGGTCGGGGGTGCACCGTGATGCCGGCGGCACCGGCTTGCAAGCAAAGTTCGGCGGCGCGCACGACGCTGGGGAGGCCCAAGTGGCGGGTGTTTCGGACCAAGGCCACTTTGTTCAAGTTCACCGACAAAGCGGCCGGGGCGAACTCGTGACGCCGGGGTTGATTGGGTTGCTGGGACATGGTTTTGTCGTTTATCTAATTCAAAAAACAAGTCAAAAACAGGCTGAGGACAAGTAAGGACAGGGGGTGAAAGCGAAGGGCTTAGAGGTTCTGTAAATCCTGCATCAGCTGGCGGGTGCGCAAGGTTCGAGCGCCACAATGGTAGTGGAGAAGCCACCGCAGCTGAACCTTTAATTCGGAAGCTACCTCGGCACTGACGCCCAAGACGCGGCTTAACAAAGGCAAAGGTTCGGCCTGGGCTGACTCACCATGAAAAATGGCGTGGAGTTGGCGCCACCAACGCCCCGGCAAGCCGCCCCGGTCGCTCTCTCCCGCCGCTCGCAAACCCGTTTCAGGCGTCAAGACATAAAGCCGGTCGTCTTGCATCGGGGCCAGGTTGACCGTTTCATGGTCAAGTGCCGGCAACAAACCTGCCTCAAATAACAGCACCCATTCAAAGGCCCTTAGCAAGGGTTGCAAGGCCTCGCCATGCTCCGACGCCAGCACGCGCACCGCGCCGGCATAGGCGTCAAACAAGGCAGGGTGGGCGTCTTCGCGGGCCACCAAGCGCAGCAGCAACTCATTGAGGTAATAGCCCGAGAGCAAAGAGTCGCCAGTGGGCATGATGTGTCCCCCCACCCACTCAGCGCCTTTGAGGGTGTGGATTTCTGCGTTTTCGTCGGGCGAAAGGCTGTAGGTCAGGCTCAGGGGTTGCAAGGGCAACAGCACCGGACGAAATTGCGACGTGGGCTTTTTGGCCCCTTTCGCCACCAAAGCCAAACGCCCGTGGTGGCGGGTGAAGACATCCAAAATCAGGCTGGATTCGCTCCAGTCGTAGTGGTGCAAGACAAAGGCGGGTTCGTCCGTCACTCGCTGGATTTTGGAGCGCGAAGTCTTGCTCGCCATGGCCCTTATTCGTAACCGAAGCTGCGCACCCGCGCCTCGTCATCAGCCCAACCCGAACGGACCTTGACCCAAAGTTCCAAGAACACCTTGGCGTCAAACAACTTCTCAAGTTCTTGACGGGCCTCGGTGCCGATGCGTTTCAAGCGGTCGCCCTTGTCGCCGATCACCATGGCTTTGTGGCCATCGCGCTCCACCACAATGGTGGCTGAAATGCGGATCATGCGCTTGAAGTTTTTGCTGGGTTCTTCTTCAAACTTGTCGATCACGACCGTTGAGGTGTAGGGCAATTCATCGCCGGTGAAGCGGAACAGCTTTTCGCGGACGGTCTCAGCCGCCATGAATTTCTCGCTGCGGTCGGTCAGCTCATCGGCCGGATAAAACCAAGGTTGCAAGGGAAGGTACTTGGCGCAAATGTTCAAGAGCCGTCCGACATCGGCTTTGTGGGTGGCCGACATGGGCACAAACTCGGCGAAAGGAAAGCGCTTTTGCATGGTTTGTAACCAAGGCGCGAGCTCAGCGCGGCTGTTCACCTCGTCCAGCTTGTTGGCCACCAAAAGGCAAGGGACGCCGGGTTTTAGGAGCTTTAAAACCGTGTCGTCGGCGTCGTTGAAGCGGCCGGCCTCCACCACAAACAACACCAAGTCAACGTCTTCCACAGCGCCCAACACGGTTTTATTGAGCGACTTGTTGAGCGCGGCGTTGTGGCGCGTTTGGAAACCGGGCGTGTCGACAAACACAAACTGGTTGACGCCCTCGGTCAAGATGCCGGTAATGCGGTGCCGCGTGGTTTGGGCTTTGCGCGAAGTGATGCTGATTTTTTGGCCGACCAAGGCGTTCATCAAGGTGGACTTGCCCACATTCGGTTTGCCCACGATTGCAATCGTGCCGCAGTGTTGGGTCGCTGGATCGGCGTCTAAATCGGGCACCAAGTCGGTGGTCAAATCAACTTGGGGATCCAAGTTCAGTGCCGCAGTGGCTTCGTCTTCGTGGATCGTTTCAGGGTTCGGTTTGGTGTTCAAGTGGGACTGTCTTTCAATTGTTGCAACATGGCTTGCGCTGCTGCTTGCTCTGCGGCACGGCGCGATCCGCCAATGCCACGCTCAACCCGTTGCAGCGCCACAATATCGCATTCAACATCAAAAGTCTGGCGATGTGCGGCACCGGTGGTGCCCACCACACGGTAAATGGGCAGGGCCAATTTGCGACCTTGCAGCCATTCTTGCAGCTCGGTTTTGGGGTCTTTTCCGACGGCGGGCATGCTGGGATTGACGTCTACCGACTCAAACAAACGCTGCACCAAGGCATTCGCCGCATCGAATCCGGCGTCCAGATAAACGGCGCCGATCAATGACTCGACCGCGTCGGCCAAAATCGAAGGCCGCTTGAATCCGCCCGATTTGACCTCGCCTTCACCCAGACGCAAGCAGGTGGCCAACTCCAGCCGCAGCGCAATTTGGTGCAAGGTGTCTTGCTTGACCAAGTTGGCCCGGATACGGGACAAGTCGCCTTCTGTGGTTTGCGCCAAGCGCCGGTACAACAAGTCCGAGACGGTGAGGTTCAAAACCGAGTCGCCCAAAAACTCCAGGCGCTCATAGTGGTCGGCAGAAAAGCTGCGGTGCGTCAGCGCCCGCTCCAACAAGCGCGTGTCAGCAAACGCATGCTGCAAGCGTTGTTGAAGTTGGTGCAGGGAGGGGGTCAATGCAAATCCGCTTCAGTGTCAGTTGAAGGGCCCCACCCGTTTGGGATGGCTGAAGTTCATCCACACCATGACGGCTTTGCCGACGATGTTGGCTTCCGGCACAAAGCCCCAATAACGCGAATCGAGCGAGTTGTCGCGGTTGTCGCCCATCATGAAGTAATGGCCTTCGGGCACTTTGCAGGTCAGGCCTTCGATGGTGTAGTTGCAGTTTTCGCGGAACTTGAATGAATCGACACCCGCAATGAAAGCCGGCCGGTCGGGGTCGTTCAAAATCGCGTGGGCATGCGTGCCGAGGTCTTCATGGTATTGCTTGAAGTAGCGCACCATGTCTTCGTCAAAGAAATCGGGCATGGCGTCTTTAGAGACGGGCTGGCCATTCACGCTCAATTGTTTGTTCATGTAGGTGACTGTGTCACCAGGGACGCCGACCACGCGCTTGATGTAATCCAAGCTGGGCTTCGGCGGGTAACGAAAAACCATCACGTCACCCCGTTGGGGCGGCGTGCCGTCGGTCATCTTGGTGTTGAAAACAGGCAGGCGAAGGCCGTAAGTGAACTTGTTCACCAAAATCAGGTCGCCGACCAGCAGGGTCGGGATCATGGAGCCGGATGGGATTTTGAAGGGCTCAAACAAAAATGAGCGCAAGATGAACACGGCGATGATGACGGGAAACAAACCGGCCGTCCAATCCAACCACCAAGGCGGGGCCAACAAGGCCGCTTGAGCGGCTTGCACATCGGCTTCACTTTGGGCTTGGTCAGGCGCCGCAATGCCCATTTGGGCCAAGTCTTGACGCCGTTTGGCCGCCGCGCTGGCCAGCGCCTCGGCGGCTTTTTGGCGTTGCGGGGCAAACCAGAATCGGTCGGCCAACCAATAAGCGCCGGTGACGACGGTGGCCGACATCAGCAGCAAGGCCATATTGCCCTCGACGCCGCCGATGCCCAAATACCAGGCCGCCAAATAAGCCGCCAAAGCCCCCAAAATCACGCCCGTTAAAGCACCCATTTTTTTCCCTAGTTCAATCTTCGACTTGCAGAATGGCCAAGAACGCTTCTTGAGGCACTTCAACCGAGCCGATTTGTTTCATGCGTTTTTTACCGGCTTTTTGCTTTTCCAGCAATTTGCGTTTGCGTGAAATGTCGCCGCCATAACACTTGGCCAACACGTTTTTGCGCAAGGCCTTGATGGTTTCACGCGCGATGATGTTGGCGCCAATGGCGGCCTGAATGGCCACGTCAAACATTTGGCGGCTGATGATTTCACGCATCTTGGCAGCCACCGCCCGACCCCGGTAGGTCGCTTGGCTGCGGTGAACAATGATCGACAGGGCATCGACTTTTTCACCGTTCAACAAAATGTCCACCTTGACCACATCCGAGGCGCGGTATTCCTTGAACTCGTAGTCCATGGAGGCGTAACCACGGCTGACCGATTTGAGCTTGTCAAAGAAGTCCAACACAATTTCACCCAAGGGCATGTCATAGGTCAGCATCACTTGACGGCCGTGGTAGGCCATGTTTTGCTGCACGCCACGTTTTTGATTGGCCAGCGTCATCACCACGCCGACGTATTCCTGCGGCATGTACAAATGCACGGTGACGATGGGCTCACGAATTTCTTGCATGCGGCCTTGGTCGGGCATCTTGGCGGGGTTCTCCACCATCGTCACTTCGCCGTCGCTCTTGACCACTTCATAAACCACGCTGGGCGCGGTGGTGATCAGGTCTTGGTCGAATTCACGCTCCAAACGCTCTTGCACAATTTCCATGTGCAACAAGCCCAAGAAGCCGCAACGGAAACCAAAACCCAGGGCTTGCGACACTTCGGGCTCAAATTGCAGCGAGGCGTCGTTGAGCTTTAACTTTTCTAGGCTGTCGCGCAGCGAGTCGTACTGGTTGGCCTCGGTGGGGTACAAACCAGCAAACACCTGGGGCTGAATTTCCTTGAAGCCGGGCAAGGCTTCGGTGGCCGGTCCCAGGTTATTGGGCAGCTTCTTTTCGAGGGTGATGGTGTCACCGACTTTGGCGGCCTGCAACTCTTTGATGCCGGCGATGATGTAGCCCACCTCGCCCGCCTCTAAGGAGGGACGCGGTTCATTGGCCGGCGTGAAGACGCCCAAGTTGTCGGCGTTGTAAACCGTTTCGGTGGCCATCATCTTGAAGCGCTCACCCTTGGCCAAGCGGCCGTCGACCACGCGCACCAACATCACCACGCCCACATAGCTGTCAAACCAACTGTCGACAATCATGGCGCGCAGGGGCGCATCCGGGTTGCCTTTGGGCGCCGGAATTTGCGCCACGATGGCTTCCAATATTTCATCCACCCCCAAGCCGGTTTTGGCCGAGCAGGGAATCGCGTCGGTCGCATCGATGCCAATCACGTCTTCAATTTCGGCCTTGGCGTTGTCGGGGTCGGCGTTCGGCAAGTCCATCTTGTTCAAGACGGGCACGACTTCAACGCCCAAGTCCAAGGCGGTGTAACAGTTGGCCACGGTTTGCGCCTCGACTCCTTGGGAAGCGTCGACCACCAAGAGCGCGCCTTCACAGGCCGACAAGGAGCGGCTGACTTCGTAGGAGAAGTCAACGTGACCGGGCGTGTCGATCAAGTTGAGGTTGTAGACCTGACCATCTTTGGCCTTGTATTGCAACGCAGCGGTCTGCGCCTTGATGGTGATGCCACGCTCTTTTTCAATGTCCATGGAGTCCAACACTTGGGCCTCCATGTCACGCTCGGCCAAGCCACCGCAGCGTTGAATGAGTCGATCGGCCAAGGTGGACTTGCCGTGATCGATGTGGGCGATGATGGAAAAATTTCTGATGTGATTCATCAATGAACGAACTCTAAGAAACCCAATGAGGCACAAATAAAAAAGGGCGCGTCTGATGTTGACGCGCCCTAAAACCAACAATCAATAGCAACTGCGATAGTTGGGACTTCATTGTAGGCAAAAAGCCTGCAAAACCAAGGCCCCGATGCACAGAAGGCGGATTGTTGCGACGCAGCAACAGACTATTTATACACAGGTTATTCACAATTTAATAAGAAAAAAAGGGGATAACTTGTGCAAGATCGGTGGATCACCATGGGACAACGCTGGGCCAGCCGGGCAATTGTCCTTCATGTGAATTATCGCGGATCCATTCTATCCAAAAGCAGGATGGGGGCGATCTTTATGCTGAATTCAAACATAAGCAAACCCCCATCCCCCCATGGGAATTGGGGGTTTTTCCTTACTTCAAAGGTTTGATCACCGTGAAATTGGTCCAGTCACCACGGCGATACAAAACTGGCAAGGGCTTCGTGGGGGGCACTTTTTGCAAGACCGCATCCAGGTCTTTGAGGCTCGCCACTTCGACGTTGGCCACCGCGAGGAGCACATCGCCCTCGCGCAAACCCGCGCGGGCAGCCGCTTCAGTGATGCTGTTGACGTACAAGCCGCCGCGTAATTTCAATTCGCGTTTTTGATCGGCACTCAATTCACTCAACGTGAGGCCCCAGTTTTGCGCTAAATTTTTGGCGTTGGATTTGCCGCCTTCAGCGCCGCCAGCCTTGGCCGTCGCGTTGGCGTTCTCTTCTTCGATCTCCGCCACCACCACGTTCAATTCTTTAGCGGCACCACGGCGGTTCACGCTGATGGTGCTGCGGGTGCCGGGTTTGGTGTTGCCAACGATGCGCGGCAAGTCAATGCTCTTGTTGATCTCTTTGCCGTCAAATTTCAAAATAACGTCGCCGGCTTCAATGCCGGCTTTGTCTGCCGGTGAGCCCGTCTCCACGCCGCGCACCAAGGCCCCTTGGGCTTTGGCCAAGCCCATCGATTCAGCCACTTCTTTGGTGACTTGGTCGATTTGCACACCAATGCGACCCCGTGAAACACGGCCTTGCGCGCGCAGCTGATCGCTCACTCGGGTGGCTTCGTCGATGGGGATCGAAAACGCAATCCCCATGTAACCGCCTGAACGCGAATAAATTTGACTGTTGATGCCCACCACTTCGCCGCGCATGTTGATCAGCGGCCCGCCGGAGTTGCCCGGGTTGATGGCCACGTCGGTTTGAATAAAAGGCAAGTAGTCACCGGTGTCGCGGCCCTTGGCGCTGACAATGCCCGCCGTCACCGAGTTTTCCAAGCCAAAGGGCGAGCCAATGGCGATCACCCACTCACCCACGCGCAATTTGCTCACATCACCCAGCTTGACAGCGGGCAATCCGGTGGCTTCAATTTTGACGACTGCCACATCGGAACGCTTGTCAGCGCCAATCAATTTGGCTTTGAATTCGCGCTGGTCTGGCAAGGTCACGAGGAGTTCATCGGCGCCGTCAACCACGTGGGCGTTGGTCAACACATAGCCATCGGAGGTCAAAATAAAACCCGAGCCCACGCCCTTGGTTTGCGGCTCGTCATCGGCTTCAGGTGCTGGCTGACGCGGGCCTCGTTGGCGCGGCGACTTGGGCATCGGAATGCCAAAGCGACGGAAAAACTCTTCCATGTCGGCATTCGGCCCCTCCCCTTCGGGGGTGGCGTGTGCCGAGGCTTTTTCCAAATTGCGGATGTTCACCACCGAGGGGCCGACCAAGTCAACGAGGTCGGTAAAGTCGGGCAACCCACGGCCATTGTTGGCGGGCATGGCGGCCGATACAGACGCTGCATTCGAGGCGTTCGAGGCGTTCGCTGTGGTCGCCGCATGGGCGGGTTTTGAGAACCCCCACCCCACCGTGGCGGCGAGCAAGGTGCCTGTTAACAACCAAGTCATCCATCGCTTGGAAGGGGCTGGGCTCAGGGGAGAGCGTCCAAGTGCTAAAGAGTCCAATAAAGTAATCGCGCTGCGCATGTTGACCTTCAAAAAAACCCAAATAATTTCACAAGACATTCAAGCGCGGGA
>Ga0208874_1000299_pt1 | contig 18937 bp, 13 predicted proteins | sample CryBogCBH10Oct08_FD_184604 | JGI IMG/M metagenome (GOLD analysis project Ga0208874, IMG submission 184604) | Freshwater microbial communities from Crystal Bog, Wisconsin, USA - CBH10Oct08 (SPAdes) (version 2) | ecosystem: Environmental > Aquatic > Freshwater > Lake | place: Crystal Bog... | reverse complement strand
ATGCCCGCTTGCAGTTGGGTCAACAAGGCCTGGCCATCGGCCGACACCTTGCCGAGTTTTCCGTTAAATCGTTTGGTCAAAAAGCCGGCCGCTCGGCTGGCGATGTTGATGTATTTGCCCACCAAATCGCTGTTGACGCGGGTCACAAAGTCGCTGGTGTTGAAGTCGGCATCTTCAACGTGGGCATTCAACTTGGCGGCAATGTAGTAGCGCAGCCACTCGGAGTTCATGCCTAGGCTCAGGTACTTGAGTGGGTCAATGCCGTTGCCTCGGCTCTTGCTCATTTTTTCGCCGTTCACCGTCAGGTGGCCATGCACAAAAATGTTGTTGGGTTCCTTGCGCTTGGCGAAGTGCAACACGGCGGGCCAAAACAGCGTGTGGAAGGTCACGATGTCTTTGCCAATGAAATGGTATTGCTCAACCAACGGGTCGGCCATGAAGGCGTCGAAGTCCTCACCCCGGCGCGTCATGAGGTTCTTTAACGAGGCCAAGTAACCGATGGGGGCGTCAAACCAAACATAAAAATACTTGCCCGGAGCGCCTGGAATTTCAATGCCGAAATAAGGGGCGTCGCGGGAAATATCCCAGTCGGACAAGCCGGAGTCGGCTTGGCTCAAAGGCTGGCCGTTCTCGTCTTTCTTGGGCTCGAACCACTCTTTGATTTTGTTGGCCACCTCGGGTTGCAACTTGCCATCTTGCGTCCACTGCTTAAGGTAGGCGGCGCAGCGGGGATCGGACAGCTTGAAAAAATAATGCTGACTGGTTTTGAGTACCGGTGTCGCGCCGCTCAAGGCCGAGAAAGGGTGCTTCAAATCGGTGGGCGCATAGACCGCGCCGCAGACTTCGCAGTTGTCGCCGTATTGGTCTTTGGCGCCGCATTGAGGGCATTCCCCTTTGATGAAGCGGTCGGGGAGAAACATGCCTTTTTCGGGGTCAAAAAACTGCTCAATTTCCCGTGTTTCGATCAAGCCGGCCTGTTGCAAATCCAAGTAAATTTCTCGGCACAGGGCGTGGTTTTCCTCGCTGTCGGTGTGGCTCCAGTTGTCAAACTCGATGTTAAAGCCTTGCAAGTAAGGAGGCCTTCCCGCGGCGATGTTGTCGACAAATTGGCGCGGTGTGACGCCGGCTTTCTCGGCGGCAATCATGATCGGCGCGCCGTGGGCATCGTCGGCACAAACAAAATGAACCTCGTTCCCGCGCATGCGCTGAAAGCGCACCCATATGTCCGCCTGGATGTACTCCATGATGTGGCCAATGTGGAAGTTGCCATTGGCGTAGGGGAGGGCGGTGGTGACAAACAAGCGGCGGGTCATGGGCAAGGCAATGGGTTCAGGGGTTCAGCCAAAAAGGCAACGGAGACAGGCTCGGTGAAGAATTTCCCCCAAGCAACAAGCCGATTTTAGGCCTCATCGCCACGCAGACTTGGCGGACATTGGGTTCGTTCTAAACTGGCGGCTTGTTTGAAACAGTCGGACTGTTGAATTCAGTCCGTTTACCCTCGATTTTGTCGCCAGCCTCACCAACATGTCCACTCAGCCCCCCGTCTCGTCCGCCGCTTCCTCCACAAAAGACACCGCCACTTTGCAGGCACTCCACCAAGCGTTGGCAACGGTTCTTGACCCCTCGACCGGGCAAAGCTTGGCCCATGAACAGGCCAAGGCCATTCAATCGGTGCAATTGAACTCAGGTCGGGCCCACATCCAAGTCGAATTGGGCTACCCCGCCAAGTCCTTGGTGCCCGCCTTGGAGGCGGCTGTGAAAGCAGCTGCGCTCGGCGTGCCCGGCGTGGTGGAGGCACAGGTCGAGGTCAAAAGCCGGGTCGTGCCGCATGCGGTGCAGCGTGGCGTGCCCCTGTTACCGGAGGTCCGCAACATCATTGCCGTGGCCTCCGGAAAGGGCGGCGTGGGCAAGAGCACCACGGCGGTGAACTTGGCCTTGGCCTTGGCCGCCGAAGGCGCCCGCGTGGGCCTGTTGGATGCCGATATTTATGGCCCCAGCCAGCCCATGATGATGGGCTTGTCTGGCAAGCCCGAAACCTTGGACGGCAAAACCATGGAGCCGCACTTGAAGCACGGCGTCCAGGTCATGTCGATTGGTTTTTTGGTGGCCCAGGACGAAGCCATGATTTGGCGCGGCCCCATGGCCACCCAAGCCCTGGAACAATTGCTGCGTCAAACCAACTGGAAAGACCTCGATTATTTGATTGTCGACATGCCCCCCGGCACCGGCGACATTCAACTGACGTTGGCGCAACGGGTGCCCATCACCGGCGCGGTGGTGGTGACCACGCCGCAAGACATTGCGCTGCTCGATGCGCGCAAGGGCATCAAAATGTTTGAAAAAGTGGGCGTGCCGATTTTGGGGATTGTTGAAAACATGGCTGTCCATGTCTGCAGCCAGTGCGGTCATGTGGAGCACATTTTTGGTGCCGACGGCGGCCAACGAATGGCGATTGATTTCAACCTCAACTACCTGGGCGCGTTGCCGCTCGACATTCAAATTCGTTTGCAAGCCGACAGCGGCACGCCCACCGTGGTGGCCGAACCGCAGAGCGAGGTAGCAGGCCTGTATAAAACCGTTGCGCGCAAAGTTGCGCTCAAAGTGGCCCAACAAGCCAAAGATTTTTCGTCCAAGTTTCCGACCATCAAAATCAGCCAAGGAACTTGAGCCATGAACGTGCTGGCTTCGTTCCGCTACTTGGTTTCGCTGAGCGAGCACCGCCATTTTGGTCGGGCGGCGGAGGCTTGTCACATCACCCAACCCGCGCTGTCGAACGCGTTGCGGGCCTTGGAGTCCGAGTATGGCGTGGTGATTGTCAAGCGGGCGCGTCAGTTTTCGGGCTTCACCGCCGAAGGCGAACAGGTGCTGAGCACGGCCCGCCGCATGCTGCAAGAACACGCTTTGCTCAAGCAGGAGTTGCAAAGCCAAGTCGATCAGCCCAGAGGGCATCTGCGCATGGGCGCGGTGCCCACGGCCATTCCCATTGCCACCCGTTTTGCGGTGCACCTGAGGGAAGTTTTTCCGGGCATTCAGCCGGTGGTCTTGGCCTTGTCGTCACAGGCCATCGAGCTCGGACTGGAACAACTCACCTTGGATTTGGGCTTGGGCTATTTGGACCGAGCGGGGCGTGGCTTACAAACTTTGCACCAGTTTGATGAACGCTACTTTTTGCTGAGTCGACAGGACCAATCCCGCCCAAAGCGGGCCGGTGGCGCCGTCTGGGGCCGGCCCTTGGCATGGGCCGAGGCCGCCAAGTTGCCGCTTTGCTTGCTGACGCCCGAGATGCACAACCGCAGCCTCATCGACGCTGCTTTCAAAAAAGCCGGGGTGGCGCCCGTGGCGGTCCTGGAAACCAATGCCGTTTCTGCCTTGTCGGTCAGTGTGCTGGCGGGGCAAGAGGCGAGCCTGGCCACCATTCTGCCCGGCGCATTGGCCGCGACTTGGATGCAACTACCTGAATTGCAAATTCAGCCCCTCGTCAAGCCTGAACTGGCGACCCCGGTGGGCTGGCTTTGCCAGGCGACCGAACAACCCGGCCGGGTCATACAGGCGGCTTGGCAGTTGGCGCAAGACCCGCTTTGGCAAAAACAGCTGGCCTCTCACAGCGGATCGCTCAAGCTCGTCTAAGCACTCAACCCAAGGTTAAACCCTTACGTTCTATTGCTTACCCAGCACCTCCCCGGTTGGGGGCGCTGGGTGATAGATTAGGTTTTTGAATCTAAGCATAGCTATTTCTGATTTGCCAAGCAGCGATAGTGGATTCAGAATCACCGCGCCGATCCTGAGCGTGAGATGAAAAAAAGACAAATACGGCGACAACATCATTGAAGGAAGCATTCCATGTTCAAGTTTCTTGACAAAGAAAACACCATTGCGGTTCCCGGTTTTAACCGTTGGCTTGTACCCCCAGCTGCGTTGGCCATTCATTTGTGCATCGGCATGGCTTATGGGTTTTCCGTTTTTTGGCTCCCCCTGTCCAAAGCCCTGGGCACCTCTGACGCCGTCAAATGCGCGCCAGACATCACTTTCTGGCAAGAACTCTTTGTCTCCAACTGCAATTGGAAAATTGCGACGCTGGGTTGGATGTACACCTTGTTTTTTGTGTTCTTGGGTTCTTCAGCGGCCATTTGGGGAGGCTGGCTGGAACGGGTCGGCCCACGCCGAGCCGGTGCCGTGGCGGCTTTGTGCTGGTGTGGTGGCATGCTGTTCTCGGCCTGGGGCGTGCACCTGCACCAGTTTTGGATGATGCTCTTGGGCTCCGGCGTGATTGGCGGAATTGGCCTGGGCTTGGGCTACATCTCCCCTGTCTCCACGCTCATCAAGTGGTTCCCAGATCGCCGTGGGATGGCGACGGGCATGGCCATCATGGGCTTTGGCGGCGGCGCGATGATCGGTTCGCCTTGGGCCGCTGACATGATGAAGTACTTTGCCACGCCCGCCGATGTCGGCGTGGCGCAAACCTTTGTGGTCATGGCCTTGGTCTATTTTGTCTTCATGATGGGCGGTGCTTTGGGTTACCGAGTCCCGGCCACCAACTGGAAGCCAGCGGGCTGGACCCCACCGGTGCGACAGACGCAAAACGCCATGATCACTTCGCGCAGCGTCGACGTGAAAAACGTCTTCAAAATTCCACAGTTTTGGTTGGTGTGGATGGTCTTGTGCATGAACGTGAGCGCGGGCATTGGGGTGATCGGCATGGCCTCACCGATGTTGCAAGAAGTCTTTGGAGGCAGCTTGATTGGGGTGGATGCCACCTTCAGCCAACTCGATGCCACCCAATTGAAAGCCATTGCCGGCGTGGCCGCAGGGTTCACCGCCTTGATTTCGCTGTTCAACATTGGCGGCCGCTTTTTCTGGGCCAGCCTGTCCGATAAATTAGGACGAAAAACCACTTACACCGTGTTTTTTGTGCTCGGTGGTTTGCTGTATGCCAGTGTGCCCAGCAGCGCGGCGGCGCTGTCGATCACCTTATTCGTCGGTGCTTTCTGCCTCATTTTGAGCATGTACGGCGGTGGTTTTGCGACGGTGCCCGCTTACTTGGCCGACCTTTTTGGCACCCAGTTTGTCGGCGCGATTCACGGCCGCTTGTTGACCGCCTGGTCCACCGCCGGCATTTTGGGCCCTGTGGTGGTGAACTACATGCGCGAATACCAACTCGGTTTGGGCTTGCCCCGCAACCAGGTTTACAACCAAACCATGTACATCTTGGTGGGCATGTTGGTGATTGGCTTGCTTTGCAATTGGGCCATCCGCCCGGTTGCTGAAAAGTGGTTCATGACCGACGAAGAACTGGCGGCAGCCAAGCTGGCGGCCCACGAAAAAGCAATCGACAACCAAGCCACTGGGGATGGCAACGCGTCCCTCCACAAGACCGCCCCGCTGACGGTGGCTTTGGCTTGGGCCGTGGTGGGCTTGCCCTTGGCTTGGGGCATTTACCGCACCATGCTGAGTGCCGCCAAACTGTTTGCTTGAGTGCATTGACCTTTTTTCTTTTTTAGTGGATGCCTCTTCTTTTAGTCTGATTGTTCATGACCCTTGCCTCGACCTCCTCTAATTCACCAAGCGCCAGCCGCTTGGACGCACCGCCTCAGGCGTTGACTGAAATTGTCCAATCGGTATTGGATCATTTGGGTCAACTGCCAGGCGCTTTACTGCCGGTTTTGCATGCCCTGCAAAATCAATTGGGCCATGTGCCCAAAGAGGCGGTTCCGCTGATAGCTGAGGGGCTGAATTTGTCGAGTGCCGAGGTGCACGGCGTGGTCAGCTACTACCACCACTTCCGATCCGAGCCCGCCGCCCAAACCGTGGTGCAAATTTGCCGTGCCGAGGCCTGCCAAGCCATGGGCAGCGAAGCGCTCTGGGCGCATGCTTGCTCGGCCCACGCCAAAGCGGCAGCACAAGGCCAAGTGGGTTTTGAAGCGGTTTACTGCTTGGGCTTGTGTGCCTCTTCCCCGGCGATGGCGGTGAATGGCCGTGTCTATGCGCGCTTGACGCCCGCACGGTTGGATCAAATTTTGGAGGCTTCGAAATGAGCGCCTCGCCTGCCAAGCTTTTTGTGCCGCAAGACAGCGCCGCGGTGGCTGTCGGCGCCAACGAGGTCGCGATCCGTTTGCAAAATGCCGTTTTGGCCGGCGGCAAAAATGCCACCGTGTTGCGCAACAGTTCGCGCGGTCTGTTTTGGTTGGAACCCTTGCTCGAAGTGCAAACCCCTCAAGGTCGCCTGGGTTTCGGGCCTGTGGCCCCAGAGGCGGTGCAGAGCCTGGTGGACGCGGGCGTGCTGGACCTGGAAAGCAACCCAAGCGCCCTTGAAAAAGCCCTGACCCACCCGCTGTGCCAAGGCTGGGTTGAAAAAATCCCGTACTTGGCCAAGCAAGAGCGATTGACCTTTGCCCGCATGGGCATCACCCAACCCCTGAGCCTGAGCGACTACGAAGCCCATGGCGGCTGGGTGGGTTTGCGTCAAGCGCTGGCGTTAACGCCCGAAGCCATCGTTCAGCAGGTGACCGACTCTGGCCTGCGCGGTCGCGGCGGCGCCGCCTTTCCAGCGGGCATCAAATGGAAAACCGTGCTGGGCGCCTCTGCCACAACCGGTTCTTCCCACCCGACCCAAAAGTATATTGTTTGCAACGCCGACGAAGGCGACTCGGGCACCTACTCCGACCGCATGACGATGGAGGGCGATCCCTACCTGTTGATTGAAGGCATGGCGATTGCGGGAATCGCTGTCGGGGCCACACAGGGCTATGTGTACATCCGCTCGGAATACCCCGATGCGGTGCAGCAGTTTGAGCAAGCCATTCAGTTGGCCCGCGCTGCTGGCTTCTTGGGCCCCAACCTCTTGGGCAGCGGCAAGGCCTTTGAATTGGAAGTTCGCATGGCCGCTGGCGCCTATGTGTGCGGCGAAGAAACGGCCTTGCTGGAAAGCCTGGAGGGCAAACGCGGCATCGTGCGCGCCAAGCCGCCATTGCCCGCCATTGAAGGGCTGTGGGGCCAACCCACGGTCATCAACAACGTCATCACGTTGGCCAGTGTGCCGATTATTTTGGCCAAGGGCGCTGAGTTTTATAAAAATTACGGCATGGGCCGTTCCCGTGGCACCTTGCCTTTCCAATTGGCTGGCAACATCAAAAACGGCGGTTTGGTCGAAAAAGCCTTTGGCCTGACCTTGCGTGAATTGGTGTTCGAATTTGGCGGGGGGACCGCCAGTGGCCGGCCCGTCAAAGCCATTCAGGTGGGTGGCCCGCTGGGTGCTTATGTGCCAGAAAGCCAATGGGACACACCCCTTGACTACGAAACCTACGCCGCCTTTGGCGGTGTGGTGGGACACGGCGGTGTGGTGGTGCACGACGACCGCGCCAACTTGGCCGACTTGGCTCGCTACGCCATGGCCTTTTGCGCCTTGGAATCTTGTGGCAAATGCACGCCTTGCCGCATTGGGTCGACGCGGGGCGAAGAAATTTTGGTGCGTCTGCAGCGCACCAATGACCCCCAAGGAAAAACCCAAGACGTCAAACTTTTGCGCGACTTGTGCGACACCATGCTGAATGGATCGTTGTGCGCCATGGGCGGCATGACGCCTTACCCCGTGTTGTCGGCCCTGAACCATTACCCCGAAGACTTTGGCCTGACGGCCTGAGGAATCCCCATGCTCGATCATTTGAAAACCACCGACTATGGCACCCCTCTGAGGGTGTCTGAACAGGATGTCACGCTGGACATTGACGGCGTGAGCGTCACCGTGCCCAAGGGCACCTCCTTGATGCGCGCCGCCGTTGACGCGGGGGTTCGGGTGCCCAAACTTTGCGCGACCGACAGTCTGGAACCCTTCGGCTCTTGCCGCTTGTGTTTGGTTGAAATCGAGGGCCGTCGTGGCTTTCCAGCCTCTTGCACGACGCCTGCCGAGGCCGGCATGAAGGTTCGCACCCAGACGCCCAAACTGCAAGAATTACGCAAAGGCGTGATGGAACTCTACATTTCCGACCACCCGCTCGATTGCCTCACTTGCTCCGCCAATGGCAACTGTGAGTTGCAAGACATGGCCGGCGTCACGGGACTGCGCGAAGAGCGTTACACGGCCTACAGTGAAAAAAGCGAAGGTGTTTTTCCACTCCACAACCACTTCAAGGGGGCCAGCAAAGCCAAGGTCGACGACTCGAACCCTTACTTCAGTTACGACCCTTCCAAGTGCATTGTTTGCAACCGCTGCGTGCGCGCTTGCGAAGAAACGCAAGGGACCTTTGCGCTGACCATCAGTGGCCGTGGTTTTGAATCCCGCGTCACCGCGGGCAATGGCCAAGACTTCATGAGCTCGGACTGCGTGAGTTGCGGCGCTTGCGTTGAGGCCTGCCCGACGGCCACTTTGCAAGAAAAATCCATCATCGAACTGGGCCAGCCCGAACACAGCGTGGTGACCACGTGTGCTTATTGCGGCGTTGGTTGCGGTTTCAAAGCGGAAATGAAAGGCAACGAAGTCGTCCGCATGGTGCCTTGGAAAGAAGGCAAAGCCAACGAGGGCCATGCCTGCGTGAAGGGGCGTTTTGCGTGGGGCTATGCGACCCACAAAGACCGCATCACCAAGCCGATGATTCGCAAGAGCATCAACGACCCTTGGCAAGAAGTGTCTTGGGACGTTGCCATCCAATACGCCGCGTCGGAGTTCAAACGCATCCAAGCCAAATACGGCGTGGACTCGGTGGGTGGCATCACATCGTCGCGCTGCACCAACGAAGAAACTTACCTGGTGCAAAAACTCGTGCGCGCTGCGTTTGGCAACAACAACGTGGACACTTGCGCCCGCGTTTGCCACTCGCCCACGGGTTACGGTTTGGGCCAAACTTACGGCACCTCGGCGGGGACACAAACCTTCAAGTCGGTTGAAAAAGCCGACGTGATCTTGGTCATGGGCGCTAACCCCACGGACGCGCATCCCGTCTTTGGTTCGCGCATGAAAAAACGCTTGCGTGAAGGCGCAAAGCTGATCGTCATCGACCCCCGCCAAATTGACTTGGTCAAGTCACCCCACATCCGCGCTGACTACCACTTGCAGTTGCGCCCTGGCACCAATGTGGCCGTCATCTCGGCCATGGCCCACGTCATCGCCACCGAAGGGTTGCTTGACGAAGCCTACATCGCCGAGCGCTGCGATGACCAATCCTTCAAAGACTGGCGCGCTTTCATCGAGCGCCCAGAAAATTCGCCCGAGGCCATGGAAGCCGAAACCCGCGTGCCCGCAGCCCTGTTGCGGGAAGCGGCGCGTCTGTACGCCACGGGCCTCGTCGGGGCGCCAGCAGGCGTCAAGCGCGGCGCTTGGAAGCCGCAAGTGAACGCGGCCATTTATTACGGCCTCGGTGTGACCGAACATGCCCAAGGGTCCACCACCGTGATGGGCATCGCCAACCTCGCCATGGCCACCGGCAACGTGGGCCGTGAAGGCGTTGGGGTGAACCCCTTGCGCGGTCAAAACAACGTGCAGGGCTCGTGCGACATGGGTTCGTTTCCGCACGAATTCCCTGGCTACCGCCATGTGTCGGACAGCAGCACGCGCCACTTGTTTGAATCGGCTTGGGGCGTTTCTTTGCAAGCCGAACCGGGCTTGCGCATCCCCAATATGTTCGACGCCGCCCAAGCGGGCACCTTCATGGGCCTGTATTGCGAAGGGGAAGACATTGTCCAAAGCGACCCCAACACCCAACACGTCACCGACTCGTTGAAGGCCATGGAATGCCTGGTGGTGCAAGATATTTTCTTGAATGAAACCGCCAAATACGCCCATGTGTTTTTACCTGGCGCGAGCTTCTTGGAAAAGGACGGCACTTTCACCAACGCCGAGCGCCGCATTTCTCGGGTGCGCCAAGTCATGCCGCCGCTGGCGGGGTATGCCGATTGGGAAGTCACGCAACTGCTGTCGAATGCGCTGGGTTATCCCATGAACTACAGCCACCCCAAAGAAATCATGGCGGAAATTGCCGAACTCACGCCGAGCTTTAACGGCGTCAGTTTTGAAAAAATCGACCGCCACGGCAGCGTGCAGTGGCCAAACAATGCCGATACCGAAGAGGCTGGCATGCGCATCATGCACGTCGACAAATTCATGCGCGGTAAGGGCCGCTTTATCGTCACCCAATACGTGCCGACTGAGGAAAAAGTGACGCGCAAATTCCCCTTGTTGCTGACCACCGGGCGCATCTTGTCGCAATACAACGTGGGGGCACAAACCCGCCGCACCGCCAACAACGAGTGGCACGACGAAGACCGTTTGGATATCCACCCGCACGACGCCGAAGAGCGCGGCATTCAACAAGGCGATTGGGTCGGCATTCAAAGCCGCGCCGGTGAGACGGTGTTGCGCGCCACGGTGACTGAGAAAGTGGCGCCGGGCGTGGTTTACACCACCTTCCACTTCCCTGAATCGGGGGCCAACGTCATCACCACCGACAACTCCGACTGGGCCACGAATTGCCCCGAATACAAAGTCACCGCGGTGAACGTCACCAAAGTGGCTCAGCCGTCTGAATGGCAAAAGGACTACGCGCAATTTGACCGCCAGCAGATGGCATTTTTGCAAGAAGCGTCGCCCTCCGTGGAAAAAGTGTGAGCCACCCAGACCCAGATTTCAGCGGCGTTCAGTCGGTGCCGGTTTGGCGCCGAGGCGTTGAGGGCCAAGACTCGGTGGTGCAAGAGGTTCCTGTGGCCCTGACGTACAACGGCATTTCGCACGCCGTGATGATGGCCACCCCCACCGACTTGGAAGACTTTGCTTTGGGTTTTTCTTTGACCGAAGGGTTGATTGATCGGGTCGACCAATTCTTAGACTGTGACGTGTTGCCAGGCCCCCAGGGCTTGACCTTGCAAATCACCGTGACGGCGGCTTGCTTTGCCCGCTTCAAAGACCAGCGCCGGGCCATGACAGGCCGGACCGGATGCGGTTTGTGTGGGGCCTCCTCGCTGGATCAAGCGGTGCGCCATTTGCCTCCCTTGCCCGGGGTCGCTGAGGTAGGAGCGTTGGGTGGGGCGGGTTTTTCAAAAGCTTTTTCAGTCAAGGCCTTGCTGAACGCCATGGGCGATTTGCGCTCAAGCCAAGTCTTGTTGGCGTCCACCGGTTCGGCCCATGCGGCGGCTTGGTGTGATGCGCAAGGCCACATTCACTGCGTGCGTGAAGACGTGGGTCGGCACAATGCGCTCGACAAACTGATTGGCGCTTTGGCGCGTGAAATTGAGCGGCCTGTTTCCAGCGGGGCCATCTTGGTGACCAGCCGCGCCAGCCACGAAATGGTGCAAAAAACCGCGGCGGCAGGGGTGCCGGTATTGGCCGCTGTGTCGGGGGTGACCACCTTGGCGATTGACACGGCACAAGCCACTGGCGTGGGATTGGCGGGTTTTGTGAGGCAACAAGATTTCGGTGTTTATGCCCACCCTGAACGTTTTTTGCATGATGTTTGATTTCTTTTTGGGAGCCCTTTGATGAGCCATTACAGTCCGGCTGAGGCGGCGCAAAACCTGGTCCACATGGCCAACCAGATCAGCCAGTTTTTTCAAAGCCAGCCCAATCGACCCCAAGCCCTGCACGACTTCGCAGAACATTTGCGCAAATTCTGGGCGCCCACCATGCGCGCCCAATTTTTGCAAACCATTGATGCCAAGCAGGCCGCCGACCTTCTCCCCTTTGCGCAAGAGTCGGTGGTGCAAAATCGGGCTTACTTGGCCGAGGGCTGCGGCCCCCTTTGAACTTCCCTGCTCACCTGAAAGGTTCTTGATGAAATTATTTCGTGGGATGACGGCTTCTTGCCCTTCTTTCCTCTCAAAAAAATCGGCCTTGCGGCCCTTGGTGGCCGCCATGGCGTTGGGTATGGGGTCTGTTTTTGGCGCTGCTTCGACGGCTTGGGCCGATGGGGTTAATGAGGCCAAAAAAGAGGTCGTTAAAGAGGTTGCTATTGAGCAGAGCGCTGAGCATCCCCCTCGCTTTGAACAGCTCACCCTAGAGCAGCTCAATGTTTATCAAAAGCCTTTGGGCGAGCAGGTCATGAAGGTGTCCAGCGTGGGGATTGGCGGGCCTTACAACCCCTTGCTGCGCAGCCCGGTGATGGGGCAGCGGATGTTTGATTTGTTGTACTACCTGCGCTGGAACTCGTCCATGCCGCTCCGGTTGAATGAATTCGCCATCCTCATCATTGGCCGCCAATGGCGCAGTCAAGTGGAGTGGGCCGCGCATGCGCCGCTCGCCATCAAGGCCGGTTTGTCGCCCGACGTGGTGGCCGACTTGAAGGCTCAAAAGCGCCCCGCGAAGATGCAGCCCGACGAAGCCGTGGTCTACGACATGATCGACGAGCTGACCCAAACCCACAAACTCTCAGACGCCACCTTCGCGCGCGCCAAAGCCTTGTTCACAGAGCAGCAACTGGTTGATTTGTCGGTCGTCACCGGCACCTACATCACCTTGGCCTTGATGATGTCGATGGTCGAACAAGGACTGCCTGCAGGCCGAGAGCTGGCTTTTAAAGCTGGCGAACCTTGAGCCGCGCCCCGTCTTTTTGGCGCTTGGGTTGGCGCTCACTTTGGCGCGATTGGCGCGCCGGTGAGCTCCGACTCTTGGTGCTGGCCGTCACGTTGGCGGTGGCGGCGGTCTCGGCGGTGGGCTTTTTTTCTGACCGTTTGCAAGGGGGTTTGCAACGCGATGCCCGTCAACTGTTGGGGGGTGATGTGGTGCTGGTCAGCGACCACCTGCTGCCCCCCGTCTTTACCGAGCAGGCCACCGCAGCGGGTTTGAAAAGCAATTTGTCATTGACTTTTTCAACCATGGCCCGCGCGCCAGAGTCGCTGGGCGGCGCGACGCGCTTGGTGTCTTTGAAGGCAGTCACCTCCGGTTACCCCTTGCGGGGTGAATTGCTGGTGAGCGAGGCCCACTCGGAAGACCCTCAAAAAGGGGGGGCTCAGGTGTATGGCCAGATGGCCGCACCCCACGCCACCCACCAACACCAAGTGCCCATTTCCGGACAAGCCTGGGTGGACGAGGCTGTGCTGACCGCCTTGGGGCTGCACTTGGGCGATGACTTGGATTTGGGCGACAGCAGCTTGCGCATCACCAAGGTGTTGGTACAAGAGCCGGATCGGGGCGCTGGTTTTATGAATTTAGCGCCACGGGTCATGGTCAATCAAGCCGATTTGCCGGCCTCCCATTTGGTTCAGCCCGCCAGCCGCCTGCGCTATCGATGGGCCGCCATTGGCCAGCCGGAGGCGGTGAAAACATTCACCCAATGGGCTGAGCGCACCCTGAAGGAGGGCGCTCCCCAAGGCCTTCGTGGCATTCAACTGGAGACCCTCGATAAGGGGCGCCCCGAAGTCAAGCAGACCCTCGACCGAGCGGCCCAGTTCCTGAACTTGGTGGCCTTGTTAGCGGCCTTGTTGAGCGCAGTGGCTTTGGCCTTGGCCGCTCGCAGTTTTGCGGCCAAGCATTTGGACGACTGTGCATTGCAACGTGTTTTAGGCCAAAGTCAAAGCAGCATCGCGGCCACGTTTGCGTTTGAGTTTTTAACGGCGGGTTTGTTGGCCAGCGGCTTGGGTTTGTTGTTGGGCTTCGGTTTGCACCATGTTTTTGTGTGGTTGCTGCAAGGCTTGGTATCGACGGAATTGCCCAGCACTTCTTGGGTGCCAGCGGGCTTGGGCTTGGCGTTGGGCATGACCTTGTTGGTGGCATTTGGTTTGCCGCCCGTTTTGCAACTGGCCCAAGTGCCGCCTTTGCGGGTGATTCGCCGAGAACTCGGCGCCATCAGGCCCGCTTCAATCGGCGTTTTGGCGCTGGGTGTTTTGGGATTTGCAACGCTGTTGCTTGTGCTCAGCCACGATTTGAAATTGGGCCTGATTGCGGTGGGTGGTTTTGCCGGGGCCGTTTTGGTGTTTGCCGGTTTGGCCGCCTTGGCGCTCAAGCTTTTGCGGCGCAGCGTCAACGAGGCCACCGCGCCGCGTTGGTTGGTCTTGGCGACGCGGCAAATGACGGCACGCCCCGTCCAATCTGTGGTGCAAGTCAGTGCCTTGGCTGTGGGCATGCTGGCCTTGATGTTGCTGATTTTGTTGCGCACCGATTTGATCAACAGTTGGCGACAAGCCAGCCCGCCGGGCGCACCCAATCGCTTTGTCATCAATGTGTTGCCTGAGCAAAGCCAGGCTTTTCAAAAAGCGTTGAGTCAAGCGGGGGTGGATCGTTTTGATTGGTTCCCGATGTTCCGAGGCCGTTTGCTGTCACGCAACGGGCAACCCCTGAATGCCGATCAATTCACAGAAGAGCGCGCCAAGCAATTGGTGGAGCGCGAATTCAACTTGTCCAACAGCGCTGAATTGCCTCACCACAATCAAATTGTGGCGGGTCAGTGGGTGGCGGAAGAAGACGGGGCGATTAGCGTCGAAGAAGGCATCGCCAAGACCTTGGGGCTGCAGCTCGGCGATGTGTTGCGCTTTGACATGGGGGGCACCCTGAGCGAGGCGCGCATTACCTCTTTGCGTAAGGTCGATTGGGCTTCCATGCGGGCCAACTTCTTTGTGATGTACCCCAAAGCGCAAATGCCAACAATTTCAGCCACTTATTTGGCCGCCTACAAAGCCCCCGGCAACACCGCTGAAGCCAGCCGTTTCGACAATGCTTTGGTGCGCGAATTTCCCAACATCACCAGCGTGGACTTGAGTTCCACCTTGAACCAAATTCAAACCATGCTCGACCAAGTGATCGGCGCGGTGCAATTTTTATTTGGCTTCACCTTGGCGGCTGGGATGGTGGTGTTGTTTGCGGCGGTGAGCGCCACTCGGGACGAGCGCGCCCGCGACTTTGCCATCATGCGTGCGGTCGGGGCCAGCGGTGTTTTGTTGCGGCAAGTGCAACAAGCCGAATTGTTGGGCGTCGGCCTCTTGGCCGGCTTTTTGGCCAGTGGGGTGGCCAATGCCGTGGGTTGGGCCTTGGCGCACTATGTTTTTGATTTTGTATGGCAACCGTCCTGGCTGGCGCTGATTGGCGGCAGCTTGCTCGGCGCTTTGCTGGCTTGGGCGGCGGGCTGGTGGGGGCTGCGCAGCCTCTTGCAACGGCCCGTGATGCAGACCTTGCGACTGGCCTCTGAATAAAACCCTGAGCTTAAAGATGTCTTAAAAATGTCAGATACCGAAGTCACCACCCCATTTGAATGGATCGGCGGCGAGGACGTCGTCCGCGCCATGACGGAGCGCTTTTATGACCTGATGGAATTGGAGCCTGCCTACACCGATTTACGCGCCGCCCATGGCACCGATTTATCCAACGCCCGTCAGCGTTTGTTTTGGTTTTTGTGTGGTTGGTTGGGCGGTCCGAATTACTACACCGACCGCTTTGGTCACCCGATGCTGCGGGCGCGCCACTTGCCTTTTGAGATTGGCATCAAAGAACGCGATCAATGGTTGGCTTGCATGACCCAAGCCATGCAAGAAACCAAGGTGCCCCAAGCCTTGCGCGAGCGACTCGAGCAAAGCTTTTTTCAAACCGCCGATTGGATGCGCAATAAAGGGGTTTGAACAAGGCGCCGCTTTTGAAGCAGGGCCCTGAAATCAGGCGCTGAGAGCAGCAGCGGCACCTTGCAAAGCCGGTGAAACCGGGCTGTCGATAATCCAGACCGGGATTTCTTTTAGGTAGGCTTGGAAGCGACCCTTGGCGTCAAACCGATGGCGGAAATCGGATTTTTCAAGCCAATCCGTTAGGCGAGGCACGATGCCGCCGCCGAGGTAGATGCCACCCCGAGCGCCCAAGGTCAAAGCAAGATTGCCTGCCGTGCTGCCCAAAAAGCCGCAAAACAAATGAAGCGTTTCTTGCGCGGTCAAAACTGCCCCCGGGGTCAATTCATTGCCAGAAATCGAAGAGGCCATCGTCAAAACCTGGGCCGCACTGGTGACCTCGAAGCCGCCTTCGCCTTTGATTTCGGCCAGTGCGTGGAAAAGGTCAATCAAGCCAGGTCCTGACAACACCCGTTCTGCCGATACGTGGCCATGGCGTTTTTGCAGCAACTGGAAGACCTCAAATTCGAGCCTGTTCGTGGCCGCCAAGGTCACGTGCCCGCCCTCTCCAGAAATAGGCAACCAGCGTCCTTGATGTGGGATCAAACCGGAGACCCCCAGCCCCGTTCCGGGGCCGATCAAACCAATCGGTGCATCAACACCCACTCGGGTGGTGCCGTTGGGATCGACCAACCTTTTGGAGCGGCTTGGCAGACTTGGTAAAGCCAAAGCCAAAGCAGTGAAGTCATTCAGAAACACCAAGCGCGAAAGCCCCAAACTCTGGCGCAACTCGCTGATGGAGAACGCCCAATGGTGGTTGGTCATGGCCATGGCATCGCCCGTCACCGGGTTGGCAATTCCGAAGGCGCCCCAAGCGGGCTTGGGCAAATGCTGTGACTTTAAATACGTCTCAATGGCGTTCTTCAAAGAGGTGTGGTCTGCACAAGGGAGCACCATGACTGCTTCAATGGGCGCGTTGACCTGCCTTTGCCAGCCAAACCGAGCATTCGTGCCACCGATATCACCAAGCAGTCGGGGAAAGGTGCTGTCAGTAGACGATGCAAGGGGGTCAATGGATTCAAACATTCAGGGTTCCAGGTGCTGATTAAAGGTCGCCTCTGAGCTTTTGAGCAGGGACGTTCATCACGACGCCATCGCTGAAGTGAACTGTAATCGGTGTCTTGCTGGCATTGAAAGCCAGGTGCGTTTTTTGTCCGTTGGGCAATTTAAAAACGCTGTACAAAGTGGTGTCGGCTGTGACCGATAAATCGGGTGTTCCGTGCTCTTGCATCCAGGCCATGAGGTGCAAGGCATGGCTGCGGGTATCACCCAGCTCGAAGCTGCCCCAACGGTCCCAACGCGCTAAGGCGGCTTGGGGGTTTGAGTAGGCTTGGTATTCTGCAAAGATGTCCTGCCAAATGTCGTCGGGTTGCGCGTGCTTCCCTCTGGCCGCGTAAATGGCCATTTCGGGCACCAAGGCGGCCAAATTGCGGTTCACAAAAGCAGGGTCGGTGGCCAGGTAGTTGGAGGCGGTGGTGATGGGCAGCAGGTTGATGCCGTGAATTTGACGAGGCTCATCAATCCACCACGTGTTGTGGGCGTATTTGCCGCCAAATAACATGCTGACCTCGGCGTTTTTGTATTCGGGTGCGAACACTTGGTGATGGATGTCAAACCAATAATGGTTGATGGCGTTGATTTCAGTGGTGTACAAAAAGATGCCCAAGTCTCGCAATGGGACATCCCCTTTGACCTCGGCCCACTGAATCAAACCCGCCCAAGCGTTGACCGCTTCAGACGACGACTCTTGGTTGTTGCCAAACGGCCCAAGCCCAACACCCGACGCCCAGGAGTGACCCTCATAGGGGTCAAAGTTTCTGAGGAAGGGGAAGTCTGAACGACCGCGCTCGGACGTGGCAATGTCTTTGACCAGCAAATTCACCATGCCACCCCATTGTGCATCGCTGGCCCATTCTGGGTCGCGCAGGGCGATGTCGGCCATGGCGCGAATCCAATAGCCGTAATGGAAATGGTGGTCGTTCATTTGCTTCACCGCAAAGTACTCCTCGGGATAAGCCACCACGGTCCCCAGAGATTTGTCGTAAACAAAGTAATCTTTGCTGTCTTGGCCCGAGAACCATTTTTGAATGCGCTCTTTGAGCAACTTCAGGAGCTTGTCTCGACCCGCCAAATCTCCTTGCTGCTCAGCGACATTCATGAGTTGTGTGATGCGTTCAAGACCTTTGCCTTGCCAGTAGGGACCAGAGCCAATTTCCAGCATCATGGGGCGGGCTTTGGCGATGTCTTTGCCCAATAGATCGCTCAAGTCGATGGTTTTATCGCCCACTTTGACGGGGTTGCTGACTGCCGGCCAATAAGGGACAAAACCGGTGTAGGTCGTTTGGGTTTCAAAGTGCGTGGCGGCCATCAAGCGGATCTTGCCGCGCAGGGTTTGGTAACTCAAATGGGTGTCTTCGAGCGCCTTGCTCACGCTGGGGTTGTTAAGCCATTGGTGTGGGTAAAGCCCCAAAAATGGGGGAACCACTTTTACATTGTTATTTGCATTGTTGTTTTCCGTGACGATGAATTCAGTGGTCACTTGACTGCGTTTGGGGTCGAAGCGCCAGTCGACTCGCGTGTCTGAAATGAAGGCAAACGCATGGGTCTTGAAGGTCGAAAGCACCTCTTGCAAGAGGCTGGGGTTCTCATGCTCACTGCCCTCCAAGGTCACTTCATCGGGTAAGGCGGCGGCGGCCACGAGTCCTTTGCCGGTGGGCAAATGGGCGATCCATTCAGTGGGGCTTTTGCGCTCCCAAGAACCCCCTTCGGGGAGGAAAACGGCATAGGCGGCACCGGCTATTTCGAGGGCAATGACTTCGGGGTCTTGGCCATTGTCCAAGCGCTGTGCGGGTGAGTTTTTGGGCAATTCCAGCCGAAGATCGCCCTGGCTCAGCTTCATCGATGCGAAAGGGCTTCCATGGGCCAGGGTCACCTGAAAATCGGAGAGGTCAGGGTTGTTGTCGGGGGCTTGACTGACCGCAACCGACCAGTCACCACGCTGGGCCAGTTGGGCGGTTCCAAGCTTGAAGGCGGTCGGCGTGAAAGTCAGGGCAGGGCTGTGTGGGTAATGGATTTCGACGTCTCGCCGCTCGGTGGGCACCACCGTTTTGATCGGGCGTGACAGCTCAAATCCGGTGCGCGCAAACTTGACCGCCAGTGGCTGAACAAAAATGACTTCAGGAGAGTCGCTGAAGAGGATGGACGAATACCACTGGTTGGTTGGGGCGGCTTGGTTCGCCATGCTGGCGGTGCGATGCAGGGCAGGGGGCGGTGAAACGTCGATGCCACGAGGGGCTGTCACGTAGGCCCCCGCGCCGACGGAAACCAGCTCTGCCTTCGCAGAATTTGTGCACCCGATAGTCAAATAGAGCCCGAA
>Ga0208874_1000295_pt1 | contig 19078 bp, 21 predicted proteins | sample CryBogCBH10Oct08_FD_184604 | JGI IMG/M metagenome (GOLD analysis project Ga0208874, IMG submission 184604) | Freshwater microbial communities from Crystal Bog, Wisconsin, USA - CBH10Oct08 (SPAdes) (version 2) | ecosystem: Environmental > Aquatic > Freshwater > Lake | place: Crystal Bog... | reverse complement strand
TTTTTGCCACTCCGAGGAGCTCGAGCTCTTCTACAGCAAGGCAAGCGGACTTCTTGTTCAGTGCACCGAATGTGGTTTGACCAGCCAAGCGTCAAACGAGCATGTGGGCTCTGAAACCATCAAGTTGATGGCCAGCTAGATTAAACAGAATTAGAAAGTTGGATAATAATGTCGAGTGATTTTCTTTCTCTGCGCTCAATGACTAAGCGCGCGCATAGCCAGGAGACCTATCGCTGGGATCTTGGAACGCCGAAAGACTTTGACGAATACGTTGTAGAAGCGGCTCGGCAAGTGATTGTTGACTGCTGCACCCTAGAATTGCCCGCTACACACTAGCCAAATTCCGCTAGTTCTCTCTGACTAGTAGACTCACACCTTCACGTCCCTAACGGGATGCCCCGATAGCCCAATGGCAGAGGCAGAGGACTTAAAATCCTCCAAGTGTGGGTTCGACCCCCACTCGGGGCACGTTTCGCAATTGCGCCTCCGATACTATTTGGCGCATGCGCACCAGAGCACTTCAGTCCATGCGCGCAGCATTAACGAAAGTTCTACTCGTTGCCTTCCTTGCTCCCATAGTTGTTTCTCTCGATCTACCTTATGCCAGCGCCGCGAATTGCACACCAGTCGTAAGTTATTCAGGCGCCTACACAATTGAAACTTTCACGGCCACATCCGGTTGCAGTTGGACGACTCCGCTCAATGTTTTCTCGGCCGACGTAGTCGTCGTTGGAGCGGGAGCGGGCGGAGGTGGCGGTGCCTTCGATAACCAATATGCAAAATCCGGTGGCGGAGGTAGCGGCGGCGCGGGCGCTGTAATCGTGCACACGATTTCTTTAACGCCAAACACGACAACAAATGTGATTGTTGGAACTGGTGGCAGTGGCGGAGTTGGCGGTTACAACGGTGGTTCTTGGGGCGGCATGCCAGGAGCATCCGGAGGAAATACCTACTTCTTAAGTGATACCGCAACGGGTGGAAGCTACGGCCTCGGTGGCGGATCGTGGGGTTATCAAGGCGAAGCCGCTCGTTGTGATACTCATCGACCACTTACTTTTGGTAGCGCAAACGTTTATTACATCGACGGTGTCGGTGGTGAAGGCGGCGCAAGCGGTAGCGCCAATGGTGGAGCAACGAACGCTGGTGGAAAACCGTATTGCACATTAACAACGAACAGCCCTGAAGCAGTCGGCGCAGCTGGCGGATCCGGTGGTGGTTCGGCGGCCGCTGCATCTGACGGCGCAACATCAGGTGACACCGTTACTGCAAAGCCCGGTGGAGCTGGAACTGTTTCAACTATCACCGGTGCATCAATTACCTACGGCGTTGGCGGAGCCGGCGCAAGCGGATCTGCAACTGGCGCAGTGGGCGCCAATGGTTCAACACCTGGTTCTGGCGGCGCTGGCGGTGTTGGTTCAATCAACGCAACCGTTAGTTCGACATCCCTAGGTGGAAGTGGTGCCGATGGAATTGTCATTATTCGTTTCATCGCACAAACAAGTGCGACGCTTTCCCTATCCGGTAATCCAACGTCCGTAGCATTCCGAGCAAGCACTCCGGTTGTTGCAACGTTGCAAGGTTCAAATGGATACGTAACGTTCTATGCAAACAACGTTGCGATTCCAGGATGCAAACGTTTACAAAGTTCTGGCTTTACTGTTACGTGCAATTGGAAGCCTCAGTTCCATGGATCCGTGACGTTAAAAGCCAACATCACCCCCACATCGGCTGGGTATCAATCCGGCTCGGCGTCCCAGACAATCTTCGTTAAATCTCGAACGGGAACTCGCTAAAGCGAGGATGTTTCACGACATCCGCATCCCATAGGGCGGGGTCCCAGGAATAATCGTTACCATTCCAAGTGTTGAATTAATTGTCGGCTGAAAAATAGAATACCCAAGGAGCTAAATATGGAGAGCACCAACCCAGTCTTTAAGCGTGGCTATGCCGCGATGCGCAACAGCGGATCGACGGCCACCGCCGTTTCTTCGGAGTCGCTCGAGGAGATCTACAACGCTCCCGCAGCGTCCTCGATGCGCACCGGCCGCATGACCATCGATGACGTCGTCATTCGCACATCCATGCTCTTTGCGGTGCTGGTTGTGGTCGGTGGATTGGCATGGAAGCTCAATCTTTCCACGGGCTTCCTCTTTGTCGGCTTTATCGGAGCCCTCATCCTTGGAATGGTGAATTCATTCTCCGCAAAGGTTCGCCCTGCGCTTGTGATCGCTTACGCAGCCTTTGAAGGCCTCGGTCTCGGAGTATTGAGCCATTATTACAACCTTGCTTATCCCGGCATCGTTTCACAGGCGGTCCTCGGAACGCTCGCGGCTTTCGCTGGTGTATTGATCGCCTATCGCTCAAAGAAGGTTCAAGTCACTCCGCGCTTCCAGCGCGCGATGATGGGCGCTCTGGTCGGTTACATGGTTCTTGGTTTCGTTTCAATGATTGCTGCATTTGCCGGCGTAGGTAATGGCGCTGGATTTTACGGCGTCAGTGGCTTGGGCGTCATCCTTGCGGTGGCAGGCGTCGCATTCGCTAGCTTCTTCTTGATTTTGGACTTCGATCAAATCAGCAAGATGATTGCAAACGGCGCGCCCCATGAAGAATCTTGGCGCGCTGGTTTTGGCCTAATGGTCACTGTTGTCTGGCTCTATATGGAGATTCTGCGCCTGATCTCAATCTTGCGCGATAACCGCTAATTAAAAATCAAATAAAAAAGCCCCGGTCACCCGGGGCTTTTTTATTGGAAAGTATTACTTCCAGAGGTACAAGTGACCCTTTGAGATTACCCAACCGAAGCCCTTGAGGAATCCAGCAGATGCGCCTGGAGCCTGGCTCAATGGGCTGGTGTTCAAGGTCGCGATGAAGTGAGCGTATGCGTAGATGATGATTCCTGCGCCGGTCAATGAGATGTTCTTGAAGAACGCAACTGTCTCGTTCATCTTCGCGGTTGCATCCTTCTCGGCCCAGAAGTTGTGGAAAATGATGGCAGAAACGAAGGTGAATGCAGCAAGCATGAGGCCTGCGAGATCAACGTAGAAGCCGAGGATGACGTAGACAGAGCCAACAATCATTACAAGACCGCTGAGGATAACGCCGAGCTTTGCAGCTGGAAGCTTCTTGTACTTTGCGTATCCGGTCATTGCCTCAAGCTTGGTGAGGTGGTTGATTCCCGAGGAGAGGAATAGCAACGAGAACAAGATACGTGCGATTACGAGTACTGCGCTCATGTATGAGAGTCCGTTCTAAGAGGGTGTGGTGCCTTACGTATGTAAAGGGTACATAATGTGGTTGAACATTCAACTAATTACTTGGCAGTAATATCCTGCGTGTCGTTAATTACGTGCGCGACGTGTCTCGGGCATCCGCAGTGTCAGCGCAATAGCTGACGCAAAAATAACCGCGGTAACCACAAAGGCGCTCTGGTCCGAGACATGGTCGGCAATCGCGCCCAACATAAGCGGAGCAATTATTGCCGCTCCATCGCCGGCCATCTGCCACGTAGCCACAACTTGGCCACCCTTGCCGCCGAAGAGATCACCAACAACGTTGGCGTGGCCGGTTCCTAGGAACGCTCCACCTATGCCGAAGAGCGCCATAGCTAACATAAATGTCCACGTAGCAGTTGCGACCGCAATCGCCATGATTGCTGCAAGCACGAGTGACGAACCAATGAAGAGAACAAAGCGACGACCTTGCTTATCAGAAATACGGCCGACATATATGAGCGATATCGCCTGAACGACCGCGGTCAGCGTGAACCCATATCCAATAACGGAGGTGGATTCGTGCAAGCTGTTCTTTAAAAATGTTGGCAGGATTGAATTACGCATACCAATCAAAACAAAGCCCGACAAGAACGAATACATCAGCGCCGCGCGGTATGGGAACAACTTCAGCGCATCCTTGATGAGAACGCGCTCCCGCTTTTCTTGATCGTTCTTAATTGACTTACCGAGTCGCTTCTCGTGCAGAAAAGTGAAGGCGGTGATGCTCGATAGCGTTAACGTGATGGCGTAGACAAAAAATGGTGCGCGAAGTGAAATAGCGCTGAGCAAACCGCCGAAAGCTGGCCCGGCCATACCACCGATAAGAAAACCGCCGTTATAGAGCGATTGCGCGCGGCCCAAATGATTGTCTGGCACCGAACGCATCAAGAGCGCACCAGCGGAGACCGAGAACATCGACGAGCCCAATCCACCGGCGGCGCGGAAGATCAGCAACTGCAAATAATTATGAGCAAGGCCGCACGCAAGCGAGGAGAGCGCGACAAAAAAGAGCCCAAACCCGAGCACCATACGTTCACCGAATCGATCGACCATTCGACCGGTAATAAGCCCCGAGCCAAAACGAGTGAAGGCAAAGCTCGAGACAATTAATCCAATCGCGGTATTACGAACTCCGAAGGTCTGCGCGAAAAGCGGCAGCGCCGGAACTATCAAGCCATATCCAACGGCAACAAAAAAACCTACTACCGAGAGGACGTATACCTCTTTTGGTAGTAGGTTTTTTGTGAACTTCAACTTATCCGAGCATCTCTCCAGCGGCCTCTTCCTTCGCCGCGTGGTGCGCTGCACCGGAACGAAGTGGAAGCTCGCGCAAGAAGAGCGCTAGGACAAAACCAATCGCGGTGATTGGTGCGGCCGCGAAGAAGACGATATGGAAGGCCTGAACATCGGAGTGCAGGAAGGTCGCCTTCAAAGCCGGTGCATAGTTGTTGAGCAATGCAGGGTTATTGGTCACCGCTGCTTGTGCCGACTTATTGAATCCAGCAAGCGCCTGTGGGTTTGTGGCTGCGAGGTGCATGAGGTTCTTTGGCAAGTAATGGCTCAACTTGCTTGCATAAATAGTTCCGAAGATCGCAACGCCGATGGTTGCTCCAACTGAGCGGAAGAAGGTGTTCGCAGATGTGGAGACGCCCATATCCTTGAAATCAACCGCGTTCTGAAGCGCGATAACGATGGTCTGCATACACAAACCAACGCCGCCGCCGATCAAAATTGCGTAGATAGAAAGGGTCCAGAACGGAGTCGACTCGCTCATTGTGCCCATTAGCGCAATGCCAACGGTCATCAGCGCGAGGCCGATGATTGGGTAGCGCTTGTAGTGACCGTGCTTGCTGATCAACTTACCGCTCATGATGGACATCGACACGATACCGAGCATGAATGGAATCAGCTTGAGACCGGACTGGGTTGCGGTGTTGCCCTTAACGAGCTGGAGATAAAGCGGCAACATAACGATCGCACCGAACATGCCGGCGCCGATGATGAAGGCCAAGGTAGAGGTCAATGAGAAAGTGTGATTGCGGAACAAGTACATCGGAAGAATTGGCTCGGATGCACGGAGTTCTTGCAAGCAGAACGCGATGGTAAGAACAAGTGCTGCTACCAAGGCGATGATGGTCTTTGAGCTACCCCAGCCGTTTTGTGGACCGTAGACAGAGACACCCATCAAGAGTGCAGATACGGCAAGCACCATCAAGAGCGCGCCGGTGTAGTCAATCTTGTGCTCGCGCTTGATCTTTGGAATGTGAAGCGACGCAGTGGTGATAACGAGTGCTGCGATACCGAATGGCAGGTTGATGTAGAAAATCCAGCGCCAACCGGTGATGCCGAGAATCTTGTGGTGATCGGAGAAGAATCCGCCGAGCAATGGACCTGCGACAGATGAGAGGCCCCAGACGCCACCGAAGTAACCCTGGTAACGACCACGTTCACGAGGTGAAACAACGTCGCCGATGATGACGAAGGTCAACGCCATCAATCCGCCAGCGCCCAAACCTTGGAGTGCGCGGAAGATGATCAGCTGGGTCATGGTGTGCGCGATACCGGCCAAGAACGAACCAATAAGGAAGGTAACGATCGCGAATTGGAAGACTGGACGACGGCCGTAGAGGTCAGAAATCTTTCCGTACAACGGGGTAGACGCGGTCGAGGTCAAGAGGTAGGCGGTGACAACCCAGGTGTAGTGGTTGAGGCCGTTGAGGTCGACGACGATGGTCTTGAGTGCGGTGGAGACAATGGTCTGGTCGAGCGCGGCCAACAACATACCCACCATCAGACCTGACAAAACGGTCATGATTTCGCGGTGGCTGAGCGGTCCTGAGCCCTTGGTTTCTTGCTTGGTTTCGGCAGACATAGCGGCCCTTCTTATCGAGTTCGTTTTTGGGGTATTCAATACCTTCTGGATTACCTACGGGAATTGCTGGAAAATTACTTGAATCTTCAACGATAAGGCTATCGCACCCTAGAGTAGGTCGCATGGCGAAGAGCATCGTGGCTGAGAACCTTCTGAAGACTTATCGCAAGGGTGAGGTGCGGGCGCTAGACGGCCTCTCGCTCGATGTCGAAGAAGGCACCGTTCTGTCGATCTTGGGCCCCAATGGCGCCGGCAAGACGACCACCGTCCGAGTGCTCGCAACCTTGCTCCAACCGGATTCTGGCCACGCCACCGTCGCCGGAATTGATGTCATTAAAAATCCGAAGGCGGTCCGCGAAATTATCGGGCTATCGGGTCAATACGCCGCGGTCGACGAGACGTTGACGGGTTGGGACAACCTCGTGATGTTTGGTCGCCTCTATCACCTGACATCTGCTGCAGCGCAGGCGCGCGCATCAGAATTGCTCGAACAATTTGGACTAACTGAATCGGCAAAGCGTCCAATCAAAACGTATTCGGGTGGAATGCGACGCCGTTTAGATTTAGCAGCGGCGTTGATTGTGCGACCAAAGGTTCTCTTTCTCGATGAACCAACGACCGGTCTGGATCCGCGCGGCCGCATGGATATGTGGGCGGTCATCGAAAGCCTCGTGAAAGATGGAGTCACGTTGTTGTTGACCACGCAATATTTGGAAGAGGCCGACCAACTCGCAGATGACATCGTCGTGGTCGACCACGGCAAAGTTATTGCGCGCGGTACGTCTGACCAACTCAAGCAACAAGTGGGCGGCGAACGAATCGAGATTGTCGTTAATGAGGCCGATATCGCGGGCGCTCGCGCAATCATGGATCGCGTCAGTGGTTCGACAACATTGCTCGATACAGGATTACGCAGACTTTCTGCGCCAGTACAGAACGGTAGTACAGCGCTGATGGATGTGATTCGTGAATTCGACGCCAAGGGAATTCATCCATTGGATATGGCGATGAAACGCCCGTCGTTGGACGATGTATTTCTATCGTTGACTGGTCACGCCGCCGAGGACGTCAGCGAAGAAACGGTCGCTGGCGCAAAGGGAAAGCGGGGTAAGAAGTAATGAGCACTTTCTTGCGCTCCTTCTCGGACGCACTGGTTATTACCAAGCGCCAGCTTCAACAACTCACCCGCGTGCCTGAAGTCCTTATTTTTAACACTATCCAGCCGGTGATGTTTGTTCTTCTCTTCCGTTATGTTTTCGGAGGATTGGGCGCCGGCATTCCTGGTGGCTACGTTCAACTCTTGATGCCTGGCATCTTCGTTCAGACGGTGACCTTTACATTGGCCGCCACCGCGCAGGGCCTGGCTGAAGATATGCAAAAGGGATTGATTGATCGCTTCCGTTCGTTACCGATTGCGCGCTCTGCCTTCGTTCTGGGCCGCACATTGGGCGATGGTTTGCTTAATATCGTGGTGCTCGTAGTGATGGGCTTGACCGGATTTATTGTGGGCTGGCGTCCGACTTCGGGCGTGCTTCATATTCTTTTCGGCTTCTTGATGTTGCTCTTCTTTGGATACGCCCTGTCGTGGGCTGGTGTGTTCGCGGGTTTGATGGGTCGGGATGCGCGCGTAGTTGCGAATATTTCATTCCTCTTCACTTTCCCTCTGACATTTCTCTCTAATGCTTTTGCATCCACGACCACGATGCCGCGTCCCTTGCAATATTTTGCGGAATGGAATCCGGTCTCAACCATGGTTGCTGCGGTTCGACAGCTGTATGGTTTCCGCAACACATTCGGAGTCACGGCTCATTCGTTCCCGAGCGAGCACCCGATTCCGATGTCGTTTATCTATATGTTCTTACTGATGGCAATCTTCATGCCGTTAAGCGTGCGCAAATATAAAAACGCCTCCAAATAATTCAGGAAGCAAAAAATAGCGTGAACTAGAAGTAGGTTTGCGCTTCCAGAATTGCGACCTTGAAAGTCTTGCCGTTGGGCGCGGTGTAGTTAACGGTGTCACCAACTTTGGCTCCAAGTACAGCTGCGCCGAGTGGTGACTTTTCGCTATAGACCTCGACGTCATCGGTTGCAATTTCGCGCGATCCCAATAAGAACTTCATCTCTTCGCCGGCAAAGTCAACGGTGATCAGCATGCCTTGGCCAACAACGCCTGATTCGCCTGCTGGAGGAGTTCCGATGTGCGCGTTCTCCAACATGTGCTTGAGCTGGCGAATGCGTCCTTCAATCTTGCCTTGTTCCTCGCGAGCAGCGTGATAGCCGCCGTTCTCTTTTAGATCGCCTTCGGCGCGAGCAGCTTCAATTTTCTTGACGATATCGGCGCGACGAGGACCCTCCAGGTCTGCCAATTCCGCGGCAAGGCGGTCGGCGGCTTCTTGGGTAAGCCAGGTCTGAGTCACGTGATCATTCATAAGGGTGCAAAGTTTAGCGCGCGAAGCCGACCGCGCAGTGGTCGATGCTGACGCTCACGGCCTTTAAGCGCGTGGGAATCGTGACGGACCGGGTGGGCGATATGGATCCTGCTGGAATCTGGTCGGTCAGTTGGCCAACCACGTTGGTCTGATAATCGTGCGCGATCAATACGCATTCGTGGGGCACCGCGGTCTTCTTGAAAATCAGTGAGTATCGAACCGAGATGTGAGTGTCATCGGTGGCCTGAAACGAGACCAGGGTCGAACGCACGTCGGGGGTCGCGTAATGATTCGCGCTCCACAACAGCCACCCACCACCAATGATTGCGATGGTGATTGCCGGGCCTACCCAACGACCAAATCGAGAGTGACGGATTCCATATCGGTTGCGCAGAAATTCTGACTCGCTGCGAAAGTCATATGAACCGCTCATGCCTCAATTCTAGTCGCGGCGGTGAATAATGGGGGCATGGGAAATACCACCACCGATGTCAATGTAGGTCTTTACGCCTCGCTCGTCATGATCGCATTGACGATTGGAGTGGCTCTTCTCCTGACCAGTTTCTATCGCCGCTACAAGCGCGCGAACAATCGCCGCGATGACAATTAGTTCTGATTCTCGCCCTAAAATTTCGCAGCGAATTGCGTATGTAATTCCGCTGGTAGCGGCGCTCGCCCTTTCAGTGACCGCATACGAACTCGGAATTTGGCAGCTGCATCGTGCGCAAGCGGTGCATAACGCCGGCAAGCCTCAGCCGGAAAAACCAATTGTTGAACTCAATCAAATCGCTACACCTGGAACGGATCTGAGCGGGCTTGCGATTAATCGATTGGTTCGCGCTACAGGCGTGTACTCGCATATTTACACCGCGCCTAATCAAGAAATTACAACAACAACTGCGCAGGGCAAAAACTCAAGTAAGAAAGAGATCGCGACTTTAGAAGTCCGGCTACTACATGTTGCAGCCAGCGCAGGACTTAATGCCGGTGACGTTTTGGTTGTGCGCGGCTTGGCGGGCATCGATCAGCAGACTTTGACCGATCCGGTTGTTGTCACCGGACGTCTCTATCCCCGTCAACCGACGGACCATGCCACCGGTAGCGCCACTGTGCTTTCGCGCCTTGATCCATCGTTGTTGGCGGGCCTGCCAAATGTTTCGCTCTATGACGGATACATCATCGCGACCGATGAACAAACCGATTACGGCCAGAGCCTTTCTGCGGATCGCGTGCCCGCACCGCAACTCGTGCAATCCGCCGCTGGCTTCTATTGGCAGCACATCTCTTATGTGGTCGTGTGGTGGGTGCTCGCGGTTCTCGTACTTTTCTTACCTTTTTATACGCGAATTCGTGACCGCCGGACTAGTACCCCAACGGCCTAGCGGTAAGCTGAGGCTATGAGCACAAACGCCGCAGCCGCGAAATACCCAATCGACGGCGCATTCCGTCGTTTCCGATTCATGGCCTTCTGGGCCGGTGTTATGTCGCTTCTTCTCTGGTTCGTCGACCTTCCTATTAAGTGGTGGGTTCACAACGATTCGTTGCATTCGCATTTGGTCTGGATTCCGATTGTCCATGGATTCACTTATCCAATTTATGTATTGGCGGCATTCCATTACTGCCTCAAATCTCGGAAGAGCTTCACGGCCACCATCTTCTTTTTGCTAGCCGGAACCTTGCCGATCGCCTCATTCGTTGCTGAAAATCGCGCTGCTAAGGAATATCGAGCACGCCGTGACAACAAGAGCGCCTAAGACTTTCGAACCGCTCCACACCACAAAGCGAGCGATTAAATCCGCGGTGAAGTCCGCGATCTACCCCCTTTATGAGCGCAGGCTCCTGCAGCAATTAGATTTCTCGCAGACGCCGCACCACATCGGCCTGATGCTCGACGGAAATCGCCGTTGGTCCAAGGCCAACCCATCGGAAACCGGCGACACCTCGCCCGCCCGCGGACACCGCGCCGGTGCCTCAAAGATCGTTGCGTTGCTGGATTGGTGCGAAGAGGCACAGGTAAAGGTCGTCACGCTCTGGCTGCTCTCTAATCAAAATCTTCATCGTCCCGCCGAAGAATTGGCGCCGTTGCTCGACATCATTGGCGAAGCGGTCGAGGATCTGGGTCGCCGTCGTCGCTGGGAGATTCGCCCGGTGGGCTCGATGGAACTCTTGCCGCAGGATCTGCAGAATCGGCTTAACTCGGTCGCTGCTGCGACCAAAGGCATCAAGGGCGTGATGGTCAACGTCGCGATTGGTTATGGTGGTCGCAACGAGATTGCCGACGCGGTTAAAGCGCTCGTCGCATCCAAAGCAAAAGAGGGCAAGACCGCGGATCAAATCGCGGGCGAAGTAAGCGTGGACGAGATAAGTAAGTATTTGTATACCGCAGGCTTGCCCGATCCTGACCTGGTCATCCGCACATCGGGCGAACAACGGCTCGGCGGCTTCTTGCTCTGGCAGAGCGCCCATTCCGAGTTCTATTTCTGCGAGGCCTATTGGCCCGATTTTCGCCGGGTGGATTTCTTGCGCGCCCTGCGTGCCTACAGCCAGCGGCACAGACGATTTGGCGTCTAGCCGCAGAGAGCTAGCGGCGTCTAAACCGACACCAGAATTTAACTTTCGGCATTAGCGTGTCACGCGGGCGGCGTGTCGAAAAAGTTTTAAGTTGTGCAAATGGCAACCAGTCGCAAGGGTCGCAAGTCTTACGTTTTAGATACCAGTGTTTTGCTAGCGGACCCGGCGGCTTTATCCCGGTTCGCTGAGCACGAGGTCATCATTCCCATCACCGTCATCGGTGAATTAGAGACCAAGCGCGACCACCCCGAACTCGGTTATTTCGCCCGCGCCGCCTTGCGGACGTTGGACGATCTGCGGATTGCCCACGGCCGACTCGATGAAGATATTAAATTGAATGACCAAGGCGGAACCCTCAAAGTAGAGCTCAATCACTCGGACCCATCGTCGCTCCCGGCTGGATTCCTGCGGGATGGATCGAACGATTCCCGGATTCTGGCGATTGCCCGCAACTTGATGGCCGAGAGCCGCGAGGTTGTCTTGGTGACCAAGGACCTGCCACTGCGCGTGAAGGCGTCGTCGGTTGGCGTTGAGTCCGAGGAATATCGTGCTGAATTAGCCGCGACCAGCGGTTGGACCGGAATCGTCGAAGCGGACGTCGCGGGAACGGTTATTGATGATTTGTATGAGTCGTCTCGTGTCGCGCATCCGTTGGCCAAGGAACATCCGTGCCACACCGGCATCGTTCTGCATTCTGAAAAGGGAAGCGCGTTGGCTCGTGTGACCCCGGACAAGCACCTGGTTTTGGTTCGCGGCGATCGCTCCGCCTTTGGATTGCATGGCCGCAGCGCCGAGCAACGGGTCGCGCTCGATATTTTGCTGGATTCAGAAATCGGAATTGTCTCGCTCGGCGGCCGAGCCGGAACCGGAAAGTCGGCGCTGGCACTGAGCGCTGGGTTGGAAGCGGTCCTTGAGAAGCGTCAACATAAAAAGGTGGTCATCTTCCGTCCGCTCTACGCGGTCGGCGGGCAGGAGTTGGGTTATCTGCCCGGCAGCGAAAACGAAAAAATGTCGCCATGGGCGCAAGCCGTCTTCGATACCTTGGGCGCGTTGGTCAGCGAGAGCGTCATCGAGGAGATTATTGACCGCGGCCTGATCGAAGTTCTGCCCCTGACCCACATCCGCGGGCGCTCGCTTCACGATTCTTATGTCATCGTGGACGAGGCGCAGTCGTTGGAGCGGGGCGTTTTGCTGACGGTCTTGTCCCGAATTGGCCAAAACTCGCGCGTCATCCTGACCCACGACATCGCACAGCGGGACAACCTCCGGGTTGGACGCCATGACGGTGTGGTCGCGGTCGTGGAATCGCTGAAGGGCCATCCGCTCTTCGCGCACATCACCCTCACCCGCAGTGAGCGGTCGCCGATCGCCGCTTTGGTGACGGAGATGCTCGAGGAGCCCATCAACTTCACCAGCTGAGCCATCTCGTCCGAGGCGATTTAGGGCCGAAAAAGAGCCCTCCCCGACAAATCGGACATACTGGACTTACCCCTGTCTGACCTGCATTTTTACTTCTCCCCAAAGCTGTGACTTTTATCTTTTTTGCGACTTCAGCGCGAAATAATTTGCGACACGCCTAGACAGCTGAAACTCTGTTGCCCTACCCAGGACGGTTAGAAGGAACGGAAGGAGGCTGAAATGATGAATCGCGCGATCGACTTTATGAAGAAACCGGCAACCCTCGTTGTTGCTGCAGCCCTCGTCTCGATGCTCGGTGTCGCGGGCGCTGCCCAAGCAGACGTCCCGACCGCCAAGTTGGTCGATATTCCTGACGCCCTAGGTCGTCTCAATCCTTTGAGCCCGTTGGGCATCGCGGGCGTCGGGCTCGGATCGGCCGCGAACATCACCTCGACTCCTTCGACCGCTGCGCCAGCTGACCCAGCCGGCAGCACCCCGGTCCTGGATGTCGCCCCAATAACTGTGGACATCAACGGCGTCGCCTCGGTCGACGCGCAATCGATTTCATTGGTCTCGGTCCAGGCTCGTCAGATTCAATTGGCGAAGACCCCGACCGGCGCCAAGCAGGTAGCCCAAGATTTGGTCAGCTCGCTCGGATATGACTGGAACGCCCACCAGATTGGTTGCCTCAACGCCCTTTGGGACGGCGAGAGCCACTGGAACTTCCAGGCCCACAACTACCGAAGCGGCGCCCAAGGCATCGCGCAGGCGTTGCCACCAACAAAGATGGAAATCGTCTCGACCGACTGGCGCACCAATCCGGTCACCCAGATCAAATGGGGACTTTCCTACATCAAGGCTCGTTACAACACTCCATGTAAGGCGCTCTCGCACAAGCACTGGGCTGGGTACTACTAAGCCGTTAGTCGCTTTGCTTGTTCTCAACTAAGGTTTAGGAATGAGCACACTTTCAGTTCTGAAAACTTTTCTTTGGTACGGCGATGACATGGAAGCTGCGCTTGATTTCTATGCAGCGACATTTAAAGACGTGGTCATCCGCGAAAAGAATTACATGAACGAGAAGCTCTTCACGGCAGATTTCTCTATTTACGGCCATGAATTTATTGGCATGTGCACCGAGCGGGGCGACACGTTCAATAACTCGATTTCGCTCGCCATCCAGTGTGACGGCCAAGAAGAAGTAGATCGTTTGTGGGCGGCAATCGTAGCGGAAGGCGAGCCAGGAAATTGTGGATGGATCAAGGACAAGTGGGGCCTGCAATGGCAGATCACGCCGTTCCAGATGCGCGATTACTTGGGTAATTCAGACCCAGAGAAGGCGCATGCCAACTGGGGCAAATTGATGCAGATGACGAAGATTCAGCTCTCCGACTTCGTCGCTTAATACCGCGCCTTAAGCGCTCGGTGGCTTCATTCCAATAGTGATCGGCTTGCTGGTCTCGGCGAAGAAATCATTTCCCTTATCGTCGACGACGATGAATGCAGGGAAGTCTTCAACCTCGATCTTCCACACCGCTTCCATGCCGAGCTCTTCGTAATCCAGGACTTCTACCTTCTTGATGCAATCTTGCGCCAAGCGAGCCGCTGGGCCTCCGATGGATCCCAGATAAAAACCGCCGTTCTTCTTGCAGGCATCGGTGACCGCCTTCGAGCGATTGCCCTTGGCCAACATAATCATCGATCCGCCCGCGCTTTGAAGCTGCTCCACGTATGAATCCATGCGGCCAGCTGTTGTGGGGCCAAATGAACCAGAGGCATAACCTTCGGGAGTCTTCGCGGGGCCTGCGTAATAAACCGCGTAATTCTTGAGGTAATCCGGTAGTGGCTTGCCCGTGTCTAACAAGTCGCGGAACTTTGCGTGCGCGATATCGCGCGCGACAACCAGCGTTCCGGTCAGTGAAAGCCGTGTCTTCACCGGATGTTGTGACAACACCTTGAGAATCTCTGGCATCGGTTGATTCAAATCAATTTTCACCACGCCACCAGCAGATTCGATGGTGTGCTCGGTGGTGATGTCTGGCAAGAAACGAGCGGGGTCGGTCTCTAACTTCTCGAGGAAGACACCGTCCTTAGTGATCTTCGCCTTGGCTTGGCGATCGGCGGAACACGAGACCGCGATTGCAATCGGCAACGATGCGCCGTGACGAGGGAGACGAACAACGCGAACGTCGTGGCAGAAATACTTACCGCCGAATTGCGCGCCGATACCCAAGGTCTGCGTGAGCGCAAAGACTTCTTTCTCCAGTTCGAGATCACGGAAACCGTGGCCGGTTGCGGCATCGCCCGATGTTGGAAGGTTATCTAAGTAGTGCGTGGAGGCAAGCTTGGCGGTCTTGACGGTCGCTTCTGCGCTGGTTCCACCGATAACGATTGCTAAGTGATACGGCGGGCAGGCCGCGGTGCCGAGGGAACGGAGCTTGTCGTCCAACCAGGCGATGAATGACTTGGGATTTAAAATCGCCTTGGTCTCTTGATACAAGAATGACTTATTGGCGCTGCCACCACCCTTGGCGATGAATAAGAAGTTGTACTCATCCGCGTGGTCGTAATCAGAATAAATCTCGACCTGCGCCGGCAAGTTGTTACCGGTGTTCTTCTCGTCCCACGTGGTCACGGGCGCCATCTGCGAGTACCGCAGATTGAGCGATGTGAAGGCGTCATACACACCACGCGAAATTGACTCTTCGTCCTTTGCGGATGTGAGAACTCGTTGACCCTTCTTGCCCATGATCAACGCGGTGCCGGTGTCCTGGCACATCGGCAGGATTCCACCCGCGGCGATATTGGCATTTTTCAATAGATCCAGCGCAACGAAGCGATCGTTAGGCGATGCATCCGGATCATCCAGAATTTTGGCGAGCTGTTGTAGATGCTCGGTCCGCAAATAATGTTGGATATCGTGAATCGCTTCTGCCGTTAAATTTTCAATCGCAGCGGGGGAGACCTTTAGGAATTCTTGACCGTCGACCTCAAATGTGGAGACGCCTTCATTTGAAACTAGGCGATACTCGGTGGTGTCTTCGCCGAGCGGAAGAATGTCTTTGTAGTTAAAGGTTGGCATGGGCTTTCGCTATTCCGTTGGTCGAATCGCGTCGAGCTTTGCTTTTGCGCCGTCTAACCAATCCTGACAAATCTTTGCGAGTGCTTCGCCCTTCTCCCATAACGCGAGAGATTCTTCGAGCGTTGCTTGACCGCCTTCGAGCTTGGAAACAATCTCGGCTAGCTGGTCACGCGCTTCTTCGTAGGACAACTTTTTTGCTTCGGCCATGGCTTCAATCTACTCCGACTAGTCGGCGGTGACGCGGGCTTCGCCCTTGGCCAAGCGCACGCGCAGGTGCTCGCCGGTAGTGATTTCGCTCGCAGATCGAAGAACCGCACCGTCGCTCTTTTGGAGGACCGCGTAACCGCGATCCAACGTCGCTTGTGGTGAGAGCGTGCGAATGCTGGTCGCGAGTTGAGCAATATCTTCACGACCCAACGCAATCAAGTGACCCATGCTCTGCATCGCCTTGCCGCGCAAGTTTTGCAGCGCATCGAATCGCGTGGTGACCATGGTGTGCGGCGCCTTAAAGACGGGACGATCCATGTATGCGGCGATCTTTGCCCGCTCGAATTCAAATCGATTGTGGAGATGGCGATAACTGCGCTCGCGCAATAACGAAATCTTCTGAAGCTCTTCCTGCATATCAGGCACGACGCGCTTGCCGGCATCGGTCGGTGTGGATGCGCGCCAATCGGCGACTAAATCCAATAGTGGTGAATCTTTTTCGTGACCGATGGCGCTGACAATCGGCGTCTGGCAATCCGCGACCAGGCGCAACAACGACTCATCAGAAAAGGGCAATAAATCTTCGAACGAGCCGCCACCGCGGGTAATCACGATGACATCGACGTCTGGGTTCGCGTCGAGTTCGCGCAACGCTTGTGACACTTCAACCACCGCAGCCGATCCCTGAACCGCGACCTCGCGAATCTCAAAGTTGACCGAGGGCCAACGGCGAGTGGCATTAGCAACAACATCTTTCTCGGCGTCACTGTTGCGCCCACAAATTAATCCGATCGACTTTGGCAGGAAGGGCAGCTCTTTTTTGCGTTCGTCATCGAAGAGGCCCTCGTTAGCCAATTGAGTTTTGAGCGCTTCGAGTCGTGCGAGTAATTCACCGATGCCGACCTGGCGAATCTCTTTGACATTAAACGAGAGCGAGCCATTCTTCGCGTACCACGAGACCTTGGAGTGCATCACGACGCGTGCGTTTTGGGGCAACGGTTCGACGGCGCTGAGGACCGATTTGTGACACATGATGGAGATGCTCATATCGGCGCTGGTGTCACGCAATTTCATGAAGACCATTTGTGCGCCGGGTCGAACCGTTACTTCCGAGAGTTCGCCTTCAATCCAGACCGGACCTAAGCGACCGAGATAATCGCCGATTGCCTCAGAGATCACTCGGACCGGGACGGGTGATTCACTGCTGGTTTCGAGCATAAATTGATAGTAATCCACGGGGCCATAGAATGAGCACATGACAACAGGCAAGCGCGTTCTACTCGCCGCCCCTCGGGGATATTGTGCAGGCGTGGATCGCGCGGTTGTGACTGTCGAGAAGACGCTCGAGCTATATGGCGCACCGGTCTATGTCCGCAAGCAGATTGTCCATAACAAGCACGTCGTTGCATCGCTTGAAGCGCGCGGTGTGATTTTTGTAAATGAGACCGACGAGGTTCCCGAAGGTGCAACCGTTGTCTTTTCCGCGCACGGTGTTTCACCGATGGTGCACCAGGTCGCCGCGGAACGTAATCTAAAAACAATCGACGCCACCTGCCCATTGGTAACCAAGGTTCACCATGAAGTGAAGCGCTTTGCCGCCGACGATTACGACATCCTGCTTGTGGGCCACGCGGGTCATGAAGAGGTTGAGGGAACCGCTGGCGAAGCTCCTGAAAATGTGATTTTGGTTGAACACGTATCTGACATTCCTAACATTAAAGTCCGCGATGAGAACAAGGTTGCTTGGTTATCGCAAACAACGCTGAGCGTTGATGAAGCGATGACGATTGTCGCGGCGCTGCGCGAGCGCTTCCCGGCCCTCATGGATCCACCCAGTGATGACATTTGTTATGCGACTCAAAATCGCCAGACCGTTATTAAGCAGATTGCGCCAAAGTTAGATTTGGTTTTGGTTGTCGGATCAACCAACTCCTCGAACTCGGTTCGTTTGGTCGAAGTAGCGTTGGAGTACGGCGCGAAGGCGGGTTATTTGATTGATTACGCGTCTGAGGCCAAGGATGAATGGCTCGAGGGCGTCACGACTGTCGGGGTATCCAGCGGCGCTTCTGTCCCTGAGTTGTTGGTGACTGATCTTCTCAAGTGGCTGGCCGATCGTGGATTTAGCGATGTCGAGACTGTGACCGCGATGGAAGAGACTTTGTTGTTCGCTCTGCCACCCGAGCTTCGTAAAGAATTAAAGGCAGCGGGTAAGGCTTAGTCCTTCGCTTTATTGACCGCGCTTGCGGGCGAAGTGAGCGCCCCAGCTAAAGATCGATCCAATCAACAAATATGGCGCCATTTTCGCCAGACTCTTTACGACCGCTGTTCCGAAGAGCGAAATATGCAAGCCGGTGTGGCCGACTAACGGCATCAAAACAATCGTAGAAATAAAGAAGGCAATCGGCGGATTAACCGCGGTAGCGAGCGATGTGCCCGGACGACCAAGGTAAAAACCGATGAAATAGGCGAGCAGTAGCGCAAGGCCGGTAATTATTGCGGCTGCTGGTGTGACGCCGATTTTTTTGTTGATCAAGATATCGAGCGCCTCAAAGATAAAAATTACTAATGATTGCAGGACAACAACGCCAGGAACTGTAAGACCAGCGCCTTTAATTGGCTTGGGCGGTAGCTTCTCGGTGATTACGCTCATTAGTCGTTCTGCTCCTCATCGTCATCAAGCTGGTCTAGCTCTTCCAATTCTAATTCTTTTGCGGAGTCACTGCCGGCAATCGCTCGAACTTCGGAATCAATCTCATTCGGTGCTGAGAGTTTGGTGGGGGATGGGACACCTAGCCCCACCATCTTGCGAGCGGGTCGCAACATATGTGTCTCGGCGCTGCCGACTAAATCGTTAAATGCGCGCTCAGCACTCTTGATGCGATCACCGAGCGTGGCGATCTTTGCGTGGACCTTACCGATGCGCTGCAAGAGTTCGCTCGCGAGTTCGGTAATAGTGGAGGCATTCTTCGCCATATCGGATTGGTTAAAGACGTGCGCGACCGTTCGGAGTAAAGCCATCATCGTGGTCGGGGTTGCGATGGTGACGCCTTGCGCAAAAGCCTTGTTGAGAAGGTTGCCATCGACCTCCAGCGCCTCGGCCAAAATGGATTCAAAGGGCGCAAAGAGGACGACGTAATCGGGTGACGCCGAAGAATTTTGATATCCGCGTGAAGCGAGCGCGTTCACGTGACCCAGCAAATCCTTTGCGTGGGCCTGCATCAAATCGCGACGAAGGTCTGGATCCTTT
>Ga0208874_1000293_pt1 | contig 19164 bp, 20 predicted proteins | sample CryBogCBH10Oct08_FD_184604 | JGI IMG/M metagenome (GOLD analysis project Ga0208874, IMG submission 184604) | Freshwater microbial communities from Crystal Bog, Wisconsin, USA - CBH10Oct08 (SPAdes) (version 2) | ecosystem: Environmental > Aquatic > Freshwater > Lake | place: Crystal Bog... | reverse complement strand
TTGCCCTGAATAGCGCCGACCACTGAGGCAGTGGCGGTTCCGGTCACGTCACCCGTCAGAGGGAGTGCGCCGGTCGCGGAGTTGGTGCCACCGTTGGCGATGGGCAAGACGCCCGACTGCTTGGCGAGGTCAGTGGTCAAGAAGCAGTACCAGACGCCTCCGCTAAACGCGAACGAGTAGGCGGCGTTGAGGGGAATAGTGTAGGGGGTCGCGGCTCCGTAGACGGTGCCCGAGACGGAGATGGAGTTCGTGCCACCGAGGATGTTCACGGTGTAGGGCGACAGGTTTTTGATTTGGTAGATCGCGCCGTTCTGCGGGTTGGCGGGGAGCGTGATGGTCTGGCCTGACGTTCCCGAGGTGCCGTAGATGGTGAACTCGCCAATGCCTGCGGTTGCCGTTGCGGAGCGGTTCACGAGGGAATTGGGGATTTCGTTTGTCCAAGTGCCAGGCGTACCGCTAGAGACACAGAGCCAGAAGGTTCCGGTCTGGTCGGCCACAATGTCGCCAGCCGTGAAGGTTCCTGAGGTGGGCGGCCCTGAGGTGGTGGTTCCGACGAGGCGCGACGAGCTGGCGGTCGCACCCGTGAGGCCAGTGACCTTGAGGTCTGGCACGACCACTTGGCCGGTGAAGGTTGCGCCCGAGAGGGGGGCGAGTTCCTGCAGTAGTCCAGCCGTGACGGTCTGGGCAATCTGGTAGCCAGCCGTGATGCTCTGGGCGGTCGTGCCTTCCTGCGCTCGGGTGATTGTGAAGGTGTCGGTGGACACCGCCGTCACTCGGACGATTTCGGCGTTGGTCGAAAGGGGCTGAACGCCAGCAGGCCAGATGGTTGCCGAGAAGGGGGGAGCAGGGAACAGAGCGCCCTGACCTGCCGTAACGGTCAGCGACGTGCCGGACGTAGCCGGTGATGGGGGTGTCGCGACGAGACTGTAGGCGAAGTCGTTTAGGGCGTCCATTGGTTAGTCCTCTTTAGGCAATTCTGGCAGGGTGTAGGTGGCGTTGGCGACGCCGTTGAACTCGGGCGTGGCTTCCACTACGAGAACGAGAGCGTGACCGCACCAGTGGCGAAGTTCACCGAGATACCAGAAGGGAGCGAGCCCGTCAAGCCGGTGGTCGTGCCACCGCCGAGGTAGGTGCCACCCGTTGCCGCCGTCCAGATGCCGAAGTAGGGGATGCCCGAGGCTTCTGCAGGGAGATTGGTGAAGGTCTGGCTGTCGGTGGAACTCTCCGCGCCACCCGAGGCCGCGCCGAACTGGATGACCTGACGGGCGTAGGAGCCGCCGGTGATTTCGCTCGCGCCGTTCTGACCAGGCGTTGCCGAGTGCAGGCTCAAGTAGTAGGTGGTCGAGGGGACGAACACTGCTGAGATGGCGGTGTTCTCTGATGTGACGGCGAGTAGTGCCATTGGTTAGTCCTTAGATGCTCTCGGTAACAATTACGGTTGATGCGTTGATGGTGGCCACCGAGGTCGTGACCTTTATGTACCAGCCGGTGGGAACCTGAACGGTCAGGGTCTGCGAGTTCGCAGCGTTACCAGCCACAGCAGGGATGATGGTGGTTGCGGTGGCCGAGGTTGCGCCGATAGCGACTGAGACGGTTCCAGCCGTGCCGCCGGTGATGCCGATGTAGTAGATCGCACCAGTCGAGGCGGTGTTCTGAACTGCCGTTCCCGAGGTCAGGGTCACGGTGCTGGCGGTAGGTACGACAGGCTGGGGAGACGTTGAGGTCGAGACCACCGTCACGTTCGGAGTGCCTGAGCCGCCTGGGGTGTGAGCTGCGATGGTCGTACCTGAGTAGCCACGTCCGTTGCCGAGCGAGGAGTTGTAGACCGTAACGCTCTGGGTGTCGTAGTCAGCGTCGCCGCAGAGGATCTGTTCGCTGTCCACGAGAAGCACGAAAGGGCCGTGCGTTCCGAGTGGGAACGTGGTAATAGCGCCGGTGGCATCTACCTCACGAAGCGAGCGCAGGTTGTAGACCTCGAAACGCTGATCCGTCTTGTAGCCTTGAGCGATTTGGTCTACAGTCCAAGACTTTGTCTCGGCGATTGTGGGTGCTACTAGGTTGGTCAGTGAGACTGACATTTAGGCTCCTTCGTTGAGGTTCTCGTGCGACCACTTGGTTGCGTGTTGTGTGACGTACTTACCGACTACGCCTATCGGGATAATGCCGAGCCAGCCACGCCATCCGAGGTGTACCAATTGTACCCCAGAATAGGAAGCGAGCACGATGTTCACAATGTCGCTGAGGCCGTCCATGTTGCCTGCGAGCTTGTGCCTGCCCTGTGCGATTGCTTTGGTCAGGACGGTTGCCAAGATGTCGCGGAACACCATGCAGACCGACCCGATGCCCGAGTAGAGCGCCACGTCAAGCCAGACTTTCATTTGCCCAACTCCTGTAGCATCTGCTTGTGGTCGGCGAGCATCTGCTTGATGCTCTCGCTAACTTCGAGGTGGTACTTTGCCAATTCCGACGAGATGCGATCCGCTCGCTTGGCGGCGATTAGCAGAATTGCCCCCTGCAGACCTGCCAGCGTTGAAAGGCAGAGGTTGAGCAGAATGAAGGGGTACGGGTCGAAGGGGCGGCCTGCGATGACGTTGTACGCCATCCACACAGCCATCGCGCCCATGAAGCCGAACACGAAGGGCCACGAGCCCATGCCGTGCCGCATAGCGTCGGCGCACCGCTCCCCGAAGGTTCGGTCATCGCCGCTACGGACGTGCGGGTGGAAGTCCCAGTGGCTTTGCTTGCGGAGCATTACTTATCCGCCGAGTGCCAGCCGAGGTGCTTGTCCAGTTCGCTCTGCACCGTGTCCAGTTTCACGTCGAGGCGTCCGAGTGTCTTCTCGATGCGGTCAATAGCGTCGCGCATCGTCGAGCCCGAGTTGGGGCGGTACTGCTTCTTGATTTCTTCGATTTCTTCGATGAGCTTCTCGGCGGCGAGGTCAGACGCTTTGGTCGCTATGCCGTGATGAAGCATGATGCGGATCTGATTGACCACCTTGACGCCTCCCCAGACGAAACCGAGCAGGAAGCCAATGGAGACGAGCAACTGAACCCAGAAGTTGAACGAGTTTAGGTCTAGGCCAAGCATTATGCGGCAGGGCCTTCAATAACGGCCTCGATAACGGCCTCGACTTCCTTGAGCAGAGGCCAGCCCATGTGCGTCTTGTTGGTGGCTGGTTCCTCAACCTGCGGCGCGGCGGGCGCGACAGGGGCTTCTAGGGGGGTCTGGTGGGCTTGTGGTGCGCTCTGAATGTGCGTCAGGTCAGCGACGGGCTGGGGTGCGACGGCGGCAGGCTCGACCGGCTTGGGGGCTGGCTTGGTGTCGGGGTAGCGAGGGGTGCCTTCGGTCTTGAAGCGCAGGTAACGCTGGGGCTGGCGTCCGTCTTGGCTCACTCGGACGAGGCTGGGGTCTCCCTGCTGACCGTGTGAGATGGTGAGGGGGTCGGCTCCGGCCTCGATGACGAGCGCGGTGTGCCAGCCGGTGCCAGGGCCATAGACGATTACGTCGCCAGGCTGGACTTGGTCGCGAGGGATTTCCAGCCCGTGAAGCAGGGTTCCGGTGTAGCCCTCGTGGTCGTAGTGCAGGCCGTTGGGGTCTGGTGCGCCCGCGATCCAGTAGCACCACGTCACGAACGCCGAGCAGTCAGCGTTGATGGGGAACTTGGGGGGATAGACGCCGATGGCGCTCATGCGCTCGGGGCCTTCGGTGTAGTTGAAGTGCGCTTTGTTGTCGTGCGCCCACTTCGCCCACTCGACGATTGCGTTGCGTGTGTCGGACATGATGCTCCTTAGTTGATTCCGATGACGGTGATACTGCCGAACGCGAGGGTCGCGGTTCCGCTTGCGGTCTTTGCCTGCAGGGTCAGGTAGAAGGGCTGGATGCTGCCAGGCTGGTAGATGTACGAGCCCGAGAACTGCTGACCCGAGTTCTCCAAAATGCCAATCTCGTAACTGTAGAACGGCGTGGATGAGGCTCCGTTGCCCAGCCCTACGAACAGACCCGTCGCAGGCTGGGCGTCTGCCGTTGCGCCGAGGTTGAACGTGACGAGGTAGGTCAAGAAACCCGAGATGTTGGCGTTTGTCACCAGACCGACCGTAGCGATGTAGGGGTTGCCCGAGAAGGCCGTGCCGATGCTGATACCGGCGTTCGTGGGGGTGCCTGAACTCCACGCGCCACCCTGCCGCCAGAACGAACTATCCGATCCGTCGCCGAGGGAAGTGAGCTGTGCGCCGTAGGTGGTCGTGTTCTTGATTGCCATTAGTTCCTCACGGGGTACGGGTCGAGGGTCAGCGTCGTGTGCCAGTAGCCAGGGTCGGCGCTGAAGTCGTGCGTGATGCTCTCGACTGCCATCTGCAGGTTGATGTAGGGCGAGGTTCCGGCGTTGGGAGGGGTGCGTCGGAAGGCAATCACGTCGGCGAAGTTTGCGCCCAGCATGACTGGCAGGTTGTATCCCTCGACACCGCCCACCGTCACCTCACTCGTTAGCGTAACGCTGTTCACTCGGGGGAGCGGAGTGCGGAAGATGTAGCCGAGGAAGTAGGCCGTTGATTGCGCGTCGGCCAGCGAGCACGAGACGGTGGAGGACTTGCTCAGGGTTGAGTATCCCCAGCGCCCCTCGTTGCCGGTGTTCTCGTAGATTTGGTCTACGCCAGCCTGAGGGGTGATGCGTACCGTAGTCCAGAGGTCTACGTCATCGGTGAGAATGTCTAGGCCGTTGATTTCGTAGGGGTAGCCGGAGTCATCGTCCGAGATGGTATTGACGTTGGCGTAACTGCCCTTCGTCCATGAGTAGGTCGGGGTTCCCACCGGCGTAGAGGCTGGGGTGAATGACCATGTGCCGTAGTACGTCTGGGGGTTGAAGTGGAACTGCCCGTTGCGGTACTGGTAGAACGAGCCAATGTCCGTGTCGGTGATTTGCTGGATGAGGTCGAGCGCCGTTGATCCGTTGATGGGGCTGTCCCAGTAGTACGGTTCGGTGGCGACTGCGCCCTGCCCAGAGCCGTAGGAGTAGGGGGTGGTTCCGGCGGTGTTCGGGCCGTTGCCAATGACGAGCTGAGGGACGCTCAGGGAAGCCTGTGCGCTCGACGTGCCGCCGGTAATCGTGCCGAAGCCTGCCAGGGTCAGGATTTCCCCGATGCGGTCTGCCGAGTAGCACTTGTTCGGCGTGACGGGGTAGCCCAACTGAAGCATGGAGCCTGCGCGGTAACGCTGCTGGATTTCGGTGGGAACCGTCGAGGCCACGCTAGAGATGACGATTTCGTCAATTTGCCCGTTGTAGGAGAACACGTTGGAGGCGTTTGCGCCGATGACGATGCCGCCAGTCGGGTAGGTAATCTCCGTCGCAATCTGACCAGTGGAGTAGAACACTCCGTCGCAGTAGAGATACAGCGTTCCCGAGATGATGGCGAGCCCGACGTGGTGCCAGTAGCCGTCGTTGATGAAGTTGCTGCTTGAGGCTGCCGCCGATGACGAGCCACCGATGAAGCAGTGCAAGACGCCTGCGTTGCCCACCGAGAGGACTACCGAGTACGAGCTTGAGACGGTGCCGTTGAAATAGACCTGGGCAATCTGGTTCAGGCTGGTCTGCTGACCGAGCACCCAGAAGTCAATGCCGCCGAAGTTGGGCGAGGACAAAGGACGCGGCAGGGAGAGCGCACCGGCTGCGACGTTGCCCGAGCCTGAGAGATCCACACAGCCATCGGTGTCGTAGATGATGACGCCGTTGTTCGGATAGGAGACCTGCCCCGAGAACGTGCCGTTGGTGTTGCCCATGTAGTCGTAGAGCGTGTTGAGGTAGACCAGCCCTGCCGACTGCGACGTGGTGTTCGCCGTGACCGTCACGTTCACCGTGAAGGACGTGACCACGCCACCAGAGGACGTTACCGAGGCTATGGGCAGGTTCGTGATGTTGAACGTGGTAAGCCCTGCGAGCCCCGTGACCGTGACGTTGACGTTGCCACCGACGTAGAAGTTCACCGTCGAGTTGATGATGTTGTAGGTGATGGCAGTTCCGGCAGAGTTGGACGTTGCGCTCGTGACCGTAGCGACGGCGTAGTTCGAGCACCGATACCACGATTGCGCGGCAGGGGAGGCCGCGTAGGTCTGCCAGAACGAGGGGCGGTGCAGGTACTTGAGGCTCAGGTACTTGAGCAGGTCGCTGGCCTCCACGTCGAGGTCGGAGTTCAGGGCGTCGGCAAGTTTCTCCGTGACGCTGTCGATGATGCCGTAGAAGGTGGGGTAGGTCGTGCCCTGCCACGTTGCCGTTATCGCCACGGGGAGGCGCGGGCCGATGGTGTTTGGCGATCCATTAAAGAAGCCGTCGCGGTTGTTCAGGGTCATCTTGACCGTGCTCGACTCCACCCGGTCGAGGTAGTGCTGCTTGCCTGACTTGGTGGAGAAGTCGCGCAGGTACGCCGAGCAGTCTGTCCAGACCGAGGTGTTGCTGAACGGGATCTGGTTGGTCGTCGCTATTGAGCCGATCGTAAATGATGACCCCGACGGCACGCCGCTGCTCCACGCCGTAACCGTGAGGACGGTGGCCGTGTTGCTGACGATCGTGGCCGATGAGCCGGCTGCGGTGACGGTCTGCCCTGCCCACTGGTTAGTCGTCCACGCGGCTGCCGTGTCGGTGAGCGTGGTGGCCGTGAAGCTGTTGGCCGTCCCGACGTACCCAAACGGGTTGAAGGCGATGTAGAGCTTGATTGTGGGAAGCGAGGCAATGGTCACGAAAGGCGTCCCTTAGTTGCTGGTTTAGTTGCTGGTCGTTGCGCGGATGTTCCGTAGAGGTTGCCCATGCGTCGTGCGTCTTTGGTCTGGGCGTTGCGGATTTCGATTGCCAGGGCTTTGATGAACGCCTTGTTCTTGACGAGCTCACGGACGAGGATGGCGATGTCGAGATTGACAACTATGTTTTCGTTCTCGTCCATGATTACGCGTTGATGTTCACGACGACGGAGTAGTTCTTCTTCTTGTCCTGCTGAACGAAGTGCGTCAGGGCGTTCACCAGTTGCGGGGAGAAGGCTCCGTTGGCTTCGTATTCTGGGATGTTGCGGTGCGCGGCGAAGAAAGCGGCGATGGCTTGCTCCTGCGGAAGCGTGATGGTAAAGGACGGAGTAACGGTTTGCGGTCCTGCAATGCCTCCTGCGCCGGTGATGGCAGTGCCGACCGCGCCCATCGTGTTCAGGTAGGTGAATTGTGAGGGCATTCCTGCGGCTCCCGTCACTTTGCCTTTGCCGTGCGCGCTGGTTAGCGCGTCAAAAATCCAGTTCAGCCCAGCACCGGCGGCGAGGAATGTCGCGACTATTGGGGCGAAGACTCCGAAGTCTGAAACGCCCGACTCCACGTCGAGCACTCCGAGCTCTGCCTCTTCTCCTTCTAGGAGTGCAGCGATGCGTTGCAACCATGTGATCTGTTCCTCTGCCTGCGTCGAGGTTGGCTGGCCTCCGAACACGTTGGAGAAGCCAGGGATCTTGTTTAGCAGTTGTCCAAGCCCTGGTATCTTGGATAGCCCTTGTCCGACCTTGAGCGTGAGCGCTGCTGCGAACAAACCGATGGTGGCGTCCGAGGCAATCGTCTTGATGATGGGGTGGCTCTTGAAGTACTTGATGGCGTTCTCCGACCAGTTGGCAAGGTCTTGAACCGCAGGAAGGAGAAACAGGCCGACGCCCGTCAGGATGTTCTTGGCTTGGTTCTTCAGGATGGTGAGCTGGTTGCCGAGCTGCTCCTTCGACATGCCGAAGGCGGTGTTGAGCCCGTTCCCGCTTGATTTGCCCAAGATGGTGACGTTGTCCGAGAGCTGCTTGATGTGCGTGGCGAGCGTCGTGACGAGGCCCACCGATCCGGCGCCGAAGGTGTCCTTGATGAGCGTGTTCATGGAGATGCCGGTGGCTTTCGACCGCGCTTCGAGGTAGCCCAGAACATCTACCAGACCAGTGCCAGGGTGTCGAGCAATCGCCGCCATCTGGTCGGCGTTGATGCCCAGTTTCGCCATCGCCTTTGACGAGGCGGTCGTGGGGCTCTCAATCTTTGTCAGGCCGGTGGCGAGTTGCGTGTAGGCGCGGGCGTTGTTGTATCCGGCCTTCGCTGCGATGTCGGCAACTGAAGCCATCTCCGCAAGGTTCAGTCCTGCGGCGGCGAGTGCGCCACCAGTCTTGCCGGTGAGGGTCGAGGTCAGGCTGTCCAGTGATCCGACGTGGCGCTGGTTGGCGAGCACCATAAGGTCAGTCACCTGAGCGACGCTCATGCCCTTAGCAATTTGCAGGTTCTGAATACCGACGAGCGTTTGCGTCATCGTGGTCACGTCGCCACCCGTAATCGCGGCGGCTTTGGCGGCAGCGTCTACGAGGTTGTAGGCGGCCTTGCCTCGGATGCCAGCCTTCTCCACCTGCAGGAACGCCGATGAGATGTTCTCTGAGCTGATGCCGGTCTGGTCGGAGATGTTGAGGATGACGCCCTTGAGGTAATCCACCTCGGCAGCCGAAGCGCCTGCTTGGTTGCGGATAGCGTCGAGGCTGTCTTGGAACTTGAGCGCACTGTCCACACCACCAGCGATTAGCGCAGCCCCCAGTCCGAGGATGGCGGTCGAGGCGTGTTGCGTGAACTTGTTGAACTTGCCCCCCGATGCGTCGGCAGCAGCGCCGAACTTGCCCATCTTGAGCTCGGCCTCGTCCATCTTTGCCATGAACTCTTTGGTGTCCGCGAAGAGCGTGGCAATCACGGGTGGGAGCAGTGGCATGGTTCCTCTTTAGAGTTCTTGGGCGGCGGTTACGAGTTTGGCGTAGAGCCGAGTTAGTTCGTCGTGCGACTGTTCGATACCAGGCTGAAGGTAAGGGAAGGCGCGAGTGGTGAAGTAGGGGAAGTGGCCGGTGCCGGTGTAGCCCAGTTCGATGCGTCGCCCGTATTTGGTGGTGGGAGCGGTCTCCGATACCCACGCCGAGCCAGCCTTGTAGACCTTCAGAACTTTGATAGATCGCTGGAGAGCGCCGGAGCGCCGTGTGGGAACCGGCCAAGCGTCCGAGCGCCATGTCTCAGTCGCCTGCGCTTCTCGGCCACCGATGAACTGCTTGCGAGCGTTACCGGCGATGACCTCGCCGCCTTGTCGGACGAACTCTTGCGTCGCTCGCTCGACGGCTTCCATCTGCAGGCGCATAGCGTCCTCGAAGGCTCCGTCATTGACCACGATGCCACTAGCCATGAGACACCTCCTGCTCGGTGCGAGCGATTGCTAGGAGCCAGTCGGTGACGTGGCGAGGCTGGTCGAGGAAGTCATCGTGACTGCCGCCGTAGGTCTTGCGGAACCGATGCTCTCGGAAGTACGCCATGACCTCGGGGTCTACCTCGGCGGTCTTGCCTTCGAGAGCGGCCTTGAGTTTCGCTAGTCGGCGGTAGGGGCTTTTGGGTCGAGGGCTGGCTCCGTGTCGAGTGCCGAGCCGTTGAACTCCACACCGCATGCCTCTGAGAGCGCGTCAAACGTTGCTTTAGGCAGGTCTAACGCGCTCTCTAAGGTCGGCAGGTCGCCTAGTGTCCACTGCTTGACGAGCCCGACGATGAGCTGCGCCTGATAGCCGTCAAGGTTGCTCTGGTCTTCGTCCGAGATGTCGGCGAAGATGCCCCAGGTCTTGGGGTCTCGGTCATTGAAGCCGAGGCTGGCGAGTTTGGCGGCGGTTCCGGCTGCTTTCATGTAAGCGCGGGAGATGGCCCGAGACGTGCGCTCGGTGATTTCTTCCTTGCTGGCGATGACCGCAGACTGGTTGTTCGGCAGTGAGACAATAGGCATGGTTCCCCTTTGTTTGCTTAGTAGGTGGTTGAAGTGTTGTTGATGATGGTGGCCTGAATAGGAGCGTAGCCGGTGGCGGAGTCCGTTTGGTTGGCGTTTGCCGTGAACTCGACTTCCAATTCAGTGTATTCCTTACCCCGTGTGCGTTTTACGGAGTGGAATTGCGCTGCCGACATTGTGAACGAGACAACGTGGTTTGTTCCAGACGTAGCGTCGTTGGGGTCAGTCAGGCTAATCGTGATTGATTCTGGTGAGCGCTGCAACCCGTAACCGCCGTTTAGAACCGAGAACACGTCGCTTGTCGAGTTGATGACCAACGTGAACTTACCCGTGACCTCGATGGGGCCAGCGAAGAGGTTGTAAGGAGCCTGCGTTCCCAGCGTGAAGATGGGCTGGGTCTTGCGAGCGATGCTGATTTCGCCGGTGGTGACGTTGGTGTAGCTCGTGCCGCCGATTGTAATCGCCGTGTCCCATGATGGGATGAGGTGCTCGGTGCTCAGGCTCTGCGTGGCGAACACCGTCGGGGCTGAGGTGTAGGAGACGTAGGGGTTGCCCAAGTACTTGACCGTGACCTCGGCTGCGGCTTCTGCGCCGAAGGTGAGACCAAGAGTGTCGCACTGTGCGCCCGAGACGGTGAAGTAGTTCGCGCCGTCGAAGTCCAAGATGGAGTAGGTCGGGGGCTGTGAGCCGGTCGCGGGGTTGTTCAGAACCTTGATAACGTGGGTGTAGGGGCCTGAGCCGGTCTTGGTGTCTGAGCCACCGAGCGAGGAACGGAGCAAGACGGGGAAGGTGTCAGCGAAGAGGTAGGTCTTGAACTCGAACTCGTCGTGACGTACGCCCTGAACCTGGTCATAAACGGTTGTCGGTGATCCGCGCAGTGCCTCGTCGCGGAGGAACATCTGCTGAGGCGTAATCTGCGGCGACGTAACGGGGAGCCAGTAGGCCGTTCCCGTCGTAGGCAGGGTTCCCTCGGTGGTCTCGATGACCATGCCGAGGTAACTATTGGCTGTTAGGAAGGCGTTGTTTGCCATGTCTGTTCCTTAGTTGCTAGGGGTTGGGGCTGGGGTTGCGTCCGTCGCAGGGGCTTCTGGGGCGGTCTGGGGGGCTGCTGGTGCAGTGGTGGCTGTCCAGCGTCCGTCGCCTGGGTCGGTGGCGAGGGTCGTGACGTTCGGGATAGCGACGAGGACGTTGCCGTTGGCGTCAGTCAGGTCGGGGTAGATGCGCTCTTGGCTGTCGGTGAAAGTGAACATGGCTTCCTTAGGAGACGTAGGAGTTGGAGTTGGTGATTTCGATGATGCGAACTCGGACGGTGGAGACTACCTGCGTAGCACTTGCCGCGCCGTTGATTTGTCGGGGGTAGTAGGACGTGACTTCGATGTCGCTGCCCCCTGACGTGCCACCCTCGCCCCACTGGAAGATAGGGCCGTTGCCCCCGCAGTTCTTGGAGGCGCGGATAGCGTTCGTGAAGCCGTCGAGGAAGGTCTCGGCGTCAGCACCGGCGTCCTCGGTCTTGCGCTTGTTGGAGCGGAAGATGCAGGTGAACACGACTTCGTAAGTGATCTCTTTGCCGCCACCAGTCGGGCCAGTGAGCTCGATGCGCTTCTCGGACTGGTTCTCGATGTAGGGGAACACGATGCACCCCTGCTGGTGGCCTGGGTCTTCGCCCTGATAGAACTCGCCCTCGGGGGTGAACTTGGCGGGGAACGTCATCACCTTCGAGAGGAAGGGAATGTCTGCGCCTTCGAGGTAGGAGATGAACTGCGACCGTACCGTCGAACGGCTCATTGGCGACCGCCGATGACCTTGAAGGGCTCAAGCAGCATCTCGGCTTGGATTTCGTCCTGCATGGAGGACTGCTCGCGGCTCGACACGGCGGCTGGCTCGCCAATCTCGTTGATGACGAGGCCACCCTGCCCACGCTCCTTGACCAGAGCGACAACGTAGTGAATAACGGCCTGCTTGACGGCGGCAGGCATGGTCGAGACATTGACCCCGATGCCGTGATTGTAGGTCGTGGCGGTGCTGAGGGTGATGGTCGTGCCGGACACTGCCGAAACCTTGAGCACCTCGTCGTTCATGCCGTCCCAGACCGTGAAGGTCATGCCAGGGTAGAGGCCGGTGGTGTCGGTGACGCTGAGCGTCGTAGATCCGGCAGGAGCCGAGGCGATGAGGAACGAGTTGAACCAGCCATTGACGTAGGTGTATTGGCACCACATGTTTGTCTGATAGCCCCAGCGACCCCCAGCGATGCCGAGGTTGCCGAAGTAGAGCCCCAGCGTCGAGGGGGCGGTGAGGGTGAACTGGTCGCGGTCAATGGCGACGTTGTTCGAGCTGAGGGTAATTTCCGCCAGCCCCTGCCCTGGCCCCCAGCCGACTTGGATGTCGGTCACTTCGAGGATGGGGGTGAATGACGGCGAGAAGATGAGGTTGCCGTCGCGGTTCGGGCGGTACCAGCCGTTCTCGGTGTTGCTGGTGGCGTTGAGTGTGCCCAGCCGTCCGTAGCAGAAGATGTCGGCCTTCGATGAGGCTCGCTTGATGATGTCCAGCAGGGCGCGGTCTTGCGCTACTTGGCTGGCGTTCTCGATGAGGTTAGAGAAGTCAATCGCCGAGGCGGTGGGGCTGAACTTGACTTCGTTGAGCGAGACGTAGGGCTCGACGATGCCTTCGGTCTGAAAGAACGGTGCAACGACCATTAGTTCTCTTCCTTGAGGTCGGTGCCGCCGCACTTGCCGCAACGGTCTTTGAGTAGTGCGTTGAAGCCACAGCCCTGGCAGATGAAGCCCTGCTTGACGTGGCGGAAGTTCGTGCCAGCAATCGCGAAGTCGCCGGACTTGACGAGGGCGCGGGCGGCTTGCCCCTCGACGTGGAACGTGCCGTCCTTCTGGCGAGGGATTACAGCCCCCTCGTTCACGGTCACTTCGGTCAGTGCTCGGTCTGAGCCAACTAAGCGCATGGTTCTCCTTTCACGACTGGGAGGGGAGCAAGGCGGTGGAGGAAAGGGGAGGAAACCCCACCGCCCTGCTCAACCCTCAAGGCTAGGCAACTACGGCGAACAGCCTGTCTAGTTGCCTAGCGATTGGGTGGGCTTTATCAGCCCGTGATGCCGGTGATGATGCCCGACCACGCCGGAGCGCGGAAGGCCAACGAACCGTAGGTGTACGAGCTGATGTCGTACGAGAAGCCGATTTGTGGCCACTCGATGATCATGCTGTCCACCACGTTGTGAACCTCGACGGTCTGGCTGACGCCGGAGTCGGGGAACGGCAACTGCTTCTGGTGGATGAGCAACGTACCTGCAGGGATGAAGCGGTGCGTCACGAGGTCGAGCATGGTGCCCGTCGCTTCGTTGGCAACACCAGTCACCATCGCGCCGATGTTCACACCGTCGCTACCAGTCTGGTAGTTGAAGCGGTACGAGGTGCTGGACACTGCGGTGCTCTGCAGAGCCTTCGACAGAGCGCGGCGAACGGCTGCGCTGACGAAGATGACCTCAGGGTCGGCCATCGTGGAGTTGTAGAGGCTCACGAGGGCGTCCTGGATCAAGCCAGCAGGCTCGGTCTGCGAACCGATGGTGTTGTTGAACTGAGCCTGGTAGCCACCCGAAGCAGCCAACGTCGAGACGAAGCCGTCGTAGCCGGAGCCCGAGTTCGCGCCTGCGGCGTAAGCGTTGTAGGAGCCGTCCGTTGAGGGGTAGGTTCCTGAGATGGCGGCGAAGGTCAGACCAGCCACACCCGAGGCCAGCGAAGGCGTCGTGGCCTTGTAGGTGGTCGAGCCGACAACGACGTACACGTTCACGGCAACAGCACCGAAGGGGGCAGTGCCAGTCCAAGTGACTGAGACACCCTTACCGGCGGTGGCGTTCGTGACCGTACCGGCAGAAACGCCAGCAGTCTCACCGTAGGCCGAGGACAGCGTGATGTAGACAGCCGAGCTTGACGTGGCAGGCAAGCCTGAACCCGTCGAGTCGTTGGCTGCGGTCACTGAAGTCAGAGCCGAGGTGGGCAGAGCGGTCGAGACGGCGTTCATCATGTTGCGCTCTTCGGCGAGGAAGTGCGACCAGATGAGTGACGTGTGCGACAACTGGCGCAGGTCGGTGTAGCCCTGACCGGCGAAAGAGGCCTGGAGGCTGACGCTGTCCGACAGACCCTGCTCGACGAACGACTTGACAATCTTGTCGGCGGCGTAGGTGATCTTGGTCGGACGGTTCAGCGAGACACCACCGAACGAGGTCGAAGCCGAGGTGCTGTTGAAGAAGGACGAGGTCTGTCCAACTCCACCGACACCGGCGTTCGAGAGGCCCGTGATGCGACGGAACTCAAGCGCCTGGCCCTGAGCCTTGATGCGGGCGACGCTGTTGCGAAGGTACAGTTCCTTCGGGATAAGCAGCGAAAGCACCGGATCGAGATCGTAGGGCACAAGGCCGCTTACGCCGGAAATAGTGCTATTTAACGGGCTGGTGAGCGTCAAGTCCTTCTGCAGGTCGGCAAGGCCGTCGAGCGATGACTGAACGGCAGCCAACTGGTCGCCTGAGATGGCCTTCGTGATTTCACCCGTCAGTTCAGCAACGCGTGAAGCGGTGTTCACCGTCTTCTGGATGCCACGAGTGGGGTCGAACGAGATTTCACCGCGTGACTTTGCAGCCAGGGTGTTGGAGTGGACAGTGCTAAGGGCTGACTTGTAAGCCTCAAAGCGCTTGACCTGCTCGTCGGCTGGGAGGCCGTGAAAGAGCTGGTCAAGGGAGGGAGCGGCGAGCGCCATTCTGGTTCCTTTGGTTGTGGGTTAGTTTGCTTCCAGTGCCCGAGCGGTGTCGAGGTACTGGTTGCGAAGGGCAGGGTCAGTGATCTGTGCGGCGAGGTTGCGGAAGCGCTGTGCTTCTACCTCTCGCGCCAGTGTCGCTGCTGACTTGCTGGTTTGCTCACGGGTGGCGCGCAGTGCAGGCCCCCCAGGTGCAGCCATTGACTTTACCTCGTCAAGCGCGGCCTTCAGGAGAGCAATCTCCTCTTTCGCCTCGCTCAATTCGGCCTTCGCCGTCATGACTTCTTCAAGGCCCAGCGCCTTGACGATTTCGTTGCGCAGTTCCGACTTCACCTCGGGGGTGGCGGTCTCCGCGCTTGCGTTCTTGATGAGGTCGGCGCTAACGCCAAGTCCTACATAGGCCATTGTGTCTCCTGTGTTGTCATCGTCCCATCCGGTGAATGGGGCGTCTGTTTCGTTCTCTGAGGCTTCGTCAGTCCACCAGCAGAGGAACCACTCAAGGGTAGTGAGCAATTCCTTCACGTCGCAGACTTCATTCTCATCACCGGCGACCATCTCGTCGAGCTCAGCCTTGATGCAGTTGATGAGCCCCAAGCGGATAGCGGCGAGGTCGGCGGCGTCGTGCTTCATGTCGTCAGCCTTGACGAGTTCGGCGTCTGCGCCCTTCCAGTTGTCGGGGATTAGATCCTCACGGCCCAGAGCCTCGGCGCGAGCCTTGATGTGCGCTTTCGCGGCGGCTGGGTCTTTGGCGCGTCCGATGGACTGGATAGCGTTGCGGAGGTCTTTGAGGGTCTTGATGGGGAAGCCACCACCAGCCATCGCCTGTCCAGCGTCAGCCATGTCTGCACGCTCGGCGTCGGTGTAGTCCTTCTTGGCGAGGTCGGCGTCGGCTTCCTTCATGTCGCGGTTGTCAAGTGCCTCGGGGGTCGAGACGCGCTCGGGCTCGGCGAACTCGGAGCGGCCTTCGGGCTGCTCACCAGTGCCAGCGCATACGTCGCAGTCGGTCTCTTGGGTGTTGCCCTCGACGTTGGACTTCTTGCCGGTGCCAGAGCAGGCGCGGCAGAAGAACGGGGAGTCACGGTCAAGAACCTCGTCACGAGTACCAGGCTCTTCGGTCATTACGGCTTCGGCGTTGAGGGTTGGGCTCTCAGCCTTTTCTACTTCGCTCACGGCTGAGCCTTTCACTAATGCCCCGTCTACCGACTTGGCGATTTCGATACTGCACGAGCTGTTGGCCGGACGATCCACGAGTGAGATTTCCACGATGGATCCGTCGACTATTCGACCTCCTGGGGCCTTATCGTCCTTGACCACGCGAGCGCCCTTGATGCCAATCGAGAAGCCCGTGTAGATGCCCTCTTCGACCATCATGGCGGCCTGCGGATCTACGACCTTTGCGGTCACGACGAAGCCGGTGCCGGTCTGCTCCATCTCGGTAGCCTTGCCGACTGCCTTTGAGCCGTGCATCTCGCGGATGTTGCCAATCTCCATCCACGCTGGCATCGCGCTCTTGAGCCACTTAGGGTCACAGATTTGCTGGTCGAGGTCGAGGGTATCGTCCGTCGCCAGTCCCTTGACGTACATGAACCCGTCGGGGCCACGCTTGGCGGTCAGGTTGCCGAGGTAGATGGACTTGATGGTGTCGGTCATTGGTTCTCCGTAGGTCAGACTGCTGGCGTGATGAAGCACTCGCAGTTGGGGTGAAGCGGTGGGTAGGTGTCGGTTACGTCGTGAGGGTTGGCTTCCCCCTCGGCTTGGCACTCGTCGCATGGGTCGTAGGTCTCCCAGTTGAACTGGGTAATCCCTGCGACTTGGTAGGCGTCCAGCGTTGATGCGTTCGCAGCTCGTCCGGCTTCGGTTGAGGCGATGGCCTGCGCTCGCTCGTAGGAGAAGGCGTAGGAGTTGTAGATCGCGCTCGTAATCTCGTCGTAGGTCGAGCCCTGCGCCAGTCCGTCGGCGATGATGTTGCCGATGGCCTGTGAGGTCGTGTCGCTAATCCCCTTGATGGTGACGCCAACGCTATCCATAAGGGCGCGTAAGCCCTTCCCAGCCACCTTAGAAGCGGCCTCAGCGTTGCCTGGTGTCCACGTTGCCCAGTCCACCGAGTTCGAGAGCGCCCCCATTGGCGAGGAGGTGATGGCGTCGTTGTCGGGCAACTGGGTCATCGCGTCATCGGTTCCCACGAGGCCGCCGTCGGCGTGAACGCCTGAGACGAGGTTCGTGAGCGCGTCGGTGTTGATGGCGACGTTGTTGTCTACTGCCGCCTTCGCGTCGTGCTTGTCCTTGTCGGACTTGCTCGCCTTAGCGGTGCTGGCGACGAGGGCGTGGCGCACTGCCGTCTCTACGCCGGTTGTAGCGGCTTTGAGGGCTTCGTGGATCAGTGGCGCGTAGTGCTCGGAGACCTTGCGGCGTCGAGCGACGATGGCCGGTGTCTGCGCCTTAGTAGTCAAACCTTTTGGGGTATCGCTTATCTGCGCTTTCAAGACTTCAGCCTCTTCGGGTGTGTGGTACTTGAACTCGAACTTGCGAGCCCGAGGCTTCTGGGCGAACTTGGCGAACGCCTTAGCCTCTTGCGCTTTTAGGTCAGTTTCCGGCGCTTGGCTCGCACTCGGGCTTTCTTCACCTTCGTCTTGGCCTGCTTCGCCTTGTGGAGTTTCGCTGAGCGTGCTGCCGTCACTGGGGGTCTCCTTCTGTCCTGATGTCTCGCCTGAGGCGTCGGTGTTGAGCAGACCCTTGAGGAAGGTGATGGCGTTGCCTGCGACGATGAACGGCTCGTCGGCTTCGGGCATCTCGTAGAGGGCCTGACCGAGTTCGCCCTGCACGTCGTTGAGGGTCTTTTGCCCCGAGAACAACTGCATCTGCAGTGCCTTGCTCTGCTCTAGTTCGCTCTGGGTGCTGGTGCTGTCCTGCAGGACGAAGGTGACGTTGAGGTCGGCGTCAAGGTAGCGACGGCTCAGGGAGTTGATGATGTCGGTGACGTACATCTCCATTGGCTTCGTCGAGGTCAGTTCAGAGGACTGCTGTTCGCCTTCCATCTGACCCTTGCCACCACCGAGACCGGCGCGAGCGACCACACCGAGCGCCGAGGGGGATACGCCCATAATGGCGGCGATGCGCTTGATGATGAACTCGTCGTAGTCGGACTTGTAGCGTTCGTCCTGCGAGGGCATGGCAACGGGGTCGAAGCCGTCTGGCAGAACCTTGATGCGGTGGCGCTCGGCGGTTGAGCCGGTCAAGCGGTCGTTGAGGATGCGCTCGTATGCCGACAACTTCTCAAGCGTCAGTTCCATGCTGTTCGTCTTCATGAACGTCGTGGGCATAGATCCGAACTGGTACTCGGCTCGCATCCACGCCTGACGGTCGAGGTACAGGGTCGCGGCTGGGACACACTGCTCGACGAGCGAGAGGCCGTAGGGCGAGTAGGTGCGGCGGTTCTTGACGTAGACGCTCATCTGGTCGGTCAGGTACTCGCCGTACTTGCCAGGGGTGTTGTAGAAGTCGCCGTCGCTCTCGGGGGCGGCGGTGAACTCGCCTCGCGGGAAGCCCCAGAGAACCTGCTGGTAAGCGGGGAGTGGAGCGGCTGGGATGTCGCCTCGGTTGTCCAGCAGCAGTTTGATGGTCGGGGCGTTGATGATGTCCAGACCGATGAGGCTCTTGCCGAGGTTGTAGCGAGGGTAGATGCAGAGCTGGTCGTAGATGAACACTTGGTTGAGGGCTTCGGTGAGCCACTCGCTCCATGAGCGGTCGGTTTGGGTGTAGGGGTTCTTCCAGAACGCCGTCAGTCGGTTGATTTCGTCGCCGTACTTGTCGCGACCAATACGCGCCGCCTTAGCGTGGCTGACGTTCTTGTCTTGCATGATTTCGGCGATGGCGCTCTCGGAGAGGGTGAATGACCAGTCCTGCTTCACCAAGTCGCCGACGCGGATGTCAATGGCGCGGCGGATTACGTCCACCTGCTCAGCCATTGAGGTCAGTACCTCGTAGGGAACCTCGGTCTGGGTGAGGACAAGGTTCTGAGCGACGGCGTACTCGTACTTACGAGGTAACGCGCGGCCGGTTTCGTCGAGAACTACGTCAATGGGCGCAGGGAGCAGTGGCGCGGCTGGGCCGAGCATGGCTCCGAAGCCACCGCCGTTGGGCGTGACGCCTGGGCGATCCATTGGGATTGCCTGCCCGATGCCGGTGACGATGCCCTGCCCGCCGATGGTCGAGTACGGCTCCGAAGGGGTGGCGCGGTTGTAGTTCGAGGTTCCCAATGGCGAGCCAGCAAGCCCAGCCTTCACAGCCTCGGCGACGGTCTCAGCAAGTTTCTGGTCTCGTGCCTTACGGCTGAAGCGGTCTCGAAGTGCCATCTCGTCCTATCGGGGGTAGACCTGAATGAGGTCGTAGTCGTTGTTCTTTGCTCCGCAGTGGGGGCAGTTGGTAGCGTCCCTCGCCACTGGAAGCCCACAGATGGGGCAGGGTGGGGCAAGTTCGGCGAAGAAGCGGTCGGCGCTCGCACCGGCGGCGAGCCCTAGTTCGGTGATTGCGTGGACGAGGGCGTCCAAGCGGTCGGGGGAGGTTCCACTGTCGGGGAGCCAGCCGGTCATCTGATCTTCGAGGATGTCGAAGGAGCCAACGTGCGAGATGCGCCC
>Ga0208874_1000280_pt1 | contig 19662 bp, 13 predicted proteins | sample CryBogCBH10Oct08_FD_184604 | JGI IMG/M metagenome (GOLD analysis project Ga0208874, IMG submission 184604) | Freshwater microbial communities from Crystal Bog, Wisconsin, USA - CBH10Oct08 (SPAdes) (version 2) | ecosystem: Environmental > Aquatic > Freshwater > Lake | place: Crystal Bog... | reverse complement strand
ATATTCATAGAGTGAATCAGGCGTAATGAATTCTAGAAATGCTGGAGCTTTCTTTGCAAGATAATCACCATGTCTTGTCCAGCCGTGATTACCATCATGGAAGTGAATGTCAGCTTCCGCCCCTGCAGTCTTGCGAACTTCTGCAAGGAAATCTCTTGTTCCTGTTACTCCACCGTCAGATACGGGGATAGAAAACTCTGCGGGATATTCAGCAGCCCAACGTGAAGTTGAATCTGCATCATCAATATCACCAAGTAGATCTACTGCATCAGGCTTGTACCATTTTAGAACCTTCATGAATAGTTCTACTTTTCTTGGATCATGGCGGGGGAAATGAATATCCGACACCATCATCCACTTTATATCATTAGTCATATAATCCTTTTTCTAGGTTTAGTTAATTGTAGCGTATGGTATTAGTTTTTGTCAAGCAACGTGGGCTTTATTATGTTCTAATCTTGAACATAAAAACAGATTAATTAATCTATTATCTGTTTTGTCTTCATTGATATGGTGAATAGTTTCCCAATCTTCAATAAGTCTATTTAATTGTTTTTCTATTATAAGGCGGTGCTCATAATACCAGCCTTTAAAATTTTTAGGATGTTCTGGTACTTTGACTAAAACATATCCTTCTTTGCTGATTCTTCTATCTCGTTTTGTCCAAAACTTGATAGGTTCGTACATTTATTTAGCGTTGTCCAATCGCAAGGACATGTAGAATTACTGATGTTCCATTCTTTACTTTACCCGCCGTATCAATAATGTTGATACTTGCACCATCATAGGTGCTTGCAGATGCCGTGCTAGATGATCCATTTGAGGTTACAACCTGTGCAACCAATGATGATGAGGCATTGTTGTATTCAACAGTTGCTAGGACAACTGGAGGAGCGCTGAATGTTACTCCAAAAGGCACATTGTTGTTACCCACAACTGCACCGTATTTTACTGAAGCCATTTGTACTGAAGTTACGCTTAAAGGCGTTGATGTGTTATTGCTTCCTGTTGATGTATCTGTAGCCTGTAGCAAAACCTGTTGCTCAAAAGCTGTGAATACATCTTCGTGGGTACTTAGGGTATTAACGATATTGGTAATGGTACCAAAATCAATAATTGAATTATCTAGAGGAATTGACATCTAACGGTTCTCCTTCTGTATGGACAAGAATCTCTTTTTGCCCCGCCTTAATAACTTCTGTATTCATCCATTCTAGCACATCTGGGTCTAAAATGTGACGACGTTTTGAATCGCTTATAAGATACATTTTACCATCTGATATGTCTTGAACCAAAGTCCCATCACGAAATCCCAATGTTCCTGCTGTAACTAACTTGTTTAACATATTATCATTAGTTTTAATTATGGGCAGGGACCAAGTATGCATGGCTCTTTCAGATATAAATCTAAACTTCTTTTCACCCTTAATATAAAAATAACCTTTGTCAGTATGAGCAATTAGCCCACTTGGTACAATAGGATTATAGATTTTCTGGGGAGATTTTGTTTGCAATCTCTTGAGAATATTCATCCTTAGCTTTCTTTTTGTTTTGAATTTCATTTAGTTGGTTTGTTAGCTCTGTTAATTCTGCTCTTAGCATAGCAATTTCAATTGCATGATCTCCCGCCATTTGGGAAATTCGTTGCTGAAGAGCGGTAATTATTAATTCCGCTTTTTCCATAATGTTCCGTTCTATTATGCTGTAGGTGTGGCAGGAAGTAAAGCAATTTCTGCATCAAGTGCAGCATTTTGCTTATCTAGGTCTGCTAATTGATTATTTAGATTAGAAAGTATATTCTGATCTGGATTAGCTTTACTATTTTCTTCTTTAATGTTAAGTTGTACGTTATACTGATTTAAAGATAGATTTTTCTTGTGAGAATTGATTATTGAAATCTTTTCTTCATTTGTTAGTTCTATTGACATATTTCCTCCTTTCTTATTATAGCATTCACAAGGTTAATTAGTCAAGCCCTGCAATTCTTGGTTCAACATGGCTATTTTAGCTTTGCGATCTTCAATATCTTGTAATGCTTGAGATAATTTTTCTTCAGCTTCCGCCCCTGCTTCTGTAAGTGTTTTAACAAGGTTTGCACCATTGTCAATAAGACCTTGCCAAAAATTAATTTTATGATTAATTAAATCAATTTTCTCTTCATTAGTTAATTCAATTAACATTTATAATTCCTTTCACTATGACATATATTGACTAAATACTGTTGTTGATGATGTTCCGTAGGCATTTGAGGCATAAATATAAATTGTATAGTTTCCTGCAGTTGTGTAGTATCCAGTTCCAACGGCAAAGCTTGTTGCAGAAGAAGTGCTTCCATAAGTAGAGTATACTGTACTTCCAGATGGTGAGTAAATTGAAAATACGTAACCAATAGGAGCTGTTCCTGTTGAACTCCAATAGAAATGTCCGCCATGAGGAGTGATACTATTATCACCACTAACTGAAGGTGCTGATGGTGCTACTCCAGCAGCAACGTATGTGACATAGGTTGGTCCTGCAGAAGATGAAGTACTGGTTGATGAAACAGTAACTGAACTTGACCCTGCTGTTCCTGCTGTTCCTGTTCCAGTCGCATTAGCTCCTGTCCATGCTGAAACACCAATCATATTTATTGTTTGGCCACTTGAAGCACTTATTACTACAGCCGTACCTGTAGTAGTACCGCTATATGTTGATCCATTTATTTGATAAGCATAGTAATAACTTGTTGCATTTGATGATGCTGTCCAACTTATTGTAAATTGACAATTTGTATTATATGCAGTAACTGTTGCATATTCATTTCCAGAAGAACTGTATCCCCAAGTATCTGAAGTATTGTTTCCAACATTATATGTTCCTGATGCTACTCCAGATACACTATCTGCATAAGATGATGCATATACTGCAGCATTCCATGTTACTCTTAATATATTGTTTCCACCAAAACGTCCAGATATAGTTATACCAGAACCTGAAGGCCAATATGGAGTTGGTGTGCTATCACTTATATAATATGTAAAAGCACCTGGAGCAGATATTGTTGTAAAGCTAGTTGATCCATAATTTGTTCCTGTTGAACCGCCATAATTATTTGCTCTTACATAAACGGTATATGAAGTTCCTCCAGACAGTCCCGTCAAATTTACAGATGTGTTTGGTGTTGAACCAGTAAAACCAGATGAAGTCCAAGTTGATCCATAATTAAGTGAATAATCATAGCTTACTATTTGAGAGCCGCCGTTATCAGTTGGTGCTGACCAAGATACTGTAGCGGTTGTATTTGCTACACTTGAATTTGTTACACTTGTAGGCGCAGATGGAGAGTATGACTGAAATGTGGGCATTGTGTAATATCCGTCATCTGTTGAACCACTAGTAATTCCAGAGCTGCCTGACAAGTTTATCCAGCCACCCCAACTATTGCCTTTTGGAGTAAAATAAAATGAACTTTCTGTTGGTGCTGTAGTTGTTGAATAAATTATAAGTTGATTTCCGCTTGATAAAGAACTAGAATATGATGCAATTGCAGATCCGTTATTATAAATTCCTGGCTTATTTGTTGGTGTAAGTGTAGATGGCAATGTATAATTTACATAAATATAATTTAATCCATTAGGAAACCACATTTCAAGTTTAATTTCTGCAGTTCCTGTACTACCAGTATATCTGTGACCTTGCCATAAAACATACCAATAAGATGTTCCTGCCGCATAACTTAGATAATCTTGAACTAAATCTTGAGGGAATATACCAAGAACACGTCCGACAGTTGAAGTTATACTGGTTGAGCTATTTCCTTGATCTAGGGAAACATAACCGTTAGTTCCTATATAAATAGTATTGCCAAAATTAAAAGTATAAGAAGATAAAGATGTAAAAAACTGTTTCCACACATTGTTTATATTTACGTAACCAAAACTAACATTTTTCCAGACATTGTTTACATTAACATATACTTTACTTATTGATTTCCAAACATTATTTATATTTACATAATTTGTCATGAATAAACCAATACTATATCACCATCATTACCGTATGAGTTATCAGGTGACCAAGAAGAGTATAAGAATGTATTTCTTAATGCTGTATATTGTGAATATGAAGATGATTGTAAAGTTAAGCTACTATCTGAGGATTTACTTTGACTGTGACCATTTGTTGCATCTCCTCCATATTTACCGTATAAATATATATTTGTTCCCGCCAACTTTACAGAGTTTTCTGTTGAACTATTAATTACTGCAATAGAAGAATTTCCTCCAAATGAAGTATTGTTTACACCAACAATTGCACTATTGTATCCTTGATTATAAATAGCCAAGCTTGAATAGCCAGAAGTTGGTTGAGTAATAGTTATCAATGCACCAAAAGTTGAAGAAGAGACTGAAGATCCTCCTAAAGTTAATGTGTTGTATGCAGAATTTACTCCACTATTTACAAGAGTTAGTGTTCCTGTAGCTGCATTTAATGTTGTTAATACATAAGATCCTGAAGAACTTATTAGATTATTACCCAGGCTCCATCCTCCGATTGAACCAGATGTAGATATAATCTGTCCTGCAAAATATGCAGAGCCTGCTGGAATTGTTACATTTGATCCCGCTATAGGTGAAGAGGTTGAATTTATAGCAAAAGAAATATTGTTTAAATCTCCTGTGCTTGATGAGTTATAACCTAAAATTCCATATTGATTAATTACAACTCTTGCACCTGAACTTGAACTATTTCCCGAATAAAAAGTTGTCCCATTAGCAGAAACTGCACTTATTTGTCCTGTAGCATTTTGAATTTGATCTCCAACAACTTTTATGTAATTTGAAGATATTGTATTAACTGTGCTAACAAGTGCTGAACCTGCAGCAGCATTGTTTACAAGATCTGAAGCAAGAACACCACTAATAATTGCATTGCTAGACACATTTCCAGCAAAGATTGCATTACCAGTTCTTGCATTAATATAAAATTCTTGTGTTCCAGAATTATACCCAGCTATTCCGTATTTATTTAATACAACTCCAGATCCTGTTGTTGTGTTAACTGATGGATCAAAAGATCCTGTAGCTATATTTGGAAAGTTTCCAGCATATATTGAACCACCAGCAAGTAGTACGTCGCCATTAGTATTTGTGCTTAATGTATTCCCGCCACTTGGTGAAAGACCAGTTGATGAATAGTTATAGGAAGCATAATCAGAATAGGTAATATTGCCAGATGCGTCAACTTTTTTTGCTCTGACTAAAATTACACCAGAAACTCCAGGGGCTAGAGTTACAGTTTTCTGTTGCATTTATACCTCCTAACTTAGTTGTACGTAGTATTCAATATCTAGTGGGATACCGTAAATCTTGGCAATAGGTGTTGTCAAAACAGATCTGCTAATAAGTCCTGTACTTGATGCAACCTCTGCATTTACTGAAACTCTAAGTGCGTCTACTGTAATACTGGAATTTGATCCCACAGTTGTTATTGCAATAGAAGAAATAGCGGACAAAGCAAATATGCTTGATGGAAATACATTTGATAAAACTTGATATCCAGAACCATTAAAGGTGTAAGGAACTGTAGCTGTAAGTCCATTTACATCTGTAAAAACTACATTTAATGTTCCAGATTGACCGCTTGTAACATTTACAAGAATATCAAGCGTATCTATTGTGCTATATTGTGCAAGGTTAACTGAAGCCAGAGAATTAGTTATTGTTGTGTTTGCTGGAATAACAACGCTATTTAATCCAATTCTAGGTGAGTAAGGGCTTTGTGCAGCATATGAATTGCTTGTATAGGTTCCTGTCCAGTTTGTTAGATTACTAAAATCATCAATAATTAATTGATCTCTTGTTCCAAATACCTGCCCTGTGTTGTAAGGGAATACGCCAATTTCATATATGTTTGCTGCAAGTGTTGATGCTAATGTACCTTTAACTATAATTAGATTTGGAGAGCCAATGACATAAGATTTAAGTGTTACTGGTGTTCTTGCAACTTCATATTTCATTGTAATATCATTAACTGTGGCGGTTGTTGGGATTGCTCCAACAGCAATTGTTGAAGCCCAATCATATGAAGAGTTAGCTAAATACTGAATAATGGTTGACTTACCGTTGGTAGTAATAATGTTTTCGGAACGGCCTATCTCTACACCGCCCTGCTTAAATATGTATGTTCCTTTTAACATTTATTCTCCTTATATTGAAACTGTTGTTGAAGCTGTTGTTCCTGCAACACCATATGAGTTGTATGGAGTTACTACTACCTGATATGATCCAGAAGTTAGTCCAGGTATTGTTCCTGTTGTGCCTACAATTGGTGCTGATGAAAATACAGGTGTTGTAGATCCTACAGCCTCTGCATATAAAGTATAATTACTTGCGTTGGCTATTGAATTCCATGTAGCAGTAATTGTACCACCTGATCCTGTTGCCGTAAGTCCTGTTACAGCTTGTGGCAAAGTACCCAATCCTGTGCTTACAAATTGAACATCATAGTCAGTAGCCCCTGGGACATCATCAAAACTTATAGTAACTACAAATTGAGATGTTCCATTTGATGCTGAAACAGTCTGTGGTTGACCAACTATATTAAGATTTGTTGGAGGGTTAAGTCCAACATTGCTTACTGGTGCTAGTGTGACTGTGCCATCTTGAAGATTAGACGTAGGGCTGGAAGTTTCTAAAAAGAAGCTACTTAAAGTTTTTCCACCTTGAACCTGAGATAAAGCATACTCTGGAACAAGCACAATGTTTGAAGCACCGTATTTTGCAATAAGTACTGCTTTTTTCTTAGGATCCGTCCATCTTGGATCAGTTTTGGTTATATATAGCTTTGAACCACGTTGACCAGTGGTTAACGGATATATATAACTATTTGATGGCTCTTTTGTTGTCATTTATATCTATTATAGCATTTTAAGGGATATTTTAATATTGAAGGCTTCCCAGTGGCCCCGCATAGTAGTTTCCGTTATATTGGAAAATTGCTCTTGCTTCAATCAATATTGGAGACCCATGTGTAGTTGATATTTGATATCCCGCTGGGTTTTCTGGCATATAGTAAGCAGAAAGATTTGTTGGGCTTGACGCATATGGAAGATATACAGATTTTGTAGTATTTGATCCATGGGCTGTTCCGCTTATGGTAACTGGTGTTCCCAAATCATTTGATGCATAATAAAGCCAAACAGCGTAATAAGCTAATGTGCCAGTAGGCATGTAATCGTCTGTCCAGTTAAATATCTTTGTGCTGCCACTACCCGTTACAAAGATTAAAGGTGCATATGGCAAGCTAATTGCTACCGCTGGGGTTTTTCCAGAAGCAGTTGCTTTTGTACCATTTTGTCCAGCTTTTGATCCGTATACAGTAAATGTAACATTTGTACTTGGGGCAAATGATTGTTCATATCTTGAATCATAGAAATATAATCCATCTGTAGAAATTGTTGTTCCATCTTTTGCAGAAACCCAATTTGAGCCAGTCTGACTTATTGTGTCTGTAATTGTTGTAGTACCATCTGTATAGGTTACATAGTATGTATCGTATGAAAAACTTGTAACTGACCAAGTAAAATCTATTGCACCAGTCACACTTGGTGTAATTGATGGTAGAGGTGGGGCAGAAGGAGTTGGAGATCCTGAGCCTCCTCCTGGCAGTGCACAAGATGCATTGTTACCAGTAAAGTAACCACCTTGACTTGCTTCTTGTGATGGGTTATATGTTAAAACAGCAGTTACTGTTCCGTTTGTATTTGAGTTTGAATTATGTCCTAGTGCATAGAGTGTGTGGCAAGCAGTATCATTTGATTTAATTGGAAGTTGGAATTGAATTTGTGTTCCTGCCCATAAACCATTTGTGCCAGGTCCAGCAATCTTGCTTGCCCCTGCCCCTGTTGGAGAATCAAGATATAGATAGAAAGAATCAGAATTTGCACCTGGAGCTATAGCAACTGAAGTAACGATTAATGATCCTCCTGCAGAAGATGTTGTTATTCTTTTACCAGTTGTAAAATTAGGTGCTTGTGGTGTTGTAGTTACTGCATTTGGATTAGTTATAACACCTTTGCCAACTTCTTGTGAAGGATTAAATACAATTCCTGGAGTTCCAGCATTTGGGTCTAAGGTGCTGCTGGAGCTTTCTGATTGGCTTCCCGTATTGTAACCATACAAATATACTGTGTGATTTCCTGTATCTGAAGTATTAATTGGGCCTATATTATTAACATTACTAAAGTAATTTACTCCTGTTGATATTGGATTAACCCTATTTGATCCCGCCGTGCCATCTAAAAATACATATGTAGCATTAGCTCCTGATCCATTTTGAATATTAAAAAACGTTTGATAACTAGTTCCAGAACCGCCAAATTGTGATATTGCAATTGTATTTCTACTTACATATACTGGTGGATTAACAACTCCAGAAGATGAAACTATGTAGGTAACTGTATTTGCAGTCCCCTTAAAAGTTATTCTACTAGTAGGATCTATATACAGAGGTGTTACAGTAATTGTAAGACTTGTTCCTCCATACCATGTATTAGCTGTTGTATATGTGTGTGTTGAACCCGTATCTGAAACAGAATCATATTCAACTGGACTGACACCATCATCAATAATAAGATTGTAAGCATTATATTGATTTGTATTAACTGAATCTAGGGTCCAAGTTATTGCTACTGGATACTGACCGCCAAATGATCCTGATAGTGATACTGAGGCAGATATACCTGTAACAGATTTTACTGGATATTTTAGAACATTATATGTAAATGGATTATTTGATGCTGGATCTATGCCCACTATGCCATTTGTTAATACTGAAACATCTACAGCCCCGTCAATACTTGATGGTGGCGTAACTGCAGTTAATTGTGTTGAGCTTACATATGTTGTGCTTGTTGCTTGATTGCTACCAAAGAATGCTACTGAATCTGTTCCAAAATTACTTCCCGTAATTGTTACGGTTGTTCCACCCGTGTCATATCCCGTGCTTGGTGTTACTCCAGTTACTTTGGGTGCATTTGCCAATGCTGCTGTTGATGAAGGATATGAATTAGGCAAAGAATTTCTATTAGTTCCACCGTAACTAATTTGATTTAAAGTAAGAGTGGTTACTAGTCCTCCATTTGACCAAACTTGATCTACGCCTTGAACAAAGAATACTACATTAGAAAGATTTTTTAAAGAATAACTCAAGGTAATAACATCACCAATTTGAATTCTTGGGTCACCAAATATATTTATAACAATATCTTTGCTAAACGAATCTGACGAGTATGCTAAAACTTTGAGAATGCTGTCTGCTGAATCTTTTGATTGAACCCAGTCTGATTGAAGTTCTACAACTTCATTGACAAGTTGTGGGTTAATAATTCTTTCAAGAGTTTGTTGAGGTGTTAGAACTACTGCTCCACGAGAAGATAGCAAAATTTCTGCATCTGCCAATTGTGTATAGCCTGGAGTAGTTTTAGTGTATACAGAATAGTTAGAGGCATTTGCAATTGCAAATTTAGCTCTGAATCCTGTTGAATAAACATCTGAGTAAGCAAGTGCATTGTCTCTTACATGTACAACTTGGCTTTGACCACTTGTATCATTATTTGGATAGTATGGGAATACATAAGAGGCTTTAAACATTTCCGCCCCAAGTGATGGAGTTAAGGCTAATTGAATATCATAATAGTTTAAACCATAAATTTGTGGTCTAGACTGGACAAAAAATGATCTTTCAGTTATATTGTATCCAGCTACTATACCGTTTAAGAATTGTCTTGTTTGGAAATAATAATTAACTGGCTCATCTATAGGTGTTTCTGTTGCATATATTTCTGACAAGTCTACAGTTGTACTTGCCTTACTTGCGGTTGCAAAGAATCCAAAGTTTGTTCCTCTAAAGTTTTTATTAGCAAATAATGTTGATGCTGATCCATCTGTAGATGAATTTGCACCTGCCCAGTACGAGCTGTAGATAAAATTGCCCTTTGCATTTTTTGTTTGGAATCTTCTATCCAGTAAGATCCTGTTCTTATTTACATATATTGCTGTTTGACCATTGCCAGCTCTGACAAACTTTAAATTAATAAAACCGCCAGCATTGGCTTGATACAAATCGTCAATAGGTTCGTTTGCAAAATCATATTCAACAAGATCTGTAATATCTATGCCCTTTGGAACATTAAGCAATGAAGTTGGTTGTCCAGTTGAATCAATATAATAGAAGTTTAAATAAAACTTTGTTTTGACTGGACTTACCAAGGATGCGTGGATTTCAACAAAATATGTTTGTGAAGATGTTGATTGTCCTGATAAACCAAAGAATAAACCTGCATAGCAATCTTCTGCAATTTGTGGGAATCTAAACTTTGCTGAATATGTGGCATATCCGTTATCTAATCCTGATAAAGTTGTTCCTCCCGCCATCACCATTGTTCTTGATCCTGGGCCAGTTGGTACACGAATTATGTTTTGTGTTATGGCTGGTGTTGTAGATGCTGAAGCATAAGTTGTTCCCAGCGGAAGACTAAGTGTACTAAGTTTTGCAGTGTAATCGGATGCATTTGACATAACATTGTGAGTACTTGCTTTGGTTCCAAACAAGCCTCTTTGAACACCCATGAACTTACCACTTGGTGTTTGAGTAATTGTTGCAAGTCCTGATTGATTAGAATATGAGCCAACTAAAGCATTTAATTCATTTGAATTTGATGGATAGATTAATGTAGGAACGCCCGTGATATTACCATTTGAATCAAGCTGGCTCAAAGCAATTTCCATATTGCCAGTTGACATAATTTCATTTTCAATAAAACAGTATCCCGCATGATCAAGGGTGGTTGTCAAGAATATGTTATTGAATGAACCTTGATCAACTACATAATAATTTTGAGATAGATTTGTCATTGATTGCTTTAAGAAATTAAATGGTACCAAATCTTCTGTATCTTGTTGCCAAATAATGTCTGGCGATACTTGCAAAATACTTGTTACAGCACTTGCCTTGGCTCCTGGCGGGGCAACATTTACAGCTCTCTTTTGTTGTGGTCCACGATATCTCATCAAAATCTTTCCAACTTTAGTTTTGATGTTTTCGTTATATGTATCAACAATTATATTTTGATCAACAATGGTAGCTACTGAACTTGTAGTTGAAAGTATAGCATTAAGGTTTTTAAACCTCATGACTCCATATTCATCAATAAATGCACCAATTTGATATGCTAAGAAAGCTTCTTGCAATGCTTGATATACAGTTTTATTTGCTGCGTCTGCATAGAAATAACTGACTGTTATTTTTTGTCCAGCATCATTTAATGCTGTTATGAGTTCATCATAGTTATAGTCTGTAAAACCAGCAAAATCCATAATGCTTGAAAATACTTTATCAATAGATTGTGATTCAGATACATAGTCATTTACTGGCAAAGTTTGTAGAAACTTCATGATATCAAAAGTATTTGCTTTTGTTTGCTTAATATCTTGGTTATCCCATGTGTCTACATAATGAACGCCCGCTGGAACTACTGCGTTTGATTGTGTTGGGAAATAGTAGTTAAGATAAAGCTTTACATTTTTTACAAGCAATCCTGCAAGCGGAGATGTTATTGTATTACCAGATCTCATGCTGACAAAAGCATTTGCGTTTGTTGAAAATACTGAAAGGGGTGCATTATTATTTCCAGTAAGCGGGATATTTGAAAAACTAACAATTCCAGAGTTAGCTGATATTGAAGATATTGGTAGAGGCGTTCCCTTATTATCTAATTCTTTTTTAACTTCAAAGTCAAGAATAAATGATGACAAATCTAACTCAAGTCTTGGAGATATCTCAATGACTTGCATTCTGTGAAGTTCTGAGTATGCATCAGGTGTAATATTGCCAGATGCTAGTTGTGTTGTAAAGTTTGCTAGGGGTGTTGATGATAGCTGTGTTACAGATATTGTATCTATGTTTTGGTAGCCATTTACATTGACCCCGCCCACATGCATAGAAATATTGCCGTTTGCATCAATAAATGGCATGCCAGATGTTGTTTGCGATGGAGTCCAATTCCATTTAGTAACATCCCAGCCTGATCCATTTATTCCATTTCCAGCACCTTGCCAGTACAGGACACAAACTCCAGCTTTAGATATTGATGTGCCTGGAACAGTAAATGATGTTGTAGTATTTGATACAGAATTATAAAGCTTTACCGTAATATTGTCTGGTATAGATTGGCTTATATTAAACTTTAATACTAATTTGTTTACACTTAAAAGTTCTTCGTATGCAGCACCTATTGATGTAGATCCTGATGGCAATTCTGATACAAAATACTTATATTGGGAAAATGGGCTTATAGCTCCATTTTTAAATATTGGGTTTGGTCCGCTTGAAAAAAGAATTCTTGGAGAATAAACAACTGGGCTACATGGTGCTTGAGTGTTCCAGCCTGATGGAATTATCCCGCCACTGCTTGTATTTTTAAGTAATCTTTCAGCATAAACATCAGCATCAGCAACAGATGAGTTTCCAGATCTTACATAGCTTTCGCCTGGTCGGAACCAAGAGAACACACTATTTGTATCCCATAGGTTTCCATAAAGATAATCAAAATAAGTAATTTCATAAATTCTAATCTGATTAATTAATATTCCCCATGATGAACCTAAGCTTGAAGAACTCAAGGTTGTGTTTGTAATATCTAGGGTCAGGTTGATTGATGAAAATGAAGGGTCTGTCGCTCTTTGTCCTACCTTAAGTTCAACTACCTGCCAGTCTATATTATCTATTGTTTTTGATGCTGTACCTGTCAAAGGTATACCTTGATTGTTTGACTGTGCAACTAAATTAATTACATTATTATCAATTGATTTTGCAAGAAATACTATTTTGTAACACTTGTTTACAGCTGTTGGAAGGTTAATTGCAGTAGTTATAGCAGATTGAAAATTTGTTGGATCTGACATATCAACAATAGTTGGATTAGACGAATTTGCTGTAGGTGTAACTAGGAACTCTAGGGCTGATGGATTTGTAAAAACAGTAGTAACTTTGCCAAGTCCTGATGACTGGATGCTTCCTTTTCCACTTACTTGCCAGGTTGTTAGTACATTAGTAGCTGACACGTTAACCATATTGCCATTGCCAGCAAATGTTGCATATGGTTGATATACTAAATTATAGTTCCATTCTCCCGAAACATGAGGGAGCATTTGAACGCTATTTGTGCCAAGATAGGAAGATACATTTGAACTTACGTTTAACATTAAATCTCCGTAAATTCTATTTTAAGATTTACGTAATCGTAACCCTGTCTTCTTTTATTAATATCATAAGTGAATGTAGTCATAAAAGCATTGTATACTCCATCATATGTAGATGAAGGTGTTGTTGCAGCATCTGTATATGAAGAGGTTACTGGAACATTCCCCGCCGCAATTGGAGTGCTTCCAGAAAATATATTTTCTTGTGCAAATATTAGTTTTAACCATACTGGGTAGAAGGCATTGATTTCATAAAAAGCCTTTATCCAAGCAGCAGCTTTAGCATTTCTTGGAACATCACCCAAATTTGGATTATAATCAACTAGGTTAGAGTCTAATGTTGGAAAATCTTTCCAATCTGTTGTAATTTTAAATTTACGGGCAACAACATATTGACGCATAGTTCCATTAGCCATTCTTTGTTGCTGTTGAACTAGGTCATATGAGATTGAAATAGGGTTTCTATTATGATCGCTAAGCTTGTACCAAACCATTTGGGCGGGATCTGTAGTAGCATTTCCGCTACCATCAAGCCCCAAAGATATCTGTACACCAATAGGGATTCCCATTATTCCGTCAGCCATTATACTGAGATCCTCCTATTAGTTGATGTCATCTTATTTCTACGTTCAATTGTGGCAAGAACTGTATTTGCAATATCATCTGCACTTGCATTAGTTTCTGCGTTTACAGTAATATTATACACTGAACCGCCTGCAGATCCAGATGCTGTCATTTGCATAGCACCCGCCATATTTGGAATTGATGGTTTATAAGTTCCATTGTTTATTGAATTCATAAATGATACACCGTATTTAGATACTGATGCAGCATTTGTTACAAACTCTCCATTTGATAGCATTGCTGGAATTGAATCTGAAGTCCAAGATCCTGGCCCAGCTACTTGTCCACCTTGTGCTAAAGCAACCCAATCGCCTCCTGGCAATGGTTGCCATGCCCATTGACCAATTGTTTTTCCAGAAGAATCTTTGACCCACGCACCGTTGTCTATTGTTAAAAATTCATAACCAGTTTTTTTATCAAAATAAGGGAACATAGCTTTAGGTCCAAGTGCTTTAGCACCTTGACTAAATTGTGGATTTGGTATAGCTTTTATTCCTGGAGGAAGAATAGGGTTGTTTGATGTTCCTGGAGATCCTGGCTTAGCTTTGCTTGGCCCCATATCTGTTGCATATGTTATATCACCATCAACATAAACAATCTTCCATTCTCTTCCATTAAAGTCTAGGGTTGATCCTGCTTTTGGTGTCCATACACCCATTTGGTGTCCTGTTGCAAGTGCAACGCTAGAAGTTGGGAACCCTGTAGCATTAACTGTTTTACCTGGATTCTTTACATCTGGAACAGTTGTACCGCTTGGTGGGGTTGTTACTGGTGCAGTAGCACCTGGCTTATCAAGACCTGTTAACTTACCTCCGCCTACCAAAGCTCCTGTATTTTTATCTGTAGAATTTGTATTATTAATTACTGCTTGATTATTTGCAGAAATTGTTGCATTATTTGCAGCAATCTTATCTTCCATTGCTGTAATAGTAACATTTAAAGCATCGCTTTGATTTTGTAATTGTTGAGTTTTATTTGCACCTGCATAGTCAACAGCGTTGTAATTTTTTTGTTGTTGAATCAAAGATGCTTGCATAAAATCACCTGATGCTTGAGCAAGGCGAATTTTATCATCAAGATCTGCTTGTGAAAGATTAAATTGATTTTGTTTTTGTAACTCAGATGTAATAAGCTGTTGTTGCTTTAATTCTGCATCAATTGCAGCTTTCTTTTTCTTTAAAAGATCAAGGCTTGCAGTTGTAGTAGTATTTTGAGATGTTAAAACAGCATTTTGTTTTTTAAGTGTATCTGTTTTAGCGTTATTAGCATCTTGTTGTTTTCCTAAATCTTTTGTTGCTTCAGCAACAATTTGTGCTGGTGATTTACCAGTTACATCTATAGTTGCTCCGCCGTTGATTGCTGCTACAACAACCATAATGTCGCTTAATTGCATTCCAATTGCTGATAATGCTTTTACTGCATCTGCTGCTGCTTTATTTCCAAGCAGTATGAAACTATTTTCTAAGGCATTAATTCCTGCTGCACCGTTATATCCTGATGCCTCTAATCCTGCGATGATTGCATTTACTTGTGCAAGAGAGCTTGAACCTTCTAGTGAGCCCATTAATTGTGATACTACGTTTTGGAAGTTTGTAGTTGATCCTGCTGCATCTTGAAGTGATTTAGAAATAGCATCTACTTGAGATTTAAACGTTACAAGAACTGTACCTACAAGTTGTGAATGATTACTTGTGTCAAGTATTAAATTCAAGAATTGTTGTGCTTGTTCTGGTTTAATATTACCAATTGCAACTTGCATTTGTACAAACTCGTTTGCAATTCTTGATATATCTCCAGAATTTGACATTGATTTGAGCTGAGTTATAACAAGTGATAGAGGATTGTCTGTTGGAAGGTCCTTAACCATTTTTTCAAAATTGGCAAGTTGAGTATTTGTAATTGCCATTTGTTGGTTAAATCCTGCAGAAGCCAATCTTGTACCATTAAATGCTACTGAAAAACCATTTAAATCAACTGTGGTGTTTTGTACAGTATTTCCAAAGAATTGTGCTGCATCAGAACTTGCTGTAAAGTCTGCTTTTGACTCTTGAGCATGAAGCTTTTCTAACTTCATTAAATCTTTTATACCTACTCCAGCAACTCCTAGTGCTGCTGCTACTCCCGCAATTTCTGGTGCAAAATCTTGTAATCCTGGAATCATCATTGCTAAACCAAAAGCACTTGATGCATCTCCTATTCCTGCTGAAGCTGCACCACCAATTCCTGGAATTTTTGCAAGCATTGGTGAAGCCATTTGACCCATTGCCATTGCAGTCATTCCAGCACCCATACCGCCTGCAACTCCGCCACCCATTGCATTTCCAGTCATTAAGTTTTTGGTTTTGCTAAGCATCTTAGATGCTAGTGATTGTGATGTTGTATCTGCAACCTTTGTAGCTGCTTCTTCAACTAACCCTACATTTTCTGTCATGCCTTGTGCTAGTCCAGCGTCTACTTGTTTTCCAGTTTCTGCAGTAACTTGAGAAGGGCTCTTGACTCCAAGATTTTCATTAACAGATCCTGAAACTGTTGTAGCAATTTTTTCTCCTGCAGATTTAGCTGATGCTAATGTTTCAGGACTTACTTGAATTTTTGTTCCAACGCTTATTGGTTTACCGCTATTAATCATTGCAGCAAGTGCTTTTTGTGCCTCAGTACCTTCAGTCTTGCCTGGGATTGCTGCTGGTTCAGTTACAACTCTAACATTTGAACGCTCTGTCATATGTGAATACTGATAGTCAGAAGTTCCACTTTGTCCAATTCCAGCAGTTAGGCCTTCTTGAGCAGTTTGGAAACCAAAAGCATTTTTAATTTTTGCTTTAATTCCAGATCCGTAAGCTCTTCCAGTTCTAATCTTACTTACATATGGTTGACCATTTTCATCATAAGCGATTGCGTTTCTATTATATACGCTTCCAGTTCTTTCTGATTGTGGCGGGTTCAAAAGACTTGTTGCTGCTTCTTGCATTTGTACAGATTGTTGTGCAGTTATTCTTCCTTCTGATTCAGCAGCTTTAATTTGTTCAACAATTACAGGTAATCTTTCTTGAGCATGTTGATAAATATTTTTACTATCACTTGCAATATTTTGGAATGTTGTAAATAATTCTCCCAAGAAAGAATTTGTTTGTGCAGAAAATTCAGCATAAGTTTTTTGAGTTATTCTCATATTTGCTTTTGACATCATCAAAGCATTTAATGTCGCTTTCCATGATGCTGGGGCAACTGGACTACTTGCCAACCATTGTGGATCCATTCCAAATCCGCCAGAACTTGTATTTCCTGGTGCATACATTGCTGCATTTGAATAATTAGCTTGTGTAAATGTGCCACCAGTTACTTCTTCGGTTCCGCCCGCATATCCTGGTAATCTTCCACTTATCATTGTACTAATAAACGGACCATATTTTTGTGCCTGTGCTTTTGGAATAACCGCTTCGCCTGGCATTAACATTGCTGGTACTGAATCTGAATTTCCAACTCCTGGAACAAATCCTCCAGTAGCCATTCCTGGGGCTTTGAAAGGAATATTTCTAATAGCGTCTGGTATTGCACCTTCTGCAGTTGCTACTGCACTTAATGCTGATGCTGCTTCTGTAAGGCTTGTAATTCCCGCACCTGCATTCATGCTTGAAACAAGCTCTTGCATACTTACTGTTAATTGCTTGATTGCATTGTTTAACAAATCAATTTCATCTACATCTGAAGCGATTCCATCAGCAAATAATTTATTGGCATTTTGTGCAGCAATAAGCTCTGGAGTTAACAACTGACCAAGGGTTTTTCCTCCAGTGGCGAGTTGTTTTAAATTAAAAATGCCTTTTACTATATACCCAACAAAGTTTGCAAACAAACCAGTTAACATAATAATAGGTCCAGATAAGGCTACGCCTACTGCAAGTGCACCCATAACTGCTTTTACTGGGCCAGGAAGTCCTTGAAATAGCTTTGCAATTCCATTACCAAATTCAAGAATTTTTGTTCCAAATTCAACAATCTTTTGCCCTACTGGATACAAATCAGCTTTAATTGTTGCCATTGCTTTTGTCCATTGTGCTGATGGAGAAGATGTTGCTTGTGCAATTTCTTGATTAGCAAGATCTTGTAACTGACTTGATGTTGCTCCTGCAACTTTAATAGCATTTGCAGTTTGAGATCCAACTTTTCCAAAGTTATCAATCAATGCTGAGATACGTGAGAATTGGTACTTACCAAATAATTTTTCAATAAGCTGTTCTCTTACAAGTGGGGATAAATTTTGAAGGCTTGCCTGCAAAGCCTGAATCATTTGTACTGGACCACCCGCATCTTTTATGGCAGAAAGATTAATTCCGAATGATTGAAATTCTTTATTTGCAGCAGCTGTTGGAGCGATAATAGAGCCAAATGCAGATTTAAGTGCGTTAGCTGCTTGTGCTGCAGGTACACCTGCTTCTTTCATAGCAAGAAGCATAACTGATGTATCTTTGTAGCTTCCGCCTAACTGATCAATAACTGGACCAACCTTGGATTCTGCAGAAACAAGGTCATTCATGGAAAGAGATGTTTGCTTCTGAATTGCACCAAAGTAGTTTACAGCATCAGCAAGCTGTGTTGTATTTAATTTATAAACATTTTGAAGGGCAATAACTGCACTTGTAGCTGTTTGTTGATCAAGATTTCCAAGCTTTGCAAGTCTTACTGTTTGTTCTGTTGCTTGTGTAAGCTGATCACCCATTTTACCCATAGCGGCAAATGATGCTGCAACTTGTACAGTAAACTCTTGGGTTATACCCAAAGTGCTTGCCATATTTCTTCCGAGGGTAAGAACTTGTTGAGAAATTTGATTAATAGAATTTTGGCTTGGAGGTGTAAGACCTTCTCCATAAACTTTTTGAAGCTGTGTAAGTGCTTTGTTAACCGTATCAAATGTAGATACTGCTTGTTGTCCAAATAGTATGAGTGGCATAGACATACCAACAGTTAATTGACGACCCGCCCACTGTGTATTCTTACCCCAGTTAATTAAAGCTTGAGAACCTTTTTCAACTGCAATATTATAAATATTTTGTTCATTTGCAGCAATCTTTGTTGCATTTGCTACTGCATTAATAGTTGTTGGTGTAAATACTGAATAAAACCCTTGCTTTGTAGGGTCTGACATAATTACAGAGTTTTGTAATTTTGTTTGTTCTACGGCAAGGGCTTTTACACTTGATGTTGCAGATGAGGTTTTATTAGCAATAATATTAAAATAATTGCCAAGACCGAGAGATCCTTTTTGAAGGGCGGCTCCAAACTTTTCTGTCTCTGTAGTCATCTGTACAGTAGATGCAGTAAATTGGCCAGTTGAGACCATTGTTTGTTTGAAAGAATTTGATATGTTTGCTAAATCTTTAGATAGTGTTGAATTAACACCAATGCCAGACATACCCTGTTGGAGCAATGCGACTTGGGCTTGTAGAGCTTTAATTTGTGCATTAACTGAAGAGAAGTCACCTAACGCAACTATATTAAGTTCTATATTAGCCAATTAGTTTACACCCCCCATTTATTCTAATGACATAAAGCCAAGTCCTTCACCTATTCCAAAGCCTTCATCAGAAGCGATTCTAGCATTCTTAAGTGCTGTAACATCTTCTGGTTCCTTGCTTTGTTCTTCAAGGTCCACACCCTGCAATGAAGCCATAAACTTCATCTCACGATGTTCTTTCTCTCGCATTGAATTTAGAATTGCATCTAATTCATTGATAGAAAGACTTTCTTCTAACTCGTCAAAGTTTTTCCAATGACCGAGCAAGAAAACTTCAGACTCTAA
>Ga0208874_1000275_pt1 | contig 19794 bp, 17 predicted proteins | sample CryBogCBH10Oct08_FD_184604 | JGI IMG/M metagenome (GOLD analysis project Ga0208874, IMG submission 184604) | Freshwater microbial communities from Crystal Bog, Wisconsin, USA - CBH10Oct08 (SPAdes) (version 2) | ecosystem: Environmental > Aquatic > Freshwater > Lake | place: Crystal Bog... | reverse complement strand
ACGTAAGTGGGTGGAGGGGGTGGGGGCAAATTTTTGGGTGGGGGCGGTGGCGGTGGGGGCGGGATGTCGGGTTTCTTTTCTTCCAACAGCTCGGCCTCCACGGGGCCTTTGATCACTTTGACGAACTTGCGAGCCAAGCCCGAATTGATCGCCCAAAGCAACAACACGTGAAACACCAACACCGCGCCAAGGCCGATGAGGAGCTTGTTTGAGCTGCGTTGCCGACTGGCGTAATCCATCATTTGAAGAGGTCTCCTTGTTCGCGCAGGGTATAACTGCAATCGTTTGCAATTGTATGAATTCAAACCAAGGCGAAAATAAGGTAAAACCCTTATTTTCCTGGGTTCGCAAGTAAAAATTTCGAATCAAATGCCGAAAAACACTTGATGCAAACGTTTGTTATTACTATATTGCAAAATCAACAACTGTGATATTTTACAAGCACTGACCGGTTTGTGCTCACTTTTTTTATGGGTGTATTCACCCATTGAGCAAAGTTGTAACTTATCACAAATTGACCTTCCATTTTGGTAATAAAATTACAATTTTGCCATAAACCACCATGCACGAATCCAGTCAAGCCGACTGCCAAAAGGTCACTTTCCCCCGACTGCTCGGGGACATTGGTGGCACGCATGCGCGTTTTGGCTGGCAGTGGGAAAGCCAAGGCGAACTGGACTGTGTGCAGGTGCTCCCTTGTGCCGAACACGCTTCGTTGTTAGCGGCCATTCAGGCTTATTTGAGGACGCAAAACTTACCTTCCCCCGCATGGGCCGCTTTGGGAATCGCCAACCCGGTGGTGGGTGATTCGGTGGCCATGACCAATCACCATTGGCGATTTTCTGTTTCGGAATTGCGGCAGAGCTTGGGAGCCAAGCGTTTGCTGTTGCTCAATGACTTCACGGCTCTGGCTTTGTCCTTGCCCAAATTGGAACCCAGTAGCAAACGCTTGATTGACCCCCATGCCACCACGCTGGAGGTGCCAGACGCCACCTTGGCTCTGCTGGGCCCCGGAACAGGCTTGGGGGTTTCAGGATTGGTCAAAAGTTTGCAGCAATGGGTGCCCATCAGCGGCGAAGGTGGGCATGTCACTTTGACGGCGGCCAATGCAGCTGAATTTGCATTGGTGGAGGCCTTGCAAAAACGTTTTGGACATGTCTCTGCAGAGCGTGTGCTGTCAGGACAAGGTCTGGTTGATTTAAATCGCGCCTGGTCAGAGGTGAAAGGCGAGGCTGTGCCTGCGTTTAAACATCCGGCTGAGGTGCTGGAGGCTGCCCGAGCCCACCCGCATTCAACCGCCCATCAAACCGTACAAACTTTTGTCGCGTTTTTAGCCGGCGTGGCGGGAGACTTGGCGCTCACGCTGGGTGCAAGAGGCGGTGTTTATTTAGGCGGTGGGATCTTGCCGCGTTTGGGTCCGTTGTTCGACCCCGTGACTTTTCGTCACCGTTTTGAAGCCAAGGGTCGATTCAACACCTACCTTCAAGCCATCCCTGTTTGGCAAATTAACAGTGCTGTTTCGCCCGCCCTGCAAGGTGCGGCGCAAGCTTTGTTGTTGGCCTCGCCGCATCTGACTTAGCCATTCCCTTCGTCTTCTTTTTTAAAAAGTTAACCATGAAACGAACCTCCACCACCGCCCTCAAAGACCAACCCCTGGTCAACGACATTCGTTTGCTGGGTCGCCTTTTGGGCGATGTGGTGCGCGAGCAAGAAGGGGAAAGCGCTTTTGCCTTGGTGGAGCAAGTGCGCCAGTTGTCGGTGGCGTTTCGTCGCGATGCCGACCAAGCCGCCGACAAGGCGTTGAAGAAGTTGCTCAAGTCGATCAGCGCCGACCAAACCGTCAGTGTGATTCGGGCCTTCACCTATTTCAGTCACTTGGCAAACCTGGCCGAAGACCGGCACCACATTCGACGCCGCGCCGTTCATGACCGAGCAGGCGATGTGCAAGAAGGCAGCGTGGCCTTGGCCTTGGCCCGTGTCAAGCAGGCGGGCATCACGACCGACGACGTGGTGCAAACCTTGGCCCAAAGTTTTGTGTCGCCCGTGTTGACGGCCCACCCCACGGAGGTGCAACGCAAAAGCATTCTGGATGCCGAACGCGACATCGCCCAGTTGCTCGAAACGCGGGACCACATTCAAGCGCAAGCACAACCCGCTTCGGGTGGAGGAAAAAAACCCGATGCCTTAACGCTGAAGGCTTTGGCCGCCAATGAGCAAGCCTTGCGCGTTCGTGTGCTGCAACTTTGGCACACCCGCTTGTTGCGCTTTTCTAAACTCACGGTGGCCGACGAAATTGAAAATTCATTGAGCTATTACGAAGCCACTTTCTTGCAAGAAATTCCCAAGTTGTATGCGGAATTGGAAGAGGCGTTGGGCACCGAAGCGATTGCCCCCTTTTTCCGCATGGGCCAATGGATTGGCGGCGACCGCGATGGCAATCCCAATGTGGGCGCCGATACCTTGACCTTCGCTTTAAAGCGCCAGTGCGACACCGTCTTGCGTCACTATTTGACGCAAGTGCATTTGTTGGGCGGCGAATTGTCGATGTCAACCCGTTTGGCGCAAATCAGCCCCGCCATGCAAGCCTTGGCCGATGCCTCGCCCGATCACAACCAGCACCGCTTGGACGAACCCTATCGCCGCGTCTTGGCGGGTCTTTATGCGCGTTTGGCCGCCACCCTAAAGAACCTGACTGGGGGCGACGCCGCTCGCCATGCTTTGCCACCGCAGAATCCGTATGCAGGCCCGCAAGCGTTTTTAGACGATCTCAACACCATCCACGCGTCTTTGACCGGTCACGGCGGCGCCCTGTTGGCCCAAGGACGTTTGCAGGCCTTGCGCCGTGCGGTGTCGGTGTTTGGCTTTCATTTGGCCACGGTGGACTTGCGCCAAAGCTCCGATCAACATGAAAAAGTACTGACGGAGTTGTTGGCGACAGCCGGTGTGGTGGCGGACTACAGCGCCTTGGATGAAAACGCCAAGCGCAACTTGTTGCTGGCGCAATTACAAGACCCGCGCTCCTTGCGCGTGCACGGAGCGGCTTATTCCGATTGGACGCAAAGCGAGTTGGCGGTCTTCGCCACGGCCCGCGAAATGCGCTCGTTGTATGGCCCAGAGGCGATTCGCCACTACATCATCAGCCACACCGAAAGCGTCAGCGATTTGCTCGAGGTTTTGTTGCTGCAAAAAGAATTGGGTTTGCTTCGCGGCGCCCCCCGTTTAAATGCCGATAACGCACCCCAAGGGGGCGTATCCACCGCGGCCGTGGCCGATTTGATCGTCGTGCCGCTGTTTGAAACCATTGAAGACTTGCGTCAAGCGCCGGTCATCATGCGGGCTTTTTATGAGCTGCCCGGCATTTTGGATTTGGTGCGTCGCAGTGGCGCTGAACAAGACATCATGTTGGGTTACTCCGACAGCAACAAAGACGGCGGCATCTTCACCAGCAACTGGGAGTTGTACCGCGCTGAAACCGCGCTCGCGGCCTTCTTTGATGAACTCAAAGACCAAGCCGAGTCGAGCGGAGTGGCGCCCATCCAACTGCGCTTGTTCCACGGTCGAGGCGGCACGGTTGGACGAGGCGGCGGCCCCAGCTACCAAGCCATTTTGGCCCAGCCCCCAGGCACGGTGCGTGGGCAGATTCGATTGACCGAGCAGGGCGAGGTGATTGGTTCCAAATACGCCAACCCTGAAATTGGCCGACGCAATTTAGAAACCTTGATCGCGGCCACTTTGGAGGCCACGCTGTTGCAACCCACCAAGCCCGCTCAAAAAGCCTTCTTGGAAGCAGCGGCCCAATTGTCTGAAGCGAGCATGCAGGCCTACCGTGCTTTGGTTTACGGCACACCGGGTTTTACGGATTACTTTTTCACGGCCACGCCAATTCGAGAAATCGCGGAGCTCAACATTGGCTCGCGTCCGGCCTCTCGCAAGGCCAATCAACGCATTGAAGATTTGCGTGCCATTCCCTGGGGATTCAGCTGGGGCCAGTGCCGCTTGACCTTGCCCGGTTGGTATGGTTTCGGCTCCGCTGTGAGGGCGTTTTTAGGCCAGCCCGACCAGCCCGACTACGCGGCCAAGCTCAAATTACTCCAGCGCATGCAGCGTCAATGGCCCTTCTTCAATACCTTGTTGTCGAACATGGACATGGTTTTGGCCAAGAGCGATTTGGCCTTGGCCTCGCGTTACGCCAGCTTGGTTGAGGACACCAAGTTGCGCAACAAAATATTCAAAGCCATTGAAGCCGAGTGGCACCTCACCAGTGAGGTGTTGGGGCTGCTTACCGGGCAAACGAGCCGCTTGGCCAACAACGCCTCGTTGGCGCGTTCCATCCAGCACCGCTTCCCCTACATCGACCCTTTGCACCATTTGCAGGTGGAATTGGTTCGGCGTTTGCGAGCGGGCGACACCGATGAGCGCATCCACCGAGGCATTCACTTGTCCATCAACGGCATTGCTTCGGGGCTTCGTAACACAGGTTGACCACTGGCAAAAGTCAGTGAGGGACAATAGCCCCCATGCATCCTCAAATTTTGTTAGAAGCCTGCACCGAATTGGTCAGGCAGGTTTTGTTGTTCGAGCACCCCGCGGATCAGGTGGTGTCTCGGTTTTTTAGAGACCACCGCAACTTGGGCCCGCGCGAACGGGCCACCTTGGCTGAGACGGCTTTCAATGTGCTCCGCCACAAGTTACGTTTTGAATACTTGGCCCGCGCAGGTTCGGGCGCGCGGGAACGTCGCTTGGCGATTTTGGGTTTCTACGGCCCGCGCGACTTCGTCAAAAGTGTTTTGTCGGACAAAGAAAAACATTGGCTCGATGCTTCAGATGCCGTTTCAGACGAGCAACTCATGGAGCAGCATCGGCACAACCTGCCGGATTGGTTGGCCCAGTCGCTCAAAATCGAAATGGGTGCCATGGGTGCTGAAGCCGATTTTTGGCCCTTGGTGGCCAGTTTGAACCAGTCCGCACCCTTGGATTTGCGGGTGAATGATTTCAAGGGGAAGCGCTCGGCCCTTCAAAAAGAACTCAAGAAGGCCGGCATGGCCTCGACCGAAACGCCGTATTCCCCGTGGGGTTTGCGCTTGGCTGAAAAGCCCAGCTTGACCAAGCTCGACGCTTTCACCCGGGGCGCCATCGAGGTGCAAGACGAAGGTTCGCAGCTCTTGGCGTTGTTGCTGGACGCGCACCGTGGCGAGATGGTGGTCGATTTCTGCGCGGGCGCGGGCGGCAAAACCCTGGCCATTGGCGCTTCCATGCGCAGCACGGGGCGTTTGTACGCCTTTGACACCTCCGCGCATCGACTTGACGCTTTAAAGCCACGCCTGGCACGCAGCGGCTTGTCGAATGTTCACCCCGCCGCCATTGCCCACGAACGCGACGAGCGGATCAAGCGCTTGTCCGGCAAGATTGACCGGGTGCTGGTGGACGCGCCTTGCTCGGGTTTGGGCACCTTGCGCCGCAATCCAGACTTGAAATGGCGTCAAAGCCCGCAAGCCATTGAAGAACTCACCGTGAAGCAGACGGCCATTTTGCAAAGTGCCGCGCGCCTTTTGAAGCCAGGTGGCCGCTTGGTCTACGCGACTTGCAGTTTGCTGCAAGCGGAAAACGAGGCCATCGCACAGGCGTTCAGTGAGGCCCACCCCGACTTTGTGCTCCTGCCAGTCGGCGCCTTGCTGGAGGGCCTCAAAGTCCCCCCCCTGCCCGCCATTTCGGAAGCCGCTGCGTCTTCGCCTTATTTGCGGCTTTGGCCTCATTTGCATGCAACTGATGCCTTTTTCGCAGCTGTTTGGCAAAAGAAGCCTTGATTCGTCGGGAATGACCCTGATCTAAAAAAGAGAGACAAATGCCGCCTCAGCGGTTAAAATTCTGCACTGTGCTGATTGCCAGCCCTCATTCTTGCGCCCTGTTGGCGCGTCAAAGGTATTGAATGACTTTATCTGACCCCTCAACCTTCCAGTCCTTGGTTCACGCTTTGATTGACTGGTTGTCCTTTGGGCTTTTGCATTGGAACGGCTGGGCCATCACGCTGTTCACTTTGGTGGTCACCCACCTGACCATCTGCTCGGTGACCATCTTCTTGCACCGTGCACAAGCCCATCGTTCGCTTGAACTGCACGCCATCCCTTCGCATTTTTTCCGTTTCTGGTTGTGGTTGACGACCGGCATGGTGACCAAAGAATTTGTGGCCGTTCACCGCAAGCACCACGCCAAATGCGAAACGGAAGAAGACCCCCACAGCCCCCAAACCCGCGGCATCAAGAAGCTGCTGTTGGAAGGCGTCGAGTTGTACCGTGCTGAATGCAAGAACATGGAAACCATGGAAAAGTATGGCCGTGGCACACCCGACGACTGGATTGAGCGCAACCTTTACACCCGTTTCTCATGGCAAGGCGTGGCCTTGATGATGGTCATCGACTTGGCCTTTTTCGGCCTGATCGGCATGACCGTCTGGGCGGTGCAAATGCTCTGGATTCCTGTCATGGCCACCGGCATCATCAATGGCCTGGGCCACTGGACCGGTTACCGCAATTTTGAGTCGCAAGATGCGTCGACCAATGTGTCCATCTGGGGCATCATCATTGGCGGTGAAGAGTTGCACAACAACCACCACACCTACCCCACCTCGGCCAAGTTCTCGGTCAAGCCTTACGAATTTGATGTGGGCTGGCTCTACATCAGCATGATGCAATCCATTGGTTTGGCCAAGGTACGCACCGTGCCGCCCAAGTTGGCTTTTGGTGACATCAAGCCCATCGCGGACGAAAAAACCCTGGAAGCCGTGATCGCCAACCGCTACGAAGTCATGGCCAGTTATGCCCGCGGCTTGCGCCGCGAATTGGCGGCGCTGAAGTCCAAGCACAGCGACTCCAAGCCCCTGCGCATGGCGCGCCGCTGGTTGCACCGCGACACGGCCAACATTCCTTTGGCCGCTCAGCCCGTGCTGGCCGAGGCCATGGCCACTTACCCTGAATTGGGCAAGATGGTGGCCATGCGCGAAGAATTGCGCCAACTCTGGTTGAGCACTTCACACACCCGCGAACAATTGACGCAAGAGCTCCAGGCATGGTGCCGTCGCGCCGAAGAAAGCGGCATCGCCGCTTTGCGTGACTTCTCGATGCGTCTGCGTGCCGCTGCTTGAACTAAAAATCCTCAAGCTGCAGAAAACAAAAAAGCCGCTGTGAAGCGGCTTTTTTGTTGAGGTCATCAGCGTGAATTACTTCAGCTTGATTTCCTTGTATTCCACGTGCTTGCGTGCCTTGGGATCAAATTTCATGATCAGCATTTTTTCGGGCGTGGTTTTCTTGTTTTTGGTCGTGGTGTAGAAGTGGCCGGTACCCGCAGTGGATTCCAGCTTGATTTTTTCGCGTCCGCCTTTAGAAGCCATGTTTGTTCTCCTTAAGCTTGGCCACGTGCGCGCAGGTCGGCGAGCACAGCATCGATACCGTTTTTGTCAATCAGACGCAGGGCAGCGCTGGAAACACGCAGGCGAACCCAGCGGTTTTCAGTTTCCACCCAGAAACGGCGGTATTGCAGGTTCGGCAAGAACCGGCGCTTTGTTTTGTTGTTGGCGTGAGAAACATTGTTTCCCACCATCGGGCCCTTGCCCGTTACTTCGCAAACGCGTGCCATGATGACACTCCTATGGTTGACTGTTAACAGCCCAAGAGGGGCTGCACCTCGCTTTTCATCCTGGGTCAGAGGGGGGTACAAGTTGAAAACAAGTTAAAACTTGGAAAAGCGGTTTTTTCATTTGCCAAGGGTTGAAAACCTTCAGCAAAGCCTGACATTATAAGCAGAAAACGCCGAATTGACAATTTTTGTCAGGATTCCTGCTCCAAGAACCGCTGTGCATCCAACGCGGCCATACAACCGGTGCCTGCGCTGGTGATGGCTTGGCGGTAAACGTGGTCTTGCACATCGCCTGCGGCAAAAACGCCGGGTACGCTGGTCATGGTGGCAAAGCCATTCAGACCCGAACGGGTCACGATGTAGCCGTTCTGAATGTCCAATTGGCCCGTAAAAATGTCGGTGTTCGGGTGGTGCCCAATGGCAATGAAGCAACCAGACAAGGCCAAGTCCTCGGTCGCATCCGTTTGGGTGTCTTTCAAGCGCACCCCGGTGACGCCGCTGGCGTCGCCCAACACTTCGTCCAGCGTTTTGAAAACCTTCAGTTCAATTTTGCCGGCAGCCACTTTTTCTTGCATCTTGTCGATCATGATCGGCTCGGCCTTGAACTTGTCACGTCGGTGGACCAAGTAAACTTTTTTGGCGATGTTGGACAAATAAAGCGCCTCTTCGACGGCCGTGTTACCGCCACCGACGACGCAAACGTCTTGGTCACGGTAGAAAAAACCATCACAAGTCGCGCAGCCTGAGACGCCTCGGCCCATGAAGGCTTCTTCCGAGGGAAGGCCCAGGTACTTGGCCGAAGCGCCCGTGGCAATGATCAGCGCGTCGCAGGTGTAGGTGCCACTGTCGCCCGTCAGGGTGAAGGGGCGTTTGCTGAAGTCGACCGAATGGATGTGGTCAAAAATCATTTGGGTTTTGAAACGCTCGGCGTGTTCCAAAAAGCGTTGCATCAATTCGGGGCCTTGGACGCCCATGACGTCGGCGGGCCAGTTATCGACTTCGGTGGTCGTCATCAGTTGGCCGCCTTGGGCCATTCCGGTGATGAGAACAGGGTTCAAATTGGCGCGGGCGGCGTAAATGGCGGCGGTGTAGCCAGCGGGGCCTGAACCCAGAATCAAAAGTTGTGCGTGTTGTGTGGGTTGGGTCATGGGGTTCTTCGGTGTTCTCTAAGTTCTCAGGTCAGACGGGTAAGGCGCTTGCTTAAAATTGCATTGTAAGAAGCTGCGTTAAGCTTCTCCTTTTGCAGGCGAGATTCCCACTTTTTAATATGGCCTACTCTTTGAATACGCTCGGGTCGGGCTCAGACGGACGGGGTGAACCTCTGGGCGAGGCGGCCAGTACGGCCCTCGGCGTCAAACGCTTCGCGCTCGAGTTGGGTTTGATTCTGGGCTTGGCGGTCCTGGCGTTTTGGGGTTTGGCCCTGCTGAGCTACCACCCCACCGACGCCGCATGGTCGACCTCGGGCTTGGCCGAGCCCACATTGAACCGGGCGGGCCGCTTGGGTGCTTGGTTGGCCGACCTCAGTTACTTCTGTTTCGGCTACTCAGCCTGGTGGTGTTGGCTGGCTGTTTTGAACGTTTGGTTGACGAGCTTGGCCGCTTGGCTGCGCGGCGCCCCTTCCGCCCTTGAGAGAAGCCGTGCCGTCTTTTGGCTCGGATTCGTGGTCTTGATGGCGGCCAGCACCACGCTGGAGTGGACGCGCCTATACCGGTTTGAAGACCAGCTGCCCGGTCAAAGTGGCGGTGTCATCGGCTGGTGGATGGGCTCGTTGGCCATGCGTTGGTTGGGCTTCGTGGGTTCTGCCCTCGTGGCCATTGGCTTGGGGTTGGTCGGCATGTCTTTGGCCTTTGGTTTTTCTTGGGCGCAAGGGGCTGAAAATATGGGCGCTTGGATCGAAAGCCTCTGGCAATCTCAACGTGTCAAACGCGAGGTCGCTGAAGATGTGGAGTTGGGCAAGCGCGCTGCCAAAGAACGTGAAGAAGGCTTGTTGGAAGAGCGCATCGAAATCATGGAGCACCACCCCGAACCGGTGCACATCGTTGAGCCAGCTCAGGTGGTGGTGGCCAAGAGCGAGCGCGTCGTCAAGGAGCGCCAAAAGCCCTTGTTTACCGAGATGCCCGACAGCAAATTACCGCAGGTTGATTTGCTTGACGGGGCTTTGACCCGTCAAGAAACGGTGTCGCCCGAAACCTTGGAAATGACCAGCCGCTTGATCGAGAAAAAGCTCAAGGACTTTGGCGTTGAAGTGCGGGTGGTGTTGGCTTCGCCAGGACCCGTGATCACACGCTACGAAATCGAGCCCGCCACGGGCGTCAAGGGCTCGCAAGTGGTGAACTTGGCCAAAGACTTGGCACGCTCGCTCAGCTTGGTGTCGATCCGCGTCATTGAAACCATTCCCGGTAAGAACTACATGGCCTTGGAGCTGCCCAACGCCAAGCGCCAGACCATCAAACTCAGCGAAATTTTGGGTTCTCAGGTTTATCACGAGGCCAAATCCATGCTGACCATGGGCTTGGGCAAAGACATCATCGGCAACCCGGTGGTGGCCGACTTGGCCAAAATGCCCCACGTGTTGGTGGCCGGCACCACCGGCTCAGGCAAGTCGGTGGGGATCAACGCGATGATTTTGTCGCTGCTCTACAAAGCCGAGGCCCGCGATGTGCGGTTGTTGATGATCGACCCCAAGATGTTGGAAATGTCGGTCTACGAAGGCATTCCGCATTTGTTGGCCCCCGTGGTCACCGACATGAAGCAGGCCGCCAATGGCTTGAACTGGTGCGTTGCTGAAATGGAGCGCCGCTACAAATTGATGAGCAAATTGGGCGTTCGTAATTTGGCGGGCTACAACGTCAAAATTGACGAAGCCGCGGCCCGCGAAGAGTCGATTGGCAACCCCTTCAGTCTGACCCCCGAAAGCCCTGAACCTTTGACACGCTTGCCCCACATTGTGGTGGTGATCGACGAGTTGGCCGACCTGATGATGGTGGTCGGTAAAAAGATCGAAGAGTTGATTGCCCGTCTGGCACAAAAGGCGCGCGCGGCAGGCATTCATTTGATCTTGGCCACTCAGCGCCCCAGCGTGGATGTGATCACGGGCCTCATCAAAGCCAACATTCCCACGCGCATTGCCTTCCAAGTCAGCTCCAAAATCGACAGCCGCACCATCCTAGACCAGATGGGCGCCGAGGCTTTGTTGGGCATGGGCGACATGCTTTACATGCCGAGCGGCACGGGCTTTCCCATTCGGGTGCACGGCGCGTTTGTCAGCGATGACGAAGTGCACCGCGTGGTCAGTTATTTGAAGAGCCAAGGCGAACCCGATTACATCGAAGGCGTGCTCGACTTGGGCACGGCCGAGGGTGAGGACGGCGAACTCGGCGGGTCCGATGCCGGCGGTGAAAAAGACCCCATGTACGACCAGGCCGTCGAGATTGTGTTGAAAGACCGCAAGGCCAGCATTTCCTATGTGCAGCGCAAATTGCGCATTGGCTATAACCGCTCGGCGCGCTTACTGGAAGAAATGGAAAAATCTGGCTTGGTGAGCACTCTGACCAGCAGCGGCCAGCGCGATGTTTTGGTACCGGCTCGCCATGAATAAGTCCGCTCACGGGTTGGCGGCCCTGGCCTTCTTTTTGATGGTTTGGCTCGGCGCTATGGGCCCGGCCCACGCTGACGCGAACAGCGATGGCTTGGGTGCTTTGTCGGCCTTTCTCAAAAACGCCCAATCGGGCCGGGCCGAGTTCACCCAAGTGGTGACTTCACCGGCGCAAGAAGGGCGCAAAGCCAAGAGCAAAACCTCCACGGGCGTGTTTGAGTTTCAGCGCCCTGCGCACTTTCGCTTTGACTACAAAAAACCCTTCGAACAAACTTTGGTGGCCGATGGCCAGACGCTTTGGTTGTTTGACCCAGACCTCAACCAGGTCACCTCCCGCTCGCAAGCGCAAACGCTGAACAACACGCCGGTCGCATTGGTCGCATCGGCCGCTGACCTCAAAGCCTTGCAAGCTGACTTTGTCTTGAGCAACGCCCCCGATCACGACGACCTCGTTTGGGTCAGTGCCGTGCCCAAAGCCCGCGATGGCACCCTCAAAGCCGTGAACATTGGCTTTCGGGGCGATCAACTGGTGCTGCTCGACGTGCAAGACAACTTGGGTCAGCGCTCTGTGTTGCGTTTCGGCGCTTTCCAGTTGAATCCGAATTTTGGCCCCGCTGAATTTCAATTCAAGCCGCCACCCGGCGCAGATTTGTTGAAGCAATAGGCTTCAATCGCTCTCTCCATGGCCGACCTGTTTGCCACTGAACCCGCCGCGCCTTTGGCCGAGTTGCTGCGGCCTCGGACGTTGGACGAGGTGGTCGGTCAAGCCCATTTGCTCGGTGCTGGAAAACCCATCCGCTTGGCGTTTGAATCGGGGCAACCCCATTCCATGATTTTTTGGGGGCCGCCTGGGGTGGGTAAAACCACCTTGGCGCGCTTGACCGCGAGCGCCTTTCACTGCGCCTTCATCGCCTTGTCGGCCGTCTTTTCGGGCGTCAAAGACATTCGCGCCGCCATGGCTCAGGCCGAACTCAATTTGGCGAACGGCCAATCCACCCTCTTGTTTGTCGACGAAATTCACCGCTTCAACAAGTCTCAGCAAGACGCCTTATTGCCCTTTGTCGAAAGTGGCCTGGTCACGTTCATTGGCGCCACCACTGAGAACCCGTCCTTTGAGGTCAATTCAGCGCTGTTGAGTCGGGCGCAAGTTTATGTGCTCGAGTCGTTGAGTGACGCCGAGTTAAAGCAATTGCTGCAACGCGCCCAAGAAAAAGCCTTATCGGCTTTGACCTTGGACGAGCAGGCCATCAACACCTTGGTGGGTTACGCCGATGGCGACGCTCGGCGTTTGCTGAACTTGCTCGAGCAAACCCGCATCGCCGCCAAAACGGCTGGCGAAAACCACATTTCTGCCGCGTTTTTGCAAAACACCTTGAGCTTGAACAGCCGCCGCTTTGACAAGGGCGGCGATAACTTTTACGACCAAATCTCGGCGCTGCACAAATCGGTTCGCGGCTCGCATCCCGATGCGGCCCTCTATTGGCTGACCCGCATGTTGGACGGCGGCGCCGATGCCCGTTACTTGGCACGCCGCATCGTGCGCATGGCCTGGGAAGACATTGGTCTGGCCGACCCGCGCGCGCTGCAAATCGTCAACGATGCGGCCAGCACCTACGAGCGCTTGGGCAGCCCCGAGGGCGAACTGGCGCTGGGCCAAGCGGTCATCTATTTGGCGCTGGCACCCAAAAGCAACGCGGGTTACAAGGCCTACAACCAAGCCAAAGCCTTTGTGAAACAAGACAAAAGCCGCGAGGTCCCTGTGCACCTGCGCAACGCCCCCACCAAGCTCATGAAAGAACTGGGCTACGGCCACGATTACCGCTACGCCCACGATGAACCCAATGCCTACGCTGCCGGTGAGACCTACCTGCCCGAAGGCATGGAGGAGCCAGGTTGGTACCAGCCGGTGCCGAGGGGCTTGGAACTCAAAATTGCTGAGAAAATGGCGTTGTTGCGGCAACTGGACGCCGCAGAAAAAACAAAGGCAACGTGATGGACGTTTGGCTACAACAAGTCATCAATGGCTTGGTGTTGGGCAGCATGTATGCCCTGGTGGCGTTGGGTTACACCATGGTTTACGGCATCATCAACATGATTAATTTTGCCCATGGCGAGGTGCTCATGGTGGCCGCTTTGACGAGTTGGAGCACCCTGGGTTGGTTGCGCGCCACTTGGCCGCAATGTCCTGGTTGGGGGGTCTTGGTGTTGGCCCTTTTGGTGGCCTGCGTTGTGGCGGCCGTCTTGAATTGGCTGATCGAAAAACTCGCCTACCGTCCCTTGCGCAACAGCCCGAAGTTGGCCCCTTTGATCACGGCCATGGGCGTTTCGATCCTCTTGCAAACCTTGGCCATGATCATCTGGACGCCCAATTACAAAACCTACCCCACTTTGTTGTCGGATGTGCCGATCAATGTGGGCGGTGCCGTGATCACGCCGACGCAGGTGATGATTTTGGGGGTCACCGCCCTTTGCTTGGTGGTTTTATCGTGGTTGGTGAATGCCACCCTTTGGGTCGGGCCATGCGGGCCACGGCGGAGAACCCCCGAGTGGCCGCCTTGATGGGCGTCAAGCCCGACGCGGTCATCTCGGCCACCTTTGTGATTGGCGCCGTTTTGGCCGCCATCGCCGGGGTGATGTTCGCTTCTAATTACGGCAGCGTGCAGCACACCATGGGCTTTTTGCCCGGGCTCAAAGCCTTTACTGCCGCGGTGTTTGGCGGCATTGGCAATTTGCCGGGTGCCGTGCTCGGCGGTTTGCTGTTGGGCTTGATTGAGTCGATCGGGGCGGGCTACATCGGGGATTGGACGGGCGGCGTTTTAGGCAGCCAATACGCCGACATTTTTGCCTTTGTCGTCTTGATCATTGTGTTGACCTTGCGCCCCTCGGGCTTGCTGGGCGAACGCGTGGCCGATCGGGCTTGAAGGACAGAATGCCCATGACGCCAACCACGCCTTTTATAAAGCGCCATGGACGCCCGTTCCTATTGGTCCTATTGGGTTTGGTGCTGCTACTGCTGCCTTTTGTGTTGCAAAGCTTTGGCAATGCATGGGTGCGCATGGCCGATAACTGCCTCTTGTATGTGATCTTGGCTTTGGGCTTGAACATCGTGGTGGGTTATGCCGGCTTGTTGGACCTGGGTTTTGTGGCGTTTTATGCGGTGGGCGCGTACTTGTTTGCGCTTTTGTCGTCGCCCCAATTGACCGATAACTTTGACGCCTTGGCCGCCGCTTTTCCAAACGGCCTGCACGCGGCTTGGTGGTGGGTGGTGCCATTGGCCGCTTTGTTGGCCGCCTTGGCGGGGGCCCTGTTGGGGGCGCCCACGCTCAAACTGCGTGGCGACTACTTGGCCATCGTCACCTTGGGGTTTGGCGAAATTGTGCGCATTTTCATGAACAACCTGGACCAGCCCTACAACCTCACGAACGGCCCCAAGGGGATTGGACAAATTGACGGTTTGGAGATCGGTTCATTGAGCCTGGCCAAGACCACCCAATGGGGCCCATTGGAAATTCACTCGGTCACGCTTTATTACTTCGTCTTTTTGGCGCTGGCTTTATTGGCCGTCGTGGTGGGTTCGCGTCTGCAAAATTCCCGTGTCGGCCGCGCTTGGATGGCCATCCGAGAAGATGAAATCGCGGCCAAGGCGATGGGCCTCAACACCCGCAATTTGAAATTATTGGCCTTTGCCACCGCGGCCAGTTTTGGCGGTGTGGCGGGGGCTTTGTTCGCGGCTTTTCAGGGCTTTGTGTCGCCCGAATCTTTCAGCCTGATGGAGTCGGTGATGATCGTGGCGATGGTCGTCTTGGGTGGCATTGGCCACATCCCTGGCGTCATTTTGGGCGCGGTCTTATTGACGGCGTTGCCCGAGGTGCTGCGCTATGTCTCTACCTCTTTGCCGGCGCTCACTGGCGGGCGTTTGGATGCGTCGATATTGCGGCAACTGTTGATTGCATTGGCCATCATTGGCGTCATGCTGTGGCGGCCACGAGGCCTTTGGCCTGCGCCTGAACATGGCAAAGCCATGGCCAACAAGGGGGCCGTCAATGGGTGAAAGCACCTTGTTCAAAGTCGAAGGCGCCAGCAAACGTTTCGGCGGTTTGCAGGCTTTGAGTGATGTCAATTTGACCATTCAATCAGGCCAAGTGGTGGGCTTGATTGGACCCAACGGCGCGGGCAAAACCACATTTTTCAACGTCATCACGGGCTTGGTCCCCGCCGACGACGGGAAGTTTGAATTGGCCGGCCGGCCCTACGAGCCCAGCGCTGTGCACCAAGTCGCCAAGGCGGGCATTGCCCGAACCTTTCAGAACATCCGTTTGTTTGCCGACATGACGGCTTTGGAAAATGTCATGGTGGGACGCCATGTGCGAACCCATTCGGGTTTTTGGGGCGCGGTGTTGCGCACCTCAAGGTTCAAGCAAGAAGAGGCCCAAATCACTGAAATGGCCTTGGCGTGGCTGAATTACGTGGGCTTGGGGGCGCTGGCTTCGGCACGCGCCAGGACCTTGTCCTATGGCGACCAACGCCGGCTCGAAATTGCCAGGGCGCTCGCCACCGATCCGTTTTTATTGGCGCTGGATGAGCCAGCAGCCGGCATGAATGGCACCGAAAAGCGTGAGTTGCGCGACTTGATCGAGCGCATCCGGAATGACGGCAAAACGGTCTTGTTGATTGAACACGATGTCAAGCTGGTGATGGGGTTGTGTGACCAAGTCACGGTGTTGGATTACGGCAAGTTGATTGCCTCGGGCAGCCCCGCCCAGGTGCAAGCAGATCCCCTCGTGATGGCGGCTTATTTGGGTACCGCTTCTGCTAAAAAAACCAAAACACCTTCAGCCCCTTCAGCGCCGGAAGCCGCCGCATCCACCGAGACGTCGATAAGGGGTGCCCATGTCTAAGGTGGCGGTGCAGGCGACTTTACAAAATTCAAAGCCTGATGGGGTGTCAAATCAGCGTTCAAATCAGCGCCTTAATCCCGAGCGAAATCCGCTTTTAAAGGTCGATCGGCTGAGTGTCAGTTACGGCGGTATTCAGGCGGTCAAGGGCATTGATTTTGAGGTCTTCCCTGGCGAGTTGGTGAGTTTGATTGGCGCCAATGGCGCGGGCAAAACCACCACCCTGAACGCCATCACCCGCGGCGTCCCCTGGGCCTCGGGCGATGTGCTTTGGCGCGGCACCTCACTGGCGAACCTGGGCGCTTGGGACCTGGTTCGCCAAGGCCTGGTGATGGTGCCGGAGGGGCGGGGCGTCTTTGCCCGCATGAGCATTGCCGAAAACCTGCAAATGGGCGCTTACGTTCGAACCGACCGGTTGGGCATTGCCGACGATTTAGAACGCCTGTTCAACTGGTTTCCTCGCCTCAAAGAACGCCGCAGCCAGTTGGCCGGTACCTTGTCGGGCGGAGAGCAACAAATGTTGGCGATGGCCCGGGCCTTGATGGCCAGGCCAGAGATGCTTTTGTTGGATGAGCCCTCCATGGGCCTGTCGCCCATTTTGGTCGACACCATTTTTGAAGTCATCCGTCAGGTCGCCGAACAGGGTATGACCGTCCTCTTGGTCGAGCAAAACGCCAGCCGTGCCTTGGCCGTGGCAGACCGGGGTTATGTGATGGAGTCGGGGCTCGTCACCTTGACCGGAACGGGGGCTGAGTTGCTGGACAACCCCAAGGTCAAGGCCGCCTATTTGGGGGAGTAAAGACAGCCGCTACCGAAAGCCGCTGACTCGAAGCATGTCAGGTCAAGGGTGAGGTCCCAAGGACGCATAAAGCGCTACAAATTCCTGTGTGAGTTTGTGGCGGGGGTCCAAGTGCACCATGGGGCGTGAGAGTTCGTGCGACTCTTTGACTTTCACGCTGGCGCTCAGGTAAGGCGCCAACACAGGCAGGCCCTCCTCTACCAGCTCCTGCACGGTGCGTTTGGGCAGACTGGCGCGGGGCTGAAATTGATTCACCACGATGCCTTCGACTTGCAGGTGGGCGTTGTGATCGGCTTGAATCTCTTTCACGTTGTCAAGCAAAGCGTAGAGCGCGCGGCGTGAAAACTCATCGCAATCAAAAGGAATCAAGCAGCTGTCGGCGGCGATCAGGGCGCTCCGGGTGTAGAAGTTCAGTGCGGGCGGGGTGTCGATCCAGATTTCGTCGTAATCCTCGCCCAGTTCTGCCAGCGCATCACGAAGTTTGTAAATTTTGTAGCGGCTTTCCAGCTTGCTGTGCAACTCCTCCAACTCGGGGCTGGCGCCCATCAGGTGCAGGTTTTCCCAAGGCGTTTCACGGATGAAATCATGGGTCGCCGTGGGGGTGAAGCTGAACTTCAGCGTCGAGTCAAAGAAACCGGCGCTGCCACCGCCCGGGTGGGGCACATCGGCCATCTCACCCAACAAATAACGGCTGGAGTTGCCTTGGGCGTCGAGGTCCACCAACAAGGTGCGTTGACCTTGGTGCGCTGCAATGGCGGCCAAATTGCTGGTGATGGTGGACTTGCCAACGCCCCCTTTTTGATTAAAAACAACACGTCGCATCAAAGGCTCCTCTAGGATGTGAATAGTCAGATTGTGCACTGCAACAATGAAAAACAAAATGACACTGCGCCAGGGGCGTCCGTTGTTAAACTTTGAATAAGAATTGTTATCATTTAGAATCAAGCCATGACCGCCATTCGCCATCAAACCACCCTGGATCAAGTGCCGCCCCATGTGCCGGCCTGGGTCAGTGGTTTCGTGCGTGCCAAGGACCCCGTTAAAGCGGCTGAAAACGACCCCATTCTGCTGCGGCTGGTTGAAATTGGCTTCCTGCCTGGTGAGCCTGTGCACATCATGGCGCGCGGCTTTCCCATGGCCGATCCACTGGCGGTACGGGTCGGCACGTCGACGTTTGCTTTGCGTGCCCATGAGGCGGCTTTGATCGAGGTCACATGGTGAGCGCGCCCCTTCATTCCCCCCTTCAAATTGCCTTGGTCGGCAACCCGAATTGCGGCAAAACTGCGCTCTTTAATTTGCTCACGGGGAGTCGACAAAAGGTCGCCAATTACGCGGGCGTGACCGTTGAGCGCAAGCAGGGCACGGTGGAGTTGCCCGGTGGCCTGAAAGTGTCGGTGCTTGATTTACCGGGCGCCTACAGCCTGAATGCCTTGAGTGCCGATGAGGCCGTGACGCGCGACGTCATCACCGGACGTCGTGCGGGTGAGGCGGTACCAGACGCCTTGGTGTGCGTGGTCGATGCGACCAATTTACAGCTGAATTTGAGGCTTGTGCTCGAGGTCAAACAACTGGGCCTGCCGATGGTGTTGGCCTTGAACATGACCGACGCCGCCCAACGCGCGGGCTTGCACATTAATTTGCCCAAACTCAGCGAGTTGCTGCAAATGCCGGTGGTGGAAACGGTGGGCATTCAAGTCGGCGGGGCCGATGACCTGTTGTCTCATTGGGCCCGTTGGGCGCCGCAGCACCTCGAGCATCTGCGTCAAAGTGGCCCTCAAATTGGCCTTCAAAGCGCCGACTCCAAAGTTAAAAGCGACCCCTTGACCGCTTGGCAGCCGCCCCATTTCGATGAAGTGCTGGCGACGCAACTGGCGGTTAGACAACTCTTGCAGGCCACCGTCGTCAGCGACAAAACCCCCGAGCAAATGTTCAAGACCGACGATGCGATTGACCGCGTTGTCCTTCACCCTTTCTGGGGCATGTTGATCCTGGCGGGCACCTTGTTTTTGATGTTTCAAGCCGTTTTCAGCTGGGCCACAGCCCCCATGGAGGCCATCAAGGAAGGCGTTGATGGGCTGTCCGTTTTGTTGCGTGAGCACATGGCCCCGGGTGTGTTGGAGAGCCTTCTGACGAATGGCGTTTTGGCCGGGGCGGGTGGCGTTTTGGTGTTTTTGCCGCAAATCCTGATTTTGTTTTTCTTCATCTTGGTTTTAGAAGACAGCGGTTATTTACCCCGCGCCGCTTTTCTACTGGACCGCGTGATGGGCTCGGTGGGCCTGTCGGGGCGCTCCTTCATCCCTTTGTTGTCTAGCTTTGCCTGCGCCATTCCCGGCATCATGGCGACCCGCACCATCACGCATTGGCGCGACCGCTTGGTGACCATCATGGTGGCTCCGCTCATGACCTGCTCGGCCCGATTGCCGGTGTATGCCTTGCTGATCGCTGCGTTTATTCCGGCCAAGACAGTCTGGGGCGTGTTCAACTTGCAAGGCTTGGTGATGTTCGCTTTGTATGTCGGCGGCATCGTGAGCGCCATGGCGGTGGCCTATGTGTTCAAGCTGTGGCAGGGCAAGGCGCAACCCACCCCCTTGCTGATGGAGTTGCCCGCCTACCGTTGGCCCAGCCCGCGCAATTTGTTCCGGGGCCTTTATGAACGCGCGCAGATTTTTGTGACCCGTGTGGGCAGCATCATCTTGGCCTTGATGGTGGTGTTGTGGTTCTTGTCGACCTTCCCTGGTCCCCCCGAGGGCTGGCAACCTTCGATGGGGCCGGCCATTCAATACAGCTTGGCCGGCCGCTTGGGCCACGGGCTTTTGCATGTCTTTGCACCGATTGGTTTCAATTGGCAAATTGCCATTGCCTTGGTGCCTGGCTTG
>Ga0208874_1000267_pt1 | contig 19982 bp, 19 predicted proteins | sample CryBogCBH10Oct08_FD_184604 | JGI IMG/M metagenome (GOLD analysis project Ga0208874, IMG submission 184604) | Freshwater microbial communities from Crystal Bog, Wisconsin, USA - CBH10Oct08 (SPAdes) (version 2) | ecosystem: Environmental > Aquatic > Freshwater > Lake | place: Crystal Bog... | reverse complement strand
ATTGTTGGAAGGTGCGCCTAGGCTGTTAACCTAGACCCATAGCGAGCGTGAAATCGTCGCAAAGACGAGAATCGTCGTAGACCTAGCCACGGACTGTAACATCTGGCAAACCTTCAATTGGCAGTTGACCTAGCGCTAATGCAATTTGTTCACGCTTGAGTGAATCAGCAAGTTTGCGTGTATCCCCAATTAATCGGTCACGCTCTTTTTCAATTAAGCGAAGATTTGCGAGCGCCTTTCGGGCTTCACTATTGAGGTGGGCGAGATGCTGAAAGTCCATGGCCATGGCTATAACTTAGAGCCGGCCACTGACAATTCTATTTTTTCTCCTCTAATCCCAGGGGAGGGTTATGTGGATCCCAGGTAAAACCACATCTTAAGCATTGGTAATCATCGCTCTTTTGGCCTCCGAATATTGTGCGTTCCTTTGCGTACTCCTCATGGGTGCAGTTGGGGTCCGAAATGTATTTAGGCTTTCCCATCTACGTCTCATCCTCTTGTGTGACTGATTGACGGGGTGAACTTCCATCTCCGTAAAATGCGATGGAGGATAAATCTTCCCGAATGCGATCTAAGAACCATTCAATATCTTTAACTCTTTCTTGCTGTCGGCTGGGATTATTCATATAAACAACGGCTTGGCGTACATGATGCATCAACAAGTTGTAAGCCTTTGTATTTTCATAAAAATTCTCGGCAACGGATCCTCGCATCAGCTCTTCTATGGGATGGTTCGAGGGCGGATCAGTAATTGGCCCTCCATGTTCTGGAGAAGTGATTCCATCTATCAGTGCAGATATTGGAGACTTACGAGCCTGGTCCCATCTGGTTACATCTTGCTCTATCCCGTCCGGAGAAGAGACATCAACTTTTGGCATTGCTGGAATTGGATTGTTCACTGCTCCAACATTGATCGGGTTTGTAGAAAGCTCACGCATTCGAAAGAGAAAAGCCTCTGGATTCAATTCTTTGAGTGGCCGTATCCCGTTTACCCAGAGCATCCATGGAACAGCGCGCACTTCAAAATCCGGATCCCCGACATCCTTCAACCTAAGAAGGTAGTTGTGCTCCAATTGCTCAAGCGTTGGCTGCAAAAGATATGACGGTGAAACTCCTAACAGTAAAGAGAAGTGGATCAATTCCTCCGCAGTTATGTGCAGCTTCTCGGATTCCTGTCCACCGATTGCCTTTCCATATGAAGATTCTGATTTTCTCTTAAGTCGCTTAGATAACCTGCGAGCACCCCAGCGCTGATAATCTGGTTTCTCGCGGAGTGAACCATCCTCTTCGAAGATATATGAGTTGACGTTCACTAGTCGCTTGGTTTTCTTAGAGCCAATTTTCTTGAGGTATTCCTCAATCTCTTGGGCTAGACGAATATCTTCTGCTACAAAATTGCGCAAAACAGAATGCACATTCCAGCGAATCATCTCTGTAATTGTTAGATCAATAATCACTGGCGGTGTTTTAGGTTGCTTCTTAATGAATGGCATCTGACCTCCGTCGAATTTCGACAGACCTCCCGTGTTTTTCTCAAGAAATGAGACTGTTGGTCCAGCACCAATCAGGTGTCACTAAACATAACCAAACTATTAAGGAATAAACAGTATGTCTTCACTTTTAACTATTCGTCAGGCAGCTCAGCGCCTGAGCCTGAGCGAAAGCAAGGTTTACCGCATGACTATTTCCGGGGAACTACCAGTCCAACGCATCGGACGGGCTGTTCGGATCCCTGAATCGGCCATCAACTTTCTGGCAGAACCAACCCCCCTTGCTCTTCCAGCCTATTTAAAAGGAGGGAACAAGTGATCTCTCTTCAGTCTTTTGCAGTACTGGTACACGAAGCGACCTGTGACGGATCAGATGAATGCTTATATCTAAACACAAGTACTGATGAATCGGAAAATGAATACGAATACTTCCGGACCATCATCCAGGATTTAAAGCTTTTGAGATCGACAGATGCAAGTGACTCTAAGTACCTCATTAAAAAGTTCCAACCGACAGCGGCAGGTTACGAACTTCTGGCAGCGCACAACCTCTACTTCCCTAAGGAGAATCATGAATAACCTATTTACAAATATCAAACCCATTAAGCCAAGAACTTTTATGGAAGCTGTTGCTGGTAGCGGCGATGGGTATGTAGTTCTCTCATACACATCGGATCCAAGTTCAAATAAGTTGATGAGTGAATCATTAAATGCGACGAGCATGGATTTAATCATAAATCGAGCTAATGCACTTTCGAAGAAGTCTCCAGTCTATTTTGGCGTCAATCGCCGTGCCCGCAAATTAGCACTCGGTGAACGTGGTGGAAATGAAGAGGTGGGAAGTATCAGCATCATCGGGATGGATATTGACGTGAGCGATCCAGACAAACCAGATAAGTATTTACCACGCACAAAAGAAGAGGCGTTAACTCTGCTCGAGAGTTTTTCGTTAAAGCCTTCTTACACGCTTTCATCAGGAAATGGAGTCCATGCTTATTGGGCCCTCAGTGAAGAAATTCTTATCGAGACAGAGGAGCAACGTAAGGAGGCACAGGAATTAGTACGTGCGTTCTATCGCGGTTTTGGTGCATTCGCGTCACCTTTTAAGTTTGACGCGACTCATGATTTATCGAGGATGTTGCGCTTTCCTGGATCTCTAAATTTTAAGGACATAAAGAATCCAAAAGTTGTCGAATTCTTAACTGAAAATCCTGAGCGTCTATACACGATCAAGGAGATTCAAGATGCTGGCCTTGAGAAGGTTGTCACTCAGCCTCGGGAATCTCTTGGCAACAAGCAAGGGCTGATGTCCATTGAGAAGGTACGAAAAGGCTGTGCTTGGATCAATAACGCAATTGTGAATCCAAAGACTGTGAAGTACTCAGAGTGGTTTGCGCTCGCATCCGTGCTTTATTTCGCACCTAATGGTCGCGAGCTATTTCATGAGTGGTCACGCGAACATCCTGAATACGATGCAGCAAAGACCGATGCTCTTTTTGATCAAGTAGATCCTGATAAAGCCAAGCGAACTTGCGAGAGCATCGCAACAACACTTCATGGCGATACCTACTGCAGTCACTGTCCATTTAGTGGAGGCATCCAATCCCCGGTAGATCTAGGCCTACCTGGAAAACGTCAGATTGTGGTTAACAGTGGATCATTACCTGACAAGACCGCACAAGCTTGGGCGTCGATATTTGTATCAAATGAACCAGAGCGAGTCTTTGCCAACCATGCCGGAATTTTGCGAATTAATCCTGGCGATGTTACCTGGGATGTCTTGGACGGTAAGTCCGCACGCCACGTATTTTCCCGGTCTGGCGACTGGGTTAAGGCAACCAAAGATGGCTATTCAGCTATTAATCCCGAACAGATTGTGATTGATGACATACTGGAAACAATTAACCCACCATTGCCATATCTTCGTAAAGTTACAACTATCCCCGTTATAACTTCGGAAGGTAAGTTGGTCAATGAGTTTGGTTATGACGAAGAATCTGAAATCTATCGTGTACGCAGCTTGGATTTACGTCGTAGCGACTTAGGTGCCAATTCTAAATTTAAGACTCCACAGGAAGCCGTCGAGTTCATTCTTGGAGATTGTCTTGCAGATTTTCCTTTTGCAACCCAGCAAGATAAAGCACATGCTTTATCGCTCATGCTTCATGACTTCGCTCGCAATCTCTTTACTGGACCATCGCCATTCTTCCTGATTGATAAACCTATTCATGGAACGGGAGCGACGCTTTTGGCGGGAGTCTTATGCTTTCCAAGCGTTGGGCGAATAATCTCTAACAAAGCATTCTCAAAATCTGATGAAGAAGTGCGAAAGCAGATTACATCCCATCTGATGTCAGGTGGTGGTCCGTATCTTTATGACAATCTTCCAGATGACGAGGTCATTGATTCAAACGTTCTGGCAAGTGTTGTTACCTCCAACTCAATCAGCGATCGCCTGCTTAACACCAATACAGTCGTGAAGCTCGACAATCTAGGTCCTTGGATCGGTACTGGTAACAACCCTGATTTTGCTGGTCAAATGAAGCGTCGAATCCTTCGTATCCGCTTGATCCCAACAACCGCAGATCCATATCTACGCACTGGATTCCTGCATGACCCATTGCCTGAATGGATCGCAGAACATCGTGAGGAGCTGGTCGACGCATGTCTTTTCATTGTTATGTCTTGGGTAAATGCGGGACGTCCTTCATGGGGTGGCCAGCCTCTCGGCAGCTTTGAATCATTCTCGAAAGTCATGGGTGGAATCCTCAAGCACGCTGGAGTTGAGGGATTCATGACAAATATGGATTTCCAAAAAGACACAGGGGACTCCGAAGCCGAAATGGTTCGCGAGCTAATTCAAACCTGGTGGAATGAAAAGGCTGATGGAAACTTAAAGGTAACCGAAATTGTCGCAATGGCATCTGCGGCCGATTTAAGTATCGAAGACAAGTGGTTCGACCACAATGAGAAAACAAGGGTAAGCAAGGCTGGGAAGCTTATGCGGAAGATTCTTGAGCGTCACTTCAGCGTCGATACACCTGACGGTCGAAAACTGGTTCAGCTAATCCTTGGCGGCGTTAAGCATAGCTATCGCCTGAAAGAGAAGTCACAAGAGTAATTGCGGTGGGAGACATCAGTAACATCGGAAACCATTTTCAGCCAATTTTGGTTACGGATGTTACTGATGTTATTCCTTGGACTTTAACAGTACAAAATCAACAAACTTTGTCATTATTGAACATATATCAATCGAAAGGAACAAATATGGATATGCCAACCCTGTACACACCCAATGAGGTGGCCGATTACTTACATGTATCGCGGGGGACTATTTACGGTTTACTTCGCAATAATGAAATTGGTTCCGTAAAGGTAGGTCGTAACCGACGCTTTACTGCTGGCCATGTAAAGGAGTACCTCACTAAACGGGAGCCCGAAGTAATAATTGACAAGTTATATAGTAATTAGAAATTTGTACAAAGCTTAAAAGCGGAAAATGATGTTCTCATCATGATAAGAGGGCTAATAATTTGTACGTCATTGAACTTCCGTGAACTGAAATACCTGATAGTTGTACAAAAGTGCCGTGTACACCCGGTCACGCACGTAGAAACCAATCCCTAAAGAAGGACAGTAGCCCTTATGTTAAATGAACAGCAGTTTGGAAACTTCAAACCCAGGAAACCAAAAGGTCCAGCTAAGCCAAATAAGCCAAAAGTTCCTGGGCAAAGTGCCAGAAGTCGATCTGGTGGTTATAAGTTTTTACCAATACCTAAGAGTCAGGAAGAACGAGATCTTATGGAGGCAAAAGCTAGAGCTATTAATGCCAAAACCAGGAATGCTCTTCGGTAGGAGGAAGAAGTATCGCTACCCGCTATTCGATGTCAGTGCTTCCGGTTACGCTTAAGCCATTGAAAGGCGGATTTGCACTGCTGGGTCCTGTCTGTTAAGTTACGCAGTTTTCCAAAAGGAGGAATTATGACTGAGATGAAGAAGCTCATCGATCAAACTGTTCAGGCTCTGGTCGAGCTTGGGTACTCAGTCGACTCCCAAACATGGATGTCTCGTGGCAATAAAGGACGGGTAAACATCTTCGGCTGGGGAGCGGGAACCCAGGGAAACATTGTTCCGTTGGTGGCCGTGGAGGTCCTTGAAGCTGTAACTCCTGAAAACATTGAACTCGCACTCCAGCAATTGAGCTCAGCGCAGACAATGATGGACACTCGAAACAGTTTCATTTTTAACGGTCTAACCTGGTGGCGGGTTAGTGAAGACTTCCGATCAGTCGAGGAAGGTCCTCAGCCCAATCCAGTTAAGGCTCTAACAAAGAAAATCACAAACTCACTTTCCATAGGACCAATGATCAAGCCTGAACTCTGGAAGGCGATGGATGCTACTCGCGGTCAACTGAGCATTCAGGAAGGAATTATCTCCGCTATACGGACCATCTTAGATAGTTCCACAAACCTGGGCGATGCAATAGCCCTTTCAGGAAATGCAACCATGCCGCTAGACCGTCAAGCATTCGTGAAAGCGCTTCAACAAATTCTCATGCAGATGTCCGGTAAAGATGCGCAATTTGGTACACCAACCGAAGTCGTGGACTTCTTATTTAATCTTGTCGGAAGTTTGCCAAAAGTAAAAACTTTCTACGACCCATTTGCGGGTTCCGGTTCAACTGCTCGTGAAGCATGGATACGTTTCGGCCTTACATCTGATGAGCAGATTCAGATTACAGGGCGTGAAATTAATAATTCTGTTGTTGAATTAGCGGATGTATTAAATTCCGCCTCAAAGTCGCATGTAACCATGGAACTTGGAAATTCATTCATGTTGCCAAGCATTTTGGCAGATCTAGTTGTCACGGTTCCCCCTTTGGGGATGCGCCTGAATGAACCAATAGAAACTCCATTTGGTTCGACTAAGAATGGAGATATTGCTGCAATTGCGCTCGCTGTTTCCAGTCTAAAACCTAATGGAGTCGCAGCGATGATTTCTCCACCAGGTTGGACTTGGAGCAAAGAAGGTCAAGCACTTCGTGATTGGCTTTCTCAGAATTATCACGTCATTGCTCTTCTGGCACTTCCCCCTGTACTGAACAAAGTCACAGCAATTTCACCAGTTGCGCTTGTTGTACGTAATTCTGCACCGGGTAATACTGTTGTTGGCACTTTGAAAGAAGATTGGCTTACACAGTCGAGTGATGATCAAGAACTAAAACGTGCGGTAAATGAATTATTAAGAGGTAGTTCGGAATGAGCGACTTCAATCTGATTTCATTACAAGATTTGAACAACTGGGATATGAGGCAATTTGCCAGCCCAAACCCTAGAGTCAATCATTGGAATACTGAAGCGGAGCTTGCTCCTATCGGCACTCTCGCCGGCTCTCGCCTGGCTAATGGATATTCGGTGGAAAGAATTGGTTGTATTAGCCCTGCTGATGTTGTAACTCTCTCTGCTTCAGTCGAAGCGAGTAACAAATTCCTCACACAGCACTATTTTGATTGGGCTAGTGAGGATATAAAGATTGGGGACTTGCTCATCGCAAGAGCGGGGGCCGTGTATGTGGATGAAGCATTACAAGGCTTGGTTTTCTCAAATCAATTTATTTTGCTTAGGCCATTTAATCATTCTGATGGACTTGTACTCTGGGCAATTTTGAACTCAACCCCTGGCAGAAATTCGCTTGTCGAGTTTTTTGATTCAATAAACGCCTCTGATATTAGCCAAGCTTTTTTGACAAAAGAGTTTCTTAAAGATTTTATGTTACCTATAATTAATGTAAGTCATAGCCTACTTAATGATATCGAAGCACTGGTCAAACAAATTCAACATAAAATAAGTAACTCTATCGATACTCCTTCATCTTGGGTGAGCATAAAAAAACTAGATCTTGGGGATGACTGGTTTAGAGCTATCAGTTCAAAAGTGCAACCAACAGAAAATAGTGGAAATAAACTCGAGGAATTAATTGATACCGTTATTGTGGGAAAAACGAATCGTAATACAGTCACTGATGGCGAAAGAAAATATATGCCGTTTGTTACTCCCAAATATGTTTTACACGGAAGAAAATCGGACTTAAGACAGGAACTTCTTAGCGATTCGACATCAACCTTGGCCAAGAGTGGCGACTTAATTATTGCAACAAGTGCTAAGAAAGCATATTTCTACTTGAATGACATTAATTCAATCTTAGGTACGGGTGTTGTGGCAATCCGGCCAAAACCAGGAGTTACGGCGGAGAAGCTTCTTTCGATATTTGCATCAGCTTCGGTCCAACTAGATTTAAATTACTTACTCTCCAGAGGAATTGTTGGACATTTAAGTAAGAGCGATTTGATGAATCTGGCAGTTCCCTCGGATTGGGATACGGGAGATAAATCTCCGATCAATCTTTTAATGATTCGTAACCAACTGGACACGATTCTATGGAGCTGAATAATCACCTAACTCCTGGATCGTTTACGGGAATACTTGAGGTTCTGGGAAATGTTCAAACTGGGCAGGTAAAGGAAATACTAGATTCTCGTTTGGCTGAAATCGACTTGGATGTATCTTGGCTTACATCTATCTCGGCCAAATATGTAGAAGTAACTAAAAGCTATCCCGATCACAAATTGGAGTACGGGGTAGAACTATTGGACCTAATTAGTTGGCTAATTGCTCCATTGAGAAGTAACAACACTTGGTTGCAATTGAATGATGAGATCCAAACCAAGTATTCCGAGATAACTGCAGCAAATGAGTTTGCAAGAGAAATACCCGTTTCAATTAATTGCTGGGTTGCGTGCATTCCCATCGGAGGAATAGAAAGAAATTATCCCGTGATGCTGAACACAAAGAATTCAGACACAAACTTGCATTTGGCATTTACGAATCTTATAAAGCACGCATTAGCACACGACTGGGAGAATGGTAGCGAAGAAATTGATGCCACGAGTATTGCTTTACGCCTTACCGGAATCGTCAACGCAATTGATTCCACAAATGATCTACGAAGTGCGTTTAATTCTCTAATCATCAAACTTAAGGGGACATTGCCGCAAAGTGACGATACTCTCTTCAGAAATGGCAAATGGATAAGTGATTTAATAGAAACAAGAAACATAGTTGCACATATCGGTTCTTCACCAAGCGGACTAAGTTTGCAAGATGCATGGGATCGTTCTCGCGACATGGATCAAATTCGGCAGATAATTCGCCTTACAACTTATTTGGTCGCAAATGATGTCCGGGAGCAATTACTTAACACTGACGGAAAGAATGCTAAAGCTTGGGCTGAAAGAATTAGAGAAGAAATTGGCTGGTTGGTTGGATCCGCAACCTAGAAAAAAGGAACTTGTTCAATTATCAGTAAGGTAGAGACAAACATTAGGCTAAAAGTGGGGAAAATGACCGCTAGAGTATTTTTATTGTCACAGCACTCAAGTAACGTTAGCCACGTAGCCGGGATTCATCCTGAATCAGGTTTTTGTCGCGACAAACAGGGAGTCTTCAGGAATGGCTAGTAACGAAAAGGCAGAACTGCATAAGACTATTTGGAAGATTGCCAATGACCTCCGTGGCAGCGTTGACGGTTGGGACTTCAAGCAGTACGTCCTAGGCACACTTTTCTACCGCTTCATCTCTGAGAACCTCACAAATTACCTCAACGAGCACCAAGTCAAAGCCGGAATCAAGAACTTTGATTACTCCAAGCTCAGCGACAAAGATGCCGAATTCGGCCGCAAGGAGACTGTTCTAGAAAAGGGATTCTTTATCCTCCCAAGTGAACTGTTTGTAAACGTACGCGCCGTTGCTAAGAACGATCCAAACCTCAACGAAACCATCTCTCGCGTATTCCGAAACATCGAAGGATCCGCAGTTGGCTCTGCAAGCGAGCTCGACATCAAAGGCCTATTCGATGATATGGATGTTAACAGCAATAAAATTGGTGGAACAGTCACCAAGCGAAACGAACTCTTGGTAAAGCTGCTTGATTCTGTAGGTGAACTGCAGCTTGGCACCTATGCAGATAATTCAATAGATGCATTCGGTGACGCATATGAATATCTCATGACGATGTACGCGTCAAGCGCAGGTAAGTCTGGTGGTGAATTCTTCACACCACAAGAGGTCTCAGAACTCCTCGCCAAGATCACTGTCGTAGGGAAGAAAAAAGTGAATAGGGTCTATGACCCTGCTTGCGGTTCTGGATCGCTACTTCTTCAGTTCGCGAAGGTGCTCGGGAAAGATAATGTGACCGACGGTTTCTATGGACAAGAAATTAACATCACCACGTACAACCTCTGCCGAATCAACATGTTCCTCCATGACATCAACTATGAGAAGTTTGATATTGCCCACGGCGACACTCTTACCAATCCAACTCACTGGGATGATCAACCATTTGAAGCTATAGTCTCTAACCCACCGTACTCAATCAAATGGGATGGTGACGAAAACCCGCTGATGATTAATGATCCTCGCTACTCACCTGCTGGTGTTTTGGCTCCAAAAAGCAAAGCAGACCTTGCTTTCACGATGCACATCCTCAACTGGCTAGCTACAAATGGAACAGCAGCCATCGTCGAGTTTCCAGGGGTTATGTACCGAGGTGGAGCTGAACAGAAGATTCGCAAGTATCTTGTAGATAACAACTACGTAGACACCGTCATTCAACTTCCACCCGATCTCTTCTTTGGTACGGGAATTCAGACTTGTATTTTGGTTCTCAAGAAATCCAAGAAGGACAACAAAGTTCTTTTCATAAATGCTGAGCGTGAGTTCGCTCGTTTCGGCAATAAGAACAAGCTTCGCCCAGAAGATATAGAGAAGGTCCTATCCAAATATACAAATCGTAAAGATGAAGATTTCTTTTCACGTCTCGTCAATCACGCTGAAGTTGCTGAAAAGGACTACTCGCTCTCGGTGAGCAGTTATGTAGTTGCTGAAGACACAAGAGAAGTTGTCGACATCAAGATCCTGAACAAATCGATTACAGAGATTGTTTCGCGTCAGTCAGAGCTTCGTTCTGAGATAGATAAGATTGTTGCTAACCTCGAAGGCGAAGGTTCATGAATCGAGTAGAGCGTCTCATCTCTGAGATTTGTCCCGATGGGGTACCAGTCTTTCCATTAGGAGAAATCGGGACCACTGTTTCCGGTTTACGAGGTAAGTCGAAGAGTGATTTTTCCGAAGGCAATGCCCCGTATGTTTCATACGTAGAGATTTTCAATAACCCAGGAATCGACTTCGTTCCAGAAAAACGAGTGAAGGTAGGCTCAGGCGAAAATCAGAGTGCTATCCAACTCGGAGATGTCTTGGTTACAGGATCTTCAGAAACGCGGAACGAATGTGGGATGACATCAGTCGTTACTTCCGTGCCCGAACTGCCGATCTACGTGAACAGTTTCTGCTTTATCTGGAGACCTAACCAAGGTGTAGAACTTGACCCGCAGTTCGCAAAACACCTATTCAGGGGTCGAGCATTCCGAGACCAGGTAATTGAAACGGCTAACGGCGTCACGCGCCAAAATATCTCGAAACCAAAGTTTCTATCTATCGAGGTGCCACTTCCCCCATTACCCGTTCAGCGCGAAATTGCCTCAATTTTGAACAAGTTCACAGAGCTAGAAGCAGAGCTAGAAGCAGAGCTAGAAGCAAGAAAGTTTCAGTATGAGCATTTTTCAAAGTCAATGCTCGAATTCAAAGACTCCGAAACGCAGCGCGTACTAGTGTCGGAAGTCTGCCGTATTTCCAGAGGCACCGTAATTTCGAAAGACTATCTGAGGGACCACCCCGGCAGATACCCCGTGTATTCATCTCAAACACTCAACAATGGAATCTTCGGTTACATAGACACTTTCGCTTATGATTTTGAGTCGCTGACTTGGACAACTGATGGCGCAAATGCTGGTTCCATATTTTTCCATCAGAATGAGAAGTTCACAATTACAAATGTGTGTGGATTGCTACAAGTTCTAGATCCTTCTCGTGTGTCTACTCGCTTCATGTACTACGTCCTTTCGGCCGAAGCTCCAAAGTACGTCAGTGCTGGCATGGGAAACCCAAAGCTGATGGCGGGCACTATGGGCGAAATTCAAATCGAACTCCCTTCACTCAAGAAGCAAAATGAAATCGTGGCAGTGTTGGACAAGTTTGATGCACTCGTGAACGGAATTACCGAGGGGCTTCCTGCGGAAATCGCTGCACGTCGAACACAATACGAGTATTACCAGAGCAAGTTGCTCACTTTCAAAAAACTGGAAGTCGCATGAGTATCTCTAACATAGAGCCAATCGCAATCACATCAGAAAACACTGTAGTAGCGGAACTTGACCCCAAGTTGAATAAAGCGAAGGCATACGAGACTGAGGCAGAACTAGAAGGTGCGTTCGTTGAACTTCTGAAGGATCAAGCATACGAATACTTACCTCTTAACGATGAAACTGCTCTGATCGCTAACCTCAAAGTCCAGCTTGAGAAGCTCAACAAAATAGAGTTTTCCGACGTAGAGTGGGAGCGCTTCTTCTCCGAAAGTATCTCCAGTGAAAAGGACGGAATAATCGAGAAGACCCGTCGATTCCAGGAAGATCATATCCGTGTGCTGAAGCGCGATAGCGGTGAAAGTAAGAACATCTATCTAATTGATAAGCAGTACATCCACAACAACAGCGTTCAGGTGCTCAACCAGTACGAAGTAGAAGGCGCTCGAAAGAACCGCTATGACGTGACAGTGCTTGTGAATGGACTCCCGCTAGTCCATATCGAGTTAAAACGCCGTGGAGTTGATATCCGTGAGGCCTTCAACCAGATTAACCGATACCAACACGACAGCTTCTGGGCCGGTTCGGGCCTGTATCAGTACATTCAAATTTTCGTCATAAGCAACGGTACTTATACGAAGTACTACAGCAACACCGTGCGCGATCAACACATCAAGGAAGCAAGTGGAAACACGCGTATCAAGAAGACTTCAAACAGTTACGAATTTACGAGTTGGTGGGCCGATGCCAATAACAAACCGATCTACGACTTAATGTCATTTGGCAAGACTTTCTTTGCCAAGCACAGTCTTCTCAACATCCTCACCAAGTACTGCGTGTTTACTTCTGACCAAATGTTGCTGACCATGCGTCCGTATCAGATTGTGGCGACTGAGCGCGTTCTCCAGAAAATAGTGATGAGTGAGAACCAGAAGACTCTTGGAACAATCGATGCCGGTGGGTACGTGTGGCACACAACGGGTTCTGGAAAGACGCTTACGAGCTTCAAGACAGCGCAGATTGCTTCGAAAATGCCATCAGTCGACAAGGTGCTTTTCGTGGTTGACCGCAAAGATCTCGATTATCAGACAATGAAGGAGTACAACCGTTTCCAAGAAGGTGCTGCGAACGCGAGCAACTCCACCAAGCAGCTTCAAGAGCGCCTTGAGGATCCGGGCGCAAAGATCATCATCACAACTATCCAAAAGTTGTCTAAGTTCATCAGCCTGAACCCAAACCATGCGGTTCACGACAAGCGAGTTGTGCTGATTTTTGATGAGTGCCACCGTTCCCAGTTTGGCGACATGCACCTTGCTATCAAGAAGGCATTTTCAAACTACAACCTCTTCGGCTTCACGGGTACCCCGATTTTTGCTGCCAACTCTTCAAGTGGAAATAACCCGAATCTTCGTACCACCGAACAGGCATTTGGCGTGAAGCTCCATACCTACACAATTGTGGATGCGATCACAGATAAGAATGTCCTACCTTTCCGTGTTGACTACGTGAACACCGTTAAGAAGTCAGATTCGCTAGTCGATCGTGAAGTCAGTGCGATTGATACAGAAAAGGCACTTCTCGCACCAGAACGCATTACCAAGATTGCCCAGTACATCTTTGAGCACTTTGATCAGAAGACCCGACGTAACGACACCTACACTCTCAAGAACAAGCGAGTCTCAGGCTTCAACTCACTCATGGCTACCGCATCCATCGAAGCGGCGAAGCGTTATTACGCGACTTTCAAGGAGCTCCAGAAAGACAAGCCAACTGATGCGCAGCTAAAGATCGGAATCATCTATAGCTACGCACCTAACGAAGATGACGATGGTGGCCTACTCCCCGAGGAAGAGTTCGAAGCATCCAACCTTGATGCCTCATCACGCGACTTCCTAGAAGCAGCAATCAAGGACTACAACGCCATTTACTCGATGAACTTCGATACATCTTCGGAAGGATTTCAGGCCTACTACAAAGATCTCTCAGAGAAGCTCAAAAAGCGCGAGATTGATCTTGTGATCGTTGTCAATATGTTTCTTACTGGATTCGACTCAACCACACTCAACACTTTGTGGGTTGATAAGAATCTTCGTCTTCACGGACTGCTCCAGGCTTACTCTCGTACCAATCGCATTCTCAACTCTGTGAAAACTTACGGAAACATCGTCTGCTTCCGAGATCTTGAGCAGGCAACCAACGACTCTATCTCCCTGTTTGGAAACAAAGATGCCGGCGGAATTGTCATCCTGAAGCCGTTCCGCGAGTACTACGACGAGTACTCATCGCTAGTTTCTGAACTGACATCAAAGTTCAATCCCGGCGAGCTGCCTGCTTCTGAAACCGAGCAGCGAGATTTCATCAATCTCTACAACAAGATCCTTCGTTTGCAGAACATCCTCAAGTCTTTCGATGACTTCAAGGGTAATGAGCTTCTTCCAGAACGAACTTTCCAGGATTACCAAAGCACCTATCTCGAGATCTACCAAGGTCTAAAGAAAGTAGAGGACGCAGACAAGGAGTCAATCGTCGAAGATCTTGTCTTTGAAATCGAGCTCGTGAAGCAAGTTGAGATCAACGTTGACTTCATCCTCATCTTGATTCGCGGACTTCAAGGCGCATCGGCAAGCGAGAACAAGGAAATCAAAGCGAAGATCAGCAAGACAGTTCTCTCGAGCTACTCACTTCGAAGCAAGAAGGACCTGATTGAGAAGTTCGTTGATTCCATCAATAATGACTCAGACGTCGAGGGTGATTGGCGAAAGTTCATCGCTGAGCAAAAGAAAGTTGAGTTAGGCGAGATCATTAAAGAAGAGAACCTCAACCCAGAAGCAACGGAGGAGTTTATTAACAAGGCCTTTGCTGATGGTGAGCTGAAGACAGCTGGAACCGCTGTAATCAAACTCCTTCCACCAAAGAATATGTTCAGCCCAGGCTTTGAACATGCTCTCCAAAAAGCTTTTGTAATCGACAAACTAAAGGCGTTCTTTGAGCGCTTCTCAAATCTCTAGTCCCATCGTAGAAAGAAGAAATGTCATGCTGGATCAATCGCTTCGCAACGAGCTCGAGGGATACATGCTTGCCGACGAGTACCTACTCGGTGAGATTTTCACTCTTTATAAAGATGGAGTTGTCGATGCGAAAGAACTCGTGGCCGGCACTAGCGCTACTAATCGAGGCGTTATCTACAACAACTTAACGATGATTCGTGCACTCCTGGATAGCAAAGTACCGAGCGGTGCCTCTATGTCGCGTCAATCCGCCTGGGCTGTTGGACGTATTATGAAGAACAATCCAACGATGAGCGCAGCACTCAAGGATTACCTTAGCCACCTCAAGCTTTCACTGGAAGAGAACACCAACAGTATGACTGCTGTTCTCCACGATGTAGACAAAATTGATCGGCAGTCTGATGTTTTGGCACGCCAGGCAGTAGGCATTCAAAACGGCATCTACGTATATAGCTTTCCCACCTACCTACACTTCGGAACCATCGAAGATCAAGAGTTGTATTGGGTCAAAATTGGGTCAACCAAGAACTCCGTTTGGCAGCGCATTGTCGAACAAAATCGACAGACTTCTATGCCAGAAGATCCGAAGCTGCTCCGTATTTATCACAAAGAGAATATGAATATTGATGAGATCGAAAAGAAGTTCCATTTAACCTTGGAGCGCGTGGGTCACGAACGAAGTGCAGCTCGCCGGACTAAGGCGGGGACGGAGTGGTTTGCTACAACTCTGGATGCAATTGACGCGATAGCCGAGTTGATGTATTTGCAGATCGAGAAGTACGAAGCATCAGACGAGAGCATCTAACGAGAAGAAAGTTGAAAAGAAAATGACCTACTACTTGCGAGTGATGCTCGGGGGACAGAGTTCTTCTGCCAAAGACTGCTTCCGAGATGAGATTGTCGGCACCGACTTCGGGTTTCTAGTTGACCTCACTGATTACCTAAAGCCCACTTGGTCTGAATCCAAGCGTGATCTCTCAAAGTTGTACAAGGAAGGTCATCCGGACAAAAGCGCAATCGCGATTGGCCTCAACTGCGGTTCGATTTGGACAGTGTCAAAAGGGATCCCAATCGGGGGAGTTGTTATTTCTCCTACCGGCGAGGGCGACTACACGTATGCGGAAGTTACGGGAGATTACAGATTCGACTCCAGCTCGTACTTCCCCCATCAGAGAAGTGTTAAGTGGTCCGGTGTTCGGATATCACCGGATGCGATGTCAGACGGATTACTCAAGGCATGCAAGCGACCTTTGACATGTATTGATCTCAACCCATATGCCGAAGAGCTTGATGTGCTAATCGGAAAAAGTGCGGGAAGGCCATCGATTACTGTTTCCGATACAGATGTCGAGAGCGCCACTCACTTTGCGCTCGAGAGTATTCTCGAGGACTTTTTAGTAGCCAATTGGCAATTCACGGAATTTGCAAAAAACTATGACATTTTGACTGTGGATGGTGAACAAGTTGGCCAGCAGTTCCCGGCTGACACAGGTCGGATCGATATCTTGGCAATAAGTAAGGATCAGTCGGAGTACCTAGTCCTGGAACTCAAGAGAGGCAGAGCAAGTGATCGAGTAGTTGGCCAGCTCCTACGTTACATGGGGTTCATAAACAAGGAATACTGCCAGGATGGCAAAACTGTAAGGGGTGCAATCGTTGCGCACCAAGATGACTTGAGCATCCGTAACGCTCTTTCAATGGTAGATGGCATTCAATTTTATCTATACGCAGTCGACTTTAAGTTAAGCATCCAAAAGTAAGGTCTTTCAAATGACAATTGGTGACGAAGCACAGATTTTAACTTCTGATCAGGTTTCACGAATGAAAGGCATTTTGGATGAAAGACAATGTGAAATTCTATTCAGAAGAATTGGTCACGGCTACCATCGAATTCAAAGTCTAAGTTATATTGCAAAAGACTTTAAGTTATCAAGAGAACGTATCAGACAAATTCAAAATGAAGCGTTAGTACGTCTCGATGATCCCTCCGTCACCCACCTAGTTTTACTTGCTGAGACAAAGGCAACTTATGAAAGAAATGAAAGCCGCCGCGAGAAGCTTGTAGGAACGCTCAAATGGAGATCTCCAAGTCAAATTAAAACAAACATTGAAGTGCAGAAAGAAAAGCACGAGTCAGCTTATGATGCCTGGAGTGAAGACGAGGACGCTCGTTTGTGGGCGGCGCATCAACTTGGAAAGAGCACTCAGGAATTAGCCAAGCTTCATTCTAGAAGCGTGGGTGCAATTAGGTCGCGACTTAAGAAAATTAGAGAAGGAACAGTGCTTCTCAAGAATGCTTCTGTAGCGGGAACTGAATCGACATTTGCTGTTGTAAAAAAACGTCGATTCAGTATTCCACAACGAAAAACAATTCGTACAGCTACAGAAATTCGTTCTATCGATCCACATCCGAGTGAATATGGGAATTTGACCGTCCGTCCAATAGGGAAGCCGGAGGCACTTCTTCCAAGTGATGAGCAATGTCCATCTTGTGGGATGAAAGTTACTGGCAATAGTGTTAGTTGTCGTTGTTCATAACCCTAAGCAGTTTCTCTAGATCACCATTGAAGAAATTACTTGTGCTACTCCCTTCAATTGACGCGCTGAATGATGTACGTAAGTTTTTGAAGTAAGCAGCACGGAGGAATGACCCATAAAGCGTCGAATTACTTCTATATCCACTCCTTGATCAAACAAGAGAGTTGCCGCTGTATGGCGAGCATCATGAAGACGCTTTATAGGTAATCCCGCGTTAGCGAGCGCACGATGCCATCGACGATAATCAGTCTTACAATCGATCGGCTTTCCAATCGCTGTTGTAAATACTAGATTCTGATCTTCCCATTTGTCGCCGAGAGCCAGTCGATCCTTATTCTGCTTAATCTTGTGAGCCTTTAGTACCGCCAAAGTTTCGTCATCGAGCTCGAGAGTACGTATGGAATCTTCACTCTTAAGTTTTACAAATTGATATTTGCCTTCAATCTTTTGAATCTGCTGCCAAACGAATATTGTCTTCTTTTCAAAATCAATATCATTCCACTGCAGCCCTAGGGCCTCTCCTTGTCGTAGCGCATAGAGGACTGCCACACGCACTCGAGCCTGCATTTGCTCATCGTCTGTTTTTGATAAGAGAGTCTGAACCTCTGGAAGTGAGAAGGGATGAATTTGGGATTTGTCTAAAGTGATAGTTCGGGACTTTCCTACGGGATTTGATGCAACTAAATCGTCTTCCATGGCAGATTCAAACGCGGCGGATAGAACCGCGCGAGCCTGCTGTTGCGAGCGAGCGCTTTGGCCATTCTCTCGCATCTGGAGTATCAACGCGTTCACATGATTCTTAGTAATTGCCTGCAACTTAATTGCTCCAAGTGCCGGAATGATATGAATATTGATAAGGGATAAATAACGGCGATATGTAGTTGCCGCAATAGAAGTCTTATGTTTCTTGGTGACCCAGTTAGCTAAGAATTCGCCGGTCGTAAGCTTTGCCGCTGCTGGAACAAGTGACCCATCATAAATAGGGAGAGCTTTGATCTTTTCCTTTGCAAGTCGACGAGACTCCTGTTCTGAGCGACCCATCGCAGTCACAGTGTGACCCTTATGTGAGATAACAGTTCGCCATCCATTCTTATGGCGATATGTATTTCCATCCCCATTACGGCGGCGTGACTTCTTACGATTAGTTTGTGTTGGTTCTGACATGCTGTTATCCATTTCGTTTAGTTACGCACTGATTTAGTGCGTATTACGAAAGGGTCTCAACAATCACAAAAAACGCCGGGGGACTGTCGAAAACCGACGGACCACCGAGGTTTGTTTTACAACTCATACACTTTCCATACACCAGTCCAAGCTTGGAAACTTCAGGATTACCAAAAAATGTAATCTTGAGGTACTTTTGCGCTCGTTCTAGTGGCTAAATCAACCAGGCGGGTTGCCCGAGCGGCCAATGGGAGGGGACTGTAAATCCCCCGGCTCTGCCTTCGAAGGTTCAAATCCTTCACCCGCCACCAGCAGCTTCCTCGCTTAATTTTCTACCTAATTGACGTAATCCTCGCGCTGCGCCCAGCTCATCAGAATTACTAACGAGCAGACCAAGGTAGTAAGAAGCGCTGGGAAGTAGACGATCTTGTCGATCAAGATTCCAAGTGGTGGCGACCCTGGGAATAGCCCGCGCAAGCCAATCATTGAGAAGGTAAGTGCTGCGCCCCATGTCAGTGCGGAGAGCATCGGTGGACGTTTGGCCGTTGCTACGAGATAGGCCATGGTCACGATTGAGGCAAGTGCGGTGAGCATGAGAAGAAGAATGATCACGGTCAAAACTTTGGTTGAACCATTACGACTTACTCTGAATATTGATGAAGCGATACCTGTCTTATATTCGCCTAGCGCATCAGTAATAGTTTGAGGATTATTGCTTCGAACGATCTCGTTTGAGTTGGTCCAGAGGGAATGGTCCATGGTTACTTTAAAAGTGTCGAGTGACTTCGTGTAATCCTGAGGCAAAATTGGCAGATCTTGAGTGCCTCCGTTTGCATCGGTATAGCTGGCAGACATGGGAACTTCAAAGGTATAAGTATCGAATGGATAACGAGCAACATTTGATGAAGCACTTCCGGACTTCTCGTCGAGCGTTACATCAAACCCACCGACAGGAATGTTCTTCTTAAAGTTATAAAGGTTGTCACTTGTCGGGCTACCACCCAAGATCGCGTCAACGTGAATCGACATATCTTGAACCGGCATCCATCCACTGCGATAGCGATATCCAAGTGAGTCATCGAGTGGCCACGGCTCTATCCGAGCAATCGCCTCACCTTTTAGCGGATCGACAGACATTAGTTGGGTATAGACATCAACGCGCTTCTGCGTCAGCGTCGAAGAAAGCTTGTCATCTAAAGCATTAGCGGCACTGTCATTTGTCTGTGAGAGCAGCACGATTGAACCACCGTAGACAATGAGGATTGCGAGAAAGAGGGCAACGATGCGCTTGCCACCGGGATGAATATCGCGAAGCCGCTGAATCATGAACTCATGTTAAGTGTTAGGAGCAACCACTTTCTGGTTATAAACGGTCAGAGTTCGAAGGATGTGGCACTCTTTCGCTATGGAGCCATTTCGTGTTCACGAGGTATTAACTCAATCGAAGGTAATCGCGATTGTTGGTGTCTCTGATAAACCCGATCGACCGAGCTATGGAGTTGCGAAGTACCTAAAGGAGAATACGGA
>Ga0208874_1000263_pt1 | contig 20137 bp, 29 predicted proteins | sample CryBogCBH10Oct08_FD_184604 | JGI IMG/M metagenome (GOLD analysis project Ga0208874, IMG submission 184604) | Freshwater microbial communities from Crystal Bog, Wisconsin, USA - CBH10Oct08 (SPAdes) (version 2) | ecosystem: Environmental > Aquatic > Freshwater > Lake | place: Crystal Bog... | reverse complement strand
GATGCACTCAGCAAAACAAGCTGAATAGCTGATGAGGGATAAACATAAGCGCCGCCTGATTGTGTCAGACCTTCCCAAGTAGGTCCAAGAGCAGTTGATGCAACCTGAGTTGAATAGCCAAAAATCTCAACAGGTTGATGGTATGAGATTAATCCACGACCAACTTGCAATTCGAATGGTTCATGTTTGCCATTTTTTGTAATCGAATCCCAGACTACGCCTGGTTGAGAAAAGGAAGCCATGATTATTTACCTTTCATTCGTGCAGCGGCTGCATTATCCACCAGATTGGGATATGGCCTACCAGCAGCCCTTGCACGGGCCTTGGCTGATTGTTGTTGCTTGTGGGTTAAGTGTTTTGTGTGATGATCTTTAGGGAGATGCTTTTCCCAGATTGGTTTATCTGTCATTAGCACTTAACTCCCCACTTCTTTAATGCCAAGTTTATTCGGCTATTAGGGTCGTGAGCAGTTTTGGCAGATGTAAGCTTTTCCTTCATCCCACACATTCTTGCCCTAAAGTTTTGATGTCTAGGGTTTGATTCATCTTTTGTAGGTGCTTGCAGATGATGGCCTTCAGCACGGGCGGATGCACGGCCCTTGGCATTTAGCCCACCTGATTCGCTTTTACCCTCTGATCTTTGCCACGCTGGTGACTTTGCCATCTTAACCTCACTGCCAAGCTTAACTTACTTTTGCCATCTGTTTGCAGAACTTAACTACATCCTCGTGGCTGAACTTGGATTTACATGCATTATACATGTAAATGACCATTTGCACATTATCTTTTGTGTATGGTTTTGAACTATCTATCCTATCCAACGAAGGGACCCAGGGGTTTCGGGCATGTTGAAATGCGCCTTTATTCCTTTTACCAAAATCAAACTTAATTCCAGTAACCTCGCATTTACCATTCAAAATCTTTTCAAGAATAAATTTTGAATCAAAGTCGGGTGCTGGCCAACCACGTTCAATGCTTTTCCATTTAACGCGATGAAAAATCTTAGATGCTGTAACGGAAGCAATCTCAGATGACGTAATGACCAACTCATAACAAGTCGTGCAAAAAAACCCATCCAATTTCTTGGATCGGATTAATTTATTAGCCTCTGCACCACATTCGCAGCACTGGGTAGGGCGAGTTTTGGTCAAGCTTCACCCACAAAAGAAAAGCGGGAGTTTCCTCCCGCCTTTTATAGACTAATGCTTAGTCGTTTTCAATGTCTTTGTGGCCCTTGGGGTGTGTACCCTTGTGGGCAGAAGAAAGAGGATGCATGTCTGCACCAACCTTACCACCAGACTTACGAGCCTTACGGCCAGCGTGATGCTTTGCAGCCTCACCGTGAACCGAACCGACGTGCTTAACATGACCTGAGTGGTGATGCATTACATGACCGCCGTGCTTACGCTTTGTACGGCCACCATGCTTACGCTCCTCAGCTTCCTTCACGACGTTCGAATCTTTACCTTCGTAAACGTCTTTAGGAGCCTTGTCCATTTCCCACTCTTTTGTACCAACCATTGGCCCGCCATCTTTCTTGTGGCCACGGTGGTGATGCGCTTTATGACCCTTCATAAGAGCCTCCTACTACGATGCGTTGTTGATGCCTTGGAGATAGGTCACAGTCAATGTACCCACACCAGAGCCAGTGTTTGCCGAAGTTACCTTAATCTGAACGTCTTGAGGACCGCCAGTTTGGAAGGTACTGTTTGATACGTTATCCCAGTTAGCAATTTGGGCAGCTGTGGAAGGCGTAATAGCCACCAAGCCAGCAGATGCCGCACTTACTGTGTTAGCAGAAAATGCTGTTGCAGCAGTCGTTCCAGCGGTTGCGCCGACGGAAAGAGTAGATGCCACACCTGTAAACGCAGTCGTCACCATCAAATTGATGGAAATGATCTGTGATTGGGCAGGGATAACAATCGTAGTAGCACCACTTGCTTGTGTCACCACAGCAGTTTGTGCCATCACAACATAGCCACAGTTTGCAGTGCCGCTTGTTTCACCAAGACCAGCAAGGTTGCCCGTGCCATCTGAGTGAACTACGTTACCAGCCGTGATTGGGCCGTTAAACTGTGTACCAGGCCAAACGGATGAACCGTTCGCATTCGGGTAAAACCCACCATTAATATCGGACATTTTGTTTCTCCTTAGTTAGGAGTCTCTCCCCTTGCGAGGAGAGACATGCCGTTATTACGATGTTGGGAATGAGCCGTAAATGGCGCGCCAGTTGTAGTAGCCGAACGAGTAGCGTTCGTAACCTTTAACCAAGAGGTTATCAGTCACGAAGTCAACTTGCATGTCGGTTTCGAACTTAATGCGTTCCATGTATGACAGACCATCAATGTTTGTCAGCAAGAACCATGCATAGGCTGAAGTCAAGAAGTCGTTCACCATGTATGATTCTGGAAGACCACCGCTGGTCATCATAATCGCGTTGACATCGTTGTCAGCTGTACCTGGACGCAATTCTGTCTTTACGAGACGGATTGCAACTGGCTCCAACTGAGGAGGAACGATGAGTTTACGCGCACGGGCAAACACTTTCAAACCAGCTTGATCGCGGAAGTTTGTACGAATTGCAATCATTGCGTTAAGCAATGTAGCTTCGTTCAGATCAACCTGAGTTGAAGGAGTGTTAGCAACAGTACCACCGTCGATAGGATGGGATGTTGAGCAGAGAGCAACGCCGTCACCACCAATTGCAGAATTGTAGGTTGTTGCGGTGTTCAAAATGTTTGCACCGTAAATTTCCTTGGTTTGCTGGAATGATTCGATCAAGCCAAGGTTTGAAGGAGCAAACTGTGTCTTATAGAGGTTGTCGTCGATTGCCTTACGTGTAATCGCGTAGCCGAGAGCAATTTCTGTATGCTCTTGGTTGTAGACATAACGCTCACCTGCGCCGTTATCGAAAGATGTCTGTGCACCTTCAGTTTTTAACTGAGCAAGGCCGAGGTAACGCATTTCAGCGGTACGTTCGAGAGCCATTTTCGAATCGTGCTTGGTGAAGATTTTGTCGTACTGAGATGGAATCATCTCGTACTTGCCTTCAACGCCCCGAAGTCCAGGGAGGAGAAGGTCTTTAATGGAACTGAGATTGACAGCCATTGGTCCTTACTCCTTAGACGCCAGTGAAGTTGCGTGTAGCCACGTTGTTGAACGCCACAATCGCCCAATCATATGCTTGGCCATTGGCATAAGCGCCAGGGAAGCCAGCAACGAAAGGTTGATAAATGCCGACAACTTTGAACGGTGCGTTCACGTTGTACGTAGCTGTGTTGAGGGTTGTTGTATCGAGATAAGCGCCAGAAATACCGTTTGCAGCATTGCCTGTGCCAATTGCGAAACCAATGGTTGCGTTAATGTCAGTTGGGAAAGCAAGACCTGTGCTGTCCGTCTGAGCAATAAAGCGAGCATTTGGATCGTTGACGATATAACCAGTGACATAGTTGCCAGAAGCAACGTCGCTGCCAGGCCAATAGTTTGACCAAACAACACGCTTCTGAGAAACTGAAAGATACTGACAGCCAACAAAAATGCCACCGATACCGAGAGCGGCAGGTGTTGCACCTGTTGAAGCTGATTGTGCGTAGGAACCGTCTGATTGTTGTGTTACTGGATCGCCGAAATAAATCGCGCCAGCATTATAGTCAATAACTACAGCAACTTGCTCGTATGTTGGAGCAGAACCGTTGCCGCTGTATTGACGGAATCCGAAAGGCGCATTTGTATTTGCCATAACGGAGCCTCCTTATTACAGGAAAGTCCATCATCGCACACCGAGGCGACTTAGAACCAAGGAAGAGTTAAGACCTTCCACGCCGAGGGAAGGGAACCAGACAAGCTGTGTTCACCATTTGTTCTAATATAACTAAGCAATTATGTAAATAGGAATTTTTGCTTATTTATTTAATTTTTGTAAAAGTTGCAGGGGCATTAGCAGGAATTGACCGAATTACTACCCCAGCCAGGTCAAGAACCGCTTTGCGAAATTCGGGATTCTCGACATTATTCATACCAGATAATAATAAATATGTGGCATAAACCCGTTCAGCAACCGAATCATAAAAGCGCGGATGCCGCTGTTCCTCTACAGGTTCGAAGAAAAAATCGTCGTCCAGATCGTCATTAACTTCCGTGGACATCTTCTGGCTCCCGTCCTGTAGCGATCCAATCGTCGCTGACTGGATCGGGCATTTGAGGTTCTGGATTACGCGCAGGGTGACTTGGTGAACGACGCACATAACCCGAAGAAACTTGCCTATCAGTGTACTTCTGAAGTTTGTTTAAGTCATCCATAATATGCAGCATGGCAATTAATTCATCCGCCATATGAATTGATGCATTTTCTAAATTACCATATTTTTTTGTAAATTCGGCCACAAGGCCAGCAGCCAAGCTATTAACCATAATAAATCCCTCTGATAGAAAAGGGGGCTGATTTGCCCCCTTCTCAGTAGACCACAATTACTTGTCGGATGGAATAGGAATTGGTTCGTACCCATGAGAAATTTTTGGGCGAACCGAAGCGTGATCGCGACCAAATTGTCCATCTGGAGCGGAAGCAAGCTGGCTTTCCTTGGTACGGACCTGATTACGGGCATTGCGGTAATCAATAGCCCGCATTTCATCCGTAATTTCTTTAGGACGTTCCATAAGAACCATACCCTTACGCTCAATATGACCAGTTGCGCCAGGAGGCATCATTTCTGGGTGGCGAGATGCGGGTACAGGTTCCCATCCAGTGCGGCGAAGCGCAACAGTATAAGCAGGGTTTTCCTGCCCCAATACCTTCTGCGTCTTCCACTCATAGGACCAGCCATCTGGGACCATGTTCGGATCAAAATGAAACTCATCCTGACCTTCATCTAAATTGCCAAGGTGTCCACGTAATTCAGCGGCACGTTGGGCTGCACGGCTGCGTGGATCATCTGATTTAGCTGGCTCTGGACGCATTGCAGGGCGGCTAACAACTGGTGTTTCAACTGCCTGTACTGCTTCGACTGTTTTCTTTTTTGTGCCGAAAGGACGGCCACGTTTTTTAGGTGCTGTTTCTGACATTACATTCTTCCTGCTTTTTGCAGAGCAATCTTATTCAGATAATACTCTTTTTCAGTTAATCCGCTGGCACGGGCCGCTTCTGCTTCCGCTTGCGTCAATGTGACGACATTGGGACGGCTGCCTGGGCCACCGCCTGTGCGAGAAACTGGTGCAGCCGCTGGAGATGAGCGGCGTTGTGTTGGTGCTGCTGCTGCTGACATAGCTGGCTCATTGGAACGATCTACATCGCGGTTATTAAACCCAAGTCGGCCTTCGATATAATCAAAATACTCACGAGTATCTGGAATAATACCATCATCAACCGCATCAGCGTGTGCGCGGAACATGCGATCAATTGTTTTTTGATTGCGCAAATTATCGCGGTTTTTATCCAACCAGGAAGCAGACGCTGGAGAAACCTGACTTATCAAGTTATCGACAGGATCTGCTGGTTGATATTGTGGTTGCTTTTCTTTGGGACGGCTTTCCATAGCCGCTTTGCCATTTTCAAGCTGCAATAGGCGAGAAGTATTCTCAGACATGCTGAGTTGAATTTCCGCAGCCTTATCGTAATCACCAACTGTCATGGCATCACGATAATTAGCTTTTAGAATTTCATTTTCACGCTTAACTGTCTCAATGACGTTGGTAACAAAGTGAAGGTTTGTATCTTCTGCTTCATTCTTTGCACGAACAGCCAATTCAGCGGCTTCTCTTGCACGTCGTTCAGCCTCTAAGCGAGCCTGTTTTTCTGCTTCTAAACGCCTAGAAAGTTCCTCGATACCATCATTTGGTTCAATTTCTTCTTTCTTTTTGCTTTTAGGTTCTTCTTGGACAACAACCTCTGGTTCTACCGCAGGGGTTTCGTCTTCTAGTACCTTGACTTCAAAGTCATCATCTTTTTCTGACATTTTATACCTCACCAAACGCGATCTGGGTGGTCAACACGGCCCTTAACAGTAATATCGTCCAGCATACGGCATAGAACGCCATTTACTGTGATACTCCAACCATCTGAGGGACGGTGAACAAGCCAATCGCCTAATTCGTAATTGATACCATTGAACCATTCGCCATCCGTATCAACGCAAGCGCTTGGTCCTTTCTTAACGAGCAAGCCAACTTTGGCTTGATAACGGTCTTCATCTGTTGTTTTGTCAGTTAAATAAATACCGCTTTTTGTTTTTTGAGGACGGATATAAACCGCCACCAAAAGTTGGTTTTGGAATACTTCAACATTTGAAATATCGCCAAGTTCTTCTAACAACTTCTTACGAGGATCATCCTCGTGTTCCATAGTCATAAAAGGCATACTTTTCCCCTCTGTTTTTAACCAAGTTTTTGGTTAACTTCCTTCTCAGCTTCGTCGCACAATTCTAGTGCATCCCGAAGACCGAGAATGAAACCTGCATTGAATTGATAAGTTGGAAAATCGAAAACGCTATGACCTGTAACAAGGTTTTCTTTGCGTTGTTCTATCTCTCTCTCAATCATCTTCTTTAGTTCAACAATATAATATTCGTGTCTTGGCAACATTAACCGCTCCCCTCAGCAGTTCCCTCTATTATTTGGTGGGACGGGATATTAAAGAGGGGTTAATACCCCGCCCCTTTAACCACTCTACCGAAGAGTGATTAACCCTTAATTGCTTTCGGAGGTTTAAGTCCGTAAGCTTTTTCTTTCTCTAAACGACCCTCACCCGAACCAGCACCGAACTTCATCTTTGGATAAGTACGGCCACCTGATTTGCGAGGCATTGCGCCACCTGCTGGAGGTGCTTGCATCGGCATAGGCATAGGCATTGGCATCGGCATAGCGCCACCAGCCATTGGCATACCCTGTGGAGGCATTGGAACAGGCACGGCACCTGGGCCACCCATAGGAGGCTTAGGAGGCATTGCACCCATTGGGTTTTGACCATCCTGTGGCTTCTGACCAGCAGAGATTATGATGTTTACGTTTGTTTTACCCTTACCAGCACGACCACCTTCTTTGCGAGCCAAACGGCCACCAGTTGGGCGTGTGCCACCAGTATAGTTGCTGCCATCAACTTCATTAGCTGCCCCACCATTTTTGTGGTGCATACGCTTCAAAGTTTTTGCCAAGTTAGCGCGTTTAGCTAATTTAGGATTCTCGCTGTGAGATGCTTTTTCAAGCTTCTTAGCTGGAATCTTTTCGCCAGCAGGAACGTGAAGTGACTTATGCAAAGCGCCAGGATGTTTAATAGCACCTTGAATCCATTTGCCATGAGTGCGACCACCACGTTTTAAATTCATTTGGTCGTTTTCATCCCACTCACCATAGTTTCGAGGATTTAGTCCTTGTGAACCTTGGTTTTGAGGGCCTTGGGGGCCTTGTGGGCCTTGGGGGCCTTGGTTTTTTGAAGATTGTGCCGCCTCCATCATAGCGCGGTTTTGCATTTCATCATAACCGCCATCAGCCCGATGCAAACGACCGCCCTGCTTCTTGCCTGTAAGAGCAGAAGGCTTAACCATCTTGCGAACAAGTTGTTTATCAGCTGCTTCATCTGGATGGGCGATTTTGCCGCCTCTTTTTGCTGCCGTAGGAAGACCCATTCCAGTAGCACGCATGGGCGATAAAGAACCAGCGCCTACACGTTGGAAGTTCATGCGTGATGGATTAACACCAGCTGTTTGGGCTGCTTGTGCCATCTGCTGCATTGCTGCTGCCTGCGGGCCACCCATAGCTTTTTTGGTGCGACCGCCAGACTTGCGGGTTGTGGGTGGGCCATTTTCATATTCTGGCTCGTAGTTGTTACCTTTACTATCAGTAACAGCACCAGATCCAGTGCGATCATCTTCGCCTTGCGCTGCGCCACCTCTGGTATAACCACCAACATGATAAGAACCAAACTTCGCAGCATTGGCATCTTTTACATTACGGTTTACCTTGGCATTTACCCATTTTTCAACTTCGCCGCCAGACTTACGTGGCTTACGACCAGCATGTTGCTTAGTCGCTTCACCCATCACCTTGCCGCCTTTTTTGAAAGCGCGACGTGATACAGGGCGTGGGCCAGTCTGTTTGTCAGCATTTTCCATTTCGGGGGGTGTCCAACCAGAGGCATCAACCTTCTGGTGTGGGTCGCCAGCGGCCATCTTCTGGGCCTTTGATTTAAGCGCCTTACGGGCAGCTTTTGCCATGTCGTTCATGGTTTGTTCCTTAGCTAAGAAATAACGAGCGTCCTCGTGATGTGCATAATACACGAGAAAATATTCTTACAACAGAGGTATTTTATCCATGTTTTTAAATATATTCCCATTTGTAAGTGAGTTATTTTGGTTGTTTATAGCATAACTTATTGATATTATTTGATTCTTTATGTTTTTGTGCTGTTATTCTAAGTATTCATACATTGTTTTGAGTATTTGGGGGTATTTTGATGTGTCTGAACCTTGTTCAAAAAGATTTGCGGCTTCCATAAGTCTTAGGTCTTTAAGGTCACAATCGCTTAGGTAAATTCGTTCTTTAGTATTGGCATCGCATATTAATCCACTTTCCAGTCCATCTGGGCGGTTAATTCGAGAAAACAAATATACAAGATATTCAGTCCTTGGGTTAAAGGTATTTGTTAAGGTTTCCCTGTCGCTATACTTTAGAGTTGAATAAGTAAATATATTTGTCCCATAAATTGAATGTAACCCCCCAGCCAAACAAACAACTTCAGATACATTTGCTTTTTTGAGTATTTGATAAGTATTTAACAAATGGTCACCTAAAGATCTACCACTGTGCTTTGTTTTAAAGCATCCAACATTTGTTAGGAATTGAATCAAATTGTTCATTCTATTCTAACCTTAATAACAAAAACCATTCTTGCTGCTGGGCATAAACGGCTAACTGATCTACCAACATGCATCATAGCACTTGGGAAAACAACACATCTGCCAAATTTTGGAATAACAGCAGTTAATATTTCATCTTTATCATCAAAAAACATAGTTTCGCCAAACCATTCTGTTTTCCAATTTTCATTTAAATATACAACAATAGTCATATCACTATCATTTTCACTATCGGTATGGGTATATCCTTCCGTACCAAATGTGTATGCGTTAATATAACATCTAATAACCACAGAATCTTCAGGTATAACCTTTCCCCTTAATGCAGATATAATATTAATAACAACAGTGGGTATTTTATCTTCAATATCTTCTCTATTGTCTTTGCCTACCTTTTCGAAACTTAAATTCCAATGCCCATAATCAATTTTGTTATGAGACTTCCAACCATAGGTAAAACCATGATTGTTTATGTATTGTATTAACTCTTTAAGTTTATCTATTTGAATTATATCATCATATTTTTTTATTAGAAGCATTTGTGAGATACTATCTAATAACCCCTCTTCAATGTCCATATTATGTCCCTCGTTTCGCAGTCATCAAAGCTTTACGTATTTCTTTTTTTAAATCATCTTGAGACATCATTTCAATATGTTTATTCCAATTATGTTTTACACGAAATGCTTTGGGCCTACGGTTGGGGTTTGTAAAACGACCACCTGTATGTCCATCATCATCCCCACCAGGGCTGCCCCCATCAGGGCTACCTCCATCTGGTGTTCCTCCATCAGGTGGTGTTCCATCAGGTGGTGTTCCGTCAGGGGGTGTGCCATCAGGGGGTGTGCCATCAGGGGGTGTGCCATCAGGGGGTGCCGAAGATGGACTTTCAGCTAATGATGCCGAATTAATACCAGCTTGAACGGCGTCTAATGCACTTTGTTCGGCTGAATTGGGACCAAAGGTTGATTCTAGTGCTGCTTGTTGAGCAGAGCCAGTTGGCAGACCATTGGAACCAATAATACCCTCAACACCAAAATGACCCTGTTGAGCAGCTTGATCGGTATTTATTGATACAACATCGGAACCAACTGGCCCAGAAAGACCAAAAACACCAGTTTGAGCAGGGCCAATACCAGGCATGTCGGATATAAATGATGTACCAATAAGATTAGATGCTTGATCAAGTCCCATAGGGGTACTTGAGGTGGATGGTGAAGAAACACTTGATGTTGGTGTGGAGGAGGAATTAGTTGTGCTACTATTCAATCCAGCTTGAATATCACCCATAAGTGCGGCTGATGCTGCGTTAGTATCTTGTATATCAGCACCTAATTGATCTGACATTCCAGCATGTGAAGTTGAGGATGATGGGGTAGAACTTGTAGTTGTAGAAGTTGGTGCATTTGAATAACTAGCTACAGTTCCAACATTTGTTGGGGTGCTAGGTTCCGATGGTCCAACTAATGTAGATCCAATTGTGGGTCCGCCTAATAAACCAGATACTGTATTTGCGGCACTTATTCCCATTCCAATAGGGCCAAGCGCACCAAGAGCAATCCCAGCGCCGATATTAGTTGCCGTCTGGCCTGGGTTGGCAATAGCATTGTCTATAGGACCAAATCCAGTAGAAGATGTAGAACTGTTAGGACTTGATGGTGATGAATTATCTGGTCCACCGCCATTGCCTTGATTGATAGGTAAACCAGTTACAGGATCAATTTTTACAGGCGCACCACCAGAATCGTATCCAATTCTTCCGCCCCGTTTTTGTGGGTTATCTAATCCTAAATCGTGTTTAGCCCAATCTAATCTCCATTGAGGATAGTTAGGATCATACAAATAACGCCTTGCCTCTTCATCTTCGCCTTCATTTGCTGGTGTGGTCATCATATTAATTGCCGCAACACCAGCTGTAGTAAGTGGTGCTATTTCCCCACCCAATGCCCAGTACGATGTTTCAAGAGGGTTGAAATCTTCTGGTTTATCGGGGTTAGAAAGAGTACCTAGTAGAGCATTTGCCCAGCCAATTTTATTCATATTATCTAAGTTATCAATACCGCCAGGGTTTAACCATTGCGAAGGATCATCTTTATTTAATGGGTTAGAAGTTGGGTCAACAAAACCATCTGTTGCAAATTTGCGGCGAGCATATTTTTTCGCCGTCATCATTGCATTTCTAATGGCTTTATTACTCATTAGCGTTTGTGTCCTACAAGATGGCTAATAAGGCTTAAAGCATGGTGAATTGGGTCTTCTTTCTTTTGCTTTACCGCGCCACCACGTTTTTGACCATTATCAAACGTATCATCTGCGTTGTTTGCAACGTAATTAGGGTCCATCTTTTGCAATGCTTGGCTAGCACGGAAGAAGTCAGCATTGCTATCATTGTTGCCCCAATTAATTTCCGTAGGATTTTTTGAACCTTTCGGCGCAACCAATTGGTTGTTGGATTGGTAATTATCACCACTAAATAATCGGGAGAAAAATCCAGGTTGGGAAGCAGCCGCTGGACCTGAAGTTGGTCTAGTTGGAGGCGTTGGGACATTGCTACGATTCGCCCAAACATCCTGCTTCGCAGCTGGCGCTTTATCCGTGGAAAAACCAGTTCCTTCATATTGTGTTGGATTTAAACTTCCGTAATTAGTATTAGTAAGAGTTGGAAGCGCACTGGATGGGTTAATAGGTTGCATATTTGCGCCAGTTAAATCTGGCATTGTCCTTGCCATCAATGGAAGGTTGCTAGGCGCAGGTGCATTCGGTGTTATTTGGCTATCTAAATTAGAAAACTCTGAGACGCTTGTCGTCGGCTTGGCATAATCAGCGTCCCACCTTATTGGTTGATTTGATGAGTGATACGCAGCTGCACCAGCCCCTCCAGCCAAAGCGAGAGCGGGCAAAGTAGTTTTTTCAGCTATATTAGCAAAAGAATCAGAAGGTGGCGTATAAACAGGTGGTGGATTAGTTTTGCCTGAAGTAATAGCGTCCCAATCAGTTCCCTTAGCTTGTGCAAGTTGTCTAGCCTTCATAGCTTCTGTCGCCTCGGAAGCGTTGCGAGCCTCAACAGCAGCGTTTGCCCTAGCCATAGCAAGTTGAGTTGGGTCAATATTTACGCCTTGCGTAGTTAAAATAGGCGGCTGGTTTCTTGTGTAAGCGGCGGCTAATTGTGCATCTTTGGTTGGCTGAGTTGCAAGTGCGGAGGTTACTGCATCCGATGATGCATTTTCCGCGCCTTGGCGTAAGATTGCCTGTTGTTGTTCATAGGAAGCCATGCGGTCGGCTAATTGTGATCTTTGATCATAAATATTTTTAAGTGCCGCTAGCTGGTTTCTCTGATCTATTATCGCTTGTGGAATGGGTGCTGGAGATGGAGCCGACTGTGATGTTTGGGAGGTTTCACGCGCAGGTGGCATACCTTCATTTTCTGCCGCAGCAATATCTGGATCAGTAGATACAGTTTTATTGCGTAAAGCTTGAATTTGCGCTTCCGTATCTCTTTGGGCCTTCAAAGCTGTTGTTTTTTTAGCTAAGGCAACAGCATCACGGGCCATAATTTGCTGCTCAGGAGTTAAATCACCAGATGCCATATCACTATAATTATTCTTCGCCATAAACGCATTAACATCGTTTTTCGCCGCTGTTTGAAATGCTTTCATTTTTTCAACGGGAATATCTTCTAAGCTTCTATACCCAGCGCCAGAAGCGTAATGGGCCACTCTAGCCATAATTGCTCTGGTAATATCACTTGCAGCCATCTGCCTGTTCCTACTCTATCGGTTGCGCCGAACCAGGTGTTATTGGGTTTTCATTTCCCTCTAAGCGCTGGAGCAATCCTGGTTCAAGGATACTGCGCGCAATAGCCAAGCCTTGTGGGTCTTTTGCCATATCTTCTGCAAACTTAACAGCCGCCAACCGCTCATCGCTTTCACGATCACGCTTGCGGTTTGTTGCTTCAAGCAACATTTGCTGGCGTTCCATGTCAATTTCTTTAAGCTTGATCATGTTAGCCATCATTTGCGGGTCCATTTGACCGCCTTGTTGGCCAGGCTGCGGTTGTTGCATCTTAGCATGTAACTCCATAGCTTTTGCCTGATCAAGCATAGCTTTAGCGTCGGCAATTTTCTTCTCGTTTGCAATTTTGGCTTGGATTTGCATAAGTTCTGGAGGAGGCTGTTGTTGTGCGGATGGAGGTGCCATAAACTGCTGAGGATTACCCCAACCAATGGCTTGCATCGCCGCAATATCAATCGCAATCGGATCATACATTGATGGATTACCAGCCTGAAGCTGCTTCAATGCCGCAACCTTCATCAAACGCTGTGTTTGCGAAGCTGTATTTGGATCGGCTTGCGGTGTTAATTCGCAATCTTCCAATGCTTGCAGGAATGTATCCTCATCCCATTGATATGCTGGCTTACGATTACGTTGCCAGAAGCTTTCTGGGTGTTCTTTAAAACACTGAACAAGTAATCTAAACTCTTCGGCTTGAGCAGCGTGCATACGTTTGTGGACGCTGTTCATAATCTTGGTGGCTTGTTCGATAGAAGCCAGAGTTGTGCCGACTGGTGTTTCAGTTACACCCTCACCGACAGCTTGCTCCGATGTCCCACCCAAGCGTTGGCCCGTTTCAACAATGTTCTGAACAAGATTCATCAGGGCAGCTGATGGTTCTTTGTACGGCAGCGGCATAATGGCTTGGTTGATAGGCATACCACCCGTTTTCACAGGCGCACCACCGCCAGGAGGCACACGGAAGATGTTTGTATTCTGACGCATACCAACGTCAGCAAACAAGAAGCCTGGGAAGTTGCTGTACATACCAGCATCGAGCAATTCACGCCATGCAGCGGTCACTGCATTTGTTGTATTACCGAGTATGTGTAGCAAACCAATATCGTAAAAACCCATGCCAGGAACAAACGTATACTTCGCGAAACATTGCCGTGCTTCTGGTAGGTCTTTTGTATCTTCATCGTAATTTCGAACCACTGAAAGAATTTGTTTTGACGATACGTCGATTGTGACGCGATATGGAACTTCTAAACCAGTCTCTTTACCCTTGTAGGTATGTTCAAAACCGCGAATATCTAATTCACAATAAATCTCGTAAATCTCACGATCACGATCTTCTGGTTTTAGAATGTTATCTTCAATGCCTTGCTGAGTTTTCTTTTCACGCTGCAAGCTATCAAGTTTAGCAGGTAAAGGGGTTGGCAAATCAATGTCTTTATAAACGCCGAGAATTTGTAAACGGCGCACAGTCGAAGGCCGCATGAAAGTGCGATGCGTAATACGTTTTGCATTGCGTAAATCCGTAGCAGAATTATTAACAATCAAGTCATCAGCATCCACAGTCTCAGAAACTGGTCGATTACGCAATGGGCAGAAGTAAACTTTTTTGAATGACGTGCCGCCAAAGCCAAGCATAAGCAACATGCGGTCGGTATCGGGGTAATATTCCGATGCCGTGCTGGTGAGGTAATGGTTTAAATCCCGCTCCAGCGCATTAGCCATCTGGTCTTCTTGCAGCGTGGCGTTGTTATTGTCGTTGCGGATCTTAACTGGGCCGTCTGTGGGCAGCATTTCCGAACGTGCATTAGCTTGAAAACGTAACACAGCCTCAAGCAGCAATGGATGGCGCACACGGCTCATGCCTTCAACTGGCGCACCTTCTGCTGATCCGCCAAGACCAGGAATCTCGATCTTAAGACCAAGAAGCTTTAAGCCAAGCGCACGATCTTCGACCCAATCCTTGCGGCTATTGATGTCGGCTTCCACACCAGATAAAAGTTCGCTGGAAATTCTGTTAAGTTCCATCTCGTCAATTTGATCGACGAGGTTATCGAACCACTCTCCGCCTTTTTCTTCCCTGTCTGCATTTAATGGCTTCCCATCCAAAGAGATTGTGACTGACCCATCGGGGTGTTCAATCTTTAAAATATTGCCCGAATCATCAAATTGCGGCGCATCCGCATCGTCATCGGTAACTTCAACGATAAAATCAGACGGAGCAATAGCAGAATCGTCTTGTGGGCCGTCTTGACGTATGGATGGTGATAAACCAGGTGTTAAAGGCATATTGTTTTCCTTACGGCTTCGTCTTTGGTTTCCATTTCATAGACGAAACGGCGAATACCCTCTTGAGCCGCCAATGTATCACTTTTTGCATCAATCGTATAGGTGCGAACAAAGTCATAAGGCTCCTCACCCCATACTTCCACGCGATAAAGATTCTCCCCTTTGGTGGCAGACTCGCGCAATATATCAACAATAGCCTTAGCTTTAACCACAGCTCTCTCCTTTTGGGGTAGTTTGGCAATAATAACAGAAAACTACGCTGGGTAAAGCGGTTCTATCTTATCGTTGTACAATTGAGGCACGTCATCATAGGCTTTGCTCTCGTCCACACGCTGCAATAGACCAATTTGACGCAGATGACGTATTGCCATGCTTACTGTATCGACCAAATCGTCATGCTTGGCTTTTGGAAAGGCAGCAACTTGGTCAATAACCATGCGGGACCATGCTTTATCAGGCGCATAAATCAATCCATCAGCAAATAAATGCTGAATGGAGTAGAGTCGGGCTAGTTTATCGGTTCCTTTAGGGTCATCTAGCTGCACAGCCCACTTTTCGTGGTTGTATAAACGCCGTAATTCTTGCGCCACACTGTATCCAGCCGCTTTATTCTCGACTAAAACCTTATCTACCTTCAATTTTTTCATAGTTTCGGCAACTTTTGTCACCAATTCGTGCAATTCAAGCTTGGCTTGCCATGCATACATCATCATAACCTTGGCATGACGTTCCCCAAAGAAGCGATTTACCTCTAATTGCTGTGTTACAAATGATCCGTCGCCATCTTCCATCAAAACATCGACCACAACGCCGTCACGAGTAATTTGTTTTGGTGCTGGAGCGGCGGTTTCTTGCGAAAATACGCCCCAAACTGTCATGGCGCTAAAGTCATTTTCCTGTTTTGTCGTGTATGCCGTATCCAAAGCAGCGACAATAAAGTCCATTGGAGGATATGCAGCCGCTTCCCACGGTTCCCACCATTCAACTTTGATTACACCACCGCCTTTAACTTCTGGACGCTGCTGTAATTGACCCGCTGTCGCCCAAGGACCAAGTTGTTTTTCTAGTGTCTGCACTTCCAACTCGCCAAATCGCTCTGGCCAAAGCAATTCATCTTCTTCTGTGCGAGGATCTTGCCATAAAACAGCCTCGCCATCGTCTGATTTATCGGCGGGAACAAGCACGGTATGGAAGGAACGATGCGGTTCATACTTCATTGGCAGCATTAAATGCGTCCAATTACCTACATCTTTCTCCAAGATATGACCCGTAAGGTCGTTTTCGGCGAGTCTTTGCTGGATGATGACGAAACAACCTGTTTTTGGGTCGTTGAGACGGGTTGAAAGGGCAGAATCCCACCATTCAATTGTTTCGTGGATTTTTGCTTCTGAGAATGCTTCCTGTGCTGCGTTAGGATCGTCAACGATGATGATTGATCCGCCTTCACCCGTAAGCGCAGAGCCAACCGATGTAGCAAGTCTCGAACCTCTTTTATCATTATCGAACCTTGTTTTAGTGTTTTGGTCCCCAACCAGATGAAAGCGTTCGCCCCAACGCTTCTGAAACCATTGAGATTCAATCAAGCGGCGGCATTTTACCGAATCACGCAACGACAATTGTTGGGCATATGACGCTGTCAAAAATTGGACACCTGGCCCAGATGTTGGAGTTGGTGTTTGTTGCGTCCATGTCCACGCTGGAAAGGCACAAGAAACCAGTGATGATTTAGCGCAGCGAGGTGGGATGTTGATGATCAAGCGCCGAATGTGGCCGTCTGTGACCGCCATAAGGTGTTTAGCAACAGCCTCAATAGGCCATCCAGGGGTAAAGGGTGAAGCGTCTAAATATTTCCATCCCCTGCGTAAAAAAGTGTACAGATCGTCTTCGCATTCTTGCCTATCCATCGCCAATAAATAATCTTGCGAATTAATCCGCTTGCCTTCGTGCTGTATAATGGCCATTAGACCCTAACCTTTGCAAAGGAAACGTATTTTTCGCCAGTCTTTTTATCCTGATAACAGTTAAATATAGCCATGTTTTTGTGGGCGGGGTTGTTTGAATAAATCAAATCCCCACCTGGTTCCTCATAGCAATACCCATAATGATTATCCATTTCCTTGCGGCGCAGATAACCATAAGTATAATGCCAACCTTGGCTAATAAACTTATCGTTTGAATAACTCACGCGATTTCTCCAAAACCTCATTGATGTGCTTATCCAAGTCTTCTTGTGTTATAGGCGTTAATTGCATCATGTTAGCACGAAACATATCTTTTAAAATCTTTATCTGATGGTGAGCCATTTGGATGTTGGCATCGTATACATCCCCCGCCTTGCGCCAGATGGCCTGAACCTCGGTTGGCAACTCTTCCCAAGCTGGCGGCTTAATGTCGATCAATTTGGTGTTTTCGCAATAAAGTGCGTACATATTTTTGGCTAATTCATCCATTGGTTTTTTCCCAGCTTTTGAGTTGATCTTGGGTAAGGACGTATGTTTTTCCATGTCCAAGATCGGAGATGTTTTCTGGTTTGGTAAAATTCTCTTTTTCAATCCAGCCAGGAAACGTGACAGTATTACCATCCAATATTGCCAAGACATATATATCAACATCTTGGTTTTCTTTCAATGTTTTAATAAGTCGGCCATTTTTGACCCTTGTTGTCTTTACATCAATTCTTTTACCCCGAATCATGCAGTCAAAACTTCCAGATCTGATTGAAAGATCTACGGACATGAAGATATTGTGATATTTGCAAAAAGCATATTCGCCAATCACGCCGTCTTGATCAATATCAAATTTTCCTTGTTTGCCCACTTGAGTGTCGGTAACAAAGTTAGATCGGCAAGCTATATGCCGCATATTACCTATCATTTGGCAGACAGCTAGTTCGCTATCGGTCAGCTGAACTGAGAACATTAGCCTTTTCCTTAATAGCTTCTACTTCTTCCTCAGAAAGATAGTAGCGCATGGTTATCTCAAATGAATTGACTAACTGTTTCCAGCTTTCTTCTTCACCCTCTGCCATGACGATCAATCCTTTGGAAATCCCCCTTACCAAGGATATGTAATCGGCAGCTAAAATGTTCTGCACCAATTCATCAGTCGTGCTATGGCTAAGTTTAAGCGCATGTTTCATGCTGCACCTTCAAGCACCACAAAATCTTGTTTGCGGCGTTTGCCAGTAATGTTCACAGCAAAATACTGGAAACAATTTTTACCCTTACGTTTTTGCACAAGGGCAATCCTGCCGCGATTCATTTCGTTCCAAAGAACATCGGCTGCGTTGCTGATATTGGAATTAAATTCACGCGCCTTTGCTAACTCACCATGGCAATAACAATATACGCTTCCGTATTGCGCATTTTGCAACCACACAAGCACATCTTCAACTTTTGCGCTAAATCCGACTGGGACAGTTGTTTCGTATTGGATGGACATATTTACATCAGATTGATTTACGTTGTGAAAGTGGGTTGTAAGGTGGTTTGGAGGTTTTTTCATATTCTTTTATAATTTTTCGCAGACGTTCAATTTCATCAGCGGCAACATGGTTAACCAAACCAATCTCGCCATTGGGTAATTTCATAGAAACATCGGCTTGCCGAAGGTGTTTGACAATATCAGACATATTATTTTTCTTTCACTAGATCACGCAGTTTCATAATTTCTTGTATAGCTTCATCAAACAGTTCTTCTGGTTGATAGTATTTTTTTGCATGGTCAAGCTTTACAATAATGTCACCATTATTACGTTCTTCTTTCATCATTTCTAATTCTTCTATGGTATAGTCAAATTTGAAATGATACGGATTGTGATCGGATAATTGCATCCATTCTTCTGATGTTTGCGGTTCATCAAAATATCTAACAGCCTTAGTTTCTTTGTTTATGTAGGAATACTTAAGCTTTGCATCTGGTTGAAATGCGTTTGGTAATCCCTGACCCTTATAACCAATGGCTGGGTCTATATTTGGAATCATCTTACCCTTGCGTTCGGATGGTAAGATTAGATTATTATTGTAGGTTATATCTCTTAAATCTCTAAATCCCATAATGGCAAAAGCCATATGAATTGGTTTTTCTGGGGGAATGGGTTTTTTAACCCCAATCCAGATAAGAAACTTATGCCAAGAATTTTTGATTTGATTAAACATAAAAATCACCTCTAATGCTTAGATTAACACAAGAATTACAACAGTCAAACAAAAGTTGACAGAATAATGTAATTTGTTTGGAGACTATTCCATCCACCAAAAAACATTACCGCAGGGAAGATTGGGGTATTTAGGGTCAATAAAATTACCATTAAGGTCTATGGCTATGGAGTCATAACCTTTTTCCAATCTTGTCATATCTTTTGATTTAACTTTATAATCGGCTGTAAAAAAATTATTACTTACATCACCAGAAGCTATGCGGATATTACCTTCCGAATCTTTCCAGTGGTAATCAGCTTGCCCAATCCGCATTTTGTGTTCATCTCTTAATCTCGAAAGTTCGTTGTTATAATCTTCTGAAAAGAAATAAGCGTCATTTTTTTCGTAGATTTTAACTTGTACAGATTTGCCATCCTCGCGAAAATAACCTTCCTTCAATGTCACCAGCATATATGGTTGGAATGGAATAACCTTAACCTTCATTAAATTTTCAGCCTTTACCAAGGCGGGAGCGGCTATTAAGGACGTTAATCCTAATATTAAATTTCTACGGGATGGAACTAACATACTAAATCCTGTTTATTGTTAAGCTGTAGAGGGGGTGGCTGGCTATCGGGGAACCAACCACCCAAGTTTGTAAGCACTACCACAATGCTTACTTACAGCCCGTTATCGACCATGCGCCTGGTTTGGATAACAGGTCTGGTGGCTAACCTGCACATCATCCTCTACATTGATGACATGCGCACATAACAAATCTACCATACCAGAGATAAGTGTCAACTCATCTTTAGCAAAGCTTTATATTTCTCTTTTAGATCATTAATCTCATTTTCTAACTTTTCAATGTAATCCGCCGCTTCTAATAGAACATCAGGATCAGGAGGCACCTCACCCCACCCATAAGCGAACATATCTTCCGCACTTCCACGAAGGTATTTTTTAATATCTTTTTTCATCACTCAGTCTCCTTTTGGCGGCTCAGGTAATGGCATCCAATGGGTCGGTTGAAACTCTGTATCTCCAGATAAAAACAAGCCGCCAACATTCCAAA
>Ga0208874_1000256_pt1 | contig 20503 bp, 30 predicted proteins | sample CryBogCBH10Oct08_FD_184604 | JGI IMG/M metagenome (GOLD analysis project Ga0208874, IMG submission 184604) | Freshwater microbial communities from Crystal Bog, Wisconsin, USA - CBH10Oct08 (SPAdes) (version 2) | ecosystem: Environmental > Aquatic > Freshwater > Lake | place: Crystal Bog... | reverse complement strand
CTTTGGCATCTGGGGAGATGAGGAAGACGCTCGTGAGAAGATTAAGTCTCTTTTCAAATCAAAGAATACATTCGTTAGCTTCAACGGTGCAAGATATGACATGCCCGTCATTAGTTATTTTCTATCAGGTCATTCATTTGCTGAGACAAAAGGTTTTGGGGATATCATTATTAATCAAAACTTGATGCCTTGGGATGCTGAAAAACAATTCAGATTCAAGATACCGATGATTGACCACATTGACTTGATTGAGGTTGCTCCGAGCTTTGTAAGTCTGAAGACTTACGGAGCGCGTATGAACATGCCTGTAGTTCAAGACCTACCGTTTCATCATTCTGAGGAAGTAGCATATAACGACAGACCAATGGTTTGGGATTACTGCAAGAATGACCTAGACACCACTGAGACTCTTTATAATAAACTGCAAGGGCAACTCCAGCTTAGAGTTGAAATTAGTAAGGAGTATGGTTTTGATGCTCGTTCTAAATCTGACTCGCAGGTAGCTGAACAGATGTTCCTGAAAAGGCTCGGAATAAAAAGAGGCGCGGTAAAGATTCCTGAAAGTATTCAATACATAAAACCTAATTTTATAAACTTTAAGCGGGATGATTTGAATGAGTTGGCTCTCAAGATGTCAAATCACGTATATGAAGTTAATCAATATACGGGTCATGTTATACTACCTGCGTTCTTAAAAGAAGATTTGATAATGATAAATAAAGGTATTTATCAAATGGGAGTCGGTGGACTTCATTCTCAACATGATAGGAAGGTTTGCTATGTTACTGACGATGAGTATCAAATTGTTGATTATGACGTTGCTAGTTATTACCCTAGCATTTTGCTTAATTGCAACCTCATACCTGTTAATACTGGTACAACCTTTATTGATGAGTATCGCAAAGTGTTCGAGAGACGATTAGAAGGTAAACGTCAAAAGAACATGGTGATTGCCGATTCATTACGGATTGCATTGAACGGCACATTCGGTAAAACAGCGAGTAAGTATTCCGCACTTTATTCCCCTGATGTGATGATTAATATTACCTTGACGGGGCAGCTAACTCTTTTGAACCTAATTGAGACTTTAGAGGATAACGGTGTTCAAGTGGTATCTGCCAATACGGACGGCATCATGCTCAGGCATAAACGGAATGAGGTTACAAAGGTTCATAAAATTGTCAAGGAGTTCAGTGAACTCACAGGTTTTATATTTGAGGACACTCCGTATCGAGTAGTAGCACTTAAAGACGTAAACAATTATTTTGCCGTAAAGCAGGATCGCTCAGTCAAAATCAAAGGTATATATAGCGCACCGACGCTCAGTAAGAACCCAACCGCGCCCGTAGTCTCAAAGGCAGTGGGACTCTGGCTAGCCTACGGTACAAAGTTTAAAGACACGGTAATGAATTCACCTCTAACAGACTTTATCAGCGTGCGCTCGGTAACTGGCGGCGGAGTTCAGGGTGATAAATACCTCGGTAAAACGGTGAGATGGTATCAAACGAGGGAACAGTTACCACCCCTTACTTATGCCTCAAACGGGAATAAAGTGGCAAAGACTGACGGAGCTAGGGAATGCATGACGTTACCGACTAGTATTCCTGAAGATTTAAACTACGATTGGTACTATAAGGAGATTATGAAGGTAATTAAAGATATTGGAGCAGAAAGATTTTTATAAGCTATAATTCAAACATAAACAAAATAACAGGAAAGGAAAAAATGCAAGATGAATTAAATCTAGAGCCAGCAGTAGTTTGGGTAGTAGACAACACCCAACGTAAAACTATCAAGGACGCAGCACGTTTTGGGGAAATTGAACACGTCTTTACTGACGTTCAGTATGAAGACCCCGTAGAGCATGCCCGAGATGTTTTAAAGGATTTCCAAGAAAATGATTACCTTTGTATGATTGGAGATCCAAAGTTGTCAGCAGTGTGCGTCGGAGTATTGGCGCAAAATAATCCTGGGAATGAAATTAAGTTGTTGCAGTTTGACAGCCGAACCTTTCAGTATTTTCCCGTGTATTTAAACTTTTAATAAAGGAAATAAACATGAGCTTTATGGATTCCCTTGTCAAGGGAAAGCAGGAACTACCTCCTCGAATTTGTATTTACGGAAATCATGGTATTGGTAAGAGCACAATCGCGGCTCAATTTCCAGCGCCAATTTTTGTTAATACTGAAGACGGTATTGATTCTCTTGACGTAACTTCATTCCCTCGCGCCGCTGAAATTGGTGACGTAGTAGGGGCAATCAAAACGCTGCTCAAAGAAGATCACGAATTCAAAACATTAGTTATCGACTCGGTAGATTGGCTAGTTGAACCTTTAATCTCTAAGAATGTTGAATCATCATACGACGCGAAAGACCTCGGGTACGGTAAGAATCAGGTTTACGTAGCAGAAGAATTCCGTGAGATCCTTCAGGGTCTAGACGCATTACGCCGCAAAAAGGGTATGAATATTGTTCTACTCGCTCATGCCTCTGTGGTTCGTTATGAGAACCCATTGACCGAGCCGTATGATAGATTTGTCCCTAAGTTACCTAACCGCTGTAATGCATTGTTGCAGGAATGGTGTGACGTAGTGGCGTATGCAGGCTTTAAGGTTATTGTCAAGAAGGCAGACGTCGGTTTTAATAATACGGTAAACCGTGGTATTACAACTGGTGAACGCTTATTGCACGTAACTGAAAGTCCAGCCTACATTGCAAAAAATCGTTATGCATGCCCTGATTCATTTGAGATGACCATTGAGGAAATCTCTAAAAATATACCTGTAGTATCTTAATAACCTAAAGGAGTAATAGAATGTCTAAATTTGGATTTGATTTAAATGAGTATGAAGTTGAAGAACGTAGTTTTGAGCCATTGCCTAAAGGCGATTATGAACTCAAATGTTCCGAGGCAGAAGAGAAAACAACTCAAAAAGGCGGCACAATGATCGCTGCGACTTTTGAAGTAGTTTCTGGTAAGTACGCTAACCGTAAGATTTGGAATAACTACAATATTCACAATGATTCAGAGAAGGCACAACGCATTGGCAGGGAGCAAGTTTCAGCATGGGCACGTGCCTGCGGTAAGCCAAACGCTACTTCGGTTGATGAATTGCTTGAGCGTAGTTTTACGGCGGTTCTTGATATTGAAAAGGGTACAAATGGTTACTCTGACCGTAACAAGATTGTCGGCTATGTTTCAAAGGATTCAGTTCCAGCCGCAAAGCCTAAAGTAAAAGAGCCATCATTGCTTGATTTAGAAGATGATGACCTAGACAAGGCAAAGCCAAAAGCAGAAGCCAAGGAAGGTAAAAAGAAGAATCCTTGGGATTAAGGTTTGTTCAGATCAGTGCAAGTTAATCGAAAGAACACGGAGCGGCTACCCCCGTTTGCATAGGTAGCCCCATTAATAACGCAATAAAGGAAATACATGGCAACTAAAAAACCAGCGCCAATTATGATCCCCGCAGCTGAGGATGAAATGATTGGAAGCATTTATAGCGGCATCAAGGCTCGTCAAGACAGACCAATGAGGTTGTCTAGGCTCGGTGCGTCAAGCATAGGAGAGGAATGCCTCAGGAAGATCTGGATGGATTGGCGCGGCTATGACAAAGTTGATTTTGACGGACGCATGCTACGCTTATTTGAAACAGGTAACCTACAGGAAGACCGAATCGTTTCAGATTTAAAGAATGCTGAATATCAAGTTTATGAAAAAGACTCTAACGGAGAGCAATTTACATTCACAGACAAAACAGGGCATTTTGTAGTCAAAACTGACGGAGTCATCAAGGGTATACCTTCAGCTGAGAATACCCCACATGTTCTTGAAATAAAAACACACAACAAAAAGTCTTTTGAGGAGTTAGAAAAGAAAGGTGTTGTCATTTCTAAGCCGATGCATTATTATCAAGTTCAGGCGGGAATGTTATTTAGCGGCATTGAACGCGGGTTATACCTCGCTCTTTCTAAAGACAATGAGGCTTTTTACGTTCGGCGCATAAAGCCAGACACGCACACTCAAAATGACATACTCAAACGTATTGATGTATTAGTTAATGCAGAAATACGTCCAGCGCGTATTGGTGAGAGTGATGAGGCTTACCCCTGCCGATGGTGCGACTTTAAAGAAGTGTGCTTTGATAAAAAGCCGCCGCTCAAAAACTGCCGTACATGCGAGTTCTCTAAACCTATTGAAGACGGAAAGTGGTTCTGCGAATCTTACGCCGTAGAGCTGCCTATGGAAACTCAATTGACAGGTTGTGAAGACAGTTACGTACAGAAAGGTAAATAATGGCTTATTTCAGTAGAAAAGAAGCGTTAGATTATGCTATGATTTATTGTGAGAAAATAGCTGAGGCTAAATTTCAAACTCCTACGGACTTTGTAGCAGTAGCTGAAATAATTTATGAATTTCTAAATAAAGATGGAGATATGAATGTCAAATGTACAATCAGAACATGAAGACAACGGCTTTGATGAATACTGGGAGCAGTTTAATAACATAGACGTCCTAAAAGCCTTAGCAAAAGAAATCTGGGATGACGCATTTAAAGCAGGTGGAAAGAAGCCTTGGTTCAGTTTGACTAAGGAGCAAATGAAAGCAATTCAAAATATGGACTTTGAGGAATAACATGGCAGACTTTTATTTAGGTATTGATCCAGGAACTTATGGCGCACTCGCAGTGCTAGACAAAGGCGGCGCAATTGTTGACATATATGATATGCCAACTCTTGAGTATGTTTCTGGTAAGTCCAAAAAGCAGAGAGTAAACCCGCAGGCAATTTGTGCTGAACTTCGCTTATTCAAAACTCAATCGGTAGAAGGAATGATTGAGCAGGTGAACGCAATGCCAGGACAAGGCGTAACGAGTATGTTCTCTTTTGGACGTTCACTCGGTATTCTTGAGGGGACACTCGCAGGTCTTGATATTCCCTACACCCTCGTTACCCCGCAGGTGTGGAAGAAGGCTATGGGAGCAAATGCATCTAAAGACGGAGCACGGGAGATGGCGATGCGACTCTGGCCATCAAAATCTGAACTCTTTAAACGTAAAAAAGATGACGGACGAGCTGAAGCTGCATTGCTAGCCTTGTATCTTTTGAGGACTAGGAATGGAAGATAAACTCAAAGATGCTCATACTGCAATCATGGCTAGCGGAGTTTGGATATGCTTTGAAAAGCAGCCTACAATAAAAGAAGTTGATGAGGCGCGTAGGCTTTTGAATCAATTAACCGATGAACTCATAAAGGAGAAATTAGATGCTGACTCGGCAACTGATACCCAGACGGGATAAAAGCCCAATGGCGACTCGCAGGCGGCAGTCTCGTCATGAAATTTTATCAAGATTTAATTTTTTAAGAGCAACAGTAAGCGTAGGTCGGTATAAACCTTGTAGATGGTGGCAGAACAAATATCCAAATTATAGAAAATGGGAGTATAGAAATGAAAAGAATTGATGAGTTAGCATTATTGGAAGATCAATTTTCTAAAGAGCAGAAAAAAGTTACTTTAATAATGTTGATTATTCAAGCTGTTGAAAATGTTGAAAAACTAATTGAGGGTAATCCTGAATTTATAGAATCACCTATGACGTATAATCTTGTAGGAGGTATTATTGATCAACTCAAAGCAAACGTACCTAGTATTTATAAACCTGCGGAATACTCGCTTGAACAACAAATAAAATGCGGTGATGGGCAACCCGCACAACCTTTATTCGGAGGAAAATATGGCAACTAAACCGAGCGGATTCGGTGATGCACCAATCAAAGGTGAGGGACAATCTTTAAATAACACTTATGGATTTGCAGAAGACTACGTTCCACCACCTCCGAAACATGAAACAACTTATGTAGAGCGTAGAATTCCTGAGCATTTAGAAGATGAAGCGCATACGTTAATAGATAATTGGTTAATATCAAAGGGCTATGACCCAGAGGAGATTTAAATGGCGACTAAGAAAATCGCAGTAAAAGAAGAACCTAAAGTAGAAGTAAAACAGACTGAAGCTGAAATCCGTAAAGAGATTGAAGAATTAACCATGCAAGGTCGGGATGCCCCAATGACAGATCAAATTTACGGTATAGTAAAACCAATCCCAAAAGATCCAACGGACATTTTACCAGAGCCCAATGGATTGTTACAGGGGGTAACTGATCCATTGCAACGATTTATAAATATGTATCAGCCAGGAGAGTTTGTAATGCGTCAAAACTTCAGGAAGCACCTACTCCAAGTTTTAGAAGATTGGCGTGAACAATTTGACCCACAAAAGGAGATTGAAGATGAATGATCACATTTGGACAGCTGCAGGCACTGATATTACAATCCGCTGGAAAATGGCGGGTTGGACTCCTCCGTCAGAACTGCAAGAGTATAAAGACAAGTGGAAGTATTATCAAGAACTTCCACTCCGTTCTCTTGATGCCAATGCTAAGGAACAATACGAAATGGTTCTAAAGCGAGCTAAAGTATCTCGTATTAGATAAAAAGATCCCGCCTAAAGGCGGGATTAAAGAGGAAATTATTTCCAGAGATTTTTAGCTTTACCTGCTTCATAAACTAAAGGTGCTCCAATTGCCAAGCCAGTACCTATAACTTTTGCAGGGGGATAAGGTGTTAAACTAGCTAATCCACCTAATCCACCTACAGTGTGTGCGATTCCTGCAGCAGTGCGACCTTCATTTAGGTCTTTTGCAGCTTCATATAAATCATATGCTCCGAATCCACCTGTAATCGGTCCAGCCATTTTAGCACCCACCCACTTTGCACCGTTCCAGACTTTTCCCATGTTTGTAAGTTCGGGTAAAGCGGCAGATTCCTGAAGCAAATGCGCTTTGTCTGCTAGGCGAGCTGCCATTTCTTTATTTCGCGTTACGTCAGTGGGGATTGTACCTTTTAACTTTGCTAATTGATCTTCTAAAGACATAAATTCAGATTTAGCTTGATTGTGCGCCGCTGTAGCCTCTGCTAAGCGAGCACGAGCTGCATCAGCCACGCTAGTATCTACTTTTTCAGCTCCACGAGCAGAGCTGGGCATGGTAGGTAATAAAAGATTTGACCGTTCAGGTACCATAGCGTATCCAGGACCAATCTTTGCCTCAGCATTTTTGACCTGCTTCATAATGTCCCAAACACCTTCTTCATTTTTGGTAGTGTCAATTGCACGAGCAGCATCAAAATCAGTTAAGCCGTAAGACTTACCATAATTCTCAGTAGCAACTCCTCCGAGGGGCTTCACGACGTTTTTACCCTGAGCTGGGGGTAAGCCTTCATCCATTGGAATTAACTTACCTAACTCCGTTTTCTGAGTAGATGGAGTGTATATTCCGTGCTTAGCAGCTTCTTTTTGAGCGAGCTTGAGTTCAGCCTCAGCATCTTTGAGAACAGTATGGGCGGCTTGATGCTGCTGATGAGTATTTAAAATATTTTCAGCATGAGCCTGATGCGCTCTCTCAAACGCATTTTGAGCTACGTTTGCATTTACTTTTGCTGTATTCAATGCAGCGTCGGTAACTGGAGCTTTTACAACTTCTTCTACCATCGGTTGATTAAATACTTTACCCGCTATTCCGCCCGCAATTGCCGAACCAATGTCACCCGCATCAAAGGTAGAAGGGGCACTTGTAACAGTTACTGAACCACTAGGGGAACCAGATTCACCTTGAGTCAAATTAAACAGTTCAGGATGATCTTGTTTAAATTGAGACGCTACAGGGTCTTCACCTTGAGTATTAGGGGGTTGAGTTGTTCCCTCTTGAGTATTTGCAAATAACTCAGGATGATCTTGTTGAAACTGCTGCGCAATAGCATCGGACATAATGAACCTTATTGTTGCGGTTTATATTTATAGTTATTGCTTAAATAACTATAGTATTGAGCATACTTCTCAGGAACTTGACGGAAGGGTGATTGTTTAGAATTAAAGAATTCATTCAAATGCGTATTGGCGTAATTCTCACCTTTTTCATTTACCCAGTCAGAATAAGCATCGCGCACTGCGAGGTTTTTAGAATTCTCTAACTTACGTTGAGCCGCCCATTTGTCAATAAATTGAGGAATATTACCCATGTTAGAGTTAATAGCCTGCATTTGCATATCTTCATAGTTCGTCAAGCGAGCACCGAAAGCTGATTGACGGCTAGTCTTGAGGTTCATAATAACTTGATTAGCGAGGATGTTTGCTGCCTCACTAGCTGCCGCTTTCTGCTCAGTATTCAAAGTGGAGTTACGTACGAGTGAATCAAAGTTAGTTTTTAAATGACCAATGTCACCCACGGTAACACCTTCATCACCTGCGGACATGCCGATCTTTGCGAGCTTTTTGACAAAGGAATCTTCATCACCTGCCTGCAGGACGCCGAAGATTTGATTCGCATCTTTACGAGTGGCGATGTTGTGTAGGCGATCCAACTGCGCATTAGAAGTTACAAATGCGTCAGGCATTTCACCAGTTAAAGCATCACGCATAGTGTTATATTGCTTATTACCTGCAACGGCTTGTTCTTTAAGGACTGCCTGTTGTCCCGCGACACCCATGCCTGAAGGTTCAGCTCCGGACGCAGGCTTTTGAGCATTTTGAGGTGCTTGACCTTTTTGAAATAACAATGAAGGGTCAACAGGTTTTCCGTTCTTATCAAGAATACCGAACTCAACATGAGGACCAGTTGACCTACCAGTAGAACCTACCGTGCCGAGTGCTTGACCTTGAGTGAGGTCATCTCCCTGCTTAACATTCACATCATTCAAATGTGCGTAATATGAGGTTGTTCCGTTAGGATGCTCAACAATAACACGGTTACCGAATCCATCAGGAGACTTTTCGATTGAAGCAACTTTTCCTGGTAATACGGCTTGAACTGGGGAATTGAGAGGAGCGGCAAAATCAATACCGCCGTGCATTTCAGTTTTAGCAGTGTCCATTGGATTCTTACGTTCACCGAATGGGCTAGAAATTGTGGCTTTTTCAACAGGGTAATTGAGTCCAAAACCACTTTGAGCTACAGGTTGAACCTCAGGTTTTTTCAACATTCCTGGGAATTCAGCTTCTAAGCGAGCAGATGCTACATCAGCATTAGACTTCTCAGCTCCAGCCTTAACTGATTCATTACTGAAGCCGATCATATTTTTTAAAATTTCACCGCGAGCAGGGGAAAGAGAAGCTACCAGCGGATAAATAGATTGCAACTTAGCGGATTGATCAGCATTAACATTACCTGAACTGAGAGCATTCGGTACTTCATTAGGAGCCACCCCGAGGGTTGTACCCATCAGCGCGAGAGCTTTTGCGTCATTCTGCATGGTATATTTTTGACCAGCAATTTGAGCACGCATCATAGCTAGGCTAGGAGCGAGTTCTTTCTCGCGCTCAATGTCCTTACCGATTGCGCCCGCTGCATTACCCGCAGATTCAGCGAATGAACCCCCGCGAGTAGGAGCGAGGAAGCCTTGAGCTACGTTAAACCAGTTTGTACCACCACGGTTCTCAAGGGAATCCGCGACTTTACTTAATGCGTCAACATAAGCCTGCTGAGCTTCTGGATCTGTACCGATTCCCGCAGGGGCTGCGGGTAATGCGCCTATAGTTGCCATATATTTTCCTTAAGATTCAAATGTACTTGTGTCATTCAAATGTACCTGTGTCAGTGTTGTATGTTAAAGTATTCCCACTTGAATCAGTAGCTGTCATCGTATTGGGATCAAAGTTACTATATCCATAAGCATTAGCTATATTTGCAGCGGCGGCATCAGTTGAACCTGCAGCATATTGGCTGCTGTTGTCTGGACCCGTACTTACTGCGCTAGTAGTATCTGTACTTCCATTACCTCCAAAATTAATAGTAGGTAAAGCGTTAACTAACTTGCTTAATCCAGTTGACAAACCAGAAATTCCAGAAGTACCTAATAGCGCTGAACCAACACCTGCAATCTGTGCGAGAGGAGAAGTATTGTAAGCTCCAGGAATCGGTCCAGTATAAGTTGAACTGGTCGCTGTTGGGATTGTAGCACCTTTGAGCAGGTTTGATTCTGCTGTAAGTTGAGACATTGGGAACAACTGGGCATTTTGACCAATAGTTTGCTGCTGAGCACCGAGGGTAGATAAAGCATTAACGTCACCCAGACCGAGGTTCTGAGTAGTCGTAGCGAGGTTACCTAATGTATTTGCAGCATTTAACTTATTAGTTTGATCTTGCTGTAATGCGGTTTGCTGTTGAGCGAGTATACCAAGGTCAGCATTAGAAAGGGTTTGACCAAGGGCTTGAGCGCCGCGAGTAGAACCGAATTGACCTGAACCTACAATTCCCGCTGTAGCTTGAGGTGCAAGATTAGCCGCGATATTTGCTTGCCCATAATTGCCAATAGCGTCAGCTAGACTAGTTCCACCTACGCTAGAAGCAAGGTTAGTAGCATTAGTCAAGGCGGGTTGGTAATTACCTACGTTTTGACCTACCTGTTGAAATGCTTGAGTCTGTAAAGGTTGAGCACCCACATATTGAGCACCTTGAGCCGCACCCGCGCCTTGAGTAGCTAACTGATTCAAATAATCAGTATAAAATTGCGGAGTAGCAGTCGCTTGAGCTTGAGTGGTAGTAATGTTAGGCAGGGCTGTGCCTTGAGTTAAAGAGCCTGTTCCTGGAGCTGAACCTGCGGTTACGCCTAAGTTTGGAGGTAATGCACCCACTGCAGGGGTATAAGCCATATTATTGTTTCCTGTATTTGGTGATGCTGTAGGTAATAATGAAGATAAACCCCCGCCAGCCGTTGGGGTTATAGGTAAATTTCCAGTTGGCGTTGCATTCACATAACCTTGATAATCTGCTGGAGAACTAGCATTTGTCCAATCTTGATAGGTTGGACCCATAGCTGCTATAGATGGTCCATTAGGATTACCCATTGATGCGTAATTTCCTGAAAATTGATTATAGGCAGCTTGATTCTGACCTTGATAAGGATTTGATGCGCCATTTGCAAGTGGTAATGCATTTAATGTGCCATATGGGTCAGTGCTTACACCTTGTTGTGGCATTGGTGCAATTGAGCCGCCTAAAGTTGAAGCTCCACCTACAGAAGTATCTAAAGCTGCCATGACTATCCTTTATGCCGTTTTAAGGCTTCTTTCATGTAAGCTAACGGATTAGCCTTTGGAGGGATTTTGTCAACTGGAGCCGCACGTTTATGCGCACGTACAGATTGACGAAAATGATCTAAGAACTTTGCACCAGCCTCAGATGAACCATCACCGAGTGCCGCTACAGTATCAGCATCAAACACGTATTCATCATTAGCGAGCATCGCTGGAATTTCATCTGATTGACCAGTACCGCGCCCTTTGACGTGATGACCTGTTTTACCAGTAATAAATTCAGGTACATGCTCAGCGTGACCGCCGTTAGCGTAACCTACCACGCCGCCCGCTTTATAACCTTGAGGCGTAGAAGCCATTAAAGAAGTTAAAATGCGCGGATCAACAGAGCCGAGTTGCGGATGCAACTGAAGCAGTTGTTCTAATTGAGGATTAGAAGATTGAGCCGCAGTAGATAATGGATTAGAAGCCAAAACACCAGGAGTCAAAGCCGCAGGTAAGCCACTATTATTCAAACCAGAACTAGGAGCCGAGTTACTCGCAGTGCCCGTATTAAAGTTTACGCTGGATCCAGTAGGAATACCAGCTTGAGAACCAGCGAGCGCAAGGTTAGACAATCCGCTAGAAGTTTCACCTGCAATTGAGGGAGCACCCGTTTGACTTTGAATAGATGCTTGATTTTGAGATTGAATAGCCGCAGTAGGAATGCCCGTTGAAGTTGATTTTAAACTTCCGCTAGCTTGAGTAGTAGGGGCGTTATTAGAAGCTAATGCCGTTTTGGCTTCATATCCAGCTGCACCTCCTAATACTTGACCGAGTAATGAACTGTTACCAGTTCCACCCGTTACCGCATTCTGAGCCGCAGTTCCAGCTTGATTAGCGGCTGAAGATACGCCACCTACAATACCACCTGTCAGAGCTCCAGTGCCAATGCTACCGTTGTTAATCGCTGCATTAGTAGCACCCCGAGTCGCCCCCGTCAAAGCACCTTGAAGGGTTGGATTTAATCCAAGTGCTTGACCGCCCATTTGAGCTGCGCCCGTAGCTGCTCCACCTGCACCACCTACTAATGCACCTTGACCAATATTTCCACCATTCAAAGCAGCTCCAGTAGCTCCTGTAGCTGCGCCTGCAAGGGTATTGGCAACTAATGGATTTGCACCAGCTTGACCTAATGCTCCGCCAATACCGCCACCTACTGCACCCATAACGCCAGCTTTCAAGGCTTTATTTGGGTCAATAGAACCAGTGCTTACTAATTGACCGAGGCTATTCATAGCCGCGCTTTTTAAGGCTCCAGTTCCAGCTTGTTGCAATGCTGTTTGCGCGGCACTTTGACCAGCGGCTTCTCCAGCTGTTCCTGCAGCACCTTCTCCAGCAGCGGCAGCACCTTCACCCGCAGCAGTTGCACCTTCTCCAGCTGCTGTGGCGCCTTCGATAGTTGCGGCTTCTGAGGCAGCTACGTCTGCTCCAGTAGCAACAGCGGTATCAGCCGCAGCTGTCCCCGCTGCCGCCTCGGTGCCAGTGGTAATTGCAGCATCAGCAGCCGCAGAAGTTACAGCGTCAGCTGTGGCGACTTCACCAGCGGCAATAGCTCCGTCAGCAGCGACCGCGCCGCCGTCAATAGCAGCTTCCGCAGCTAATGATGCACCGTCAGTAGCAACAGCCAGCGCAACAGTAGCGACCACAGCTACGACAGCCATAATACCACCGCCACCTCCACCTTCTAAAGTAGCAGGGGCAGAACCAAAAAGACCTAAGCGTTTTTGAAATGCCCTCTCAGGGAGCATTGAAAATTGATTGTATCTCATAGACGAATCATCCAGTTATAATTTGGCTTATCAGGATCTTGAATTTCAGTACCCTCTTTTTCAGCAAGTTTCTTTAAAAGGTTAATAATCTGAGGATTATCAGCATTTCCATAAATTGCTTTAATATTTAGCTTTTCAATATCATGAAATATAGAAATCATAGCTTGAGCTAATTTGAGAGGGGAATCTTCGGTAAATAAATGAGTTTCATACTCATTATCGCCGATCTTTGCTAATAACAAAACAGAATTCCCCTTGCTGAGGAGAAAACCTAATTTATGTGTTAGAATGTACTGAACGCTGACAAGGGTTTTAGTTGCATCTAACCCGCGCTTTTCAGCTTCTTTTTTAATAATCTCTGAAGGTTTCATTTATGTTTCCGTATTGTCATAATACCTACTAATTGTTCTGCCCATGGTCGCCAGTTATCAAACATCCTTGAATCTGGAACTCCTGAATTAACAAAATAACCGATTCCCTGCATGCCGTCTGCCCACTCTTTCCATCTTTCTTCTGGCACTGTACCGAGCTGTTGCGCAGCGAATAATTCCGCCATTAGTGCGCACCACTTGCTCCAATCCATTCCACGAGGATCATACGTTATCATGGGTTACCCGTTCCGCGTTCATCGCCAATGTCAGCGCTAACTAATACGTTACCCATTTGATAGTTTCCGTTTACGGTATTACTTACAAATTTTAAACGCATTTCACGTCTTTGTTCACGCATGTCAATTTTAAGAGTTGTAGAATCAAACACGTATGGTTCTGAAACTTGATTCTCATCATCAGCATAAGATTTACCAGTTACGATGATGCTCATTTCACCTGATTGAACAAAGTCTGGTTCAACACGTTCAACACGTATCCAGCGGTTTAAACCTTTAATTTGTTTTGTTCCTGGACCACCATTAACCCAGCCTAGGCTATTAGTCTCAAAAGATGACTCAATAGCATTAACTTGATTCAAGCGTACCTCATCAACGCCAATTTCATGCTGCCATAAAGTGTACGTATCACCTTGATCAACTTGATTACCCGCCATGATAGGGAAGCGAAATACTTCAGAAAAAACACCTGATGAGCGGTTAGCTCCGAGGGCTTGACCTGCGTCGTACCACTTTTTATCTCTAAAGTTAAAGATGATAGCATCATTACATTCAACAGAATCACCTTTAGGGTAGAACCACCAGATTTCACCCCAACGAGGAATCTTTGTAGCCCACACTTTTTGCCTTTGAACGTAATTCAAATTGTCAAAGAAGTAATTCATGTTCATATCATTTGGTACTTCTTGAACAACTCCGCTATAAGCTAGGAAGCGATCAACACCACACCAGAAGTAAATACCGTCATATTCAATAACACATTGTGATGAAAGAATTGATGATTGAGAGGTTACAATATCGTATGTCCAATAAATTGTTGACGTGCCGACTGTAGTTGGATTATACACAACACGAATCAAAGAGTCCAATGACCAGAAAAGACCTGCTGGCGCTGTAGTTCCGCCGCGTACGGGTAAACCTTTTACAATCTTTGTAGAAGCTACGTTATTCTCGTTTGCATCTGCACCGACCCAATTTTGCAGGTCTCCCGCTGAATTGTTTTTAAGTAACCCATTATTACCGTAAACAAATAGGTAAGGGTAAAGCATTACGCATCCACCTGAAACAGCAATATTATTGTCAAATGTAAATGAGGTTGGGCTACCTGATACTGAATTGCTAATAGTTACCGTAGTTAAGGGGGTTGGGCTAGTTACTACTGTTACAAATGTGACCTTAGTATTAGCAGGAATACCAGTTCCCGTAACGGTTTGACCTACGGCGATTAGGTAATTTTGAGTAGGAATTGAAATCGTAGTTCCCGTGGCTGTCCCCGTAGCAGTGAATACTCCCACTTTAGACATAGAACCACCAGGAAATGTTCCAAACAACACAGGAGTATTTACGGTGCTGTCAATATCTTCTAAGTTTTGTCCTGGATGGGCGATGAGGGTTAAAGCACCCGTACCAGCTGAATCATAAGAAATATCAAATTGCCAGAGGTTATTGTCATTGGCGGTAAAGTTATTTAGGGTAACATTATACGGACCAGAACCTACGCCGTCATCATTGTCAGTTTGCCAATACTGCAATGAATCTGAATAACCAGCGTAAACATAGTTCTCACCGTTTTGAGACTGCATAGCCATACCCCTAGTAATACCAGGAGCATTTATAAATATACCTTTGTATCCCCAGATTTTACGAGGGCGACCCCGCTGAAAACGCACCCATACACCATCGACGTAACAGGGCGCATCAAAGAGAGTTCCATCTCTTTGAATCCCTGGAGCAATAGATAAGTTATAGACTTCAGCGGTCAAAAGTTACCTCCACCAATTCCGTTTGGCACGTATAATCCGTTTGCGCTGAATAGACCTGCTAATAGGTTATTAACAACAAAGCCAAGTTGTCCAGAACTAGGTAAATATAAACCAGTATTAGGGTCTCCAGCGAACTTTAAAGAGGGCACGGACAATGAACCATTACCGAGGGTTAATGACGTAATAGAGCTGGAAGAGCCTGATGATGCACTGTATACATTAGTTCCGTCACAAATAATCAACAAGGTTGCACCTTGAGGAACAGATACAACTTGAGCACCAACAGAAGTTGTTTTAAAAGTTAAAGTAAAAGATCCAGTAGTCTGGTTATTAATTGAATACAATTGAACAGTAGGTGGAAGGATGACGATTTGATTACTAGTCAAAGTTCCGCTAATTTCTTGAATTAGGTTTGATGCCTGTGAGGCAGTCTCAGTATACGTACCCCCAGTGAGAACCAATGAAAGAATAGTGAACGCAAACTCCGTGGCTTGACCGTATCCAAATGTGTTCCATCCTGAACCGTTAGATACAATTACAAAAGACTCAGTAATTTGTAATTGAACAGATGAATTTCCGTCAATAAGGTCAGAACCTACAGGTACAATATTCAAGATACCTGTACCGTTATTGCGAATCATTGTAAACCAATTATTACCTACTGCTGAGGCTGAAGGTAACGTAAAAGTTCCCGCTCCCCCGCTCCAAATTGTAAACTGAGCGCGATCAGTTGAATTTAAAGATGCATTAGAATAATAATTAGTAACAGGATACGCTTGATTCAGAGTATGACCGAGGGGTATTAAGCCGTAACCTGCGAGGGCAGCGGCATCCGCAGCTGAAGTACCTGCTCCGAATGTAATAGATGCCCATAATCCATTAACAGTTGAATTGTCAGTTACGTAAAGATAAATAGAAACACCAGAGTCAACACTAGCGAGCGTAGCTCCACCATTGTCTTCAACAGTGAAGGTGTTAGCACTGACGTTAGTAATGATGACTGCCTGCCCAGTTGAAACTTGAGCGGCAGGAGGCATTAATAAGGCTAACCCACTGGCAGTGGCGTTTACTTCAACAATATTTGCAGCTACATTATCACTGGCGTTACCGTTAATTGGCCATTCAAGAGTAGTATTAACTGAAAGAGTTAAAGCATTGTACCCCACCTGAGAAGGTGAGATTGTCGCGCCAGTAAAAGGTGAAGTATATTCCATGATTAAGAATCCTGAGCAATTGCTTGCCTATCGGCAATACGTAGTTTATCTTCATTACTCAAAGCGGTAATGGCTTCTGTATATTTAGACTGAAAAATTACACGTTGATCGTTTTTAAGAAACGGCATTGCTTGAAGTAAAGTTCCATAAAGCATTGCATTCGGAGCGTTACGAGTTAACCAATTCGTTTGATTGTCAGAGGACAACGGTTGAATACGCTCGTAGTAGAGAACTTCAAACGGATACGCAATATTTGGAGTAGGTGAAACTAACCAATTATCATAATCATAGTCCGCGTAATACAACGGTGTATCAGTAGTTGTACCGCTGGAGTAATTGATTAGGTATTCATACTTACGCAATAAAACAGGCTGCTTTTTTCCGTTTACTGTAATATTAAATGAAGTTGTTTTACGCCACCTTGCAGGTTTCGGGATAATTGAATTACCCGCTTCCATTGTAGATTCCGCTACAGCCTGTTGACCTAATGACTTCATCATTTCAGCAATTTCAAATTCAGCGAGCATGATAAAGTTAGGAATTTGTTCAATAGTAGAAGCATCTTTACGCTCTAAGTACTGTAGTACATTAGAGGATAAGTTGTCATACGTCATTGCGTAGGCTGGAATACTCATATTTTTATCCTAATAACCGACTAGCGTTACCGCGTACAGTGTCAATACGGGAAAGCCAACCTTTACCGAATGTAGGAAAAGTTGGGAGTGATTCATAGAATTCTTTTTTAGCATTTGAAAAGCGAGTGATTAATTCACTTTTGTCCATGACGTCAATATTCTGAAGGGTAACAGGACCAATTGATCCGTCCTCAGGTACTCCAATGGCTTTTTGCAATATCTTTATTGATCTACCAGGACCAGCGTTTACTGCAAAATCAAAGACTAAGTAGTCTACACCTGAAGGTAAATCATCGCACTTACAAGTATCCCAATATTTCTTCTCATATAATACGGCTACGTCATCTTTTGTGAGATTACGCATTTCTTTTTCGGATGTTGCACGACCTTTAAATTCGGACCAAGTCTTTGCCGTAACCCCGAGGTTAGTCATACCACCTGGATCCTTTGGGTTGTTTACAAAGCCGCCTTCAGATTCAAGTAGCATATTTAAAGATTTTTCAAAATTTTCAATCATTATTTTACCATCAAAGCGTTATATTTTTGAATAACATCGTTTCTTTCTATTTCTGTGTCTTGGCAGGACTTTGCAAACCCAATAAGAACTTCTGCATCTGGCTCAAGTAATCTGAGTCCTTGACTTGGTATTGCAAGGGTGGCACTTCCGTTTGTTTGTAAACTGGAGTTGTGCAAGCCGATACCACGATACTGATTAAGCAATAGCTGATAATGTGCTTCATTGGAATCCTTTGCATTTTGAGTATTTTGAGCAATTTTTGCTTGTTCTGCAACTACTTTAGTTTCATGTTCATAGGCTTCTTGATTAACTTTAGCAATCTTAGCTTCATAATGATCTGAAGCTACATACCAACCGCTTATAGAGCCAGCTAAAAATGCACCAGCAATAAAATAAACAGTTGATGAACCACCTGTAATAAAACCTAATAAAGTCTTAAACATTATTTAGCATCTGGTTCAGCACCAGCCATTTGTTTTCCAGCAACAGAAGCCGCACCTGATCCTGATACAATACCTAAAGCACCAGCGAGTTCGGTAAGACTAATCTCTTTACCTGTATAGATTAAATAGATTGCAGAACAACCTACAAGCAAAAATCCAAGCATCCATGCCCATTTAGCAATATCGTGAGTAGTATTATCTTTTCCAGTAAGAAGATGAGTAAAAATATCCATTTAACCTCCTAAAATATAAACACCTAATATCAGCCAAATAACTATACAAACGCAGAGCCAAGCCATTCGATCATTCATTTAATACCCCAAGTCAAATACCATGCTATGACCGCAGCCACTGCAAAGCAATAAATCTGAACCTTACGCACTTCTTTTACATCATGCTGAAAAGCCTCATTCGCTTTTCTTTCAAGATTTTCAATATCCAACTTAATCTTTAATACTGCATCCCACTCTTTTGCACCGTACTTCTTTACAAAATCAATCTTTAGCTTGGCTTCCTGATCGCTGATCTGTTTTTTATTATTCCAATCTTCCAACGCCTTAATCAACGCTGTTTGCTTCTTTAATTCTGCTTCCCTCGCTGCCCTTCGCCTTTCATTGGCTTTGCGTTGGGCTACGTCTATACCATCCTGCTGAATACCTTCAATGCTTTTAGATAATCCTTTTGCAGCATCTCTGCTGCCATCAAGACTACCACTTAGAGCTTTTGCTCCTTCGGATATACCAAAAGGATCTGACATTTTTCATTTTTCAATAAAATGCTTAATTAAGTCTGCTGCAAAGTTGGGACCTAGTAACACCGCAGTGATAATAGCGTAAAGCAAGTATTCAATTTTTTGCATACGCTTTGTGCCTTTTGCAAAAGCATCTTGAATACCTTGATATCGCTCTGCACAGATTGCTTCATGAGCAAATAGTCGTTTCTCGGTATCATTGACTTGATGTTCTAGGTTATCCATTTTACTTCTCTTCAGTTGGCTCTGCGGGAGTAGATTCAATTGCAGCAGGTTCTTCAGCTACTGGGGTAACTTCTAACACAGGTGTTTCTGCAACTGAAGCAGGTTCTTCAGCTACTGGCGCTTCTACCTGACCGATTGTGAGTTCACCGTTAGGAGCGATTGGCGCAGGAGCAGCTACAACAGCTGGAGCTGGCTCAGAGTATTTACTTTTGACATGAGCGATGAACTTTTGAATTTCTTCCTTCGCTTTTGTTTCAAAAGACTCTAAGTGAGCCTCTAGTTCATTTAGAAAATTCATGGTTTTGTCCTTATTGGGCAGGTGCTTCAGCAGGTTCTGCAGCTGGTGCTTCTACAGGTGCAGGAGCACCTTGATCAGCAGCTTGCTTCTGAATTTCATTGATTAAACCAGCAACTTCAACAAAAGGGCGTGAGCCGAGATATTGAAGAATACCGTTTACTAAGTCGGTTGATAGAGTAAGTTTGTCCATTTTTTAAGTCCTAAAAAATTTGCCAGCAAGGTGGGCTGCTGGCTTGCCCTAAAATTATTTAACGGCGTTTTCAAATGGCGTTAAATCATGCCCAGCGTAGTATTCACCTTTAGCAATTTGAATTTCAAGGTGTTCTTTATTACGCTTAACTGTATCTGCCCAATCTTCATCAGTCATATCTTCAGGCTTGCCAGCGTTGAGTAGGTTTACGCTATCCATTGCGGCATCGTAGTTGCGTTGTACTTCTTGTTCAGGTGTTAGTTCTAACATATTATTCCTTAAGGATGGATTGCTTTATATGCGTCAAATTCTGCTTTGAGTTCTTGGATTGCTTTTACAAGAATAGGAATCATTACTGTTAGCTTTACACCTTTAGTAACTTCGCCAGTTGGTTCTTTGTTTTCATCCAAATCAGGAACATTGTCAATCAAAGATGGAAATATAGTTTCCAACTCTTGTGCTACAAAACCAATTTGCTTTAATTCATCACCAATCAAGTTGTAATTACGAACCTTAACAGCCATTAACTTATCAAGTTTTGAAGTGGCATCAACAATATTTTCTTTTAGTTTTGCATCAGAAATAGTGTTGTATGTTCCAGTTCTATTACTTACTGTACCGTTTGAATAAATAAATAATTTTGAATTTGTGCCATCAGCACATTGAAAGAAATAACTAGAAGTATTATTTGGGGATTGTGTAAAAGATATGTACATGCCATAAGGCGTTGCCCCTTGATTGTACCATTCCATAATGCTGTTAGACGCACCAGTAGCAAATGAGCTTGCCGTTCCGCTTGTATAAACAAAAGTAGCCCCATTAGTAGCTGTTTGTTGACTTCCTGTGTTATTCCAAAAAGTTCTAGGATTACCAGCACCATCAGATAACACAATGTAGTTACTTGCTGTACGGATGTCTAGACCGCCTTGGTTACCGCTGTAGCCACCAAAAATGGAGTTAT
>Ga0208874_1000252_pt1 | contig 20684 bp, 13 predicted proteins | sample CryBogCBH10Oct08_FD_184604 | JGI IMG/M metagenome (GOLD analysis project Ga0208874, IMG submission 184604) | Freshwater microbial communities from Crystal Bog, Wisconsin, USA - CBH10Oct08 (SPAdes) (version 2) | ecosystem: Environmental > Aquatic > Freshwater > Lake | place: Crystal Bog... | reverse complement strand
CAACTATTATCTAGCGAACGGTGATCCTCTACCATTGGTATCAGGTTCAAGTAACGTAACGACTACAGGTAATGTAACTGCAGGTAATGTTATTGCTGGAAACTTTACTGGTAACGGCAGTCAATTAACAAGTATCAGTGGTGCTAATGTAACCGGAACTGTAGCTAATGCAACATATGCATTAAATGCAGGCAATGCATACCATGTAGCGGCAGCAAATATTACAGGTACAATATCATTTGCAACACGTTCTTCTGTTGCTGATTCTGCGAATAGTGTAAGTGGAAGTAACGTTTCAGGTCCGGTGGCATATGCAACTGTTGCAAACAGTGTGGCTGCTGCCAACGTATCAGGATTAGGTAATCTAGCATTATTAAACAAAGACGGTAACGCAAGCAACATCCTGTATGGTAACGGTGTGTTTGCCAGTGCACCATCAGGTGGTGGAGGTATTGGTGCAATCAATGAAGTATTAATAGTAAATGCGGTAGCACCTTCAACTAGCTATACTAACGCAACTGTAACGCAATGGTCGGCATCTTATACAGGGTCAGGTGGTCAATTACTTGTATCTGCAAGTATTACCGCATTCTCTGGGGCTAGTGGAGCAACAAGAAATTGGTATTTGCAAAAGAACGGATCTACCGTAGCTACCGGATCGTTCTACTACAATACAGCAAACGAGCATACTAATCTTCCAACAATAAATTACGTAGACACAACTGGCAGTTCAACATTGGCTACTTGGTCTATTTTTGTAGGATCCGGATTAACTGTTGATGGAGGTGACCGCGCTACGATTCGTGTCACTGAATATAGCGGACAACTAAACTATGCTAATAGTAATGTAACAACATTGTTATCAAGTTTTGGTAGCAGTAATATTAGTACTAGCGGTAATATTACTGCAGGATATTTAATAGGTAATGGTAGTCAACTAACTGGGTTACCCGCAAGTTATGCCAACACAAACGTAGCAGCTTATCTTCCAACATATACCGGTAATGTAACCGCAGGTAATATTAGTGTTACTGGAACAATCACTGGCGGCGGCATTAGAAAAACTACAGCAACTACAGCACCAAGTAGTCCTACAGTAGGTGACCAATGGTACAATAGCTCAACTGATATATTGTATCAATATATCAATGATGGTGTAAGTAGTTATTGGTTAGACATTGCAGGACCGGGCTATAGTAATCCACAAAACGTTACAAAGGTATCTAATTTTGTTAATGCAGGTACATTCGTGGTATTGGATAATTTAAAAGCAACAGTTACTACATCAGGTAATCGTGGATTAGCTATCGCATCAGTATCAGGCACTTTTAATTGTTATATAGGTGGTTATGGAGCGTATAACACAGGTACAGGTGTAGCTGCAACTACTTCAGGCGGAAGCCCATACGCAGTCACAACAAGTACGGGTAACACCTCATTGTTCGCATGGAGTTTCCCTAATGCAAGTGATTCAATAACATACCATATCAATGACTTAACTAACAACAGATTCTACCGTATTCAAATGATGATAGGTATGAGTTATAACAACAACTTTATAAGTATCGAGAGGTTAATCTAATGAGTTTTCCGGCAAGTCCAACAAATGGGCAATTAGTAACAATTAACAATATCACTTATCAGTGGAATAGCACTAGTAACACATGGACTCGTTCAAGTCCTACAACAGGATACTTATCAGATTATATCCAAGTAGTTGATACTACAGATAATACGGGTATGACTACCAATAGTGTCATGGTCTTTGATACTGTATTAAGTGGTTCAGGAATACCATATAATACAAGCACAGGTGTGTTTACATTAACCGGTGGCAAAACTTATGAATTGTATGCAAGTCTTAACTGGTCAAGTTTTAGTGACGCTACAGGTGGATGGATGGCATATCAATGGGTTGATGCAACTGCAGGTACTGGGCTAATACCTAACAACGGTTCTATCGCACTAGCAGAACCTATCAATCGCAACACTAACGAAACTATTCAACCCAGTGTAAAGGTACTTTATACACCTACAACAAATCAAACAGTTAAACTTATGGTAACTGGGTCTAGTGGCACTGCTACTACTCGTGGTAACTTTGGTTGTTATGCTACTATCATGCAAATTGGTGGTAGCAGTTTAATGGCTAACGTTACGATTGGCGGCGGCGCCGCTAGTACAAGCACTAGTACTGGTGCAGTAATTGTTAATGGTGGATTAGCAGTACAAGGTAATATTAACTTAACTGGTACTGTGAATGGTAATGCAACTAATGCAAACTATGCAAGTTATTCAGGTAACGTAGTTAACGCTAGTCAATCTAATATTACTAGTGTAGGTACCTTAAACTCACTAGCGGTTTCCGGTAATGTTACTATATCAGGCATTGTAACAGGTTCCGGTAATGTAAACAGTACTGCGTTTGCTGTGGGTAACGGAGCTGTTGGAAATGTTGCATTAGGATTTTTCCCAACAGCAGGAACAGCAGCAATGATGGCTATCCGCGATTATTCTACTGTTAATAGTTCCGTATATTTTGATACAGTTATTGGTAGCAATGCTACTGGTGGTTCGTTTCAATTTAGAGGAAGTAATGCATTTACTCAATATGCTAATATTAATAGTTATGGCATTAATCTACCAACAAGACCTGCATTTAGAGTATATGGCTCCGGCAGCTCCGGCATCAGTGCTACGACAACATTGACCAGCAGTAATTTTACACTTGACTATCAACAAGGTTCAGCTTTGAATACATCAACTGGTGTATTCACAGCGCCTATTGCCGGATTATATTACATAACGCTTGTCGCAAGAATTTATAGTACTAGCACTGTGGCTAGTTCAATACAGGTAAACAAAACTAGTGGAGGTACTACAACTACACAAGTTTATCTAGAATGGGCTGCCAATACTTCAGTGAACCACATAGGTGGTAGTACCATTGCCAAGTTAGCTGTCGGTGATACTTTGGTATTAAAAGTAACTAACGGTAATATAATCTTTGACACTAACGATAACTGGTGCGTGGCATATATTGGATAAGACTAAATACTAAGATATGATAATTTTCCCACAAAATCCAGCGGTAAATCAAGAATATGTAGCTACAAACGCGGTTACATATGTCTGGACCGGTAACCGCTGGGACAGCATAACAGCGATTAGAGAAGGCAGTCAATATGTGTACGAAGCAGGTTCTGCGAACTCAATCTATAACGGTCCCGGCGATGAGATACTCGATGGTGGCGATGTAAACGGTAACGTATAAATCAGGAATAACAATGACAACAAGAATAAAAATCAGACGAGATTCAACTAGTAATTGGGGTACAGTAAACCCAATATTAGCCTTAGGAGAACTAGGACTAGACACTACTCTTAATAAATTAAAAGTAGGTGATGGCACCACTCATTGGACTAGTTTAAATTTTATTCACGATGGTGCTGATACCGGTGATATCAGTTTCAATGGTACATGGATACACAACACAGGTTCAGGTGATATCTATATTAGTCCGCAAGACGGTAACACATGGTTATATTTACCAAGTGACAGTCAAGCTGGTAGTGAGACGGTTGACTTAGCAAACGTTGATGACAACGGAGTAGTTACTATCAGAACCAATAGTCATGTATGGTCATTTGATAGTACAGGTAAATTAAATGTCCCTCAAAATGCAGGCATAGACGTTAACTGGACAAGTGATACAGGTGATGGCGGTGGAGGTGACCACTATGATTCTGCAAGAATTAACAACGACCACCTACATGGATTGTATATTACAAACGTAATGAGCGGTACCCCAAGTACTTGGTTGTTTGGTAAAGAAGGCAATCTAACACTACCCTCAAACGCCAGTGCAATTAACTATGCGAATGGCACAAGCATTTTAAGTGGGTTAGGTGTTAATAGTATTGATGGTGGTTTAGCTGACAACAGTGCTGGAATCACAATCACTACATATACTCTTGCAACTAACACAAGTGCATATGATAACAGTGGTTCAGTAACATACAACATTGCTAGTGAAGGTGCATTAACAGCCGGAGTAATTATAAAAGGTCTTACAGTAGGTCATACACAAACAATAACCGGTGACTATAATCAAGGTGACAATACTGTATCTTGGGGTCAGAGTGGTATAGATTACGAATTGTGGGAACAAGTAGCATCAGTGACAGCGTTTGTTACCGATAGTAGAGGTTACACATTCTATACAGTAGTACAAGATTCATGGGATGTTCCGCATGGTCCTTGTTTAGTTGAAGGCACTCAGATTACAATGGCTGATGGCTCACACAAAGCTATTGAAGATATTCAACATGGTGAACTAGTTCGTGTATGGAACTTTGACTTAGGTGAATTCAGTGAAGCACAGCCAATATGGATCAAAGTTGCAGAAGAAACAACTGGTCACGATGTTTATACATTCAGTGACGGTACAAAACTACGCACAGTTGGACATCATATGTTTAACAAAGAAGCTGGTAAGTTTACTAAGTTGAAATACAAAGATACTCCAATCGGAACTACAACGTTCAATGAGAAGGGTGAAGAAGTTACACTATTAAGTAAAGAACGTGTAACAGAACCAACTCGTTATTACAACGTATGGACTCAATACCACTTGAACTTGTTTGCTGATGGTATATTAACAAGTAACAGATTCAACAACACATACCCAATCGTTGACATGAAGTTTGTCAAAGATGATAGAAAACTAAGAGATATCAGTGAGTTTGCTGGTATTGATGAAAAATATATCAGTGGATTAAGATTACAAGAACAATCACAAGAATACACTGCTCAATATATCAGTGATTACGTTCACAATAGATTAGAGCGTTTAGATATCGCTAATCAAACAACACAGGAAGTTTAAGAATGTCAACAATTCAAATTAGAAAAGATACATCAGATAATTGGGCAGCAGCCAATCCAACACTTGCATTAGGTGAGTTAGGTTTAGATACAACACATAATCAAATCAAAGCTGGTGACGGTGTTACAGCATGGGATAGTTTACCTTATATAACTGGTAATTTAGGTAACTTAAGTATTGACGGAGATGCCATATCTTCACCTGATAATTATGTTGAAATAATTACAGGAAATACAGCTCACACTTATTCTATAATTGATACTGGTGGTAATTATGCTGAGATGTATGCTGAAAATGACAATGATGGTGCACATTCTGGTTGGGCATGGGTTAGTACAAATGCAGGAACTACATCAGCAGATGTACAATCATTTATTGAAGTTAAGAATCCTGACACTAATCAAATATATCGTTGGACATTTGATGCTAGTGGTAATTTGACACTGCCTAAAAATGTGTTCTCAATTAATTATGCCAACGGAACACAAGTTGATATTAGCGGTGGCGGCGGTGGTGCAAGTACAGGTAACATAACATTTAGTGGCGGCGAACTTAACAATTCGACAGGTGGAGATATAGCTATTACACCAAGCGAAGGTAACACAGCTTTAATCTTACCCGGTGATACTAACTCTAACGCAGGCGAACCTACATTCCTTCAGAATACAGGATCTGGTGGTATTGTACTATCTACTGGTCAAGGTAATTTAAATATTGGTAATGCTGATGGTCCCACACAACCAACACATTTACATATTAGACAAGACAATCCAGCAAACGTTAATTTATTCTTAGGTGATGACAATCAATTTGTTAAATTAGCAACTGATGGTACAACAGTTGTTCAAGCAAGAATAGGTTCAGAAGCACAAGCAATAGTTAGTGGTGCACCTATTGGAATAACATATTCTACTCAAATTACATATATCACTAGAGCAACACCTGCAGTAGTAACGGTTGCTGATACTAGTGGATTAAGTGCAGGTGTAACAGTTTATTTGCATGAAATCACACAAACAGATTGGATTTCTTTGAGGGATACCTCCTACTATGTAGGTTCAGTAATTGATGGCACTACTTTTAATTTGTACACTGATTCTGGACTAACAACGCCTCTAAATACCACAGCAATAAATTCTGAATGGGGTGGCGGTGATCCACAAGCAGACGGAAATGCTGTATTATTGTCAAACCCCGGTGAAGCATATATAATTGCCGGCTTAGATAGTACTAGCATTACTAATGGATGGGGTAATTCTTATATAGGCGGCGGCAATGTCACTATTGAAACAACAAATGGGTTGTTTACATTTGATAGTACCGGTGCTCTTAATTTAGAAGCATACGGCGTCATTCGCAATGGCGGTGAAGGATCAGTTAATATTGTTGGTAGTAATTTTGCTCAACTACAATGGACAATTGATGGTATTAATACACCAGATCCAAACTATGATTCAAACGTTTATAATTGGTTGTATGTAGATGAATATGGTACACACATTGGTGGTAGCACAAACTATGGATGGGACTTTAATACAAACGGTGTACTAAATGCACCTGCTCTAGGTGAAGTTATTGCTACACATGAGTTCAACATCACTGCTAGAGACTATCAACACGAAGGCACTACATTTGTTAATGTATTAAATCCTGCAGAAGTTCAAAACCCAGCAGACAATGCACCTTTCTACATCAAAGGTGTACAATATTTAAATAACGGTGATATCGTTGTAATTGGTGAAAGTTATGGTTTTAATACAGCATTTGTAAAAAGAATACATAGCAGTAACACTAGTGGTTACGCAGGAAATACAGTTTGGTCTTATCAACTATCAGGTAGCCCATATGGTTATGGATTAACAACTGACGCTAGTAATAATGTCTATATTACACTACAAAGCAATAATGATAGCTATGTTTTAAAATTAGACAGTAACGGCAATAAAGTATGGGAAACAAAAATTCACGGAACTAGCAAGACTGTAAATGGCTTTAATTTAGATTACAACCAGAATGGATCAATAAGTCTTGTTGGTGTAATTAATAGTGGTGGAAACGACCAAAGTTTTATTGCTCAACTTGATTGTGTTACTGGTGCTGTTAATTGGGAAAAATCTATCAGTGGTGCTGGATATGAAGATAGTTTTGGTATAGGTTGTGATAGTGCAGGTAATACACTAATTGTTGGTAATACACAAGATTCAAATCCAACTAAAGTATTTTTAGCATTGTTTGATATTAATGGTACTTTAACTTGGCAAAAATACTGGGGTAATGGAATTAACGTAAACAGTGCATTGCAAGGTGCCGATGTTTGCATTGACAGTTCAGGTAACTGGTATGTTTATACAACATGGAACAATGAGTCTATTAGTGTAGGTGTTACAAAAATTGATTCTAGTGGTACTATTATCTGGAGTAAAGGCTTACAAGGTACATGTGAAGATTGGGCAGCAAGTATTGCAGTAGATAGTAGTGATAACCTATATATCTATGGTACTATGACTAACCTTAATGGTATGTTTGACCAACAAACTTTCATAGGTGTAATGAGCCCAGCTGGATCATTACTCCATCAACATTACTTTGGTAAGAGAGGTAATTTTAATTTTCCAGGTGAAGCACCATGGGGAGATAATCCTTATTCAAATCAAGCTGGTCAAATGATTAGTGTTAATGGAACTAACATTGTAGTAGCTGGTATGGTATCGACAGTTGGATTTGGTGATAACGCAACAGATCCAACTGAATCAATAACTGGATGGGTCGCACAAGTTCCTGCATTATCTAATGATAGTTATAAAATTGGTGAATTTGAATTTTTAGTTTCTAATTTTAGTTTCAGTGATGTTGCTATTACCCCCGGTTCAGGTGCATTAACAATTGATAATGCTGGATTAACAGTAACAATTAGCGGATCAGTATTTACATTACAACCTACTAATATCACATTCACAACATATCGTTTAGGTGATATGACATGGACATTTAGACAAGACGGTACACTCAGTATGCCTTTTGGTAGCATTGGGTACATGGAATTGGGAACTAATGGCTTAGATTTGTATAGTGATATATCTTCATGGGTTGGTCTTAACTATAACAATACCAACTGGGTAAGAGTTACTTCTGACGGTGCGTTTGTCAACACAAGCGGTGAATATCAATGGAGTTTCAACGATGATGGTTCAACAAGTTTACCGGGTAGTTTACATATCTCTCCAAACAGTGGAAATCCTATCATTGCAGCAAACAATAATAACTCACTAATTGTTGCTGCACATTTAGATGTGACTGTTTCTACAACAGACGGTGATAATCAATGGGTATTTGATAGAAACGGTAAACTAACATTACCGTCTAGTGGTGCAGGAAACAGTGTAATATATTCAGAAGCTGGCAATATTGAATTATACACTAATAGGGAAAATGCCTCTACTAAAATTCGCAACAAAGCAACACTAGACCAAGAATGGACATTTAGTGATGCTGGTTTAACATTCCCGGATACTACTGTACAAACTACAGCATATACCGGACAAGTAGGTGCAGGTAATTCAGGATGGGCTTTATTATACGGTGGCAATAAATTAGGATCAGGTGGTGAGCATGATTGGGTTGACTTTGATGGGTCAGTAGTAGACGGTCAAGGTTATGTTTACTTCTTTGGTGGTACTATAGCATTTAGTCAAGGAAGCGGGGTATACAATCCTATCATTACAAAAGTAAACAGTGACGGTGGAATTGAATGGTCTACTGTTATCCACGACTATCATGGTAAAGCAGTAGCTGCATTTTATATTGAAAGCAGCGGAGGCAACTATGTATTATTGTACACAGATGATGAAACTGACACTACTACAACAAAACAATGGACGTATGGAGTAAATCCAGCAGACGGTTCATTATCTGAACAAAGCTACACTATTCCATCACAGTCCGGAGTTGGTGTTTGCTTGAGAGACGGTTGGGCATATACTTTGGCCGGGTCAGGTACATTAGCTATAGGTTGGGCAGGTTTCACTACAAATGAAATTGCTACAACTACATTAACTATTCTAACAGACCCTGCTCCAGATTCAACATCATTTAGTGTGTTGAAGACTAATGTACCGGGACTAACATTATCTAATTATAGTGTTTGTTTTGTTGATACAATGAATACTATATCAGGTATTGATGACAATTCAACTTATTGGACTATTCATGTAGGCACACCAGCAGACTTTACTACTGGTACACATACTATTCAGATTCCGCAAAACAGTAATGCAACGATTGGCGTTGAATATACAGGCGGCGGCGATTGGTTGTCTGTTGGTACTGCTGGGAACACATATGAATATTATTCTAGTACCGCAGTTGATAAAACTAACGGTACTATCTATGCAGTAGGTAATGATGATAATGGACATAGCATTGTATCTAGTTTTAGTATAAGTAGTGGACTAGTTGCAAACTGGCATAAACGAATCAATTTAAGTACATCATATCTTCAATTAACCGGTGTTGATGTTGATATTGGTGGCAGTGCAATTTATGTAGTTGGTGATGGTGATAACGGTTGTGGTTATATTACTAAAATGGATTCAACTGGACACATACTATGGCAAAGAAAAATTGATGACACTGGTCAACCTTTTGGCGTCAGTGATTTAAGTGTAGCAGTGGGTACTGGTAATGAAATTATCGTTGCTTGCGGCAGTTATGGCAGCGACTTCACACAGTATAATGCTGTTCTAATTGTTAGATTTAATTCAAACGGTGATACAGTATGGCAGCGTCAACTTGATACTAGTTGGAGTGATTATGCAGGCGCCGGTTGGGACAGCTACGGTACCGGAACTCCAAGATTCGTATCAGCGGACGGTATCAGCTATTATCTATCATTAGCGGTAGAAGGTAGTGGACCTCAAACGGACGGTGGTGGTGTTAAACTACCATTGAATGGAGAAGGTACAGGCTCATGGGGTAGCGGAGACGGCACATGGAACTATACCAATGTATCATGGCCAATAACTTCAATTGACGTTACTGCTGATAGCACTAGTATCACTGATTTCGTAGTATCTACTCTTAGCACCACTAGTGGATCAGGTTCTACTCCAAGTGTGTATACTGGTATTAAACCAGCAAATACTACTATCATTGGTTCTGATGCAGTTAAGGGAATTGATAGAGCCGCAGTCAGTCATGGTAACGATACCATCACACTAGATATAACACATAATGGTAAATTCATTTACTATTATACTAATACTAGCGCTGGTTATCCAACTATCATTGTACCTAATAATAATAGTGTTCAATTACCAATTGGATATACTGTTACTATGGCAGTAGATACATTCAGTTACAACGGCTCACATTATGTAGTTAACATTAACACCAATGGTGATACTAGCAATGGATTGATTATTAATGCTAGTGGAATTATAGCAGACAGCTATACCGGTAACTATTGGGGAATCGCAGGTGACGGTAAACCCGGTATCTATACATTAATGAAAGTAGATACTAATCGCTGGATACTAAGTGGTCCTAACGTGTTCATCAACGATTAAGGAATAAAAATGTCTATACTACAAGCAATAGTAGCAGTATCTAGCTTAGGAACAGCAGGTCCAACAAGTATTATATCCAGCGGTATATTGTTTGACCTTGACATGAAGAACTATGTATCGGGTACTGGCTGGCCAGATGCAAGTAGTAATCATAATGACTTTTCATTTACTAATACGCCAACTGTAGTTAATACCGGAACTAACACAGCATACTGGGATAATACTGCTGGCGTTTACGTCAACGCTCAACCCACAAGTGACTCAGCAATATTACCAAACGGTAATTATACTAAGGGCGTTTTGCTTCGCACTGACGACGGTAATACCGGTACTGGTAACATACTTTCAAGTGTTAATGGTATAGATGTGTTCTGGACTAACGGTGGTAATATAATACAAGGTGGACATAACGGAGACTGGAGTCACGTTGTGGGTAATACTTCTATTCCTGTCAGTCAGTGGGTTTATGTTGCAGTTACCTTTGACACAACGACAGGTTGGAAACTATATCAAAACGGGGTTCTTATTGGATCTAACACTGACGCAGCCAATGTAATGGGGGCTGATAGCATACCAGACATTGCAGGCTTCACTGGTAATTATGGTTGGACAGGAAAATATGCAGCCGCACATGAGTACACAAGAGCACTATCATTAACAGAGATACAGCAAAACTACCAGTATTATCTATCAAGATATAGTTAACGTATACCTTGAGTTTTTAACTTAACACAAGTATTGCACTTTCCACAGGGTGCAATACTTTTTTCGTTGTAGATTGGATGACGGCAGCTCCAAAACATATCACGTAACGGTGTAGGTAACATATCATATATCTCACGCTTAGTCATATCAAGAACAGGATAAATCTTCTCAGCACTAGTGAATGCTCTTAATATGTTATTAGCACGAATGATTCTAGCTTCAATAGTATGACTACTATCAGTTGATTGCATACCTATAGCAACTTTTTTGATATCAGGGTTAGCCATACAAACATAACCAGCAAAGAAGTTTATACTATCTGAATCAAACATAAACGTATCACCGTAAGGTTGTGTACCAATCAAACTATCACTATATTGAAAAGAAAATCCTAACTTCTTTAACTCACCTAATGCAAGTTTTACTGCAATAGCTTCTGCTTTATCTCGTTCTTCTACGTTCTTATTATGCACATGATGAATGTGAATATTGTAGTCTTTGTATTCATCTTCAGTGAGTAATTTGTAAACCGTGCCTAAGCTGTCTAACCCGCCTGAGTACATTGCTAGTATTGTTTGTTTTTGTTCCATATATAAAATGTGTAAATGTCGTTAATTTTATGTTCGTCTGGTACTGGATTTAATTCATCAGCTTTTGGAAAATATATTGCATATCTGCTTTCCCAAGTAGTTCTTAAAAAAGACCTAACTATAAATCTATCACAATTGGGTAGTACAACTGATAGTAATCTCTCAGTAAACTCTTTACCAAACGCTATACCACCATCCATGATAACTGTATCAAAGTGTTCGTTCAGTTGAAACCAGTCTTTCTGCTTTATCTTAATATCAGCATATTTAGGTTCTACATCCCATGCTTCAGTACACAGGGGTAATAACAATTTAGTGCTCCCTAGCAACAACACACGACCCTGAATATATGATTCAAATACTTTATAATCATCGTTGTTGGGCGCTGCTGGCCACTGTAAATTAATCCAGAAGTCTTTGTCTGATTCCATGCTTTATTTATAACCAGAAATTTGATAAATATAATAATGGTACTATAAAAGGATAACAATAATGCGTATACCAAACATCAATTTAGCAAAAGCACAAAACATCAAAGCAGCTTTCCAAGCAGCAAGTAGAGGTAAGTATCACTGGGTGCGTGATACCCCGGATTCAAGAGACCAAATCTATCAATTGCAACCACTACAAACTACACCCGGTACTGTAGATTTGCGTCAGTATGCAAGCCCTATTGATGACCAAGGTAATTTAGGAAGCTGTACAGGTAATGCGATTGCAGGACAAATTGATTTGATTGATAAAAAAGGTGGTAAAAATCTACGTGTAAGTCGTTTGTTCATTTACTATCAAGAGCGTGTATTGGAAGGGACAACACGTTATGACTCAGGTGCTTATATCCGTGATGGTATCAAAGCATGTTATACATACGGTGCCCCATTAGAAAGTCTATGGCCTTATAATATCAACCAGTTTGCAGTTAAACCTAACACAGCAGCAACAAATGATGCATTAAATCGTAAAGTTACAGGGTATCAAAAATGTACAGATTTTAACGCAGTCAAAAATGCATTAGCAAACGGAAATCCAGTCACTATTGGATTTGACGTATATAGTAGTTTTGAGTCAGGAAACTGGTATAATACTACAGGTATCATGCCTTACCCTAACACAAACAGAGAATCATTATTAGGTGGACATGCTGTATGTTTAGTTGGTTACAATGACAACTTAAACAATAGTGGTCATGGTTATTTCCTAGCAAGAAACAGTTGGGGAACAAGCTGGGGATTACAGGGTTATTTCTGGATGCCATATCAAGTTATTCAGAACACTAATATGAGTTCAGACTTCTGGTTAATCTCAGCAGTACATAATCCATAAAAACAAATCTTTTAAAAAAGCGATAAATATCTAATATACGGAATTTATCTATATGAAAATATCATCGCTTTTAGAAAACATCACACCATCAAGTGACCCAGCAAACGCTACAAGTCCTGCCCCTCAATTTGGTCGTTCAAACAAGGTCTTAGAAAAGAAAGACAAAGTTGAAGAAACTAGTGCAGGTGCTACTGGTTCAGGATCAGTTGCTACTGTATCAAATCCAATCGGTGGAATGAAGTCACGTGGTAGTATTTTTTCTGGTGTAAAAACTAGCTCAAAATATCCCAACAGCAGAAAAGCTGGCATCAAAGAAAATAAAGAAGTAGAAGAAGGTCGATATTATAATCGTGATGCATATCAACGTGACTATGATTCAAGTCGTACAGGGTTTGGTCGTAGAGGGCGTGAAGACGATGAATATGTCAATGGACCAGATAAACTAACTTACAAAGTTCGTATCTTAGTAATTAACCCAGAAGGTGCTGAGGAAGATAGAACTGTAACTATCACTACGGCAAAAGGTCCTGAATTTGCAAAAACACGTTCAATTAAACATTTAACTGACAAGGGTTATAAAATTCGTAAAGTATTTGATCCTGTAGAATCAGGATTAAATGAAGATGATGAAGCTGAGGGTGAAACATTAAAAAATAGTCTTCACACTATCATTCGTGTAGCACAAGATTTAGACAAAAGATTAGGTGTTGGTGATGACTTCCCTGAGTGGGTAAGTGAAAAGATTGGTGCAACTAAAGGTATGTTAGTTGGAGTCATGGACTATCTAATCAGCGACCAAGAGATGGATCACGATCCTGATGCAGTTGGTGATACACATCGTGAAGTAGACGAAGCAAGTCCTAGCACAACATTCAATGTTCTTAAAGGACTAAAGACTTATCAAGTTGTTATTATGAACAACTACTATAGAGGTAAGTACAGTGATTATAGTGGTCGTTATTACTATGTGTTAGCACATAGCCCAGAAGAAGCCAAGCAAGTTGTATTGGACAACGCAGACGGTATCTTACAAGAACTATTAGCAATGAAGTCACATAATGGTAAGAAGATTCTTCCTCGTGGCTCTGCTGTTCGCATCACACCTGAACGCATCGGCAAGATTGAAGACGGTACAGTTGCAGGTCGTATGAGTACAGCAGGCTTTAAGAAAATGTTTGGCCCAGAAGGTCAAATGATGGTTAAACTATCAGGCGGCAATGTTGTTGATATTCAAGGTGAAGAGCAAGGTGTGACGGAATCTAGCAATAAATGGAAAGTTGTTTTAGCAAGTGATCCTAAAGGTGAATCATATGAGTTTGATGCTCACGATGAGGATCACGCCAACGGAGTAGCACAAGACATTGCCGATCAAGAAAATGCTCCAGTTATTCTATTGTTCAACAACCGTAAAGTAGAAGTTGTGGAGCCAGAAAGATGGGAAGGTATGGCGGAAGGCTCAGGTGGCGACTGGTATGCAATGGCACTAAAAAGACACCCGCAACTAAAACAAGTTGATAGAGAAAAAGTAATTGATGCATTAAACGATGCATATGAAGATTATCTATTTGACTATGGGTATGAAGGAATTGGTCCTGATGAAGAAAACAGTTTGATTGATTATGCTGTTAAAAGATTAAAGCAAGATGTGGCGGAAGCACAAGTGAATGAGAAGTCAAAAAGTCAAGCACAATTCAGAACAATGGCAGCAGTAGCACACAATCCAAAGTTCGCTAAGAAAGTTGGCATCAGTCAAAAAGTTGGCAAAGAGTTTCATAGTGCTGATAAGAAATCAAACTACAAGAGTCTACCTAAGAAAGTAGATGAGGGCGAGGGCAATTTAGAAAAAGCACTTGATACATTAGGTGGTAGTTGGAGTGGTTGGTATCCTGACGAGAATCAATCTGATCCTAATGTAAAAACTTATTGGTACGATGACGGCGAAGGTGGACACTATGCCAGTGGTAATATTGAACACAATTTGAAAACCGGACAAGTCACTGTAGATTTTGCGGATGAATACAATGATGAAGTTAAAGGCACATTCAAAAATATGGGCGATGCTATGAGAGCATTGCGAGGCGGCTATCCTGGAAGTCACGGAGGCAAAGCACCTAACTTTGATAGATTAGGCAATCGTGCACCAATCGGACCTGACGAGTTGCGTAAAACAGATAGAACAGGTCGTAAGGGTACTATCAGTGGTCACCGTGCTAATACCATGAAGGCTGCATCACCTGGACGTATCAATGGTCCTGTAGGAGTTTTACCTGAAAGTGATATCTCAGAAGATAAATTAGCAAGTGACTTATACAAAGATTTACAAATTTTTAAGAAAGCACTTGATAAAGGTATTGGCTCAAAAGCTAAAGATAAAGAAATCTCTAGTAAAGCTAAAGATAAAGAAATACAAAAGAAAAAATAATTATGAACTTTCAAGAACTATTCGAAGGCGCTCAGCCAAAACTACCCGGAGCCGTACAAGGCATTAAAGTTATGTCTATGGATCAATTTTTGCATAGTGCAGGTGACGAAAAGGAAGTTGATGAAGCAACTAAATTGCCAGCACAAAGTCGTGAACTAGGTGGACAAGAGTTCCAAGACTACATGACTCGTATCAAAGGTACTGATGACTTAGATAAAGAGGGTAATGTTAAAGTAGATAAGAAGGGCAATCCTAAATATACTACAGGTAAAACTAAAACCGACAAGTATAAAATGCCATATATTCACCGTAGTAGTGCTATTGAATATTATAGTGAAGAAGGTAAAAGATACAAAGAAGAAGCAATTATTGAAGCATTGAAGCAACGCCCTGCTAAACTATTAAAGCAAAACGAAAAGATGAAACATAGTAATGGAGAATTTGAACAATTCTTCAATATTGGTTTTGCTGCATTGACCGGTATTGCTGTAGATGAATCAACAAACAAACTAATTGTTGTTAATACATGTCCAGGTGCTGGTGCATGTAAAGTTGATTGTTTTGCTATGAAGGGTGGTAAAGTTCAATTTAAAGCTGCTTGGCTAAGTGATGGTCGTATCTTAACATATTTGTTAAATGACCCACAAGGATTCAAAACTCAATTATCTAATGAGATTGGTAAAGAAGCAGCAGCAGGGCAAAAAGGTGACAAGAAATTCCCAGGTGGTTGGCAAGTTACTGTTCGTTGGCATGATGCTGGTGACTTCTTTAGTCCAGAATACTTAGACTTGGCATTAAGCATTGCTAAAGAATTCCCTAATGTTAAGTTCTATGCTTACACAAAAATGGCTAGTGCTGCTCTTGCACAAAAACCAGATAACTTCATTATTAACTGGAGTGAAGGTGCTAACACTACACAAGAAAAACAAGTTAAGGCACAAGATCCTAACTTAGAGCGTACTAAGAACAGTCGTATTGTTCCTGAGAAACTATTCTATGATTTGTTGGCTAAGGATCAAAAAGGTAATTTAGCTAAAGGACCTGAAGGTCAATGGCAAGTTGCTGGCCCAGAACAATTAAAACAATTGAAAGATAGACTAGCACAAGCATATAACATCAGTCCATCAAGCATTCTTTCTTATAGTGAATATATGAAGAAACCTAAAGTTAGTGGTATGAAGTATAATGTTATCGTTGCACCTGGTGAGGGTGATGTTAGTGCTAACGATCAAAATGTTCTATCAACATTATTGTTGAGACACTAAATAAATGGACTACTTTGAATTCTATTGGAATCGTAGAGGTAGTCCTACCCCACAACCGAGTAAATAATATGTTAGCAGACAGTCTTAAAATTCTATTAGCAAGCACACAAGCATTTGCTATAAAATCTCAGCAGTTTCATTGGTGTGTAGAGGGAAGCAACTTCCCACAATATCATGCATTCTTTGATGCATTATATACTGACGTTGATGACACTATTGATAGAATCGCTGAATATATCAGAACATTGGGTCACTATACACCTGCAAGTTTAAGTCGTTACAGTGAATTAACAATCATTGAAGACCAAACAAAAATTCCTCGTGCTCAATTAATGTTTGCTGAGTCATTAAGTGATTGCGAGAAAATGATTCAATTAGTTGTTCAAATTTTTGAACAAGCAACGGCTGAAAAACAACAGGGTATTGCTAACTACATGGCTGAACTACAAGACTTGTATAGTAAGAAAGCCTGGTTCATTCGTAGTACTCTTAAAACTGAGCGTGAGTAATGAGAGCAACAGAGTTCATATCAGAAATTGAACGAATCCCTGCCGGGGCCTATGCTGGCGGAAAAGAAGAATTCAACCTAAAAAAAGTTTCTAAAAAAGAAATTCAAAAATTACCCGGTAACAATCCTTTCTTGTATTCAGTGCAAGGTGAAAAATCATACATCACAGTACGAATATGGGATCAATCAAAACCACTACAAGAACCTACTATGGGTGACGATGAGTACTATGATGTATTCAAAAATAGAACCAAACAATATAATAAGTTACGTAAAAAAGTGCCAGGTGCATTAGTAGGTAATTTAACTTTATTTCATGCTGAAAATTTTCCTCTACCTAATAGCTTATCAGTAGATAAAATAACTGTTGATGAAGATTATAGAGGTCGAGGCATCGCTACATCACTGTATGGAATTGTATTAAGTATTATGAGAAGACCTTTAGTCGCTGGTAGTAGTCAAACACCAGGTGGCAGACGTAATTGGTTACGCTTGTCAACTATACCAGGTGTACTAGTTAAAGGTTATGTAAGTGTTGAAAATCGTGAACTAGATGTCATTAAAGACCGATACAGTAACAGAACTAATGAAAAATATGTTGATAAGAAAATAGATAGTTTAATGCAATTGGGCGGTCAATATATCGGTAAAGATTCAAATAGTACTTATTGGGCATTTGATTTAGTTCCAGGTACAGGTGAACTAGCACCTGCAGTTAAATCATACATGGCACGATTATATCAAAATGAGTATGCCGGTGAACCAAGTACAGGCATGTATGCAATATATACAGGTAAATAATGAGAGCAAACGAATTCGTCACTGAAGTATTTCAGCCCGGTAAGAAAAATTGGGAATGGGCACGCCTTGGCACTAACGAAGTATCTGCGTTTTTTAAAGTAGGCGGTAGAGATTATCTTTGGCAAGCGTTTACTGGTGTTAGTAATCCTAAGAAGTGGGAAATACAATTTCGTTTAATAAGAAAACCTGACGTAGATCCTGATGAGTTAGACTTGTTTGGACAAACTGGTACAGGTAATTCAGCAGAAGTAATGTCAACCGCTGTTGATATTACACGTGCATTCTTAAAAGAATATGGACTTGATAGAGTAGAAGAAATCACATTCAATGCAAAAGAAGATAGTCGCATTGGATTGTATGCCAAGATGATTAAACGATTGTTGCCTGATTGGGATTTGTATAGCAAAAAAGATCCAGTCGATGGTATGGTATTCTCACTTACTGACCGTAGAGCGTATGACAAACCCGAGAACAAAATTAATGAGTTATTTGATCCGCAAACTAGTTATCAGTTAGAGTGGGACGACCGCTTTGGTCCTAAAGAAATTCATGCACGAGCATACGACCGTCAAGGAAAATATATTGACATTAACTTTGTTCCTGTAAGAGACAATGTAACTGATATTGAATTCAGTAAAATGGATAGTTTTGACCTAACACATGATGAAGATGCTCCTAGAGTATTTGCTACAGTAATGGCAGCAATACAAAAATACTTGCAAGGATATCAACCAAAGATTGTGGTATTCTCAGGTAAAGAGAAAAACAGAGCAGGATTATATCAACGATTGATAAATCGTTTTGCTAGTCAATACGGATATCAACAGTTTGACACAAGTAAATTAAGTCCAGATAGTCAACAACAACTTGGATCAAGTGGCTCAAATGTATTTGTATTGCGTAAGAAAACACAACAAGTGGAAGAAGAAGTAATTGATGAAATGCCTCTTCCCGCTGATTGGGATCCACAACAATTTCACGAACCAAGCACAAGTTTTAAGAGTCGTTTAGCATATGCACTAGAACGAGCAAAGAAATTAGGTACAGGTTCTAGTCGTGTTGCTACAACTATTGAATATCAAGGTCGTCCTACAGTATTAAAGATTGCTAAGAACGCAAAAGGTCTAGCACAGAATAGTGTAGAAGCAAGTATTTTAGATGATGGTTATGCAAGTCAATTAGGTATATTGATTCCATTGATTGACTATGATGAACAAAATCGTGAACCTACTTGGATTCATACTGAAATGGCACAAAAAGCAACAAATAAACAATTGTGTCAAATAATGGGTTGTGATAACTTAGATCAATTAATTAACATGGCTTGGTCTATCACAGGTAAAAAGAGTTATACTGGCAACTACCAGAGTTTTGTAGCCTTCTTACGTCAGCGTGGGGTATCAGAAGAACAGATTGATAGGATGTCTGAATATGCTAATACATTAGCAGACTTGAACAGCAATTTTGACATAGAGTTAGGTGACCTCAGTAGACCTGCTAATTGGGGAATTTATCAGGGAAAACCAGTATTAATTGATGTGGGATTCAACAGTAATGTTATGAATCAATATTATAAACGATAAGATCACATACCTTAGGACCTTTGCGTTATAAGTGTGAGCCCGGCTGCTGGGCAGGATAAGCGATTCGCTACCGTGGACCTAAAGTGAGCATTAACATTAAATCCGCATAAATACATATTATGCGTATAAATAACTTTCTCCCAGAATCAGCAGTACAAGAGTTGGCAGACAAATTGCCAACTCTGAAAAGAACCGATTATGATGCCATTGACGCACTTATGAAGCGTATCAGTTTAAATCATAACATCCATCCTAAAAAATTACATGATTTATTTGTTAGTAAATATGGGCATACCCCAGACCATTGGATCAAAAATCTTAAAAGTAACTTAGATGAAGAAGGTGTAGCGGAAGGCTCCTTGAAATCACAGATTGCTGATATTGATGATATGAATAGTTTTTATATCATTGACGATAGCGGTAAAATTCTAGCAGGACCGTTTGAAGGCAGAGATTATGCTATGTCTACGTTCAAAAAACTATTAAGTCAAGGTGCCGATGCTGATATAATTCAGGCTCGTGCGTTGGTTATGAAACTATGGAATCTTAAAGAACAAGGTGTGGCGGAAGACGATGCAGGTGATGTTGAACAGCGTATGCGTATTAAAATTGAGAGAGAAAAACAGCGTTTAGCTCAACTAAAGAAAACTGATCCAGCAGCATATCAGCGTGAAATGGCCAAGCGTAACACTTCATCTAAAATTCCACCTGTGTCTACATTTGAGCAACAAGGTGTGGCGGAAGGCATAAACGATACTGTGTATCCCAACGCACAAGTAATCAAGTCCAAGAATGGCAAACCTGTTGGTGAGATTTATCAAGATGCAAACGGTTGGGGTTGCTTCCACTATCGTGCTGACCGTGGCTACGATGGAATAGACAGCAGAGAAGATGCCATAGCAGCACTCAAAGACCTACATCAAGAAATAGGTCGTAGTAGACCAGACTATACTATCAAAGGTGTAGTGGAGGATCCGGATGTAGGAATGATGCCCTTCAATGAAGATGATATGGAAGAAGGAGTCTTTGATTAC